>Ga0180437_10011858_pt1 | contig 10392 bp, 1 predicted proteins | sample SS_ome_4_FD_132410 | JGI IMG/M metagenome (GOLD analysis project Ga0180437, IMG submission 132410) | Hypersaline lake sediment archaeal communities from the Salton Sea, California, USA - SS_3_D_1 metaG | ecosystem: Environmental > Aquatic > Non-marine Saline and Alkaline > Hypersaline > Sediment... | reverse complement strand
GTAACACTATTTCCTTCCGGGTATTCTATTCGTGTAACCAAATGATCATCATTAAACTCATATAAAGTCGTATGACCACCGTTTGTGATATCAAGGCGAGTATCACCGGTGAAACTGAATATTTTGGGATTCCCCCTGGCATCGGTGACGGTTGTAGATGTTTCACTAACAGAAAATATGATATCCCTGTCCATATCGGCAAATCTCTGTTTTTCTACTTTGTCATCACTGGTATATAGAACCGTAAGTACAGGATTATCTGATGCGGCGCCTATGGGATCGATTATTTTTTCCAGGTTGTGGGCCAGTCGAATGTCAGTATCATTTGTGGAATACCCGTATTTTTTTATCCGTCCCATAAAATCGACTTCTATTAGATCATTGGTGGTGGTATCATAAGTAAACACAACCTTTCTTCCACTAAAATCTGTGATAGTTTTCAACCGACCCGATTCCGGTTTCATATCACCACTGGTCTCGTCAAAAATGAAATCGTTATACTCAAACTCGATCATCCGTCCCATGGTATCCATGACCGCTGCCAATTGACCGGAAAAATTGTATAAAAATTCCATCTTATTCTGGTTACGATCCTGGATTTTGATCAATCGACCATAGGCATCAAAAAACTCAATGGTACGATCGGAAAAAATATGACGGAACGTGCCGTCACTCATCTTTTTCAACTCGGTAAATCGACCCTCAGGGGATTCATAGCCAGTGATTGTTTCTCCACTCTTTTTGGCTTTGTAACGCTCCCTTCGACCGGTGCCATCGTAATAGATAAGGTCGCCACCGGGCAATTCCAATAGCCGTCGATTGTACGTGTGATCCCAGCCCCAGCCCAGCACACCCGAATAGATGCACTGGGAGCGGTAGGTGCGTTTAAAAACAAAATCAAATCCTCTGCCAGGGATATGAAGATCGATATCATCATAGACAAATTCACCCGAATGCAATAACACGCCTGAATAAATGGAGGGATTATTCGTCGGACTGTTGGGCTTCTCTTCCGCGTTTCCATCAACCACTTCAAGTTCTCTGTTTAATGCGAAACCAGAAATATTTTCAAGTTGCCTTAATTTTTGAAATAATTCAATGTATAATTTCAAAAGGATTAAAATCCTTATATAATGCAAATGAATATAAAATCTGTTGAGCCCGTATCTCATAATCATTTAAATTATATCAGATTTTAAATGACAAATATATAGATTTAAGACTGAAAGTCAAAGTTTTCTTCCTTTTCTCCCCAGATAGAATATTTGCGATCCACAACTAAAACTCGTCCTTATTTTTCCATATAATATTTAATTTCTCAATAAAAAAAATAATCAGCAAAAATATAGCAAAATATAATAAGCCGGATATTATTAAGAAATATTTTGTGTAAATTCTTATTAGATATATTATGCTACTCATAACAGAAGAGTCTAGGAATATGTCTTCCCGAAAAATATAATTTAGTTTTATGAAATTTATAGCAACGAAATTAAAGAAAAGAAAAAAAAAGGATAATATGACTTTATTTTTTTTCTTATTATTGACGATGAAGAGTAATATAAAAATAATAAAAACTACAGAATTAATAATGTTTGTGATTTTTATATTTATTCCAAGGTTGCCTACAGCAACTGGATGTAAAGAATAATATTTAGGAATAATGAAATAACAATATGAAAAGTAATAAGAAAAAATGAAAAGGAATATTTTATTAATATTTAATTTTAATTTTTTAACTAAAAAGTAGATTATTAAAATAGTTAATATGATAACTATAATCAATTCAATCCCAGGTAGAAATCTACCACCAGGTGGAAATAAATCTGGGACGAATCCACTATTGGAATCTATAAACCAAAATATTTTATCTAAAATAATTTCGTTTCCTTTCTTAAAATCAGAAGAAAGAAAAATATTTGCCAGTATAAGAACAACAGAAAAATATAATGACAGACCCACCCATATAATTAAATAATCAGAAGTTAATCTTTTAAATAAAAGTATTAGAGTAATTGCCAAAATTATATAGGATAGAATATTACTTGATAGGACTCCCCCTAAATGCAGTACATCTTCATTCCAAGATGTTATAAACATAAATAAAAACAAAAGATATGGAAATATTGAAATTATTATGTACAAAAATGTCTTTATTTCAGTATCTTTATTCACTTAAATATCTCCCATCTGTATATTTTCTTTTTCCATATATTTTCTTTGCTCACACCCAAATAATATTCAGGATCATGACGTGGTCTCAACCAGTATTGACCTTTTCTTAGCCTAAATAAATTTTCCATCATTACTGCTAATTCCCAAAAAATTGGATCGCTTCTTCCTTCTCCTACAAAACCCAACATATTTGCAAATGCATGCCCAAATTCATGGACGATAATTGTGTGTATATCAAGACTCAAATCACCTCCAGTTGGGATTGGGTAAAGTAAATAATCAGCTTTACTCTTAGGGTTAACAACAATCTCAATATTACCACTTTCGGTTTCAAATGGTTCTACTGTTACCCCTCCCCCATATGAAAACTTATTTACATATTTTATTTTTCCATACTTCTTAAATTCTGAACCAGTTCTAAATTCTATAGTTGTAAGTTCTCTATCCAAAATCATAAACTCAAATAGTTCTTCTAAATAAAACTCATAAATAGGTGTTATTTTATATAAAGATAGGCCTGCAATTAAATCTTTTTTCCAAAATCTAATAAATTCATAATCTTTTAAATGTTTAGTAAAATAATTTACCCATAAATAATATCCTCTTCCCCTGTAATCTGTATAAATTTTACTTTTATCAGGATGTAAAATATCCCATCCCAATCTATTTAATGTGCCTTCTCCCCCAACTAAATCAACGTAATATTTCCCTGATTTGTCTTTTTCAAGCTTTAAATATTTCCTGATATTTTTGTGTCCTATGTTTTCAAAAATCTTTAAAAATTCCTTAAAATCATTTTCTGGATCCTCACCTGTAAAATAAATTATTGTTCCCATCGGATCCACAAAATTAACAGGATTTTGATTGAAAGACTGGTACAAGTTTAATGAATCCTCATAGACATTTGGATCTCCCTGGAGGAATCTTCCTAATTCCGGAAGAAGATATCTTGCCCGATAGTAATAGAGATCAGATTCAGGTTCGAATGTTCTCCCATGGAAGAGATAATTGTTTTTTATACTACTTTCTTTATGCTTACTCGAGTCTGGTTTTTCATATATGATTAAATCTTCACCAATGTTAATAAAGGATTTTGAAAAATCCTCACTTATATTTTTGCCACTGAGATCTTGTATAAATGTTTTAACTTTAACAGTATATTCAACATTGTTTGATAATGTATTGAATGGAACAAACTTAAGGGTTTTGCCATCTACGTGTGTTGTAGTTCCGGTGAATACTCCCTGCGTTGAAGATAATTCAATTGAATTTGAAACGGATGCGATATTCATCTCTTCACTGAATTCTACGTAAAATTCACCGGAGATCAACTTTACTGCAAAAACTTCCGGAGGCACCCTATCATAAATATTTAAATCGGAACCAGTATAAGTGAAGTTTTCAATGAATTCATTGGAAAGTTTGTTCCCAAATCGGTCCTCCAGCTCAGGGGTTACGGTGATTGTCAATGTTTCATTTTGAGGTAGTCCATTGGACGGTATAAATTTTAATAACTTATCATCATCTGCAAATGTGAATGTTCCTGAAAGGGTATCGGTTCCTCTTTTAACTGTAAAGGAATTCTCTGCTTTTTCTTTATCAACAGGCTCTGAAAAACGGATGACAATATCTCCTGATTCAGTCCTTACAACATCTACCTGCGGGGATTCATTATCATAAATAAACGTCGGTTTCCCATAAGTCGAATATATCATTCGTTCAACGATATTGCCATTGGTATCCGTCATTGCCACAGCGGAACCAATACTATCATGCAACGGAATATAAGATGTTAGAGGACTATGCTTTATCTCAACCTCTACTCTCTCATCAATGCCATTGCTATAGACATTCCTGGCAATAAGCTCTCCATTTCCATCGCGTTCTTCGATTACTCGCCAGCCATCATACACATAATTAGTGATTGTGGTTTCTGTATCGATTACTTTTTTCTGAATCCGACGACCCAAACCATCATATTTATATCCAATGGTTTTTCCATCTTCTGTCTCCACTTTGACCAGTTGATTTTTCCAATCATAGGTATATTGATCTTTATAAGATTTTAGATTCCCATTGTTATCATAAGTTAGGGCAGTCCCATTCAAACGAACCAGTTGATTCCGATTGTTGTACTCGGCACCGGTGGTTTCAGTTATGTCTTTTCTGGTTTCCCGCTTCTCTGTTACATTTTCAACGCCATCGATATCATATTCAATATCTCTATTATTCTCTGTATCATTCTCCTTTCTCAAACGTTTGGCTGTATCATATTGATAATTCTTTCCTTCTCCCTCTTTATTCTTTTTAGAGGATTTTAAATCGGTTTTCGTCCACTCAAGGTCACGGCTGTATAACTCCTCATTCGTCGCTGTCTTTTTATAAACTATCTTCTCCTGCCGTTTCCCTGCATCAGGGGTAACTTCCATTGTCACGGAATCCTCAGAATTTATTGTTTGCACACCATGTTGATCAGAATAGTTGTAAGAAACAATGAGTCTCTCGCCTTCTTTTATAGTTGATATTCTGTCCAGTTCATCGGGAGTTATGGTTAAGGTTTTGCCCGACGGATAGATTAGAGATATCTTATTGCCGTTGGAATCGTATTGACTGCTTACATCATAATTACTGGTGATAACAACATCTTCTTCATTCTTCTCTATCTGCTTCTGTATCTCATGTTCGATTTGACCCTCTTTATTATACACAAATTCAACGATTGAGTGGTTGTTTTCAACCGTTAATACACGCCCTAATCCATCATAAGTAAACTTTTCATAGGAAGTGCCTTCAACCCCTGCAGCTCTGGTGATAACTCTCTCTGTTAGACGCCCGGCATCATCATAGGTATTGGTCAACTCTGTGCCATTCAAATCGGCACTGGTTTGAATTTGATCATTGCCATTGTAGGCAACCGAGGTGGAAAGTCCACCAGGATATGTTATCGATGTTAAACGGTCCCTGGTATCATAGCCAAAGATAGTGGTGTTCTGTTTCGCGTCTGTGATACTGACCAGGTTGTTATTATTATCATAGGCGTATACAGTCTCATAATGGTTGGTCTCTTCTCCATATATCACATGACGTATCACTTTTACCAATCGCCCAATACCGTCGTACTTATATGAAACAGCACCTCCTTCCGGGTCTGCGGTTTGTTCCAGCTGCTGTTTTTTATTGTAAATGGCTTCATACTTCCTTGAAAGATCATCATTTTGAATTCCTGGCTTACCCAATACATCATAGGTAAAGGTGCTGTTAAGTGTTCTTCCTCCTGTTTCTGTCTCTGTGGCTGTTTTTAACAACCCCCTTCGGTCATAGATGTTTAATACCTGGTTCTCTAAAGGGTCTTTCAGTATATGGGGCAGGCCCGAACCAGTGGGTTCAATGGTATAGGTGTGCTGATTGGGATTCTTTATCGAGGCAAGAAACCCTGCATCAGTGTATCCGAACTCGGTGACATTAAACCCATCGGATTTTTCAACTTTCTGATGGGTCATTTGATTGACATTATTATATTCATAAACCACTTTTAATAACGTGGAATTGTTTTTATCTATGCCTTCGACAGACGCGATATTGGAATTGGAGTCAAAACCATATCTCACCTTATCTTGCAGGGGGTCAACGATCTCCAGCAAACGGCCGTGGCCATCGTAATGATAGGTATAGGGCTTATTCTCCCCATCTTTGAATATATACAACTGACCATTGGCATTGTATTGGTAGGTGAAGGTGGTGAGACCATTGCCCAGACTCTTTTGATACAATAGGTTACGGTTATTATAATAGGTGTAGGTGTCTTTAAAGCCTTTGGCATCTGTAAATTCTCTCAAATTCCCGGACGGGTCATAGGTAAATCCAATCGTGTGGGTTATTTCACCTCCTGTTTTTACGATGCTTTGTACGCGGTTACGGATATCATGGTTATAGGTAGTGGTAATACCGCTGCGGGTGACGGTTTGAATATTTCCATTGGCATCGTAAGTCAGTGTGGTGGTATAATCTACCTTTGGCTGACCGTCAGTGGAAGCAGTGGCTCCTTCTATAATGGTCTGAACTTCATTGAAATTATTATAATTTGTATAATGGGTCTCTACTCCTTCACCATTCCGGATTACGCTCAACAATCCAGATTTATTGTATTCAAACTCCTGTTTGATATTATCGCCGCCCTTATCAACAGTTATACCCTGCAAAAAACCGGCTGCAACTGGTGTGCCTTCGGGATAATAAACGTATTCGGTCACTTTCTCATACGGGTCTATTATTTGTTTAACCTGGCCGTAATCATTGTAAACATATTGAAAAGATGTAGTGTCCGGATATTTAATCGCATCTATATTTCCATTACGTCCATTCACCGTAAAATAGGTCTCAAGGCCTTTTGGGTCTTTAATGTAATTCACCCGGTTGACCTCTGGAGTGTATCGATATTCGGTTATTAAGGTATCCCCACCTCCACTACCGGGAAAATCCCTGACAAAACGAAGGTTACCCCGGGAGCGTGTACTGGGGTTATTGGTGTCATATTCATATAGGGTTTTATTACCCATTGGCCTGCTGATTGAGGTCATCAGGCCATCGTCATTGTATTCATAGGTGGCAATAGCTTCTCCTCCTTCGGTAACGGTATGAATATGATCGTTTACATGAGTATACGTTCGGGATATTCCTCTACCATCTACGGTGGTGGCTGTCTCACCAGCAGTAATGGAAACAGTGTCATTTCCTATGGTCAATGGATTCACCGTATCATCTGATGTATACGTGACTGTAAGGTATTTCTGATTTTTTGCATCGGTAATGGATTTCAGGTTGTGGGAACGTTTGACACTGCCGGTTACGGTTTCATACTCATACACCCTGGAACGCTCGCCAAAACGAACACGAATAAGCTCTCCCTTTTCATCATAATCATAATAAACACTCTTATTGTTAAAATCTGTGATACTCTTTAAACGATTCGATTTTTTATCTCCTGTTACGTAGGGATAATAATTAAATAAAAAGGTTCGACCCAGGGTGTCCACTACTGCGGAGAGTTTTCCCTCAAGGTTATAATAGAAAAACATCTTATTGCCGTGAGGGTCTTGCAAGCGAATAATCCTTCCCAGGGAGTTAAACATTTCCATAAACCCCTGGGGACCTTTGATGAGAAAACTGCCGTCAACGCGTTTCTTCAACGTTGTAAAATATCCTTTTGGTGATTCGTAACCTGTAATCATTTCACCTTGTTTTATTGCCTTATAACGTTCACGTCGGCCACTACCATCAAAGTATAGCACATCTCCTTTGTAAAGTTCAACCAGGCGGCGATTTAAATTGTGATCCCATCCCCAGCCAAGGACGCCGGAGTAAATGGATTGGGATTCATAATGCCGCTTGAATACAAAATCAAATCCCCTCCCTGGAACCATCATGTCTATTTCATCAATAAAGAATTCACCCGAATGGAGATATACAGAGGATAGAGACGGCCCACCCAGTCCAGGAGCAATATGTGTCAGCTCACCCATACCAGTGGATGGATTATTGGCAGGATTCGGTTTATCACTGTCAATAAATTCCGATGCAAGCGAGGGCTTTCGATCAATTGTTTGCCTGAGCTCCTGGGGAGTCATATACGATAGTTTTTGAATGTTTTCAGGATCATTAAAATCAAAATTGGCCTGTATCCACTCGCCTGACATTAATTTTTTCCCACTTATGGTTTCATCCGGTTTTACAGTAATGGTTACTGCTTCGGATAGAAACATATTATACTCTTGTTTACTCCGATCATCCGATAGACGGGTAAGGGTAACCATTTCTGCACTTTTTATATTGTCATCCCAGTCGAAAATAGGTACTCCTTCTGGGTTTTGAGACCATATGTTTGCTTTTATTGTTTTTCCCACACCACCTGGCACAAAAGCCATCACATAAATCATGTTGGGATAGGGTTCTCCGGTTTGGGGGTGGATGGGGATATCTTCAATATTAACACCTGAGGGTGCGATTACTGTCACTTCCTGATATTTGCCTTGATTATTCAAATACACCAGTTTAATCTTTGGATTTCCCAGTTTAATGGCATTCACCCCTTTGTCCAGCTCTCCCACATAGGCGATGTTCAGATCGGTGTCCACGGTTAACCCGAACTTTGCATTAAACTGGGTGGGGATGATAGAGGTCACCCGGTCACCGCTCCCCTCTCCAATGGAGGTTTTATTGGTAAGATGCATATCCACCACGATTAACCCTTCGGAGACATCATTGACATAAAGGGTGCGGTTCTCTTTATCCAGGTAGATATCACCCAGACCGGTGGGATCGGAAAGCGCGATCTCCCCATAATAGGGAACGCGATCTCCGTTAAGTTTGCTGATGTTTATGATATAAAGCTTACCCGTAGAGGGAATGGAAAAGAATGCCAGATCGATTTTTTCCATTGCTGAATTGATATCATCCTCATCCAGGTCTTCTTCTTCCCCTTTTCGCCGATCATTATCGATATCCACCCAGTAATCCGTCACCACTTCCAGGCTGGTGAGATGACTCCGGGTCCCCAACGGATAATACCCCTGTTCCACCTGCTTTTTGACATTCCAGCAGGGAGAAGTGGTACTGGTACACTCACTGGCGGTTTGAAGCAAACCGGGATTGGTTACATTCAGTATTTTTATACCATAGTAGTTTACCAACAGCACAGCAATGATTTGGTCTTCCTCTGTGTCTGGTTTTTTTCGTTTATATACCCTGACATCATCGATATCCGATTCTTTATAATACCCCACCCTGCAGTAATTGTTGCTGTAATTATCCATCTGGGAGAGGTCCACCACCATTAATCCACTGCCGTTGATGGCCAAAAAGGCGAAATCTCCCATGAGTGAGACATTGCGGGGACGACCATTTTCCAGCCCACTGTCACGATCCATATAATCACTGATGATCTGCGTGGCCACCTGGTGGATGTTATTGACATCGGAGATATCGAGTATTTTGATAAACCCCTTGCAGGTATCACCCCCGCCCACCACCACCAGTTTATCATCGCCATACCGGGCCAACCCTTTCACACCTCCGGCAAAATTCCGGTACTCGGTTTTCGCCATCATGTTGGCGGGATTGGATACATCCAGTACCCTCAATCCCATATAACCTTCGGCCACATAAAGATAACCACCAATCAGAAGGGTATCGTAAACATCCTGCATCCCAAAGAAATCAATGCGCCTGGATTGATCCGTCTGAAAATCAAAGGTTAGGGCGATTTTATTGTCTGACCAATCACTGATCTCTTTCAACTTTAATTGATAAGTGGTCCCATCTTTTAACTGGATTCGGGGGCGGATGACTAAATCCGTCTGGCTGGGAAGACGTTCACTAAAGATATCAATCATTTTCTCTTCCCCACTTTCTTTATCAATTTGATATAGTTCAATGGGTGTTTGTGTTTCTTCGTATTCTTGCGGGTCTTTAATGGGTTCGGAAAAGGATAGAACAAACTCCTGGTTTGTGGGAACCCCTCCTTTCTCTATGGTTAATATAAAGCGGTCACTGTTTACGGCACTGTAAGTGGTTTCTGCAAAATCTCCATTTTCGTCCGCTGTAATGAGGGGAGATTGTTCCTGGAACGCGTTGTTGATTAATTTATAGACCCGAATACGTCCTGAATCGACAGTGGTTACACCATCCCCGGAAATAGCAATACTTTCTACCATTCCAGTGAGTGCGTTGGGGATCGGTTTGATGGTGATTCCTTTTGATTTAACCTCAATGGCGGTGACATCAAAGGTTAAACTTTCGATTCCAGTGGAACGGAGCAGGAGAGGCGGCTCTTTGTCGTTGGATACCTTTCCAAATGAGTAGACCTGACCCATCACGATGGGGCCGGGCATTACTTTTTCATACAGCGTATCGCCCGTATCCATATCACTAACAGTAATGGTAACATTCTGGCCAATGCGAACCGGCATGATAAAGTCAGTGGAGGTGGTAATAAACACCAGGTCCATGGCATGGACAGCCAGACCCGGCGCTCCCACTGTGCCTGATATAAATCCCAATTGAAGCGATTGGTTCAGTATCATGGTATAAATACCAGCGGCAGTACACCCTGGCCAGGGCGGTGAACTGGCCTGGATGCGGCCATCGTTTATGGCAGTGGTGTCCACCACCATTAATTTTTTCTGCCCGAATACATTGACCTCCCGGGCAATAAACACCTGC
>Ga0180437_10011857_pt1 | contig 10392 bp, 6 predicted proteins | sample SS_ome_4_FD_132410 | JGI IMG/M metagenome (GOLD analysis project Ga0180437, IMG submission 132410) | Hypersaline lake sediment archaeal communities from the Salton Sea, California, USA - SS_3_D_1 metaG | ecosystem: Environmental > Aquatic > Non-marine Saline and Alkaline > Hypersaline > Sediment... | reverse complement strand
TGATGACCCGAGCAACCCAGAAAAATATTTATATAGATCCCTGTGGAAGGTGGAGCCTTGGAATTGCGCTTAGATGAAATATTAGCCGCATTTAATTTTAGCTCGCTGCAAGAATGCGAGACTATATTGAAACTTCTCAACCAAAAAGAAATTCCGGTCGAAGATTTTTACGTGTTCGTGGCTGATGCAAGACTCGCGATCCTAAAAAATAAATTAAGTTCGGAAGATTGTAAACCAAAAACAATATCAAAATATATGCCACGATGCCCATCATGCCGTGAAACACTGACATTGATGGAATCAGAAGAAGATTTTTATGAGTCTAAGTGGGTTTGTAGGTGTGGGTACGAATACTACACCCAACTCTCTATAGTAGATCAAAGGATGTTGATCGATGCAAAAATCAATGGGACCGATCCGGACTTCGAGGTGGAGGAACTAAGAGCCTCGCTGGAAGAACGAAAACGCAGACGCTCTATCTGTGAAACATGCGACCAGTTAATGCCAAGTAAAACATGCAAGGCTTGCGGCTGCAGGATGAAACACCGAACGTACTATGAAATTTTAACTTGCCCAAAGAAATTCTGGTAAGGAGTGGTTATGGCAATAAGAAGTATAGAGGAAGAATTAGCTTCAGGGCGAGAATTACCGTCTGGAGATACGTCATATACTTCTGGACGTAGTGGTGAATTCTCTTTCGGGAGTGTTGGAACTCCTTTCGGAGCTGGCCAGAACAAGAAAACGTATACATTTGGCACTACGCCTGCTACAACGTCGAGTCAAACTGTATCGCAGACATATAAACCTACCGGGCCGGCACCGACATTCGAGAGACAAGTCTTCGAAGCGCCAGAATTTGACGAGCGGGAGGTAGCCGCTGAGACCCAGCGTCTGCAAGCACCGAGCATCCGCAAGTTACGTAGGCAGTTACAGCAAACTCAGACACAACGCTTCGTTAACCCTAATGTACGAAGGATGACTACTCGTGCAGCACTTGCCGGCTTCGGCGCCGGGCTGGAGAGTATTCAGACTGGAGCGAGGCGCGAGGCGCGGCAAACTGTCCAGCAGAAGTATGCGCGTAAGCTTGACGTAGCTAAGACGCAATTCGGAGCTGATGTCGATTTCGCTAAGCAGGCCTACCAGAGAGCGTGGGACTTATACCTGAAATCAGGTACCACTACTACGACTTCAGGTGCCACGCCAGCGACAGCTACCGCCGCTAAACCACTGGATATGCAAAGAATAAGTAATCCTTTTACGCGTACAACTTTATAGGAGCGACTGATGGCTGATGCAGTATTAACCTCCCCAGCAAGAGAACCGGTCCCTACGGTAAAAGCTCCTGTGAAACCTGCGGCAAAGCCTGCGCCAGTTCCAGCGAAGCCGACTGGTGATCAGGTACTGTCTAAGCAGCCTGAATTGCCGGCATTTCTACCGCCGAAAGCTCCGGAAGAGATGGAGCCGTTAGGTGGCTCGAGTCTAACTATCCAGAAGCCAGGCGAGGAGCCGGTCACAGAGGCTATGGAGCAGAAGGTCTGGGATGTACGGCGCCAGGAGTATGTCGAACCATACAAGAAAGCTGGCATGCCGGCGAAACCTGCTGAGGGAAAGCAGGCAAAAGGATTCCCTACCAGAGACGAGTTTGAACAATTCGCGTTTCAGGCTATTGGAGGCAATCCTTTCAAGATCGAACCGACACAAGAAGTAATAGATGCCACAAAAGATTTACGCCCACTATTTAATTATGCGTTTAACAATAAAGTATATTGGGGTGATAGAGATAAACTCAGCCAAGAACAAAAAACATTTTGGGATAGTACTGTAAAAGCGTATCGAGCACAGGTATACAACCATGCCGCAAAAGTACGCCAAGAGAAGATTGACGTTTACAATCACATGTTGAGTAAATACAGTGATGAATTAAATGAGCAAAAGGCTGCTGAAGATAAAATTGCTGCGCAGAATGCGGCAATACTCGCTGCGGCCAGGGAACGCCGTCTTACGGAAGTGTCTGAAGCGCGTGAGGAGCGCATGGTTGCCGCAGAGGAGCGTAAGGCTGAAGCGGCACAGCGCGCTGAGGAACGTGAAGCTCGCCTCGCGGAAGCTGCTGCATGGAAGAAGCAGCAGGATATAATGAAGGGGTTGAAGCCTGAAGAGCCGTCTCGCTCTGACATCCAAGCTATTGCGAGAGCTGAGAGTGACGCATTTGATGCCGTGGATGCGGATGACAACTTCATTATGGAGAAGGATGAAGAGCTTGGCCGGAATGTCTATACGACACAGCTTAACCCAAAAACATTGAAAGATCTCAATGCCGCCAGGGAAGCAGCCGGTATGCCGGAGTTGTACGAGATTGTGACAACAGTGCCGGACGGTAATCGTTATCAATACCTCGAAGCTCCAGAAGCGGAGTTCGACAAAGAGGTAAAGAAGCAATACCCTAACGCCGTGAAATACGGCGACGCATGGTGGGCTCTTTTACCAAATGGACAGTACCGCAAAATAACCGCTGGAGAATAATCTGTGGCTGTTTCGTTGAAATATGAAGATGTTGCTCCCGAGGAAGTTCCCGGGGCGATATCTCAATTTGAATCTCTCGAAGGACTCGATGCCGCATCGTATGATCGAAGGCAGGAGGTGTCGGATGCGTTCGCCGCCCAGCCTTCGATCGCTTTCGAACCACAATCTCGTCCTGCTCCGGAGCCAACGCCGACCCTAATGGCGCCACCAAGACCTCCGTCGACCACTGCCGTCCCTCGCCGGCCGGCTCCGCAGCAGTACGCTCCTCAGAAGCCCAGGGAGCCGCAGCGACTTGAGAAGCAGCATGAAGGAAAAGGCTACGATGTAATCGGTGGATTTAGAGAATTGGCTCGTGGGTTATTCAGCATGCGAATACCGAAAGCGGTTGCTGCAAATATCGCGTCAGCTCTCCAAGGCTACGAGGGCGCCAGTGTAGTCGAAGAAGATTACGGGGACTATCTTGTAAACTTAGCTGAGAGGGATTCTGAGAAGGCTATCGAGGAAGCGTCTAAACGATACAGCGCTAAGAACTGGGTTCCTGGTATAACTATGGAGCATATCGTTAATCTTCCTGAAAGTATAGCTGCATCACTAACGTCGGCCGGCGCCGGTATACTTACCGGTCTCGGAGTCGCGGCCGCGACTGGACCTGCCGCCCCAGTGACTGGGTGGGCTGCTGGTACCGCCGCCGCAGGTACCGCTGCGTATCAGATGACCGGCTACGAAGTCATGAAGGAATACCTCACGATAAAAAATGAAGAGTCGAAACAGAAATTCGGCCGAGGTATTTCACTCGATGAAGAGAAGGCACTGAAGAAGGATTTCGCAAAGACCGCACATACTATAGGACTCTGGGAAGCTATCCCGGAAGCAGCTGGACAGGCCTTGGGCCTTGGTATTATCTTCAACAAGCTGGTTAAAGTGGCCGGCAAGCCTGCCGCTACTCGGATCATTGCCAAGCTGGCAGCGTTCTATGGCGAAGAAGAAGTCACCGAGATGACGACGTACATCGGGACGAAGAATGAGCGGATCTCCGCTGGTTTAGACGACGATACTCCAGCTGAGTGGACCGATCCCGGGACATATGTCGAGGCATTTAAAGAGACCATGCCACAGACTTTCTTGCTGTCTACGATCATGGGTGGTGCCGCATCCGGAAGCCATGCTATACACAAGAATAGAAATGCACGGAAGGACGCCACCATAATCAAGGATGCCGTAGCCGAGAAGGGCTACGAGGTCATGCCGACTGACGACCTTAAGCAGATGGTCGAGAATGTACAGAAGACTGCCAAGCTGCGACCAAGCGACAGGCAGTTGCAGTCTGCAGTCAAGGAGATGGAGGACCATCTTGCTGCTCGACCCGGGCCGGACCCGGTGAAATCACTTATTCCCGAGGCAGTTACGCCAGAACCTGGAGCTGCCCCGCAGTTCACAGTAAGCGACGTTGCCGAGGAAGAGGTACCCGAAGCGATACGCACGCAACTGGCCGCGGTACAGCCGGCCCCGGAAGCGACACCTGTGGACACCTTGCGCTCCCAAGTTACCGAAGCTCTTGGAGACGAGACACAGGCCGACGCGGTAGTCTCGCTCGTCGAGGCCCGGGCTCGTGCGGCCGGCGAGACGACGGACGCCTATCTACAGAAGCGTGGCATCGAGATACAGAAAGGCAAAGCTGCGGATGTCAAAGATACTCAGCTCAAGCAGCGGGAAGAAGTTCGAGCGTTCGAGTCGAAGCTGCAGAACGTAGCAGCTGAGAAGTTCCAGGGCATGAAGGCCCAGAGCGTCGTCAATTTCCTTTCGAAGCAGGGCGTTAAGAAATCTGAACTCGAAGCGACCGGGTTGCAGGCATGGCTCGATACAAAGAGACCTACCGATAAGGTTACGCAGCAGGAGCTGAACGATTTTGTCAAAGCAAATACTGTGCAGCTTTCAGATGAAATTTTAGGTGCTCCAAGTATGGCAGCTGAATTAAACGAAAAATATATGGCTGTTTTAGACCAATTAGTGACTAATGACGAAGCGTCAAATATTAACGTATTAAGTCAGAGAGATGAATCCGAACTGAGCGATCTGCAAAAAGAAGCTGTTCGGTTATTTAGAGAAATCGAAGCTCGACCATCTAATGAATCTCGATATAGCTCAACCGCACAATACTCCGAGTACACCGAACCAGGAGCGGAGCCCGGGACATATCGGGAGTTGTTTATTACGGCTCCTGGAGCCCAAGATAAAACGGCTCAGGAATATTATGGTTATACAGACGCAGAATGGCAGGGGCTTAGACCAGGTTATCGAGATCAATTGACTGTGGAGTATCAGCAGAATCTTCCCGGAGCTTGGGTAGACGGCCACGCACCATACTCTAACATTCAAAACCCGATCGTCCGCGCCAGGTTCGACACCAGGACCGACGCGCAGGGAAGAAAGATCCTCTTCATCGAAGAACTCCAAGGTCCGAGCAAAGACAACCAGAAAAAGATGCCGGCGTATCTCCGGGACAATATCTACCAGCTCGGGGTTAAACGTATCCTGGCCTACGCCAAGGCGAACGGATACGACGGCGTTGCCTGGACGACCGGGGAGATGCAGGCAGAGCGGTATGATTTGAGGAAGCAGGTAAGTAAAATTAATTACGAACAAATCTATAGTGCTGATTACGGGTGGAGGTATAAATTATCTATATTTGATAAAGGCAGAGGTCTTATTTCCTATAAGTATTACCAGAAAGACGATCTTGAAAGTGCGATAGGAAAAGAAGCAGCACAAAAGATAATCGACCAAGACCAAGACGAAGGATCACTTACCGGCCTCGACCTCAAAGTAGGCGGCGAAGGTCTGAAGCAACTCTACGATGTAGACATGGCCAACATGTTCAAGTCTTACGGGAAGGAGAAGGTTGGGACGACAGAACTCGGTGCTGCACTGAAAGGCTTTCCAACATTTACGAAAGACAGGAAGTTTTCAACCCCATTCGTCCCAGTAACCAAAAAGACTCCAGGCACGTATCAGTTGTTCCAAGGAGAAAAAGGCGCCGTAGAGTTCACCGAAGACAATAAGACGATCATCAGCGCGTTCGAGTCCGCTGATGTGTCCACCATGGCCCACGAGCTTGGGCATGTGTTCCGGAGAGATCTCGACGAGACCGACCTGAAGACCGTCGCCGACTGGGCCGGCCAGGAAGATCCCGCAGCGCAGTGGTCCGTCGAGTCAGAGGAGAAGTTCGCTCGAGGGTTCGAGAGTTATCTTGCCACCGGTAAGGCACCGACATCCAAGCTTCAGTCGGTGTTCGAGAGATTCAAGCAGTGGCTATCCGAGATCTACCGGACGTTGAAGGGCAGCAGCATCGATGTGAGCATAACCCCTGAGATCCAGGACGTTTTTGACCGTCTCATATCTCCAGCGGAAGCAGTCGGCATGGAGGTGCAGGACGTGGCTCCGGAAGAGGTACCCGAAGCGATCAGAGCACAACTCAAAGCGCCGGTCACGGAACCGGTCATCGAAGCGCCTAAACCTGTAGAACAACCGGAAAAAGGTATTGCAAAAACGGAAGCACAAAAGACGAAGCAGATGGCTACGGAGCTTGAGAGTCTCATTGAGGATCTCAAGGAGCCTCCTGCCGCGGCGCCCGTAGAGAAGCGTGTGCCAGTCGAGGCCACGCCGGAAGCCGCAGCGACATTGAAGGAGATGGAGCAGCGCCTGAAGCCAACCAAGACGATCCCACAACAGATTGTCAGGGAAGAGGATTATACCGCCAACCGCGAGACGAAGCGCAGCGTACGCGGTGCGGTGCAGCGCAATCTTAAATCTTTCGTATCGTCAGTGACCGGTGGTCTGGATAAGGCTCTCGGGGCAATATCAACAAGGCTTGGAAATATAAGTCCGAAGATTAAACATAAAATGCGGGAGTTGGATTTCAACACCGCCACGAAATTCACGCAGGATGCGAATGAGATAGCTCCGCTACTTCGTCAGGCGCATAAGCGCATGTCCAACGCAGATTTTGCTGATTGGGATTACGCACGTAAGAATTCAGACGCACCTAAGATAGACCAGATAACGAAGAAGTACGGTCTCGAAAAAGAGTACGCAGCACTTCGGTCCCTGCTTGATCGTATGCGAAAGGAGGCGATCGACGTAGGTCTCGATGTTGGTTATATCAAGGACTACTCTCCGCGTATAATCAATGATACGAAGGGCTTCTTAAATAAGATCGGCAAGGGCGATAACTGGCCGGCCATATCCAGGCATTTAGCAGAACGTGCCAGAGAACTCGGCATTACTACCGCTGAGATGCCGGATGATATGAAGGCGGACATAGTGTCAAGTTTTATTCTCGGCAGACCCACAGGGCTCGCTGGTATCAGTGCAACAAAAGAACGTAAACTCACCACGATACTGCCAGAATTTAACGAGTTCTATATGGACTCGGATGCTGCGTTGATGTCCTATATCTACTCGACACGTAAGGCGATCGAGGCACGTAAATTCTTTGGGCGGGTACCGGAGAAGGTAAAGAAGCTCAAGCAACGACTGAGAAGAGCTGAGACTCGTAAACGAGACCTTGAGAGTAAAGGCCTTGTCGAAGGTGCTAAGCAAGTCGCTGATGATATTGTCGATTACAAAGCACAGATAGCCAAGTTCAATAACCAACGAGATTTCTCCGAGAACATCGGTGCGTACATTGTCGAGTTAATGGCCGAAGGCAAGATCGATCCATCGAAGGAGGGGGAGCTTAGAGAGATTCTCATGGCCAGGTTCCACGAACGTGGTGCCCACGGCTTCTGGAAAGGCTATAAGAACCTCGCATACATTGACGTTATGGGCTCACCGATATCGGCTCTGACGCAGATTGCCGATCTTGTATGGTCGGCATACGAGGGTGGATTAGCCCCTACTATTAAGCACGCTTTCAAGTCAGCCATTGGGAAGTCGAAAGTTTCGAGGGAAGATGTCGGTATTACACACATCGCACAGGAGTTCGCGGACCCGGGCACGCTCGGCAAGGCTGTTTCGTTCGTATTTAAAGCTGTAGGTCTTGAGAAGATCGATGCGATAGGCAAGGAAGCACTTCTTAATACAGCATTTGAGAAATTCCAGAAGCAGGCGAAGACAGACCCTGCAACACTTAAGACGAAAATCAGCGACGTGTTCGAAGGCGAGACTGACGCAGTTATCGAGGATTTAAAGAAAGGCGACATTACAGATAATGTGAGACTCCTTGTATATAATAGACTGCTTGATTTCCAACCTGTAGCGTTATCCGAAATGCCCGAGAAGTATTTGAAGGGCGGTAACGGCCGGCTATTTTACATGTTGAAGACTTTTACGATCAAGCAGATGGATGTATACCGCAATGAAGTATACAAGCAGATCGCATCACCAGACAGGAAGGTCAAACTGCAGGGCCTGAAGAATATGGCCCGACTGTCAATGTATTTCGTATTGGCGAACGCTGGCGCCGATGAACTGAAAGACTTTATCCTTGGTCGAAAGACTTCGTTCTCTGATCGTGTGATCGAGAACTTCCTCCGTCTCGGCGGTATCTCGAAATATGTTACATGGACGGCAAGGCGTGAAGGTGTCGGTACTGCCGCGGCAAAGCAGCTCCTGCCACCATTTAAATTTATCGATTCGCTGTCGAAAGATATCCTATCTGCAGGTGACAAAAAAGGTGTACGTACAATAGGCTCAATACCGTTTATTGGCAAGCTCTACGAGTGGCGTTTTGGACGCTTGGCTGAAGGTCGAAAGAAGAAGCCGGTCGCCGGCCGACGCCGCCCGGCACGTCGCAAGGCCGTAAGGAGTCGCCCATGATAATAAAGAATGGTCGGGAACGTACACTTATATCGTACTCCTACATTTATAAAATGGCGTACGACGGCAGCGACAATCTCGAATATGTAGGTACAGCTCCTACCGGCGCCGCAACGTCGGAGGCCAAGTGGAAGATTATGAAGATGTCGTACAGTGGCAGCAACATGCAAGATGTGCTGTACGCTGACGGAGGGCAGTTCACTCAGATCTGGGATAACCGGGCTGCGCTTAGCTACGCATAAACATGGATATTAAGTATGGACTTTAAATTCAATCCATTCACAGAGAATCTTTGCCTCACCGAGACTACGCGCGTCACGGCGCTGGAGAATACGTATGTTAGATCCCAGTGGTTTAAGCAGATTGATTCAGGTACGTCAGGCACACTCGTCGCCACCACGGAGATTGGCACGTCTGCGGAATTTATTGCCGACCAGTGGCCAGATGATGTTGACATGCTTGTCTCAGTGGTTACTTCCGGCGAAAGACCTGACCGCTTCCCGCCGAGAGATGCTGCTGGTAACCCAATATCGGCAACTTTTAATACTTCTACTGGTGCTTGGGCTCTATCTGGAACGCCTAATGCCTACCCTGTCGCACTTATTTATTGCTATAGGCAGAAGCTTGTCAACTTTACAGATACAAAAGCACTGGTCGATTTTGCTTACGAGTTGCCTACAGATTCTGGGCTTATAGTCAGGGAAGAATCCGGAGGTGTAATAGCGAACCATGTCAGCAACATCAAGTTTCCAGATTCTACCTTAACTGATAACGGGGATAACTCTGTAAGTATTGTCATACCGCATTCGGTAACTACTGGACGAGCTAATGATGAACATTCCGGGTATTGGTGGCTAAACGGTCGGGCAGGAAACTACACAGCTTATGGTTCTACAGACGCAGGCGGCACTTTCAATCTTCATACAACATCTCACGCAACCAAGGGCACGGGTAACGTAGCAGATACGTTGTATGTAGATGAGGTTAATAATAGGGTTGGGGTTGGTGTTGCAGCGCCAACTGATGCGCTTAATGTTAGCGGGACTATTGGTACAGATAAACTCTATATAGGTTACGATACGTCTTACTCCCTTTTTAATCTGAATGCAACTAAGGGTGATATTACTGCTTCGGCTTTTTATTTTATTAACCAGTATCCGACTTGGCAGCCGACAGCCGATATAGCTAAACATATATACGGAATAAATTTAGGTTTAAACATAAACGATACAAATGCCACTGGCAACATGACAGGTGACTACTACGGCGCTGTAATGGAGACAATTGGCAGAAACAATACTAATACGATCAATAATATATACGGTGGAAAATTCTCTGTTAGAAAATTATCTGGTGCAGCATCAGTTACTACTGCTGCAGCGGCTATTTTTGGGGGTATTTTTGATACTGGCACAACTGGGACGTGGTACGGCAATATTATAAATACGCCAATATCGTATGGTGGAACGCTAAATAATGCTTTTGCAATTAAAATTCTGCCTCAAACGCTTGGCACTATTTTAAATTATGCAATTTATACCGAGAATGGTCTTGTAAGATTCGGGGACACTGTAATAATAATGCCCCCTTCAGCAGCCACCACCGGTCAAATAATCCAAGGCTATGCAGCACAAACCGCTCCAATGCTGGAGATCCAAAAGAGTGATGGCACAGTCTACACCGCCTTCGACGAAATCGGACAGGTGAGTGGAGCAGTTGAACTACAAATAGCTTTCACGGGAGGGTTTTAATGGCGTCAGGACGACTTGGGGCAGTTGATCTCGCTGCTACTACAAACACTACAGTCTATACAGTTCCAGCCAGTACGAAGGCTATTGTGAATGTAAACATCTGCAATCGAAATGCAACTGCTGTTGTTGTAAGGCTGATGCATTTAGATGGTGCAATCGGCACTTTGGCTGCTGAGGATTATATAGAATATGATGTAACTATTCCAGGGTATGGAGTAATTGAACGTACAGGCATCTCAATGGCGACAACCCATGTGATAGGTGCATACTCTGATACAGCTAATGTAACAGTACAAGTCCAGGG
>Ga0180437_10011854_pt1 | contig 10395 bp, 6 predicted proteins | sample SS_ome_4_FD_132410 | JGI IMG/M metagenome (GOLD analysis project Ga0180437, IMG submission 132410) | Hypersaline lake sediment archaeal communities from the Salton Sea, California, USA - SS_3_D_1 metaG | ecosystem: Environmental > Aquatic > Non-marine Saline and Alkaline > Hypersaline > Sediment... | reverse complement strand
TGAAATGCATCACCCACCATTCTTGCTCAAGGAGGTCGTTCTTTCTCCCCCCATCCCACCGTCTTGCGAAGTCAGAACGCTATCTACTGCTAGCACTTAGAGCGTGCGTGGCCGGTTGCGCCCACCACGGTTACGAGTCCGTCGGGCAGAATCCCTCGCACCGCAGCGCCACGCGTGATGTCTTCCAGCAGTGCCATCTGGCAGGAACTTGTGACATTGGGACCATTACATCCACTTGAAGGGGGATTCCATAGTTTATCAGGCTGCAGGTGAAATCCAAGTAACGAAAGGCGAATTTTGCTTGCTGCAGGCCGTATGCGTAAGCCCTGGGCCATCTCGGCGACGCTTCGTCGAGTTGTTTGGAGACGAAGCGGCAAACGCGAGATTGCTCAGTCTTGGTCTCCACGCACAAGTAGCTCCATGCGTTTAGATTCGTCTGTGTGGCTCCCCCGTAAACTTTGGCTTCGCGCCGTATCCTGCGCAACGTTGGCGACACCTGCGCATTTAAGCGCCGCAACTCCAGTTGCCAGCAGCTCAATTCCCCGGCTGACCGGGGTTTGAGGCGACCCTGCGTTCTTAAGAACAGCCACTTTTCGCGGCAGAATTTCCTGCCACCCGCTTATCAGTTCTCGCACGGCGGTCACCGTCTGATCGCCGTATTTCCCTCGCACACGAAGGGAGCCAGCGTGAGCCATATTGTGGAGATCCAAACCCAGGTCCGGGACGCCGAAGCGGTTCGAGCCGCAGCCGATCGGCAGGCGCCAACGCCGCGTGCCGGGCTTCGACGAAAAGATTCTCGCGTTGCACGCCAAAGGGAAGGCGACTTTGGCATCAGGCTGGCGCAATCCGGGAGGCGGCGAACCCTCGGCCGGTCGGTCGCCCTGCATCCGCGGCAGAAAGCGCAGGACGGCCGCGTCGTTCCGCCAAGCGGTCCGCGAAGTGACGACGTTGGTGTAGTTGAAGTGCCGGCTTGGTTCCGGCTCGAGCCCCACAGGTCGTCGCAGATGAACCGGCAGCCGAACGGCTGCATAACATGCAGGTGATTCTCCGCCAGGTTGTTGTAGACTTTTTCATAGGCCACGACCGGCACGCCCGCTCTGCCACGCGTGCTCATCTCATACCACGTGCAGGCCTCGCTGATGGCCGATTGTTTGGCCTTGGTGTAGCGGAGGCGCTCGCGCAGAACGCGGAGGTCGTCGTGATTGAAGAAGAAGCGCGGGTGCTGGTACGGCGCAGGAGGCGATTGAAAGCGCTCCCGGGCGAGCCCCTTGGTCACCAACTTGGGCGTGTCGCGTCATGCGTTGCTTTCGCGGAGATCGTGAACATGTTAACCTTATCCGCATCTCCGACTTGACGACGGCGTCTCACATCATGAAATCGCTAACGGCCTATCAAATCCGAGGGAACTGGGCGACCTTACTGACCGCCTGGAACGTCGACGAGTCGCTCGACCTGTCCCGGGTGGCGGACGAGATCGATACGCTGATCTCGATGAAGGTCGATGGCATCTACTCCAACGGTACCGCGGGTGAGTTTCACGCCCAGACGGAAGATGAGTTCGATCGCGTCTCGCAGTGCCTTGCCGAGAAGTGCAACGCGGCGGGCGTGCCGTTTCAGATCGGGGTGAGCCACATGTCCGCCCAGATCTCGCTTGAGCGGCTGCGGCGGATCGTTCCTCTGGCGCCCGGCGCGGTGCAGGTAATCCTTCCGGACTGGTTTCCGCTTACCGACGACGAAGCCGTGGCGTTCTTGGACAAGATGGCCGAGGCTGCGAGTGGGATCGGACTGGTGCTGTACAACCCGCCGCACGCCAAACGCGTGCTCTCGCCGGAAGAAGTGGGCCGCCTGGCCGCGCGGGTTCCCGCGCTCATTGGTTTAAAAACGGCGGGCGGCGATGACGCGTGGTTCGAGCAGATGCGGCGGCGCCTCGGCCATCTGAGCGTCTTCGTGCCGGGCCACTTGTTGGCGAGCGGAGTCGAGCGGGGAGCGGACGGCGCGTATTCGAACGTGGCGTGTTTGAATCCCGCGGCCGCCCAGCGGTGGTGGGATCAAATGCAGAAAGACATGCCCGCCGCCCTGGAATTGGAGCAGCGATTGCGGCAGTTCATGACGGACTGGATCGTCCCATTCATCACCAAGCGGCATTACTGCAACGCCGCCTGTGACCGCTTCATGGCGCTACTGGGCGGCTGGGCCGACGTCGGAGAGCGGATGCGGTGGCCCTATCGCTCGATTCCGGTCGAAGAAGTCGCGCGCGTGCGGCCCCACGCGGAAGCCTTGATTTCTGAGTTCTTGAGGTAAGGAACGGGCAAGCCTATCGCGACGCCTCACGCGGCGGGAGGGGGGCCTGGAAGACGTAGGCGCCGGAGCCAACCTCATAATACGCCGCGTTGTCGTCGGATCGCATGAACTTGACGCTCTGGGCCTTCCCGGCCGGCGTTCCGCCTTCCATCACCGACGCTACGTCCTTTGTTGGCACGCGCACGGTGGCCGTCGTGTTCGGCGGGATGGTGACCTCGAGCGCGATGCGGCCGTTCTCAACGCGCCAGTCGCTACGGATCGGGCCGCGAATCGAGTCGTACTCGGCGCGGGCCCAGGTGACCGACTGGCATGGCCGAGGGGCGATGGTGAAATGTTTCCAGCCGGGATGTTCCTCGTCGGGGTTCAATCCGCCGATGTTGCGCCATACCCACTCGGCCACCGAGCCGAGGGCCCAATGGTTGAAGGAGTTCATCCCCGGATCCTGGAATCCGCGGCCTTCGACATAGCCGTCCCACCGTTCCCAGATCGTGGTGGCGCCCATCTCGATCGTGTAGCCCCAGGAGGGCACGCTGCGGAGATTGATCAGTCGACAGGCGGCGTCGTGCTGGCCGTGGCGGCTCAGTTCCAGCATGGCGCGGTGGGTGGACTGGATGCCGGTCGAGAGGTGGCCATTATAGTGCCCGATCCCTTCGAGCAGATGTTCCACCGCTTGCGTCTGCCGCTTCTCGTCGAGCAGGCCAAACCGCAATGCCAGGGCGTAGCCGGCCTGGGTGTCGCCACTGATGCGGCCATGGTCATCGACAAAGCGGTCGTTAAATGCCTTACGGATGCCGTCGGCCAGCGCGGCGTACTTCTCCGCGTCTCGCTGGCGTCCCAAGGCCGCATACATCTTCGAGAGCATGCGGGTCGATTCGTGCCAGAAGGCGGTGGCCAGCACTTCCTTGGGAACGGCGTTGCCCTTTCTTGGAAAGCCCTCAATCACGAGCGTATCGCCGTTGAGCCAGTCGCCCCAATCCCCTCCGCGATTGTTCAGCCACAACAGGTCGGGGTTGTGCCGGTGGATGAAATCGATCCAGCGTCTGGCGGCGTCGATGTGTTGCTCCAGCGCGCGTTTGTCGGCGTAGTTTTGATACATCCGCCAAGGCACGAAGACGCCCGCGTCGGCCCAGGCGGGCGCCCCCGCCCTCTTGTTGTTGTTCACATCGCCGGGGTTGGGCGCGATCGCCGAGAACCGGCCGTCCTCCGCCTGCGAATCCCGCACGTCGAAGAGCCACTTGGTGAAGAACGCGGCCATATTCATGTTGAAGATGGCCGTCTGCGAGAACGCCTGAATGTCGCCCATCCAACCGGCCCGCTCGTCGCGCTGCGGGCAGTCGGTGGGGATGCTCGTCATGTTGCCGAGCTGACTCCAGAAGGCGTTGTGCATTACTTGATTGATGAGCGGGTTGGAGCACTCGAAGCGGCCCGCCTCCGGCGCGGATGAATTGAAGACGCGTCCGACCAGATCGCTTGCCGTGGGCTTGGGCGACAGCCCGCGAACTTCAACGTACCGAAACCCGTGATACGTGAAATGCGGCTCGAAGATTTCCTCGCTATCGCCGCGGCAAATGTAGACATCCTGCTGCTTCGCGCTCCGCAGATTGGCGAAGTAGGCCGTGCCATCCGGGTTGAGCCGCTCGGCGTGCCGCAGCGTGATCTCGCTGCCGGCTTTGCAGCCGCGAAGCTTGAGCCGACACCAACCCACCATGTTTTGTCCCAGGTCGAAGATGTAGACGCTTTTCTCCGGTTCGGTCACCTTCACCGGCGTCAATTCACGCGTGACCCGGATCGGCTCATTGGGTTGCCACACCAGTTGCGTACCGGGGAACTCCACTTCGCGGACGCCGGGCCAGGAGGCGTCGTATCCCGGCTTGTCCCATCCCGGTTGTTCCTTACGGGCATCGTAAATTTCGCCATCAAAAATGGAGGCCATTCGGATCGGGCCGTCACGGTTGGCCCGCCATCCGCGATCAGTAACGATCGTCGCCGTCTTTCCAGCGGCCAATTCGACGTCCATTCGCAGCCGCAATCCCCGCTGTCCCTCAAACGCGCGTTGGGGTACGGCCGGGGCGCCCCAGGTTCGACCGCCGTGCCAACCGTCGCCCAGGGTGGCGGCCACCGCGTTCGGGCCGGATTGAAGCAGATCAGTCACGTCGAAAGTGCGGTACTGCACGCGGCGGTCGTACTTCGTGTACTCCGGCGCCAGCAGGCCATCGCCGACGCGCTGGCCGTTCAGGCGGATTTCATACAGCCCCAGGCCGGTTGCGTGGAGCGTGGCTTGCTTGATCAGCCCCTCAATCGTGAACTCGTTTCTCAAGCGGGTGGCAGGTTTCAAACCTGCCCCACCGCGGTCGGGCTTGAGGCGGCCATCAACCAGATTGGCCTTCGACCAGTCGCCCTGTTCGATGGAGTCGAGGGCGTCAACCGCGGCGCCTTGAGCCACGTTGTCGTCGCCGGCCAAAACCTGCAACTCCGCCAGCGCCAGGGCATGCGTGTTTCCATCGCGACGGGCCAGTTTCGCCACCGTGAGGCGGATATAGCGGGCGGTCGTCTCGGCGAAACGGTAGGTCTGCGCCTTGTCGCCGGGGTTGGCCACGTCCTCGTCGGTCAAATCGATCACTGTCCGGGCGTCGGAAAAGTCTTTCTTGCCGGCGACCTCGAACCGAAACCGCACCGGATAAAGGAAGCCGGGCGTGTCGGGTGAGTAGTTAAATGGTCGCGCCGGCCACAGACGCACGGCGTCGATTCGGCGCTCCTTGCCCAGGTCCAGCGTGACCCATTTCAGCGTGTCCGGCGATTTCGCGAATTGCGAATGATAGCCGTTGTGGGGCGTCGATTCCGCCGCTGACTCGGTGTCGGCGGCGATCCACTGGGCCTGCCAGTCCTCCGGCTTGAGCAATCCCATGGACCAGAATGCCGGTTCGCTCCAAGGGGACGGGTTTCCGTCGTCGTCCCACACCCGCACTTTCCAGTGACACCGCATTCGGGACGAAAGCGGCTTGCCCGCATAGACCACGTGGATCGTCTGATCCGACGCGACCTTGCCGCTGTCCCACAGGTCGCCTTTGTCTTCAGCGAGGATTTCCGGCCTGGAGGCGACGAGGACCTGGTACGCCGATTGCCGAAGCCCCCGCCCCGCCTCTGGCGTCGCCGTGAGCGTCCAAGAAAGACGCGGCTGCGTTACGTCGATGCCCAACGGTATCCGGCGATATTCGCAGCGGAGATCGGCGGGCTGAAAATCCGCCGCTCCGGCCGCGGTCGCAGCGACGAAGCACTTGTAGACGCACAAGAGCACAAAAAACCGCGTCATTCGATGGGCCTCCGCAGGAGAATGGCACAACATGTCATACAAGTGCGCCAGCGTAGCAGGGGCCGTCGCTCGTATCAACAGGGCGTCGAATTGGGGGCTTCGAAAGCCGGACCTTCGTTACCGCGGCAGAAGGCCCAGCACCGACTCGCTCGGGCGGGCGATGACGTGGGCGGCGATGACCTTTCCCAATCCGTCGGCCTTGGCCTGACCGGCTTCCACGGCGGCCCGCACGGCGGAGAGATCGCCCTTGATGATGACGGTGATGTAGCCGCCGCCGAGTTTCTCCTTGCCGACCACCTCCACATTGGCCGTCTTGCAGGCGGTGTCAATCGCCTCGAACACGGCGGTGAAGCCCTGGGTCTCAATGAAACCCAGAGCAAAGTTCTCCTCGGCCATGGTGGATTCCTCGTCGGTTGTGGTCGCCGCAGTCATTTCGTCGTGTGGAAGAAAGACGACGTCTTGCTGAATCAGCGGGTTAAACTCGCGGGGCGAGTGGATCACCCGGCTCGCTTGGTCATCGACTCGATCCAACACGGCGGACACGGGTCGCCCGCCCATCGCCTGAGCCGTCGCCGTACCCGCGTCCATCGCCGCATGAACCGCCGCCACCGGCCCCGCGATTTTAACGCAGACTCCGTAGAAATCATTCAACTCGCACTGCAACACCCGCACTGTGGCCGTCTTCTCCATTACGTCCACCGCCACGAGCGCAGGCGTTAAGCCGGTGATTTCCAACAATCCTAGCGCTTCGTTCACGGCAGTCCCCGCTCGCGCAGTTCCTTCAGCACTGCGGCCGTGATGTGGCTGATACGGTCCTCCGCCATGTTTCCCGTTCTGGTGGGGCAGCCGCCCGCCGGGGGATCGACAAGTTGGTTGTCAGCGAGGATACATTGGAGCACCCGCTGCAAGGTAACGAAATCGAACTGCTGATGCTCGCTCCGAGGTTGACGGCTGGCGCCAACCTGAAAGCCCCGCAACTCGACGGCCGCCCGAAAGCCCTCGGGGAAATCGGCCGAATAAAGCATCGCGTCGAACAATTCCAGCAGGCGAAATTGCAGCGCCATCGCCTCGTCGAGCCGGCCGGCACGGGTCAGGTCGTACAGTTTGCGGGTGATCTCGGGCACGACCCCGCTGGAGGCGTTCGTCCCGCCGTCGCAGCCGGCCACCAACATCGGAACCAGCACGGCTTCCCAGCCGGTGAGGAAGCTGAAGTCCGGCCGGATCGGCCGCACGGCCGCCATCATCCGCAGCATGAACGCCAGGTCGCCGGAGCTGTCCTTGATGCCGATGATGCGGGGGAACTCCGCCAGGCGCTTGATCGTGGGAACATCGATCGGACTGGCGAACATGGGAATGTTGTAAAGTGTCACATCAATCGGGCTATTGCGCGCAATTTCGCGGAAGTAGGCGTAGACCGACTCCGGGCTCAACTTGTAATAGAAGGGCGAGACGATGGCCACGGCCCGGACGCCGAAGCCGGCGTAGGCCTCGCAGGCCGCCAGGGTCTCGCGGACGTTCGCTTCCGCCGCCCCGGCGAGGATCGGCGCCCGGCCAGCCGTTTGCTCCGCGACGATCTTCACGATCCGCCGCCGCTCTTCGGGCGTAAACCGGGTGAACTCACCGGTCGAGCCGTTCGGGTAGAGCCCGTGCACACCCTTGGCGATCAGCCAATCGATGTACCGCCGCAGCTCGTCTTCATTGATATTCCCGCGCCTGTCCAGCGGGACGAGATGCGGGGTAAAGATGCCGTGCAGTTTCTCAGCCATGGCTATACATCGTTCGCTTGTCGCGCGGCCGGAAGGACCCGGAGAGGCTGACGGCGCACCAATCACCCAGCAGACCGTGAGCCCAGGAAAACATAGCACACGGGGGCGTTTGACATCCGTTCTGGTTGTATGATAAGCTAAACGGGTATTCGCCCGATGTCAAACTCGTCTTCGGACAAGCGCACGCATGTTCATTCTCAGATTACGAAGCGTCGGCAGGAATCGAGACTCCTTGCGTTTCGCTTGGCGAGACGCGCATTTCCTATCGCGGACCGACTTCCATGAACAAGCGACTTAGAGCCGTCATCACGGACTTTATCGCCGACGACCTGGCGCCGGAGAAGCGAATCCTCGGCGAGATTGCCGACGTGGTGGCCCTGAACGCCTGCGACGAACGCCAGCTCGAGGGAAAGATCGACGGCGCCGACGCGGTCATGCTGTACCACAACCTGGGCCTGTCGGAGAGAACGCTCGTTCGGCTAACGGGCTGCAGGTTGATTGTCCGCTGCGGCGTGGGTTACGACAATGTTGATTACCGGTTGGCCCGGCGGCTGGGAATCCCCGTGGCCAATGTGCCCGATTACGGCGCCGAGGACGTGGCCGACTCGGCCATCGGCCTTACGCTGGCCCTGTGCCGCGGCAGTCATCAACTCAACTCGCAACTCCGCGGCGGCGCCGAGCCCTGGTCGTACACGCAGGCGGTTCCTCGTTACCGCCTCCGCGGTCGCACCTTCGGCATTGTCGGGCTGGGGCGGATCGGCACGGCCGTGGCGCTACGGGCTAAGGCGCTGGGCATGCGGGTCCTCTTCTACGATCCCTACAAGCCCTGCGGCTACGACAAGGCAATTGGCGTGGAACGGGCGGTCACGCTGGACGCGCTGCTCCGGCAGACCCATGTGTTGAGTCTGCACTGCTGCCTGACGGAGGAAACCCGCCACATGATCGACCATCGCGCGGTTGCGCTGATGCCCTGCGGCGGCTACCTGGTGAACACGTCTCGCGGAGAGGTGGTCGATACCGCGGCCCTGCCCGAATGGATCGCCTCGGGGCAATTGGGCGGGGCGGGCATCGACGTGTTGGAGCGTGAGCCGCCGCCGCCCGATCACCCGCTCATCCGCGCTTGGCGGGATCCCCAGCACCCGGCCCATCACCGCGTCATCATCAACCCCCATTCCGCGTTCTATAGCGAGGAGGGCCTGGTGGAGATGCGGGTAAAGGGCGCCCAGGCCTGCCGCCAGGCGCTGTTGGGGGAGCGGATCGACAACGTAGTCAACGGCGCCGCGTGTGAGGAGCCAATCCCGCAACGGCAATGATTGTCCCCACGTCCCCAACACCGCCGGCCTGCCCGGCTGGGAAGGAGCGAAGACGATGAAGGGTCTACGAGGCAAAGCCGCGATAGTCACCGGGGGCTCGGTCGGTATCGGCCGCGCGATTATGGAGCGGCTCCTCGAGGAAGGGGTATCGGTTACCTTTAGCGGCATCAGCGACAACGGCGTTCCAACGGAGGCCGAATTGAAGGAGCGCGGTTTGCCCGTCCATTTCGTGCGCGGGGATATGGCGGAGGAGGCGTTCTGCCGCGAGTTGGTCGCCGCCGCCCAGCGGCAGTGGGGCCGGATCGACTTCCTGGTGAACAACGCCTTCTCGTTCATCGCCAAAGGGCCGGACGCGACGCGCGACGACTGGCTGCGGTCGCTCTGCGTGGGGCCCGTCGGCTACGCCACGATGATCCAGCTCTGTATCGAGCCCATGAAAGCGCAGGGCGGCGGGGCGGTCGTCAACCTTTCAAGCATTTCCGCCCACATCGCCCAGCCCAATCGCTGGACGTATAACGCGGCCAAGGGAGCGGTGAATCAGCTCACGCGATGCGCCGCCCTCGATCTGGCGCCGCACAACATCCGGGTCAACACGGCCAGCCCCGGTTGGATCTGGACGCGGGAGGTCGACAAGGCCTGCGAGGGCGACCGCGAAACGTGGGGACCCATCTGGGGCAAGTACCACATGCTCCGCCGGCTGGGCACGGTGGAAGAATGCGCCGGCCCGGTCGCCTTCCTCTTAAGCGACGACGCCGCGTTCATCACGGCCACGGAACTCATGATCGACGGCGGCTACTGCGGCATGGGCCCGGAGGGGCTCGGCGAGACCTCGTCCTTCGCTGGGTCGGACTGAAGCTGGCTTGCCAATATCCGCCCGATTCGCCAACTCGGGTGTCAGTCCACCGGCCCTGGCCGGACTACGCGGGGCGCCGTCTTGATCCGGGGACGAACGGGCAGCCAGTCGACGCCGGGGAACTGGGGATCGCCGATTTGCCGCACCTCCTCGTCGCCGCGATAGGGGCTCATCGCATCGACCCACGCAATCAACCGGCGGCGGCTGGTTTCATCCACCTGCACGTCATGGTGTTCGCCGCTCGAGGCGATATCGACAAGGCGGCTCTTGTAGGATAGCGCAGTCATGGGTTCGGGCGTCCGGTACGCCTGGGGATCGCGCTGGTGGTATCCCTCCACCATCAGCATGCCGGCGATGCCAAAGCCCGGCGGCGCGTTGCTGGGCAAGAGGTAAGGCTTCCCCCACGTTGGCCGCCCGGTGAACAGCCAGTATGTTTCGTCAAAACCCAGGTGGCCTGGCCGTGGAGACATATCGACGGCCCTGGCGCCTTCGGAATCGCCCTGGTGGCACTCGACGCAGTACCTGTCGAGCACGGGCCGCACGTAGCGGTCCCAGCTAACCGTGCGGTCGTCCCACGGGGGCGGCGTGATGTCGCTGGGCGGCCGATAACTGGCACGGCCCGACGACACGTATTGCGGGGCGACGCTCCGCGACTCGTGGCAGCCAACACAGCCACGGGTTTCGCCCGGCATCACGCCGGTAAAGCTGCGCATCGTTTGCAGAGCCCGATAGCCCAAGTTCCACACTTGGGCTGATGAAATGTTTTTTGGGGAAGTTTTTTGGTTCGGAAGCGGTTGCCCGGACGCATTCATCTTGCCCGGCTTTACGGCAAACCGCCGCTTGGCGGTCGGC
>Ga0180437_10011853_pt1 | contig 10395 bp, 6 predicted proteins | sample SS_ome_4_FD_132410 | JGI IMG/M metagenome (GOLD analysis project Ga0180437, IMG submission 132410) | Hypersaline lake sediment archaeal communities from the Salton Sea, California, USA - SS_3_D_1 metaG | ecosystem: Environmental > Aquatic > Non-marine Saline and Alkaline > Hypersaline > Sediment... | reverse complement strand
TGTCCTCCTTGGCGATGGAGTAAGTAGCCTTGCCATCAGGATAAGGATGCGTCCTTTTTATACAAGCCCGCCCCCCGGAAAACCGACAAGCAAGCTTCCGCAACAGAAACTAAGTATGCCTGCTGTCTCCTCTTGCGTTCGCCCCGTCACCTCGTGCATGATCTTCCATGCCAACCGCGCTTCAACCGACGGCGGAGGTGGTATCTTCGCGGCGTTGATGGCATCCGTCACGCGGATCGCTTTCTCTTCCTTCTGGGCTGCTTTCGTCTCTGCGCCCTTCTTGGCACGCTGTTGACGAGCCTTGTGTTTTCGTTGCTCTGGGGAGCCCTCTGGCATTGTGCCTTTCAATGGGTAAGGTCCACCTTGTTGAGCGCCCTGCACTTCCTTAATCAAGGCAAGGGGCTGCAACGAGATTTCTGTCGCCGACTCGGCAAGGGACCTTTCGCGTTGGACTTGCGCTAATAGCTTGGGCCAGTCCGCCACGGCGCGCCACCAAACATGACCTTCCAGCAGTGCTCGGACTTGTGCTCCATCCACGAAGTCCGCCGCCATTGTACGGACCATGTCGAACAAGCACTCATGACCGCTTTGCCAGTGTCGCTGCTGCCCACATAAGCTAAACACGCAACCCGCTGTGAGCGCCAGCACCTTGCCTTCATTCTTGGTCAGGCCGTCAGCTTCCTCAGAGGCGGCGGCAAGCTGCTGGAATCTCTCAGACACGGCCGATTCATTGAGTCTTTTTTCATGCTTCCAGGTGAAGAGGTCTCGAAGCAGCTCAACCAGCAGGTATTCACAAGTGTGCCCGACGTGGAGGATGTGCCCTATTCCCTTGTCGGCAACCGCCGGGCGTGCCTTGTCCGCGTTGTAGGTGGCTACAAGATCACGGAGCCGGCGCTCATGCTGTGCCATTGCTTCGACATCTGCCAACGCCTCTACCTCCGCGTCATTGTGCCCAACCAAGTCGCCAAGATCAGCCTGGAAATCGGCAAGAAAACGCAGAAGGTAAGCAGCTTCGGTCTGCGAGTATTCGGCTACCGTCACTCTCAATACAAGGTAGGCGCAGGCGCCGGCAGTCACTTCATCCGGCCTGTCGTGCGGCCCAATCAGCACTGTGCCACTGCTGGCCGCAAGGTCGTGGATGGCGCCCAAGACGGCGTACTTCTCATCCATGCGCAACTCGAAGTCGAGCGGGGAGTACTCGCCGGCCGGCCGCTCAGACAACCGGAGATAACCATGCTCATCTAGAGTCGGCGAAACGACCTGTCGTTCAAGCCATTCAGCAATCTGACCGCGCCACCTGTCCAATACACCGTCTCGCTGCACAAGTCGGTGCACGCGCTCAGCCACTTCCCAAAGATGGTCAGGGACTAGGTTCCCATGGGCATTACGGTGGGGCATAACGTGCGTCCTCTGAAGCTGGTCGATCATAAGACATTAGGCCGCGAGGAAGGAAGGTCAACCGCAGCCACTGGGGTCAATTGATCTCTTGGTCGGCCGACGCGAAGGTGATCCGGGGATGAAACATCTTCAGAAGCAATCTCCCTACACCCGCCCGCTCATTCCGTTTCCTTGGTCAGACAACACTTCCGTGGCAGTCCTCGTCACCGAGCCATTCGCACTGTTGCTCGACTGCCATCCAGCACACCAGATTCACGTCCTCACGCTGGATGACCGGCAGGGCTCCTGGCTGCTGATACGGCTCAAGCCCCAGTTCCCGCACCTTCTCGACCAGCGCCGCTGACGCGACGTATGGGTCCTCAGCTTCAGGGTCGAAAACGTCGCGAATCGCTCGCTCGATCCGGACACCCCATGGGGCCTCAATCGCCTCGACCAGCAGGTCCAGTTCCTCCTGGATCACGTCGGTCGGCGGGAACTGTCGCAAATGATCGGCCGCCCTGCGAAAGAATGGCCGGATGCGGGGCTGGAGGTTAGCGGGGTCGGTGGCGAACATCCACTCTTGATAAACGTCCTCCCGTGCCGTCGCCCAGGCGGCGTAGGTCGCCTCGGCTAAGTCGGGCGGCAGGTGACGAGGTGTCTCCGCGGTGCAAGTGACTCTCCGCAGACAGGAAAGCGTATGGCGCACAATCTCACTGCCATCAGCCGGTACAAACCGCAGGAACACGCGCTCTTCCACGCGGGCGCAGAAAAAGTGCCCCCTCTCTTGTCCTTGCACCAAGCCAGAGCCGGCGCCCCACGGCAAGCTCTTAATGGCCTCGGCACGGGTCTGCAAGCCGGAACGGAGTTCCTGGCGGTATTCCTCACCTGTGTGGGCCGATGGGTCTTCCCCGGCATTCACCAGCAGGTCGGTCTGCTCATTCTGTAGCGATTCAATCTCTGCCCGCGTCTGGCTGAATACCACGTCCAGGATGGCACCACCGGGAATGACCTCACTCTCTATACCGATGGAAGCTGCTGCCTGGGCAAGCTTGCGGCGAACGCGAAGCTCCAGGCGGAGCAACTCCTCGATCTGCCGGTCGGGGAAGAAGCACCAGAGATACACATCCGTGTGGCAACTCCCGATCCGGTCAATTCGACCATGCCTTTGCACGAGCCGCATCGGGTTCCACGGCAGATCGTAGTTGATAATGTTGCGGCACTGCTGGAGGTTGACGCCCTCGGCCAGCACGTCGGTCGTGATGAGGATGTCATAAAGGTCGTCGTCTCGTCCTGGCGGCGCCTGGCTCGACACGGGCACAAAACTGAATACGGCGCTCTCGCGGGACACTCCACTCCGGCTTTCCTGGCCGGCCACCGAGACAATTCGTCCGCGGTACTCTGCAAACCGCCGCTCGCGTTCCACCACGTCGCGTACGTAGTTCTCAATCCAGTCGGCGGTGTCGGCGAAGTAGGAGAAGATGATCACTTTGCGCTTGTTGCGGGTGTCCTCATCGCCGATGCCGTCGCGGTGTGCGGCGTGCAGAACGTCCATCAGCGCCTCGGTCAATTCCTCCAGCTTGGGGTCAGACTCCGCCGTGGCTTCCGCGGCACGGGCGGCCAGCCGCCGCAGAATGTCGCGGTCGTTTTCCACGTCGGCTCGCAGTCGGGCCACGTCGTAGCCCTCGGTCGCTTCGGCACCACTCTCCTCCAGGAGCGACTCCCATGCCTCGTCGCTGTCGATGTTGGTCCACTCCTCCAGGGCCTTCGACGTGAGGATGTAGCTGGCCTCCAGGGCGGCCAGAAAGGCATCGTGGCCCGCTGCCATCGTCTCGGCAGTCCGCCGGAACGCATAGGCCGACGACTCAAACCGTTTCAACAGCCCAGAGCGGATCAGCCCCACCAACTGCAACTGGGACGCCTCAATCTCCTGGTCGAGTCGATAGGCGGAAGGACAATAGCGAGCCATGGTCAACAGGGGCGCCTCGTCCTCGTCCTCGGGTGCCAGGGCCTCTTTGATTTCCTCGAAGAACCTCGGCAGCACATCCTCCAGGTCGTAGTTGAGTGCCTGCACGTGGGGCTCAGGGAACTGGACCAGCATCTCCTGCCCCCCAGGCCCTCGGATTCGATCATTGGGGTAGTACTGCCTTACGAAATGCCGCGTCCGCCGCACCGTCACCGGGTCGAGCACGTCGAAGAGCATGTCAGGCCGCAGATCGTCGGGATTCTCGCGCGAGACTTCTTGGAATCGTTCTTTGAGCGACCGGGCACCAGCGTCGGCGAATTCCGCGTCGTGCTTGATGAAGAGATTGAGCAAGTAGTAAAGGTCCCACAGCGAGTTGTTCACCGGCGTCGCCGTCAGCAGCACCAATTGCTTGCGCGGCCGGCCCATCAGCAATCGCCGCAGCGCCTGGGCCCGCTTCGTAGCCGGGTTGCGGAATACGTGGGCCTCGTCGACCACCACCATCGCGTATTCGTTTGGGCGGAACTGCAAGTGCCCGTCCGTGCCACCAAGCTGGCGGTCTGCGGTCAACTGTTCGTAGGAAATGACCTCCATGTAAATTTGGTGCTCTGCCCGAAATCTGGCCCACATCCCGTCGCGAAGCATGGCCGGCGAAACCAGGAGCACCCGCTGCCGGCGGTCCTGGACGGCTTCGCGGATCAATTCGCCGGCCACGAATGTCTTCCCCAGGCCAACCCCATCGGCGAACAGCACGCCGTTATACTGTCTGAGAATCCGTTTTGCCCGCCAAACGCCGTCCGTCTGGAACGTGGTCAGGCGGATAACAGGGTCGGTCCCCCGTTCCTCCTCCAGCTCGGCTCCAAAAAGTTCCCACAGCACGCGGAGGTAGATCAGGTACGGGTCGTATTCCAAATACCGGGCCTGGTAGATCGAGGCCAGGTCGAACGGCTCGGCCTCATCCCACAGATCCTCAAACCATTGCTTCACCTGGCGCACGGGTGTGGGGTCGTAGCGGCCGAGGTTCAACTCCAGGTTCGTGGTCAGCCCCGCCGCCGTGAAGTTGCTGGACCCGGAGATCACGCCCTCATCATCGGAGAAGATGAACGCCTTGCCGTGCAGGAATCCATTTTCGTAGCGGCGGACCTCGACCCGTCCTGACTCCAGCAGGGTCAGAAGCCGCCTCACCGCGGCGTCGGTCTCGGGGGCGAACTCCAGGAGGTCCCGGTCTCGCAGCAGGCCGCCCAGGTTGGCCTGGATGCCTTCACGCACGATGCGATGGTCGTACCGGGCCGGCGGTTCGCCAAGCCGCCGTTGCGGCCGGGCTGGCGGCGGAGTCGGCTCCGCGCCCAGGAGCAGCCTCACCCGTGGCAGCCGTTCCAGCCAGTCGGCCAGCAGCCCAAATCCCTCAGGGTTGAAATAGCCCGTAGCGATGGCCAACTCGACCGGCTGGGCATAAGTCTGAGCCAGCCAATCCAGGTGCCCGCGCAGAGCCGTGACCAGCGTGTTGCCGTTGCGGTTGTCGACGAATTCGGGTTTCATCAGCGTTCCACCTTACGCGCCATGCGGATGGTCCATCTCAAATTCAGCCAAGTCCACACCGTTATGCAGATTCCGCGACGGGCGTCACGTCGATGAACACCAGGAACAATCGCCCGCATGAACAGGTCCTGACAAGACCACGTATGCAGGTTGGCCAGTATCTGCCAATCGTTGTGCCGCACTCACAGCACCACTCCATCTGCATCCGGGCGCTGATCATACTCCACACAAGTCCTTTCGCGCTTTCGGCAGTCACCTCAAAACCACACGCTGGTCGCCCTTGCCATTGCAGGGCAAATCCACGATTCACCTTGGGTTTCCATCCGGCGTGAAAAGCCAATTCCAGCAGGCGCGGAGATACGACAACCTCTCCACTGTCACCGATCACATGGACCAATGTCGCACCGGGGCAGACAGAAGGCAGCTTCTTCCCCTTGCTGCCGGTAGCTCGGCCACGCTTTGGGCCAGGACATGAACGCCCAAGTTGACCACGAAGTCGTTTCACGTTTTCGTCATTCGGCGTCGACATAGGCAAGTCATGGTTTGCGAAGCTACAACCGCCGGCTGTTACCCAATGCCTTTACCTTTCACGCCGCTCTTGGCCGCCTGCTCGCCCTTGCTCGTGATTCTCCATCTGGAACCCTCTTTCGCCAAGAAGCCCTCGGCGATCATGGGCTTCCTTGCCCGCCCCACCATCATTCTCCATCGAGGCACTCCGCGCGCGTTAATGACGAGATCACCTTCCTTAAGGCGGGCCACCAGGGTCTGTTCGAGCTTCGCCTCGATCTCCTTCCTGGTCGCTTCACCGCCAAGAGATACCAGGGCCTGTAGGATCGGGCGATAGAGCTCCCAGAGCGGCGTCCGGTTGTCTTTTGTACCTTTCTGGCCCTTGCCGGTTGAACGAATCTCCCCCCACCGCTCATTCAGCCCCCGGACTTCCGCGCCAAACGCCGAAATCGCCTGCGCCACCTCGATCAGTGACTGCGCTCCTGCATAGTCACCGCGGGCCAGACGTTTCGCCGCAAGCTGGTTTGCCTCCTTGGTGGCGAGCCTCGCCTGCCGTGCGAGCGATCGAATCGCCTGCATCACTTCTCGCGCTCTGGGCACCTGCGCCATTACGTCCTCCGGTTCACCTTAGTCAATCTTGAATCATCACCTGCAAGTCGAGCGGCTGTGCAAGCACTCGCACCCCTGTAGGTGCGACGCCAGTCTCGAAAATCTTGTCCCAAAAATCGACGTTCTGCTTGGCCCCGAACACGGTGTTGCTCAGATTCTTGTCGATCCAACAGGGAAGGGCTGAAAGATTCGTCAAGAAGTTCCCGATCCGTCTCCATAGGTCGTCCGGCAACAGGTAGTGCAACAGCCTGTCCTTGTCGATCTTTCGTCCCGTCCAGGCGTTATAGTGCTCGATCACCAGACGCACCCAGCCCAATACACTTGCCAGAATCTCCTCGCGTGCGATTCGCCAAGCCCGAAGGTGCGACTCAGGAATGGGGTCGCCTTTTTGAAGCCGGTACTCCAGCTTGCGGCCTCCAATCTCCGGGTCCCACTTACCAACGAAGAAGATCTCTGCCAGCAGGCTCATCAGTTTGACCATTTGTTCTCGCTCCAACACGCGCGGATTGTCGCCGCGCTCCATACCTTCGTCAATGGCCATCTCCAACGCCCTCTTGTAGATGAACTCACGGAAGAAGGTCCGCTCGACAGCGGAGTAAGACAGGGGACGGTCGGCGCCCTTGCCTGCCCATTCGACGAACTCCATTAGGCCATTGTCCTTGTTGTGGGTTATCGAGTCGCGGACAGCATCTACGATGTACCGCAACATTTCTCGGCGCTCTCCGCGGAAGAACGCGACTAGATCCTTCTCGCTGAAACTGTAGTTGTTCTCGGGAAGCCCCTTCATCTCCTGGTACTGGCGAACTCGCTCGGCGAATAGGCTGCTCCCCAAATGACGCATCACGGCGGCGTCGAAAGCGACTTGCCGCAGTTTCGAGCCCGCATTCGTGTTGGCGACGAGCAGCACATTCGTATCTGGCTCCACGAACACTCGCACCGGCAGCTCCTTCATGCCTAACATGATTTGCGCTGCCGCCTTGTGCTGGCCGTCGAATACCTTGACCGGTCCGCAGCCGTCCGCCCCCGGCGACCACCATGCCAGAGCAACGTGCAATTGTGGCCGTCCTTGCAGGAACTCCTCGATCAGCCCCCGAATGCTGGCGCCGATACTACGCGGATTGATGCGATCATCATGGTGCAGATACTTCAACGGTAGCACCGTAAAGAAGTATTCCATCCTGCTCAAGGAGTCCATGTTCAGCGGCAGGCGGGTTATCTCGTTTTCGCCTGCTTCAGGTAGAGCGAACTCTACCGTCCCATCGCTGCGTCTCAGCCTGAGCTGGGCTTTCGCGCCATCGTATCGTGCCAGGACGTGCCCCAGGTTGGCTCCCCGCTCCCCCTGAGCAACGGCCGCTGCCTGAAGCTCCTCGAACTCGACAAGGCGGCGCGCCACGCGCAGGTCCGACGCCCCTTTCTGCTTGTTGCAGGTGGCATGCGTGAGGGCGAAGTTGTTCTCTTCATCCGGGCCGTCGTCGGCCCGAGGAATGATATGGTCAACGTCGAGCTGACCGGCGTGGAGAACGAGGTCGATCACCTTGTTGCAGATGAAACACCGCTTCGATTGACGGTCCAGCAGGCGCTGTTCAAGTGCCCTGTGTCCCGCCTCATCGAGTGCCGCGAGATACTGCGATTGTGCCGGCATGTCCAGTCTCCACAGAGGCTCTGGTTACTTTTCGGTTTACTCGGCTACGATCGACATGCTCAAAGGCACCTATGCTTGTTGGTGTCGTTACCTCCAGGCTCGGTAGTGCTCCAGCACGGCCGCCAGGCGGGGGTGGTAGTCCCAGCCTTCGTGGAAGGCCTCGAAGACGTGGACAAGCTGCGGCTCGCTGAGGCCGTAGAGGTGGGCCACCACCGCGTCCAGCTCGTGGATCATGTCGTCCTTCTCGGCGGCGTCGAGCTTGCCGCACTCAACGCCCACAGCCTCGGCCCATTTGGCAAATCGCTTGTCCGGGCAGGCCAGCCGGCCGGCCAACTGCACCACCCGCTGCCAGAGCGGGTCGTCGCGCGAGGGGCGAGGAACTGGGAATGGATTAAATACGTGGTAAGTCAAGTGCGTTTCCACAAACCTGCGTGCGTACCAGTCGAGCGGAATGGACGAAAGTACGCCCAGGAGGAACGCTTGGTCCTTCTCGTCGCCTCGCGGCCACACCAGGGTCGGTGCCAGGTGGACCAAGAAGCACTTTGGCGGGACCAGAGCGAGGCGGACAGTTCGGCTGTCCGTGGCACGGCTCACGTCACGGAACGCGATGCGGGCGAAGTGGCAGGGGAGCGAATCCGGATTGCGAAACCAGCTGGCGTCTGTGAACTCAAAGAAAGGCGACTTCCTGTTCGTGCTAGCGCTGGTTCGTTTCTTCTGCAAGTGCTTCACTATCTTCTCCGGGTTAACCCAGGCGTAATACACCCCTCGGTCCGGATCCCAGATGTCGAACGACTCGCCCTTGAACACCGGGCAAAAGCCCTCCGGTTGCTCCTCTATCAGCTTCATCAGTCTTTTGTGGTTCGTAGCGTCCAACTCGCGGTAGGGTCTGGCACGCCACGATTTTCCGTCATTTAGATCCAGACGCGGGGCCTTGCGAAGCTGGGCAAAGGCCGCAGCCGACTCCTCTCCCGGTAGTAGCGGTAAAGCTGCCGTGTCGGTCCAATCGCGCACGTCTTCGGCCTTGAACACAACTGGGGTATTCTGCACGCCGGAGAGGAACCGTTCCAGACTTTGAAACGGCCCACGGAGAATTACCACCATCTGTCCGTGCTCGCACTTGGTCAAACACGTCAGTCCAATGGTGTACTGGGGGTGCACTTCCGGGAAGACCCATTGCCCGTTGTTCACCAAGAACGTGATGTCTGCCGACGCCCCAGCGAATACAGCGGAACGGAACTCGCTGGATCCTTTTGCGCAGAGAGCGGAACGAGGCAGAACAACGCCGATGCGCCCCGTATCAATAGAAACGAGGTGCCAGAACCGCCAGCAGAAGGCCTTGTAAACGTCTGGGTCTCCTGTGTGTGAACAACGGTGTGAAACCGTGGCGCGCGGGGGAGCCGGTGTAACGGCCTGAAAACGTGGCGCTCCTGACCCGATCTTGCTGAATGATGAGCGAGACTTGAGGATTGGCCAATCGGCACAAGTCCTACAAGGCTCAAGATCAGCGAGGAACAAAGGAGTGTACACAGAGATGAAGATGTGGACGGAAGTGCGTCGGTCGGTGCTGACCGAGAAGATGTCGAAGCGGAAGGCGTGCAAGAAGTACAAGATTCATTGGGATACGCTGGAGAAGATCCTGGCGGATCCGGAACCGCCAAAGAAACGCGGGAATACCGACCGCAAGAAGCCGGTCCTGGGGCCCTACCTTCCGGTCATCCATGCAATTCTCAAAGCGGACAGGGATGCCCCAAAGAAGCAGCGTCATACGGCAAAGCGGATCTTCGAGCGATTGCGGGACGAAGAAGGCTACCGGATCAGCTACGACAACAGCAAGATCGCCGTGGCGAGGATCGTCGGCCGTCGGGGCGACACTCCGACTGAGGGACTGCTGCGATTGGAGAGCCATTACCTCTTCAATCATCACTTCTGCCTGGTGCGTCGCCCGAATGAAAAGGGACACACGAAGAACCTCGTCGGTTTCGCGCGGCGCAATTTCATGGTGCCGATCCCCAAGTTCGATGACTTCGAGCAGTTCAACGAGGCCCTGGCGGAGGTGTGCCTGAAGGACCTGGAGCGAAAGCTCCGCGGAACGGCCGGGACGAAGCGGGAGCTCTTGGTGAAGGACCGCTTCGCGATGTTCCCGCTACCGTCTACGTCGTTCGAGGCCAGACGCACTGAAACGCGTACCGCAAACTCCCTCTCTCTGGTGCGATTCGACCGGAACGATTACTCGGTTCCGACCGCCTATGCGTACCACCCGGTGAATTGATGCGCTGTGAGTACATCGAGAAGCGAGAATCGGTGATTCTGCTAGGCAATCCGGGAACCGGCAAGACACACTGCGCGATCGTATTGGGGATTGCCGCGTGTCAGCAGGGCAGGAAAGTTCGTTTCTGGCGTGTCACGGAGCTCGTCACCCAACTGATGGAGGCACGAGATGACCGGCAACTGATGCGGTTGAAAGGCCAGCTGGCCAAGCTCGACCTGCTCATCCTCGATGAACTCGGCTATGTCCCGGCCAGCAAGCTGGGGTCGGAACTGTTGTTCGACGTCATCAGCCAGGCTTACGAGCGGACCAGCATCATCGTCACGACGAACCTGCCGTTCGAACAGTGGACCGAGGTCCTGGACAACGAACGCCTGACAGGCGCCGCTCTGGACCGGCTAACCCACCGATGCCACATCCTGGAAGCTGACGGAGAGAGCTATCGCCTGAAGGACGCACGACGTAGAGCATCCAGGAGAGGACGCCCAGGGAAAT
>Ga0180437_10011852_pt1 | contig 10395 bp, 9 predicted proteins | sample SS_ome_4_FD_132410 | JGI IMG/M metagenome (GOLD analysis project Ga0180437, IMG submission 132410) | Hypersaline lake sediment archaeal communities from the Salton Sea, California, USA - SS_3_D_1 metaG | ecosystem: Environmental > Aquatic > Non-marine Saline and Alkaline > Hypersaline > Sediment... | reverse complement strand
GATGACATGCGCTCCGTTCAGAGCGGATTCGAATGCGGCATCAAGCTCCAGGACTTCGAGGATATCAAAGTCGGCGATGTTGTCGAAGGTTACCGGCTCGAGTCGGTAGCCAAGACGTTGGCCTAACCGGGTGTTTGACCCGACGCCGCGTCTGGGGCGGCTGGTATTGGACGCGCGAATGACGATCGGATTCCTCCAGATCGATTTTCTGATTCCCGGGGCACGCTCACTAAAAGAAAAACGCCGGGTAATAAGCAGTCTCAAGAAACGGCTGCACAATCGATACAACTGTTCCGTGGCCGAAACGGATTTCAAAAACCATTGGGGCCGGGCGCGGCTGGCCATATGCGTCGTCTCCGGCGAGAGCAGGCATGCAAACGCTCAACTGAACGAGATCGTCAACTTCGCTTCTGCAGACGGCGGCGCACAGGTAATCGACTACCAAATAGAGATGCTCTAATGACGCGGCAACGAGGAGAACGGGTCGCAGAACTGATCCGCGAGGAGATCGCAGGCCTGGTGACAAAGGGCCTAAAAGACCCGCGCATCGGATTTGTGTCCGTCATGGCCGTCAAAATGTCGCCCGATTTGCGGCACGCCAACGTCTACGTGAGCCTCTACGGAACCGACAAAGAGCGAAACGGCTCGCTGATCGGCCTGCGCAACTCCGCCGGCTGGATACGCAAACAAATCGGCAAACGGATAAGATTGCACTGGACGCCCGAAATCCGCTTTTTCGAAGACGGCAGTCTTGATCGCGTGTTCCGACTTGAGGAAATCTTCCGTGAAATGCATGCGGAAGAGAAGGAAGACGAGCATGGCCCTGGTTGATTTGGACGCTATCCTTGCGGAACTTCAGGCCGCCAATTCCTTCCTCGTCACTACCCACGTAAGCCCCGATGGTGACGCAATTGGTAGCGCCCTGGCCATGTGCCATCTCCTCCGGGCGCTCGGCAGGCAAAACGTCTCGTGTGTGCTCGCGGACCCCGTTCCGAAAATGTATGACTGGCTGCCCGGCGTCGAGGCTATCAGCAACAACGCTGATGCGGCACAAACGATCGATAGCGTCGTCATCGTGGATGTTGCCAAGCGGGATCGCTTGGGCGCCGTCGACCGCGCCATTCCGCCCGGCGCCACCGTCGTCGTGATCGACCATCACCTGTGCCAAGACCCCGACGGCGACCTCAACTTCGTCGACCCCACTTACGCCGCCGTCGGCGAAATCATCGCGAACCTTTTCGACAGGGCCGGCCTGGTCCCGTCCTACGAAGCCGCACAATGCGCCTACGTCGCCCTGGCAACGGACACCGGCGGGTTCCGTTTCTCCAACACGACGCCACGCGCCTTACGCGTTGCGGCCAATCTCGTCGAAACCGGCATTGACGTCGCCGAAATCTCGGCACGCATTTTCGACGCCATGTCGCCCGGCAAGTTCAGACTACTCGCCCACCTCCTCAATAACGTCCAATTTACCCTGGGCGGCCGGCTGGCCTACGCCGCCGCCACACAAAGCGACATGGACGGCGCCGCCGCCCAAAGCGAGGACACGGACGGATTGATCAACTTCGCCAGAAACGTCGAAGGGGTCGACGTCGCCATCCTTTTCCGCGAAGAAGACCCGCACACCACCAAGGTGAGCCTTCGCTCGACCCACGCGTTCAACGCCGCGAAGGCCCTCGAGGCGTTTGGCGGCGGCGGCCATGCCTCGGCCGCAGGCGCCACCGTGGATATGCCGCTCGAAACAGCCCGGAGCCGGGTCCTCGCCCGCGTCCGCGAACTCATGGAAAACGACCGATGAAGGGGCTCTTGCTGGTGGATAAACCCAAGGGACCCACCTCCCACGACGTGGTCGAGCACATACGCCGCGCCGCCCGAATCCGCAAGGTCGGCCACACGGGGACATTGGATCCCGCCGCAACCGGGCTCCTTATATTATGCCTGGGCGTGGCCACAAGGCTGACCGAGCTGCTCACGCGACTGGACAAAGTCTACGAGGGCGCTATGCTGCTCGGACGCGTCACGGATTCCCACGACCTCGATGGGAAGACTATCGAGGAGAATCCCGTGCCCGAGTTCCGCGCAACGGACATTGAGCGTGTGCTCGAGGCCTTTACCGGAGACATTCTTCAGGTACCGCCTATGATCAGCGCGGTGCGGATCGGCGGCCAGCGACTGTACAAAAGGGCTCGGAGGGGCGAGACCATCGAACGGCCGCCCCGCCGCGTCACGGTGCGCGAGTTCACCATGCTCGAACTCGATTTGCCCTACGTCCACTTCCGCATGGGCTGCACAAGCGGCACCTACGTGCGCAGTCTCTGCCACGACGTCGGCCAGCGGCTGGGGTGTGGCGCCGCGTTGGCAAACCTGCGACGCACAAGAGTCGGCAAACACGCCGTCAGAGACGCCAAGCCGCTCGATACCTTCGCCACACCCGAGGACGTCAACAGATCCCTCCTCCCTGTCGAGCGCGCCCTCGACATTCCCGAAGTCACCGTTCGCCCCGAACGCCGGAGGGCCGTCGCAGCAGGAAACATGCTGTATCCCGACGATTTTATGGACGAGTGCCCCGTCGAAGACGGATGGCTGCAAATAAAGTCCGACGCAGGCGCCCTCTTGGCCTTGGCCAAGGTAAACGCGGCTCCCACGGGCCGTTGCATCCACCCCAAGCGTGTGCTTGGCGAGTGATAGAACGAATGCCAATGTCAATAAAGCTCATTGAAGATGTCGCAAGAACCGACGAGCGGCTCGCAGATGTCGTGCTGACCGTGGGCAGTTTTGACGGCGTACACCTTGGACACAAACGCATCCTCGATGAGGTCGTCAGCATCGCCAAATCCGCCACCGGCACACCCGCCGTTCTGACCATGCGGCCTCATCCCCGCCAAGTCTTTTCCCCCGAGCACCCGCCAAACCTGTTAACATCAGACAGCAAGAAGATCGAACTCCTGGCTCGAACCGGCATCGAGGTCGTGTTCGGCCTGACCTTCGACGAAGCAACTGCCGCACTCGACCCTTTCGACTTCATCGAGCAAATTGTGGTTCGGCGCTGCCGCGCCCGGCACCTGGTCGTCGGGCACGACTTCCGTTTCGGAAAAGACGCCGCGGGCGACTACGAGTTCCTCGTCGCCGCGCAACGGCAATTCGCATTCGAGGTTACCCAAGTGCCCCCGCTATTCATTGAAGGCGAGCGGGTCAGCAGCACGCTGATCCGCGAGCAAGTGCTTCAAGGAGATCTCGAGCGCGCGGCCCTGTTCCTCGGGAGACCCTACGCCATCGAGGGAACCGTCATCCCCGGCCACGGCATCGGCGCAACGCTCGGCTTCCCAACGGCCAACGTCAAGTCGGGAAGCGCGGCCATTCCCGCTCAAGGCGTCTACGCGGCGCAAGTCATCCTCGACGGCACGGCGCACCCCGCGGCAATCAACATCGGCATCGCGCCCACTGTGCGACAAAGCGACGTGATTGTCGAGGCGCACCTGCTCCACTTCTCCGAGAACTTGCTCGGACGCCAAATAGAAGTTGTTTTTCTGAAGCGGCTGCGTCCCGAGCGCAAGTTTCCCACGCGCCAAGCGCTCGCGGAGCAAATACAACAAGATGTCGCCGCAGTTGGTCATTGTATTAGCACTAATCGCGGTTTTAGTGGCCCGGCTCTAGAAAAAGGATAATAACTTGTCACCTTTCTCGGCCTACCGGCGTCTATATATAAGGATTGTGCCCGTCGCAGAAATGCCGCCGGTTTTTGATCTTTCCAGGCCAACTTGAGCATATTACTCTGTAAAGGGACGGTTTGTGACGGTGAAGTGTCATCCCTCGTGGTTTCTAAGACGTTTTCTATTAAGCTCTTAGAGCGAGGACTTCGTTCTTGGCTTTCGAATAGGCTCCACAAAGGCTCCATGGGGGTGCCCAGTTTAGCAATGAAAACGCTTTTATCATTTCTGCGCATAGTTGAATCGCGCGCACGGCTATTCCCCGTGCTGCTCCTGATGGCGGTTGGTGGGTGCACGACGACCCAATTCGTGGATTCCGCCGACCGAGAGGTATACGCCTTGCTGACAAAGATGAGCGCGGGCGTTCCCGGCATGAATCCCAACTTCACCATCGAGGAAGTCGAGATATCGCTCGAAGGGATGCCGACGCGGGAAGTCGCCACGGAAGACGAAAGACAAGAACTCGAGTTCCTCGGCGAGGCGCTCGAGGACGAGCTCGGCGCGCCGGTTATTTCACTCGAGAAGGCGCTCGAGATCGCCGTCAAAAATGGCCGGGACTACCAAGCCAGAAAAGAGTCCTTGTATTTAAGCGCACTGGCCTATTCGCTTACGCGACAAGAATACGGCCCGATCTTCCGCGGCAACGCCGACGGGGCGCTGTCCGTCACCACGAAGGACATTACGAAGATGTCTGCAAAGGCCCAGGTGGCCGATGCCGCGCCGGGCGCCGCGAGGCAAATCGCCGCGCTGACCGGTACGCCCGGCGAACTCCTGACGGCCTACGCAAATCTCGTCGAGGCCGCCGTCGACATAACGGACGCCAATGCGCCGCATATCGCCATCGAGCAAGAAAGAAGACTTTCCGGTTCGACCTCGCTCGGCGCGAGCGTACTCATGAAAGGCGGCGCACGCATCGCCCTGGCGCTCACATCGAATTTCCTCCGCTACCTGACAGGCGACCCGCGCACGGCCACCTCCTCGGCGCTCAGCGCAACGATCCAACAGCCTTTACTCGGCGCGGAGCGGCACGCGGCAAGAGAAAACCTCACCCAAGCCGAACGCGACTTGCTGTACAGTATTCGGGATTTCACGCGGTATCGCAAAAAGTTCTCGATCGGCATCGCATCAGACTATTACCGTGTGCTGGAAAGCCGTGAGAGCGTGCGCAACAACTGGCAGAGTTACAGAAAGTTTCAGCGGGAACTTGCACGATCCCGAGCCGAGGTCGAGGCCGGCCTCAAGACGCTTACCGAACTGGGCAGAACCGAGCAGGAAGAGCTCAGCAGCCGAAACGCGTGGGTGACGGCGCTCGAAGCGTACCAAGACAGTCTCGACAGTTTTAAAATCCGGCTCGGGCTGCCCACCAGCACAGGACTCGTGCTGGACGCAAACGAGTTGACGAGATTCATAGAGCAAGGCCTCATGCCGGCGCCCGATTTCACGCTCGAGGACGCAATCCAAGTGGCACGAGCCGCCCGCCTGGATTATTATATCCAGCGAGATCGACTGGAAGACGCGGCCAGACACTTGGCGCTGGCAACGGACGATCTCAAGCCGGACATCGGCCTGACGCTGGGCGCGAGCGCGAACACCACACCCGGCGAGAACGTACTGGATTTCGACTTCAAGCGCTACGCATGGTCCCTGGGGGCAACGCTCGACCCCAAGCTAAACCGAAAACGGGTCCGCAACCGCATACGGGGGGCATTGATCGCCTACGCACAGGCTCAACGGAGTTTCGACGAATATGAAGACAACCTCGAGTTGGCACTGCGCAGCTCATGGCGCGCGCTAAAGCAGGCCGAGATTTCCTACGAAATTCAAAAGCGGGCCGTCCAAGTCAACGAGGAACGTGTGCATGAACTCGAGTTAAAACGCGAGATGGGCACGGTGAGCACGCTAGACGTGAACGACGCCGAAATCGCCCGCGTCAACGCCAGAAACGCCTTGTCACGCGCCGCGGTTGACCATACGCTCGCGTACCTTCAGCTCTGGCTGGATATGGGCATTCTCTATATCAAAGAAGACGGACAGTGGCAGGATGTTACCGATGAATGGGAGAACCTAACCGATGTCAAACGGTCCTAGTAAGACAAAGCGAGGCCGCGGCCTGAGACGCTTTCTCCGAATACGCTTTCTTTGGAAGGTTGCCGTGGCAATCATGATCGTCGTAGTCCTCGTTGCGTTCTTTGACGGCGATGAGGAGACGAGCGCAAGCGGCACGACATTCGTCGTCAAAAGGGGCAACCTGCCCATCACTGTCGTCGCTGGCGGGGCCGCGGAATCCCTCGAGCCGAATCACTTCAAATGCGAAGTCAAGTCGCGCACGAAGATCCTCGAGATCGTCGAAGAGGGGTATCGCGTCACCAAAGAAGACATCGAGAACAAGAAGGTCCTGGTGGAACTGGACCCCTCCGAACTCGAGGATCGAATCAGGGATCAAGAAACCCAGTATCAGCAGGCAAAAGCCAATTATGCCAAGGCCGAGCAGGACTATGAGATTCAAGAAGAGGAGAACGAAAGCGACATCAAGACCGCCGAACGCCAGGTCAAATTCAAGGGCATGGATCTCCAGAAGTACTTGGGCGACGTTTTGGCCAACCAATTGATGGCGGAACTAGCAAAACGTAGGGCCATTGAAAAGGCCGGAGAAGAAGCCAAGGACAAGGCTGCCCTGGCCAAGGAAGCCGAGAGAATGGCTGAAGAGAAGAAGAGCGCGTTCGAGGCCGCCAAGGCCGAACAGCAACGGAAGGTTGCCGGAGCGGAAAACGATTCTGAGAAGGATAAAGAGGCGGTTAAGGAAAGCGAACACGAGGACAAGCCTAAGGACGGTAAGAAAGAAGAGCGGGCACAAGCCCAGATAGGCCGCGACGAAGCCGACTCAGCCGACGCGTCTAAGCAACAGGAAGCCATGAAGGTCGCGATAGCCAAGGCGGCCGAGGGCGATTCCCCGGAAGCCATCATGAAGGCCATGGCAGAGCAAGGTCAACCCGAGGCAGAAATCAACCTGGACGAACTCGAGAAGGCTGCCGCGGACGCTGCGAAAGCGGCCAAGGAAACCGCCGAGGCCGCCACAGCAGCCGCAGAGGCGTTTCAAGAGACGGTCAGACCGGCGGGACTTCCCTTGCCCAATTCTGTGGACGGCGCTCCGGTGTTCGAGGTCGAGTTCGAGCCGTTTGCCTTTGCGCGTCTCGCCGACGACAAACGGCTCAAAGGCGAGGCCGAGCAAAAGAAGATCTCCCTGGAATCGGACATCCTTCTTGCAAGGAACGATCTTAGTACCGCACAAAAGGAACTCACCGGCACCGAGAACCTGCGGGCAAACGATTTCGTTACCGAGATGGAACTCGAACAGAAAAGGATGAACGTGACGCGATGCACGCTGGGCCTTGAGGCAAAAAGGCGGAGCCAGGAACTTTTCTTCCGCTACGAGTTCCCGAAGCAGGCCGAGGAGGCTTTTGCCCAATACGAGGAAGCACTGCGGAAACTCGACCAAGTGAAGAAGCTGACCGTCACCAAACTCGAGAGCTCCCGCGTGAATCGCGACTCGAACAAATCCCGGTTCGAGGCGCAGGAAAAAGAACGGAAAGAGCTGCAGGAACAGTTGGCGAGCTGCAAAATCTACGCCACCCACGAAGGACTGGTCGTTTACGGCGACGGCGTAAATCGGTGGTGGCGCGGCGATCCCATTGCCAAAGGCACAGAAGTCCACTACCAAAGAGCTATCCTTACTATCCCGGACATCACACAGATGTGCATTAAGGTAACCATACACGAGTCGGTTGTCCAAAAGATCGAGAAAGGCCAGAAGGCCACCGTCACCGTCGAGGCCCGCCCCGATGAGAAGATAAGAGGCGAGGTAAGCAAGGTCGGGGTACTGCCCAGCACAGAGAACCGGTGGCTCAATCCCGATCTCAAAGTCTACAGCGCTACAATCACAATCGACGGCGTCTACGACTGGCTCAAGCCCGGCATGACGGCGGAAGTCGAGATCGATGTCGACGAGTTGGAAGAAATCCTCTATGTGCCGTTGCAGGCCGTTTCGAGCCGTGGCGACGACCGCATATGCTATCTTGCGAGTGAAGAACCGCGCGTAGTCGAAACAGGCCAGTTTAGCGACAAATACATCGAGATCAAGAAGGGCCTCGAGGAAAACGATGAAATCCTCTTGCGACCACTCGAAAGCGACGAGGAGCAGCAAGAGAAGGAAGACGAGGAATTGGACAGAGACGAACACGAAAAGGACGGAACGGATAAGAAGGATAACGAGGAAGAAAAAGAGACAACCGAAGAAAGCGAACCGGAACATTCTGAAGCCGCTTAGCCGAATCAGGACACCGCAACGTAATGTCGAAGCCGCTGATCGCAAAAACTGAGGAATTGAGTAAGACATACCAGATGGGCGCGGTGAGCGTTCAAGCGCTCCGGGGCCTCTCGCTCGAGTTCTACGAGGGCGAATACATCGCCGTCATGGGGCCGTCGGGATGCGGAAAATCAACGCTACTCAATCTGTTGGGATGCCTGGACCGAGCTACCTCGGGCCGCTATTTTCTTGGCGGCGACGACATCTCTGAGTTGGACGATGATGCCTTGTCAGCCATTCGCGGCACCCGCATTGGATTTGTCTTCCAATCGTACAACCTAATTCAACAGCTAAGCGTCCTCGAAAACATCGAAGTGCCCCTCTATTACCAGGGATGTCCCGAGCACGAAAGTCGGAAGATCGCCGAGGAGTTGGGCGAGTTGGTGGGCTTGAGCGACCGGCTGCGGCATAAGCCCTTCGAACTCTCCGGGGGCCAGCAACAGCGCGTGGCCATCGCGCGCGCACTCGCCAACGATCCGTTGATTCTCCTCTGCGACGAACCGACTGGGAACCTAGATTCCGTTTCGGGCGCCGAAATCTTGAATCTGTTTGACGACCTCGACCGTCAAGGCAAGACAATCATCTCCGTGACCCATGACCTGGAAATAGCCGAACGCGCAAAAAGGACGATACGTCTCCGTGATGGACGAATTGAGGATGACCTATATAACTAATCGCCGTCTGGCGCGATTGCCGCACCACCCGCTCTCTGCCGCACGAGTCAAAAGAACCGTCAAGCTCGGCTTCAAGAGCATCTGGAACCACCGCTTACGCTCGTTGCTGACGGCTCTCGGCATCGTGTTCGGCGTGTGTTCCGTCATCGCCATGCTGGCCATCGGCGAAGGCGCCAGTTTCGAGCAGCAGGAACTGATCCGCCAGATGGGCAGCAACAACATTATCGTCCGCGCGATGAAACCCCCGGAGGAGAAATCCAGCGCTGCCAAGGTGTCTCGCGTCGCGGAATACGGCCTGACCTACGCCGATGTTGATCGCATCAAGGAGACCATCCCGGGCATCCGGATAAAAGTACCCGGACGCATCATCCGGAAAGACGTGTGGCGGGGTAGCAACCGCGTAGACTGCGACATCTATGGCACCGTCCCCTGGTACACTGAGGTCAACAACTATCGCGTGGCCCATGGGCGGTTCTTCAACCGGGTCGAATTGGACAACAAGGCAAACGTGTGCATCCTCGGCCAGGACATGGCCGACGAGCTGTTCCCCCTCGATTCGCCCATCGGACGACGTGTTCATGCCGGAGAGCAGTACTTCCGCGTTATCGGCGTGATGGAACCCAGGTCCGCCCGCGTCGGCAAAGACAATGGCAATCCCGCGAAGCAAGACAAGAACGCCGACGGCGCTGCCGAGGCGGCCCACCGCATGTTTGTCCCACTGACCACCGCAAAAGAGCGCTACGGCGAGCTCCTGGTCGAGCAGCAGAGCGGCTCGCAGTCGCTCGAGAAAGTAGAACTACACGAAGTCACGGTGATGGTCGACAACCTCGATGACGTCCTCGAGGTCTCCGGCATCATCGAGGCCGTGCTTGACTATCACCACAAGAAAAAAGACTATGAGATTATCGTTCCCCTTGAGCAACTTCGCATCGCAGAACGATCCGCCCAGATTTACGACATCGTCCTCGGCGGCATTGCCGCCCTTTCCCTACTGGTCGGCGGCATCGGCATCATGAACATCATGCTTGCCAGCGTCACCGAACGAACGCGCGAGATTGGCATCCGCCGCGCCCTCGGCGCCAAAAGGAAAGACATTGTCCTGCAATTCCTCGTTGAGACCGTCTTGCTCTCGTGTATCGGCGGGGCCATCGGCGTCGGGTTAGGCATAACCATACCGTACTTCGTCGAGATGTTTGCCAAGATGCGCACCATAGTGACCCCCTGGTCGCCCGTTATGGCCTTCAGCATTTCCGCGCTTGTGGGCGTCGTCTTCGGCCTCTATCCGGCCTTCCGCGCCGCGAGCATGGACCCTGTCGAGGCCCTCCGTCACGAATAGCCCCGAGTTCCCTGCGTGACCATAGATTGCCCAAGCGTTTTCGTGGCGTGAGCTTCACGGCGCTTATACCCCAAATAGGTCTTATACGACTTATAGGACTTATCAAGCCCCCGTCTTCCTGCTCTGTCGTCAAGCGGGCGCCGACGACGACCACCTGTGGCAACAGGGTTTTGTAGTAGACACAACCGTGTCCGAGCGGCTATTGTGGTCTAGGAGCAGGGCTTAGCTCCTGGAACTTGCGGATTCGGAGTGGGGGAAATGACATCCGAACCGACCAACACATCCTACGTGCCGCCCGCCGAGTGCCGACGCGCG
>Ga0180437_10011851_pt1 | contig 10396 bp, 7 predicted proteins | sample SS_ome_4_FD_132410 | JGI IMG/M metagenome (GOLD analysis project Ga0180437, IMG submission 132410) | Hypersaline lake sediment archaeal communities from the Salton Sea, California, USA - SS_3_D_1 metaG | ecosystem: Environmental > Aquatic > Non-marine Saline and Alkaline > Hypersaline > Sediment... | reverse complement strand
TGGCCGGCTACGTCAACGTGCACACCAATATAAAGCGCATACCGGTCGCCAGGGTACCGATCAAGGCGTTCGTGCGAGGCGGTGTATCGACGATCCCCAAGCTTTTCCTGTTCGCGGCGCGGGATTCGACCCAGAGTCTGGGTTCTATAGACATTTACGCCGACGCACCGTTCGGCATCGCCGATATAGTCTCGGATGTTGACGGTATTTCGTGGGAAGTGCAACCTCGGGGAGGCCGAACAACGCAATCGGTGATTGCCAAGCTCGAGCCGGGAGCCCAGCCGGGCGAACGGTCGGGTTCGGTCACTTTTAAACTCAGCCAGGCCGGTGTGGAACAGGTAGTTGTACCGGTCGCAGGTGTGGTTATCGAAGAAGATACGCAAGGATGATGCAGGTTCGACATTATTTCAAATACGGAGCGCGGCGCGCTTGGGCAATTGTTATCCTGATCTTGTGCGCCTCGCTTACCGCCGGTCGTTCACCTACTGCCGAAGAGTCGACCGGGAGTGAAGAGCCCTCTCGAGCCCAACTGACCGTACTTTTCAGCGGCGAACTTAACGGCAAGCTCGAACCGGCGACTTGCCCGACATGCGGCGGCGGACTCGCACGAAGGCATACGCTCGTCCGGGCGATACGGCTCGAGCAGAATCCCGTCCTGCTTCTGGAATGCGGAGACCTCGTTCAGAGCGCAACCGCCGAAAGCGAACTGAAGTTCCAGACGGCGCTTCTGGCAATGAACGAGATGGGGTACGACGCGTTGAACATCGGCGAGTTCGACGTCGCCCTGGGTCCTCGTTTCCTGACAAACATGTCTCAGCGGGCGCGGTTCCCCTTCATATCGGCCAACGTTGCCGACTCGAACGGCCAGCGGTTTTTCCCGGCGTACGCTTTGATGGAGCGGGTCATCGGCGGCAAGAAACTCCGTGTGGCGGTTATCGGTGTGCTCTCGGACAATGCTGCCGACCATCTGGCTAAACAGCAGCACCTTGACGTCACGGTTCTCAGCTCCGATCAAGCGATCGCAAGCACGCTTGACAGGCTCAAGGGTAAAGCCGACCTGCGAATCTTGCTGGCGCACGCCGGTGCGGAGGAGGCCATTTCGTTGGCACGCAAGCACCCGGAACTTGATCTGGTCATATACTCTCACGAGGCAAAGCTGCCGGCAGAGAATGAGGGATCGACCGACGCACAGATCGTCCTTAACGCTGGCGGTGAAGGTGAGCATATCGGAAGGGTGGACGTATCGTTCGATGAGTCGTTCGGCAAGTCATCGCACAAGTCCAGCTCGCCGATGCTGTCGGATCTTATACCTGATTCGCCAAATGTGCGGGCAATACTCGATTCTTCGACGAAAATGGCGATTGCGCGGGGTTTCGCTGTCTCGGAATCGACGAAGCAGCCGGTCAGAGGCGGCTACTATGTCGGCAGCGATTGGTGCGCGGGGTGTCATCCCGAACAGTTCAGCGTCTGGGCCGAAAGCCGCCACGCCAAAGCGTTCGCGCCGCTAAGGAACAAGAAGAAGGAATCCGACCCGGCCTGTCTGCGCTGCCACGCTACCGGGCACAGGTTTTTCACCGGTTTTGAGAGCGCAGAGAAGACGCCCGGCCTGGCTAACGTTGGATGCGAAGCGTGCCACGGTGTAGGCGGTAATCATACGTCAAACCCGACGACACGTTACGGAAAGACCAGTCGGGCCAACTGCAAATCCTGCCACGACAAGCTGAACAGTCCCCGGTTCAGCTACAGCGCTTATTACAAGAAGATCGCACACGAGACGCCCAAACAGCAGAAGACCGAAACGGACCCGCAACAGGAAGGTTCCTGAGAATCACACCGTGCCCCCTACCCTCTCCTAGTCAACGTTGGACTATTAGGTGTGTGGCGCGGCTTACCTCTCATCACGTCTTTCCCGCGAAAGCGGGAATCCAGTGGCACCGGAACACGGTCACCCTGTCACGATGGATCCCCGCCTGCGCGGGGATGACGGGAGAGGACAAGCCCCTCCCCTACGACAACGTTAGTCAGTGCCGGTCCAGCAGAGCCCACTGCGGAAACCAACAAACATGTTGTAGACCCTCGGGAACGACCTGAATTGCGCGTTGTGCGGCGGTTCTGCTATAATTCGTGCGCTGACGCGAACGGTGGGGGCGAGGGCGATGAAAATCCTTTTTATTTATCCCAACCTTTATGCCCAGATCGGTTTTAACTACGGTGTGTCGTTTCTGTCGGCTGTGCTCAAGCAGCGCGGACACGAAACGGCTCTCATCAATGTGAACGACAAACTGGGTTATCCGCTCGATCTCGAACGGATCCGGCGCGACGTCAGCGCGTTCCGGCCGGACCTGATTGGGTTCTCCATCGTTACGAACCAGTACCGCTACGCCACCGAAATAGCCGGGTCTTTGCGGGAACGAACCGGTGTTCCGATGATAGCCGGCGGCGTGCACGTCACCATGGCGCCGGAGGACGTCCTGTTGGACGGGTCGTTCGACTACGCTTGCGTCGGCGAAGGGGATGAAGCGCTGGCGGAGCTGGTGGACAGGCTCGAAAAGGGCGAGCCTACCGACAACGTGCCGAACATATGGGCGCGCAAGAACGGGGAGATCGTGAAAAACCCGGTCAGACCGTTCCCGAATCTCGATGCCCTTCCGATAAAGGACTACGACATATTCGATTTTCAGCGTATGATTGACGCGAAGGACGGTTGGGTCGGCGTGATGGCCAGCCGAGGATGCCCGTTCAGATGCACGTACTGTTTCAACCACAAGATGGTGGAACTTTACCAGCGCGATACGGGGCTGAAAGGGCGCCAGCTGAACTACATTCGCCACCATCCTGTCGAGGACGTTATCGCGGAACTGAAGATGCTGCTCGGGAAGTACCAGCGGATCAACATGTTCATCTTCGACGACGACCTGTTCACATACGACCGGCAGTACGTGCTGGAGTTCTGCAGACGGTACCGCGACGAGATAGACGTCCCGTTCGTGTGCAACGCTCATCCGACGGTGTTCGACGATGAGCTGGCACGGGCAATCAAAGAGGCGGGATGCGCGCTCGTGAAGTTCGGCGTGGAGAGCGGCAGCGAGCGGGTCCGACGCGAGATTCTCCGCAGACACATGAGCAACAAGCAGATAGCATCCGCTCTCGACACGGCGCACCGGGCAGGGCTGGACACCTCAGCGTTCGTCATGTTCGGGTTTCCGCACGAGACGATCGAGGATATCGGCATGACGCTCGACCTGCTCGCCGAAACCTCGCCGACCAGGATGAGATGGGCGATATTCTTTCCGTACGTCAACACGGAAGCGTACCGCATAAGCCAGGACGGCGGGTTGATCGATTTCGACAAGATGGCCCGGTTGAGCAGTTTCATGTACGAGTCGTGTCTGGATTTCGGTGCGGAACACAACCTGTTTATCAAGAAGCTCCAGAAAACGTTCCCGTGGCACGTTAACGCAAGACTTGACGGGGGTTGCAGCGAGCTTTACACCAGGCTTGTTGACGCTATAGGCCGGTTGGAAGAGGAGGAGTTCGACCGGCTGGCCGACCAGACGCGCGGGTTCGACGCGGCGCTGTCGCGTGTGGTCACGGCGGCGGGTATCTCCCATTACGAGATCAGGTACAACGATTTTATGGCGGTGCGAACCTCATGAAAACCGAAAGTGCGCCTGACCGCATATTGATAAGATGTCCGAACTGGGTTGGCGACGCCGTTATGGCCACGCCGGCCTTGAGAGCCGTCCGGAACTGTTTTCCGGAATCCCACATCACGCTGCTGTGCAAACCGGACATTGCGGACGTGCTCAGCGACCTGCCGTTTTACGACGATACGGTGGATACGCCCGGCAAGGGCCGGAGTACAATGAGCGTTGCTTCGTCGCTGAGAAAACAGCGGTTTGACCTCGCTCTGATACTAACCCATTCGTTCAGGTCGGCGCTGGTCGCGCGTTTGGCGGGTGTGCGCAGACGTGTCGGTTACGATTTGCAGGGTCGCGGATTCCTGTTGACGGACGCGTTACAGTGTCCTATGGAGGGCAGGAAGAAACGTCCCGAGTACATGGCCGAAGAGTACCTGCGTATTGTTGCGTATGTCGGATGTAAGCCGAGCCGCCGGTGCCCGGAGCTTGCGGTCGCGCACGAGGCGGTGGCGCTGGCACAAAAGATATTGGGCCCGGCCGACGCCGAAACGAAAGGGCCTCTTGTCGGTATCGCGCCGGGAGCTTCCTTTGGTCCGTCAAAACTGTGGTATCCGGAGAGATGGGCGGCGGTAGCCGATGGACTCGCGGAACGCTTCGACGCGTCCATCGTCATACTGACCGCGCCGGCCGATTGGGACATATACCGGCAGATAGGGTCGAGAATGAGCGCCCGGCCCGTGTATATCGACGAGAAACTCATGTCGCTTCAGCTACTAAAAGCGCTCGTGTCCCGATTGAACCTGCTCTTATGCACCGATTCCGGGGCGCGCCACGTCGCGGTGGCGTTCGGTGTGCCGACTGTGGTAATCATGGGCCCAACGGACCCCCGCTACACGGCGACAGATTGCGAGAAAGGCGTGATTATAAGGGAAGAGGTTGACTGCGGCCCGTGCCAGAAAAAGGTCTGTACGACGGACCATCGGTGCATGACACAAATCACTTCTGAGAGAGTTCTCGAAGAGGCGTCCGCCGTGCTTGAGCACCACAGTACAGCATGAAGATGGCCAGGAAGATGATTTGGGACTCAGCAACGTATTCTTGAACGGCTGGGCAAGGAGGTATCCATGATGCCGACGATAACGAAAACTGTTAGATTGATTTCTTCGGCAGTGCTTTTGTCAGCAGTCATACTCGCGTCGGTAGTGAACGTTTCCGCGTCCGACGTTCCGTTCACCTACGTCATAGATTACAGTCCAAACCTTATCGGCAACACAGAGTTTTACGAGAAGCTGAAGGTGTCGCCGCCCGACCTGTACCATGTGGGACCAGTAACGCCCTTCCACAGTCTCTGGGGCGCGGGCGACGGCTACGGTGCGGGCCACTACCCTCAAGCCTCACCGGAACGCATCCGCGAACGCATCGAGGAAATCTCCGCGTTCGTCCAGGAGATGAAGCGTGCGGGGGTCAAGGAGGTGTGCCCTTACATTTTCAGCATGGGCATGTGGGGCGACCACGAAAAACGTACCGGATTCTGGGAGTTCTACGATAACTGGGACCAATACCGCGAGTTCGGGTTCGGTCCAAGACCGCTCGACGATCCGTACACCTGGATGCAAATGGGACGGCGGAAACAGGAAGGCCACGATTTCTACTTCTATCAACCGTGCGTCAATCACCCGGGATGGCGGTCCTATCTTGCCGGCGCTGTCAGAAACATCGCGCGATGCGGTTACGACGGCGTTTTCATGGACGTCAACACGCTCATGTGCACCAACGAGCCGTGTCAGAAAGCGTTCGACGTGTATCTGGCGAAAAAGTATTCGCCCGCTCAACTTCGGCAGAACTTCGGAACGGCGGACCTATCGGAGATCAACCTGACGGACGTCTACAACCGCTTCGAACGGTGCGTACTCGATCATTTCAGGACGTTTCTCGAACAGCGGTACGATGCCCGCGAGCGCGAGACGCTTTTCGCGACGGCGGACGTCGGCACGCTCAGGCTCGAGAATGACTGGCGGCTTCTTCGATGTGTCATGCAGGAATCGCACGGCGAGTTCGTGCCTCAGGAGAAGCTCAAATCATATCTCATCGCGCGATGCGGAACGACAGTGCTCGCGGAGGTACCCGACCGGTTGCGGCCGCGATTCGTTCAGATCATGTTGCGCTCGGCCTTTCAGGAATACCTCGGGAGCGAGTTCCTGAAATCTGTGCTTCGTGAAAGGTTCGGCACTGATACACTGCAGCGGCGTGGCAATCCGACACCGCGGGATCTGCTGCTGTGGGCCGAGACGCAGATGTTCTGGTCGGAGAGCATGGCGGGGCTGTTTCGGCACGTTAGGGATGTTGGGCGGCAGGCCCGCGAGCAGGCCGGTATGTCGCCCGAGTTCTTTCTGGACGCCAACGTCGGTACGATGGCGCACATAGACGGCGTCAACAAGCGGCGGGTCAACGCTATAGACCTTAATCGATGGGCGGATGACGTCGATTATATGCTGTTTGAGGAGATGCAGCAGCCGGGGATGTTGTCCAACGAAGTGATAGTCGACTACATATTCCATCATAAGTGGGCGTATGCCGCAGGGACTCGCGGGTGCATGCTCGTGTACAAGGTGCAGGACGAGTATGCCGCCGAACTCGCGAACGCCGAAGCTGCAGCGGGTGGCAGCGCCGGTGCGCTGATACAGCCCGGCATGGCCGCGCCTGAAGCGCGCCGCAAATACCGCGCGTTTTTCGAGAACAGCCGGGGTCTGTTCGAGAACAACGTGTCATATGCCGACGTTGCCGTCGCCTTTTTCTTCGACCAAACGTACTATGAAAACATCGAGAATCTGCGCGAAACGTATCAGCTCGTGCTGCATTTTTCGGATAACCATGTGCTGTTCGACCTGATCACGGAGCGGAATTTCGACGATATCTACAGGTACCGCGCAGCGATTCTGCCGGACATCCGGTTTATGAGCGAGGAGCAGATAGCGACTGCTGAATCGTACGCGGCTCAGGGCGGGAACCTCATCATAATCGGCGATACCGCGACCCGGTACATGAACGCACAGCCGCGACCGAGACCGGGATTCGAGCACCTTTTCGATGGGGTCGAGGCTGACGCGAACGGTGTGAAAATGCGCCGATTCGGCGGCGGCTCGATAGCGTGGTGCAGGGATCCGCGCGTGCTCCTGCCCGAACGCGGTGCCGACATCTTCAATCTCATGGAGGAAAGGGCGAACGCTCTGTACGATACGATGGACTATGTTGAGCGCGCGATAATGATTGAGGAAACCTCCCCGGCGCTTATCCTGGATTACATCCGAAAGATCGTGGGGGAGGAGATTGCCGTCGCCGCCGGCAACGTTCCCGCGTCGCTCAGGTTATCGGCGTATATCGTTCCGGCTGAATCGGACGGCAAGAAAATCGTGGTGCACCTTGTGAATTACAATCTGCCCATTGTCAAAGACGACGAGAAGTCGGTTCGCGACCCCGAGAGCGGCGAAGTCTGGCAGGTGTACAGCAGGTCATTGCCGCCGATGTCCGCGAGAAACGTTGAGATCTCGATGAGGCTGCCGCAAGGGACCGACGTGGTTTCCGTCAAGCTTCACGACCCGAAGTTTGCAGCCGAAAAACTCGAGTTTGGAGTCGAAAACGGGAAGGCCAGGTTCGTCGTACCAAAGGTGCACATATACAAAGCGGTGGAAATAGTGCTCGCGAGCGCCGGGCAACAGACAACTGCTTCGCGTTGATCGCACGGTCCCGCAGAACCATGCTCTGAGAATTTTTGTTAGCGTCCTACTCCGCCGCGCACACCACCAAATGTCTGGCTGCTGAGACCGATCACCGGTTCGACTTCGCCGACGAGCGCATGGTTCACCGGTACGAAAAGCTGCATGATGTTGGTGAATATCACGCCACCGCCCATCATGCCGCCGCCCATGCCGCCGCCCATACCGCCGCCTCCCATGCCTCCACCCATGCCGCCAAAGCCGCCGGCACCCATGCCTCCCATGCCGCCCATACCGGCTGCACCCATACCGGCTCTACTATAAGCGCTGCCGCTGAAGCCGCCGCCGCCAAGGCCTCCGCCGATGCCGATCGCGCGTGCGCCTCCGGGAGACGCCGCAGCACCAGCGGCTCTCGGCACAACGATAGGTGTGTTGATCGGAGCCGGTGACTGTGGGCGCATCGTGACACCCGCTCGAGTCGCACGTTCCGCGTTCTCCTGCGCTTGTCTTTGCCGGCGCACCGATTCGCGCTGCCGTACAGTAAGCCTGAGAACCGTTGCGATGTCATCCTTGCTGATTTTCGCCGCGTAAAATTGGTTCTTTAGTACGGACGGACAATCGACAACCGTTCTATCCTCGTTCTCGTCGACGATCAGTCCCTTGATGCTGTTGCCGTTTTTCAGCACTATGACGTCCCACTCGGCCGGGGTATTCCCGGTGTTTTCCTCTGTGGGATTGTCGACCTGCGCCTCACGCGCCAGAACTGCCGGAGAGGACAGCATCAGGGAACAGACCGTTATGGTGAGTATCAGCAGCGTCTTCATTTTGCACCACCCCTTCGCACGCCGCTTGTGTTTACACGAGCGCTTTTATGCACTCCTTGTTTATTGTATACCTGATCGGAGGCGGGATGCAAGAGAAATCTTCCACCTGCCAACTCCGCCGAATGGGCGAGCCTATCTCTCGGCATATGTGTATCTCTAGTTATAGCAAGTGGTTACACCCGGTCTCGCCACGAGCGGATCTTGCCTCGGAGACGGGTAATGACGTCCTGATGTGCGCCGGAATAGTAGAGGTTTGTGGTTTCCCACGGGTCGTCGTTCAAGTTGAACAGTTGGCTCTTGTCCAGATCGCTCAGGCAGAGTTTCCAACCGTCCGGCGAGATCACCGTGTGTGTGTACGCACGGTTGGCCCGGTCGACGTCATCCGCTGAGGCTGTCGGGATGCTGCGCGGAGTCGTACCACGCACTACCGCCGGGTTCCACTCGATGTAAACGTGATCTTCGGAAGCTTCACCGCCCTTGAGAACAGGTACCAGACTGTGCCCCGGGAATCGCTCTTCCGCAGGCTTGCCCATCAAATCGAGCAGCGTGGGTACGAGGTCTATGTGGCTCACTCGATTCTCGATCACCCGCTGGGTACGTCCCAGTTGCGGCACCCGCATGAGCCACGGCACCCGGACGGACTCTTCATACATCACTGTCTTGGCCAGTAGCTTGTGCGAACCCATCATATCGCCGTGGTCGCTCGTGTAGACGACGACCGTGGTATCGGCGAGACCCAGTTCCTCCAGGGTTTTCAGTATGGCCCCGACACTCAGATCAACCTGTGTCACCAGTCCCCAGTAGTTGGCGATCAACCGCCGCCAGCCGGATTCGGTTTTCAGGTCATGTCCTTCGAACCCTCTCTCGCGGTAATTCTCCCGCAACAGGCGGTACCGCAGCGGTTCGTTCTCTTCGAGCCGGTCATCGAAGTTCGGCGGCAGGTCAACCTCGCTCGGATCGTGCTCGTCGTCAAGCGGACCGTAAAACGGCATGTGCGGTTCGAGAAAGTTGACATACAGTATGAACGGTTCGTTGCGGTGACGTCGCAGGAAATCGCAAGTTTTCAGTTCGAGAAACTTCGGTTTGCAGTGCTCGATAGGCAGCCGTGCCGCGAATCCACGGCTGAAATCGCCGTTACGCGTGTCCGGCTCGTACCCGAGCTCCTTGAGGAAATGCCAGTAGCTGCTTCTCCGATCCGGATCGCGTCCTTCACGGAAGTATCTACGGTACATATCCTCGATACTCGCCCATTCCTCGAACCCGTGCTGCGCGAAAACCTCGTCGCCTAAATGCCATTTGCCGAAATAGCCGGTGCGGTAATCCGGCTCGGCAAGTACCTCCGGGAAACAAGACACATTCTCCGGCAGCGGAACGTTGTTCTCCGTGCACGAGTTGGTGTGAGGCCAGAGTCCGGTCATCACGGTCGATCGGGACGGGGTGCATACCGGCTGGCTTACGTACGCGTTTCGGAACACCACGCTTTCGCTCGCCAGCTTGTTCAAATTGGGCGCGTGTATCTTGTGGTTGCCGTAAACGCCCATGGTGTCGGCACGCTGCTCGTCGGTCCAGAGGAAGAGCAGATTCGGTTTACGCGCTTTTCTGGCGCTACTTGTTACGTTGACCGCCACCGTCGCCGCCGCAACAGTCTTGATGAAATCGCGGCGCGTAGAATGAGATGTGTTTCGTCGAATATCAGACATAGCATAACTCCGGGTTTGGATTCCGTCCAAATGCTATCAACCACTAGCTCGCGTGTCAAGAACGCGCTACATACGTGTTGCCGCGTGAGCGTCTCGCTTGCTATACTTCACACTGGGCAGTACAGGAAGGAAACCCCATGTCGAAGAAGCTTTCCTACAAAGTTGTGATGGAACCCTGCGAGGAGGGGGGGGTCACTGTCTATGTCCCCTCCTTACCCGGCTGTGTCTCACAGGGCGATACGTACCGAGAAGTTCTCAACAACATCAAAGATGCTATTCGCGGCTGGGTTGAGGTCTCCCGCGAGTATGGCGACGCGGTTCCCCCCAGCGACATAATCTGTGGGTCGGTCGAGATCGAGGAATAGCGCATGAGCGAAGACCTACCTAATAGCAAGAGCGACGATACCCCAAGCGCGACCGGTGTCGATTGGCGCCGCTGTGTTGGTATAGTGTTGCGTTTGGGACAGTACTACTGCGTTTTCCTCTTTGTTCTATTGCTCGGCACATCGTTCCGGAGG
>Ga0180437_10011849_pt1 | contig 10397 bp, 9 predicted proteins | sample SS_ome_4_FD_132410 | JGI IMG/M metagenome (GOLD analysis project Ga0180437, IMG submission 132410) | Hypersaline lake sediment archaeal communities from the Salton Sea, California, USA - SS_3_D_1 metaG | ecosystem: Environmental > Aquatic > Non-marine Saline and Alkaline > Hypersaline > Sediment... | reverse complement strand
GTGGCCGCGAGGCGTGTCAGCAATCCGTGCGGGACCCCATCAAGCCCGACAACGCACATTCGCCTTTTCTTGCGTCCTCGAAAGAAGCGCATAACAAGCCCCTAAATGTACCCGAGGTCCTTCAGGCGCTGCTTGATGCTCTCTTCTTCCTCGTCGCTGTATCCTCGGCCATCGCTCGCCGGAATGTAATTGAGCTGCTCCAGCGTGGCGATGATCTTGTTGAGCGAGGTTTCGATGTCCTCGGACGCCGTATCGACGATTACCTCGGCTTTTTCTGGAGCTTCATATGGATCGCTCACACCAGTGAAATTCTCGATCTCGCCGTTCAACGCTTTCTCGTAGAGGCCCTTTGGATCACGATCCTTCAACGTATCCAGATCGCAGGTGCAGTAGACCTCGACGAACCGGCCGATGAGTTTCCGATTTTCGTCGCGGATCTCCTTGTAGGGAGAAATCGCAGCCGAGATCGCCACCACATCATTACGGGTGAGCAAATGGCACACCCAGCCGATGCGACGTATGTTGGTGTCTCGATCCTCCTTCGAGAATCCGAGTCCCTTGCTCAGATTCGTCCGCACTTCGTCGCCATCGAGCACTTCGACTTTCAGCCCGCGCTCGAGAAGGATGTCTCGCACACGCTCAGCGAGGGTGCTTTTGCCGGATCCCGAAAGACCCGTAAACCACAGCGTGAAACCTTTCGCCATTTCAAACCTTTCCTTCAGTTTTGCTACCGGCCCCGACGGTCCACCGGGGTTACATAATCGAATCCCCGATCATATCTTCGGGCACATCGAGCCCAAAGAAACGGAGAATCGAGGGGGCAACATCGTAGATCCGATACCGATCCGCCCTACGAATCGAACGGTCACCGCCGGGATCCCAGGCGAAGATGCCGTCTGGCAGATGGTTCGCATCGTCCGGCCCCGTGTCGTTTTCCCGAAGATGAATCGATCCAACACCGACAGATCCGGCCGATCGCCAATCGAGATCGCCGAAGTAGACGATCAGGTCCGGTGGAATATTCTTCACCTCTTGATAGACATCTTCCGGCTTGAAAACTCGGCTTCCGATAGGCGTTCCCTCCTCATCGCCGATAGCCTCAATCGCAACGATCAACTCATCACGCATGGCCTCGTACGCTCCCGGAGGAATGCAACCGGTCGGCTCTCTTCCCTCGACATTGAGGAACAGACGACCATAGTACCCACCCTCTCCCCATGCCTTGGTGTTCGGCCAGTCGATCATGTCTGGAGTGAGGCGCTTCCGCTCCTGCGGCTGCTCCTTCAGCTTTAAGTATCCCTCTCGCTGGAGCCACTCGTTGATACAGATCGCCCCTTCCATCGCCTTCGCTCCGTGGTCGGAGACGATCATGACAGATGTCTCGTCCCCCGCAGCCTCCACGGTCCGCCCGATTTCCTCATCGATGCTCAGATAGTAGTCGTGCAGAACGTTCTCGTATCGATTCCCCGACTCGAAGAGTCGGTGCTCCGGATCGCAGTAGCGCCAAAATCCATGCTGAAGCCGGTCGGGGCCCATCTCGACCATCATAGCGAAGTCGAATTCGTCGGCCCGCATCAGCGCCCGAAATGCCCTGAACCGGGCCGCCGTCATCGCCTTCACCGAATCCAGAAGGGCGTCTTTGTTATCGGTGCGGAAATCCTTCACATCAATGATATAGTCGCCCCCGGCAGCCTGGTCTAGAATGCCTCCTATGCCGTCAGGATATGTGAAGGTCACATCTTTCCCCGGCGCCATGAAACCCGAAACCATGATGCCGTTGAGCGGCTTCGGCGGATATGTCTGTGGCACCCCCATGACGAGCGAACGCATGCGATTTCGCGACAAGTAGTTCCAGACGGTGCGCTCTGTGATGGACGTTGCGTTCGCCACCTTCAAGGCGTCGTACTCGTACGATGTCCGATTCCGGAAGCCGTAAACGCCGAGCATCCCCGGGTCTTTCGACGTCATCATCGCGGTCCAAGCGGGAACCGTGATGGGGGGAATCGTCGAATGCAAACGGGCGCCCACACCACGCTGCACGAGGGCCTTCAAATTCGGCATCTCGTCCAGCCATGCCTCGAGCGCCCACTGGGGCGTGAAGCAATCCAAACCTATGACAGCTAAGCGGTTCATATCCCTTACCTATCGCGTAGCTTCGGCCAGAATCTGCGCCACTTCCGGCCGCGTGAATTCCGCAGGGGGCAGCTCGCCGTTCGCAAGCATTTCCCTAACCTTCGTGCCGCTGAGGAAGACGTGATCATCCTTGCCGTGCGGGCATGTCTTCGTCGTCGCCATGTTGCCGCACGATCGACAATAGAATGCGTGATCGAAAAATAGCGGCGTGATATCGATCTCCCGCGGTTCGAACTCACCGAAGATAGCATGCGCGTCGTATGTCCCGTAGTAACTCCCAACGCCAGCGTGATCGCGCCCGACAATGAAGTGCGTGCATCCGTAGTTCTTGCGGACAAGTGCGTGGAAAATGGCTTCTCTCGGACCCGCATAGCGCATGGCGGCGGGGAACACCGAGAGAACAACTCGATCCTGCGGGTAGTACTTGTCGATGAGCTCCTCATAACACCGCATCCGCACATCCGCCGGTATGTCATCGCTCTTCGTCTCTCCAACGAGCGGGTGAATGAGCAATCCGTCAGTCACCTCCAGAGCACACTTCTGGAGATATTCGTGTGCTCGGTGGATCGGATTGCGCGTCTGGAAGGCGCAGATCCGATTCCAGCCCTTCGTTGCGAACAAAACACGCGTTTCCTTCGGCTCGAGCCGGTAGCGACCAAAGTCTTTGTGCTCCGGCCTTCGAATCATCTGGATCGCTCCACCAATATAGACCGGGGATATGGACTTCAGATACTGCATCCCCGGGTGTTCCTCGTCGGTTGTGCGCAGGACCATTTGCGCCTCATATTCGTGGTCCACCTCGTAGACATCCCGGACTTCCATCACCGCCAGCGCCCGACCCGCCTCGTCAACCAGAGTCGCCTGTCCACCTTTCTTGAGAGACTTGTGTTCCTCAGTCTTCGCCGATAGCGCAACTGGAATACTCCACACCAGCCCATTGGAAAGGCGCATAGAATCGACAACGCTTCGGTAGTCGGACTCTCCCATGAATCCTTCGAGCGGACTCATAGCGCCGTTCGCGATCATCTCCAGATCGGAAAGCTCCCGCTGATTGAGCACGATTTGTGGCAGCTTGGCCGCCGTAATGGAAAGCTGCTCTCGGTTTTCGCCAGACACAAAACGGTTGACGAGTCGTCCTCCGTGGGGGTGAATCATCAATCACACCTCGTCCGTAGTATGTTTCTCACAAGTATCCGAGCTCGCGCAGTCGATCTCGCGCCGCTTCGAGTTCAGAATCAGTCATGCGCCCTCGCGGCTCACCCTCACTGGGTCGTTTAGCCGGGTGCGATGCCAGATCGCGCAACACATATATCGCAAACTCAGTTACCGATCGAAACCCCGTGCCGTCAATAAGCTGCTTCAGACGCTCGTAAAGCGGCCGAGGAATCTTCAACGTAACCATATCAGAGGGATTATTGGTCACCATATATTGCACTCCTTCTGGAGTGTAGCAATCCGGAGGCAATACGTCAACCCTAGCGCTCACCAGACCAGAGCGAGTTGGGCACGCAGTCAGGATGAAGAATGTTCGAGGGGTGGGACGAAATACCGGTGCTGTGAATGGTAACGATTGTTTATTCAATATAAATGCTTTTGTCGTCTCTAATTTCGATGAATTGTTAGTTGACCAAACTGCAGGGATAATGATTATTGGAGGGAAATAAATTACGGCCATGATCGCCCACGCACGGAAAGTGCTGCTTGCCCTGCTGGTGGTGTTTCCCCCGGTCGGGACGTTGGGGGCAATCCCAGACCGGCCGGCGAACGCGAGCGATTGTTCAAAGCGGAATAGCGTGGGTGTGAAGAAGGATGATCCTTCGCGTACCGGATCATCTGGCTTTGTAAGCATAGCAGATGTGCGCGCACGTACGAGTATCGAGCTGCCCCCCCCAAACGATCCCGCATACCATGAGATTTACGGCGCCTACGAGATTCAATGGCCGCTCCACCAGCTCGATGCCACCGCCGCGTGGGCTCTTTATCCGGGGTGGTATTTCGGGGCGGATGAGCGTCCCCAAGATGGTCCGCTGATTGCCATCGTCGGGACGGGTGTCGACACAAATCATCCCGATTTCACAAACCCCGGCGCTGCAGGCTCTGATGTCTCCCAGGGAGGACAGCTTGTCCTCTCGCTCGCCCGGACGTTTCGGACCGACGATCCCGCAGATAGCACCTCAGATGTTACTGATGAGCACGGACACGGGACACATCTCGCCGGCATTATTGCAGCCGCAACGAACAACGGACAGACCGCGGGGAGTGGCGTCGCCGGTCTGGCCTATGCGGCCCGATTGCTCCCGATCAAAGTTGCGGGGGAAGATGGAGTCGCGCTCCATGGCGATATCGCTCGCGCCATCGTTTACGCAACAGACCAAGGCGCAGACGTCATTCTCGTGGCATTTTCGGGGCCGACATGGTCGCAGGCTCTCCAAACAGCGGTCGATTACGCTTGGCATCGCGGCTGTTTCATCGTCGCCCCTATGGGCGATGCAGGCGCGGACATGGCGCTCTTTCCGGCTGCTTGCCCACACGTTTTTGCAGTGGGTGCTCTCACCGTCGCCGGTAACCGCGCGAGCTATTCCAGTACGGGAAAGGCCATTTCATTGGTCGGTGCCGGAGGGAACAACTCGCTGCAAGTCTATTCCGCTCTGCCGACATACGCTTGTACGCTAAGGCAGAGTGGGATGAGTCCACCTTACGGTTGGCTCCAGGGCACCGCTCAGGCGGCTGCGCACATCGCGGCGGCAGCTGCGCTATATGTAGGATCGGGAATGAATGGATCGAGGGAGCCCGGTGCTGCAATTGGGATATGGCAAGCACTCCAGTCTTCATCGGTCTCAGTCTCCGATACAGGAGGTCCTAGTTGGCAGTTCGATACCGGTTATGGGGCGCTCTCGCTTGTCAATCTCATGGATACCGCGGTCGATGAGAACGCTGAAGGCAGCATTGTGGGGCGCGTGCTGTTGCAGGGAAATCCAGCGATGGATGCCGTTGTTACGGCCACGTCTGTTGGCTCGGGCGAGTCCTTTGCCACTGTGAGCGAGTTCCCCACAGGAACTTATCGCATTGCCAACATCTCTCCGGGCATCTACCGTGTCGTTGCATCGGGAGATGGATCTATCGGCGAATGGGACACGGTGGTTGTCCGGAGTGGTTGCGATATGCCTGGGATCGACTTCTGCCTTGGCGCTCCACCAGCGGACGCGCTATGCCTAACGCAGAGTATGCCAGCCGCAGCAGTTCGCGGCGGCAGCTTTGAGGTCTCGTTTAGGATGACCAATACAGGCGCGGGCGCATGGCGGCGAGTTGATGGCTACGTCTTGCGACAGATCGCGGGACCGTCCGAACCGCCTCGAATACAACTCGAGCTGTCGCCCTTCGATGAGATAGAGCCTGGAGGTGACGTCGAGTTCAGACTGTCAGTGCCTGCGCCGGACGTGTGCGACTATATTGATTATGGCTGGCAGATGTTCCAGCAGGGCGGCCAAGGGAGCTTTGGCGAAGTTGTCGCAGGCACTGTAAGCGTGACGTCATTTCTCGACGTGCCTGCCGACCACTGGGCCGTACGAGAAATCGAGGCGCTGAAGGAAGCCGACTTCGCTCAAGGATTCGCGGATTTCACCTATCGCCCCCTCTTATCCGTTTCGAGAGATCAGATGGCGGTTTACGTGTCGCGAGCACTAGCCGGTGGAGATGCCGCGGTGCCGAACGGGCCGATGATTCCGACATTTGACGACATCTCGCGAGAGCACTGGGCTTATAGGTATATCGAGTTCGTCCACAGCACCGGCGTCGTTGAGGGCTATCCAGAGGGCGTGTACCTTCCAGATATTTCTGTCGATCGCGCTCAAATGGCCGCCTTCATCGCACGGGCTATAGCAGGCGGAGAGTCCAATCTCACCTCTTACGTTCCTCCGGAAGAGCCCACCTTTCCGGATGTGACCTCCGAGTCGTGGGCTATCCGATACATCGAGTATTTGAAGCTTCACGATGTCATTGCGGGATATCCGGACGGCCTCTATCATCCCGCGGACGTCTGTACAAGAGACCAAATGGCCGTATACATCGCCCGGGCGTTCCTAACCGACAGAGATTGATCGGCCGTATCTTATTCATCCTCGCTCACCGTCTGTTGGATCATCTCTTTCCGTAGACGTTCGATTTCCTCTTCATCACCCCGGGAGAGGGCTGCATCGAGTTGCTCATCCATTGAAACCGGCAAGCCTTCTTCTCTGAGCATCTCCACAAGGGAAGCGATATGCTCCTGCATCTGTTCGCAGAGAGGTTTGCCATCGCTCGACTCACGAGCGTAGCAATCTGCGTGCCGTTCGCCAAACTGCTGTATTCCGCGCTGCGCGCGATAGAGCTCGGTTGCAGCATGCTCTGGTTGGCCGCCCTTCAGCCAAAGAAGCGCCTGCGCTATCGCCCGGTCACGTTCGATCCAGGGCCACCATCGCAAATAGGCCCAACGAGTGGTCTCGTTTGCTTCCGCCTGATCGACGAGGTCGCAGATGGCGAGGTTGTGCTCTGCGTCTTCGCGCGCGAGAGCAAAGTCCTCGAGCAAAAACGCGAAGTTGCGGCGAACATAATACTGCCATGACTCGTCACGTAGCGCAGCGATGTCATCTTCTCCCAGTGCCAGATGCTTCTTAGCATCCGGGGATAGATAATGGTCGACGAGCGACGATCGATCATAAGGGCGTTGACCGTCCGGGCGATTGCGAAGCTCGTATTCCGAGTTGATGAGGGCTTGGCCACGGACCTCCCCCGTCGCCGATATAATAGTGCATCCTTCTACGAAGGCGACGAGTTCGCGGCCGAAGCGTTCTACCTTTCCGAGCAGCAAATATCGTGGATCACGATACACTCGTTGGATGAACCCTTGAACGCGGTCGGAAAGCACCACTGCTGAGTTCTCATTCTGGTTTTCCATCTTACTCATCAAGGATTCCTCAATCAGTTGCAACAACGATCAGTCTACCCAAATAAATGCTTCGATCTAGCTGACTTGACCCCTCCGCACCCAATTCTATTCCCTGTCCACTTTTTACTCCGAAGCGTTCATTTGTATGGTGGTTGTTGCGAGCAGGAAGGTGTCGATAGGGTTGGAAATGACTGCCAGAGGCAGTGGATGCGCCTGTCAGACGGTTTGGTGTGGAGAAAGGGGATAGTTATGGTAAAAGTGCTGAAGTGCAAAGATCTGGGGCAGGAGTGTGACTGGGAGGGGCGGAGCAATATGGTGGCGGAGTTGCTGGCAAAGGCGGCGGATCATGCGAAGAAAGTCCATCACATGGCGGAGATTCCACCCGATATGATGGAGAAGGCAAAGGCCGCGATTAGGGATGAGTAACAGCTGATATTGACAGGGAGAACTAATGCTGTGTCCGTCACTGGCGGATGCACAATCAACTTATCAGAGGGGTTTATTGGGGCGCGAGTGGGAGAGGGCAAATTGTAGGATATTTGTAAAAACGCCTGTTCTTAATCTCTAATCTCGGAATTCTTCCACCGATTCCCGGGCGGCAGGTGGGAGGGCTGTTCACTTCGGGGCCCACCAGCCAGCCGTCTCCCCCCAACCCATCCACCAACTGCTGCCATAATTGCGTCTGCCATCCTTCGTTTAGCATCTCCTCGATTCCTCTTTGTTGATCTACTAATAATCGCTTTTTTGACTATACAAATAGGGTATCACTTTTTTTTCTTCGGCCAATAATCTGCGGGGCACACCCGAACCTGTTCACTCGTTGCGGCTCGCCAAAGGAGGTGCTATACTCACAGCCGCTCAGCGCCTGTGGAGAGTTGGTATGACGTGGAAGTCGGCTACCGGAGTCACGATGGGGGTGGTGCTCCTAGCGCTCTGTACTTCTCAGGCGATTGCGGACATGCTGGTCGTGGGGGGTCACCAAATGCGATCCCCCGGCTCCTTTGTCATCTCCGAAGATGAGATCTACGCTCCCATCCTCAATTCCCTCACACATCTCGGCGCGAGTCATACGGTCTCGCAGGAGACAATCGAGATCACGACGGGGGCACGACGACAGATCGTCATCTACCGCGAGCGACTCGAGGCCACGAAGGATGGTATGTTGCGAAAGATGCCTGCTCTTCCCCAAGAGCGAAACGGCCTCGTCTATCTCCCTGCCCGCGCGGTTGGATCCCTGCTCGGATGTGCCGTGCGGTGGGATGAGGAATCCCGAACCCTATTCATACATCCCTGGGTGAAACACTTCTCGTTCAAGCGGCTTCACGATTGCTACCGACTAACCGTCAAAGCGGAGAATCCAATTGGCTATCGAACGGGTGAGTTGACTGAACCACCAAGGTTGTTCGTCGATCTCCTGGACATGGATCTTGCACAGATTCCCTCGGAGTTCTCGGTCGAAGATGGCTACCTGAAGACTGCGAGAATCCACCAGAATACACTCGCCCCCGACGCCGGGGGGGATGTCGTGCGTATCGCTGTGGAGATGGCCGAGTTGCGTCAATCTCGTATTAGAGAGAGCGGCGATCTCTGTACGCTGAAGATCGACTTCCCACTGCCCGACGCGGAAGAGCTGCCACCCGACCTGCCACCGGTGATACTGACCGGGATGGATTTCGAGCGAATTTCGCCACGGCTCGCGGCCGTGAAGATCGCAACCTACGGCATGCCGTATTGCACCTCGGTCGACATGTACGATCCGCTCACGATCGCCGTCGACATCGCGAACGCGCAGAGTCAAATCGCGATGCCGTTCTTGCCTGTTTCAGATCATGTGGCGGAGACGGTTTCGATTGCGCCCGCGCCAGGACGGCCGGGAAGCCAAAGGGTGACAATCGCCCTCCACCAGCCCATTGGGGAGGGGATTGCCATCGATGAAGGGGAGATCAGGATTCTCCTGGGGCAATTCGAGCTCTCCGAGGTGAAGGTCGTGATCGATGCGGGGCATGGTGGGCACGATGCTGGAGCCATCGGGCGCACAGGACTGAGGGAGAAGGACTTCAATCTGGATGTCTCACGCCGCGTGTATCGTCTCTTGAAGGCGCTCGGCGTGAATGCTTGCTTGACTCGGGTAGACGACAACCCGGTGCGACCGTGGGATCGAGGGAATCGAGAACAACAACGGATAGAGCTGCTCTCTCGCTGCAGCATTGCCAACCACATGGAAGCAGATCTTTTCGTATCAATTCACGCGAACGCGCGCCGAAGCAACCCCATGGAGCACCGTGGGACAGAAACATATTATCGCAAATCCGATAGTTTTGCGTTTGCCAGAGTCATGCAGCGGGCGCTAGTAGAATCAGTGGGGCTTCCAGACGGAGGAGTTATCAGACACCCGAAATCGATCATCGTGCTGTCTTATACGCAGATGCCAGCGGTGCTCGTGGAGATCGGCTACCTGAGCCACCCATTAGATGAAGCGCAACTGGCCAGCGATGAGATTCGAGAGCGAGCGGCGCATGGAATCGTCAATGGTATTAGGCGTTATGTTGAGGAAGGCGGCATCCTGGTGCAACTCGAACAGCGCGAAGAAACCCATGCAAGAACACGACAGCCGGTGGCCGCCGAATAGCGGCAGATCACCTGTGGTTCCATCGCTCGATTTTCAACATGGTTCATCAGGTTTTCCTGAGCAAGTTTTCTCACGCCCCTCTTGCGTCCAGTCAGCGGCACGCAGCGCCCGTATGCGTAACTTCGAGCCGCTTCGAGTGTCATATTACTCAGCAGGATCAGAAGGCATATCCACTGTCAGTGCAGAATTTCTCCACTCCGCCGCTGAGTGTGCGGACGAGGGGACACGGGATGGAGGAGAAGTATGCGTTTAGTATTGATTATCGCATTTGGGATTGTGGCTCTCAGTTTTACGGTGACTGGTGGCGCATCAATCATGCAAGCCGCCGTGGCCAGCACGATGTACGAAGCCGAGCACATCGTCGGAACTTTACTCGAAGCGGAGAAGATGTACGAAAGCAGCGAGGTCATCCAGTATGAATCGAAGCTCCGCATCGATGAGGGATCCGGGGATCTGCTCCGCGAGGGAGAGACGTGGAAGCTACACTACCACATACCGGCCTCCGAAGTGGGGAGCGCGCCGGACGTTGGCCAGCAGGTTCGCATTCAGGTGGGAGATAACATCCCGAAGGCCGGTGATGGTTCTCCTTGGGAATTGAAGACGGCGCCTCAGGTCATAGGTCGAGGTGAGTTCGTTCGGCCCGGACAAGGTGCCAGTATCGAGCTGGGCTCGGAGAATGCCAAGATACTGGTGAAGATGTTTGCGCCGCTC
>Ga0180437_10011847_pt1 | contig 10398 bp, 7 predicted proteins | sample SS_ome_4_FD_132410 | JGI IMG/M metagenome (GOLD analysis project Ga0180437, IMG submission 132410) | Hypersaline lake sediment archaeal communities from the Salton Sea, California, USA - SS_3_D_1 metaG | ecosystem: Environmental > Aquatic > Non-marine Saline and Alkaline > Hypersaline > Sediment... | reverse complement strand
CACGATTTCACTCATTCTCATGACCCTGCCAGAGTTTGTCACCGCCACATTCTTGATCCTGCTCTTTGCCATTACCTGGCCTATCTTTCCGGCGGTCACAATCGTGCCTCCAGACTCGCCGATCAAGGCATTGTTGCCGAATATCGCCCTGCCCGTTGTTGCCTTGACCTTTGTCATGGTGGCGCACAACCTGCGGATGGTCCGGACCAACGTGATCGACGTCATGACCAGCGAATACGTTCAAATGGCGACCTTGAAAGGCGTCCCGCGGGCCAGAGTGGTGCTGCGCCATGCCTTGCCCAACGCCCTTCTACCAACCATCAATCTATTAGCCCTGTACATCGCCTGGCTCGCCAGCGGCGTGGTCATCATCGAGCAGGTCTTCAATTACCCTGGTATTGGGACACTGATGGTCGGGGCGGTCCACGGCCGCGATATACCGCTCGTTCAGGCCATTGTACTGGTCATCGCTGGAACCTACGTTGTACTCAACATGGGAACCGACCTGCTGGTCATGATGCTCGATCCACGTTTGCGAAGCATGCGAGGTTAGGAATATGTCTGCTACGGTAACAACACTCGACAAGCCAAGGCCTGCCGAACGCAGCCAATTTAAAGAGACGTGGCGAAACTTGCGCCGATCGCCGTCAGGCACGATCGGGCTGACGATCTTGGTCATTCACCTGGTCATCGCCGTGATCTCGCCTCTCGTCGTGCCTTACGAGCCGACCAAGATCGACTCCAAAAACCTCATGCAAAACCCCTCCCGGGAACATCCTTTCGGCACCGACTCCTTCGGTCGTGACGTACTTTCCAGGGTACTCATGGGAGGGCGTGTCGCGCTGGTCGTCACGCTAACCGCAGGAGTGCTGGCCATCACGTGGGGAGGCCTGTTAGGCATTGTGCTCGGGTTCCTGGGTGGGGTCGTCGACGAGGTGGTCATGCGCGTCGTTGACGCCATGCTGTCCTTTCCCTCCTTGTTCATCTACCTGCTCGTCATCAGTGCGCTCGGTTCGAGCAACGTCATTCTTATTCTAGTGCTGAGCATCACCAATGGGATAAGCATCATTCGCATTGCCCGCGGTGTTACGCTGGGTTTTGTAGCCCGTGATTTCATCACCGCCGCCCGTGCGCGGGGTGAACGCGCCGCAACCGTGGTCCTTCGAGAGTTACTCCCCAACGTGCTCGATGTGCTCCTGGTGGAGTATGCCATGCGCTGGTCTTGGATGCTGCTGTCCTTCAGTTCGCTCTCTTTCCTCGGCTTTGGAGTGACCCCGCCAACCCCAGACTGGGGGCTGATGATCGCCGAGAACCGCCGGAGGCTCGCGGTCGCCCCCTGGGGATCAATCTTCCCCATGCTCGCCCTCGGCACCTTGGTCATCGGCATCAACCTGGCCGCTGACGCCCTAGCCAAGGCGATGGGGCTGGATCGCAGCCAGGAAGCGCCAATATGAAACAAGAACTCGTCCAGGTTGATCGCTTAACGATTGGCTACCGCTCCAGGCGGGGCCAGATGGTGGACGTACTGCGCAATGTCTCGCTTGTCATATCGAAAGGTGAGACCCTTGGTCTGGTGGGTGAATCTGGATGCGGCAAGAGCACGCTCGGCCTGGCCCTGCTGGGCTTTCTGCGTCCCGGCGGCCGGCTGCGGGCCGGCACGGTGTGCTTTGACGGAGTGGACCTGTTCGGTCTGACATCGGAGGAACTCGAGCAGTTCCGCGGGAAGCGGGTGGCTCTTATCCCTCAGAACGCTGGTCAGTCGCTAACGCCCACCATACGGGTGGGCGCCCAGATTGCAGAGCCGCTGATGCTGCACCTCGGCTACGATCAGGCGGCGGCACGTGACCGGGTGGTTGAGTTGCTGCGCCTGGTGCACCTACCTCAACCTGCGGCTATGGCCGAGCGCTATCCCCACGAGCTCTCCGGCGGCCAATTGCAGCGGGTTATCATTGCGATGGCCCTGGCCGGCGTGCCTGAACTGCTCATCCTCGACGAGCCGACGACAGGGCTTGACGTCACCACCCAGGCCCACATCCTCGCGTTGCTCCGGGAAATCCGGGAGCAAACCGGAACGGCGATGCTGTACATCAGTCACGACCTCGGTCTGATCGCTCGTGTCAGCGACCGCGTGGCGGTGATGTATGCGGGTGAGATCGTGGAAGATGGGCTGGCAACCGAGGTGTTCGGCCAACCGACCCACCCCTACGCGCGTGGGCTCCTGGCCTCCATCCCCCGCCTCTCCGAGTCTGGCCTGCCACAGTCCATGCCTGGTCGGCCGCCCGCCCCAGGCGAATACGAGGTGGGGTGTGCCTTCGCGCCACGCTGCCCCCTCGCTGGCGAGGCCTGCACAACCGTTGACCCCACGTTCGAGATGACGAACCACGATGGGAAGACACCCCATTTGGTGCGCTGTCACCACTGGAAGCGGGTCGCAGCGGCTGAAGCATCAAGACAAGTGCAAGACCTGAGGGCTCGGGCCAAGCATATCGTTGAGGCAGAATCGCTCATCGAACTAAGCGAAGTGGACATCACCTATGCCAAGCGGGGCTTTGGAGCGTACCTGCGACGCTTGTGTGGTAAGCCCAAGCCCCCCAGAACGGTGAGTGACATCACTTTGACGATCCATCGGGGCGAAACGCTGGCCCTCGTCGGTGAGAGCGGCAGCGGCAAATCTACCATCGCCCGGACCATTGCCGGGCTGTTGCCACCGTGCGCCGGTCGGCTCGGATTTGAGGAGCATGACCTCACCCGCGCCGTCGAACGACGCCCAGCCAATCTGCGACGCAGGATCCAATTAATCTTCCAGAACCCCGACGCTTCACTCAACCCGCGCCACACCGTGCGCCAGATCCTTGATATGCCCCTGTGCCTCTACTTCGACCTGAGCCGAGAACGGCGGTTCGAGCAGTCGGTCTCCTCGCTGGAAAGGGTGCGGCTCAGTTCACCCTATATCCATCGCTTCCCTGGCCAGATGTCCGGTGGGGAAAAGCAACGGGTCGCCATCGCCCGTGCCTTTGCCGCCGAGCCAGATATGGTACTGTGTGACGAAGTGACCTCCTCGCTCGACGTCTCGGTTCAGGCCGCCGTCCTGCACTTGCTGGCCGACCTCCAGGCCGAGCGGGGCGTGGCCTACCTCTTTATCTCGCACGACCTGGCTGTCGTCCACGCCATCGCTGACCAGGTGGCAGTGCTGTATCAAGGCCAGTTGTGCGAGGTGGGACCCGTCGAGCAGATCTACGCGCCACCCTACCATCCCTACACCGAGACGCTGCTTGCGGCGGTTCCGGAGCCTGTGCCAGGTGCGCGGGCGCGCCTGCTTGCCAAGGATGTGCAGGAGGCGGAACCGCCAGCACGAGGTTGTTCGTTCCAGCGACGCTGTCCACGCCGGATAGGCTCCATCTGCGACGAAGAGACGCCCCCCTGGCAAGTTGTGGTTGAGGGGCACACCATTCGCTGCCACATCCCGCTCGAGGAGTTGCGCGCGTCTCAGGTGGATCTTATCGTATTGTCCACGTCCATGCGAATGACCTGCGCAATCCAGGGGACGCCTATCGCCTGATGGAAGGGGACCCCGTGGAATTTGCTGTTGTGCAGACCAAAGGGGTTGCGGGCAGTGGACGTGGTTCAGGTCAGCCGACCGAGAGAATCATCGCTGCCTCTTTGAGGATATGCCGATGAGCCTGTTGTCGGTCGGTTGCTGCCTTGGGCCACCGCTACAGTGTCTCTGTTCGCGTCGTAGACAGCATTGTCCGTGTAGCATGCATTGTTCATCGCGCGAACTGCTGATGGCGCGGGTGTATCCTGAACGAACTGGGAATTGAACACTTTGAGCGTGGATGAACTGGCCCGCGCACAAGAAGCGGCAAGAGTAGGAATGGAGGTCAATCGTATGAACACATTGAGCAGAGATGATCTAAGGACACTGATGGGGAAACACAAGGGATTGTGTGTCTCGATCTATATGCCTACGCATCGGGTGGGAGCAGGAATCCAACAGGATCCGATTCGGTTGAAAAACCTGCTGGGGGAGGCCGAGGAAGCCTTGACCCTCAGTGGCCTTCGCACTCCTGAGGCACAGGAGCTTCTCGAACCGGCCGAAAAGCTTCTGCAGGATGGTCTTTTCTGGCAGCGCCAGAGCGACGGACTGGCGCTATTTCTCTCACCGGAAGCGTTTCGCTCCTACTGCCTGCCGTTCGATTTTGATGAACTGGTGGTCGTCACCGACCGTTTCCACGTCAAGCCTCTTCTGCCCCTGCTCAGCGGCGGCGGCCAGTTCTACGTGCTGGCGCTTAGTCAAAACGAGGTCAGGCTGCTTCAGGGCACACGATACAGCGTCAGCGAGGTCGATCTGGAAGGCATGCCTGAGAGTCTCGCTGAGGCCCTCAGGTACGAAGATCCTGAAAAACGGCTCCAGTTCCACACCAGCACGCGGACACCAGGGGGCAAGGGCGAACGTCCAGCTATCTTTCACGGGCACGGGGTGGCCAGCGCGGATGATCCCAAGGATTATATCTTGCGTTACTTTCATAGGGTGGATGAAGGTTTGCGAGATTTGCTCCATGATGAGACAGCGCCGTTGGTGTTGGCAGGGGTTGATTATCTTTTCCCGATCTACAGAGAGGCTAACACCTATCCTCATCTGGTGGACGAAGGAATAGAGGGAAACCCTGAAGAACTGAGTGCGGAGGAATTGCACGAGCAGGCCTGGGCCATCGTGCAGCCGCTCTTTCTGGCAGCACAGAAGGAGGCGGCCGCCCAATACAGACAGCTTGCCGGTGCTGGCGGTGAGCAAGCTTCCAACAAACTGAAAGAGGTCGTTCCCGCAGCCTATCACGGCCGGGTCGAGACGTTGTTTGTCGCCGTTGGCCTTCAGCAGTGGGGTACCTTTGATCCAGCTACCAACACGGTCCAGTTGCACCAAGAGGTAAAGCCTGGCGACGAGGATCTGCTGGATTTCGCCGCAGTGCACACCCTCTTGAACGGAGGGACTGTCTATGCGGTTGAGCTAGAAAAGGTACCCGATGAGACACCTTTGGCTGCTGTGTTTCGCTATTGACACAAGTTGATTCAGATTTTTGAGGTAAGCTTGATGGGCACAGAGGGTGTTCTAAGCTTTTGGGGAGTCCGTGGTTCAATTCCTGCTCCAGGGATAGACACGATGATCTTTGGAGGCAATACGTCCTGCGTCAGTGTTGAATATGAAGACTATATCCTTATATTCGACGCAGGTTCAGGCATTCGAAAATTGGGTCAACACCTCATGGAAAGAGAAGACATCAACGTCATTCAAGGAAGCATTTTTCTGTCTCACATGCACTGGGACCATCTTCAAGGATTGCCCTTTTTCACCCCAGCTTTTTCAGAGGAAAACCAGTTCACTGTCTACGGAGAGGGGAGACGCAAATTGAGTCTTCCCAAGATTCTAGAAGATCAGATGCAAGTGCCCTATTTTCCAGTGGATATGGATACCCTCTTTCAGGCCCAGATCAAATTTCGTGAAGTCGAATCCAAACAAGTTATTCAGATAGAAGATGACATCACTGTAACACCGTTCCGCCTGACTCATCCTAACGCAGCTTTAGGTTATCTTCTACAAATCCAGAAGGTACGTATCGCTTATGTCTCCGATCACGAACATGAAGCCGGTAGATTGTCACAGAATGTTCTTAAAATGGTACAGGGGGTAGAGGTGCTGATTCACGATGCTCAATATAGCCGGGAGGAACTGGCTAAAGGCAAAAGAAGATGGGGACATAGCGCTTGGGAAGATGTAGTAGATTTGGCACTTGAATCCCAAGTGAAACACCTCTTTCTCTTTCACCATGATCCAGATGCCACTGATGAACAATTGAATGAACGCCAGTTCTTAGCTCAACAGTTATTCCCCAATACGACTGTGGCAAGGGAAGGATTAAGAATCCCGCTGTCCCGATTTGCCGAATAAAGAGTGGGTACAAAAGTATGCCCCATTGATGAGGAGAAGATAGGGATGGAAATCGTGCTGAACGTTCTGTTTATCTTTGCCCTACGAGTCTTGGGCGTCAGCCTCTCGACCATCCGCGTCCTGCTGATGACACGTGGCAGAAAGCTGCTCTCGGCTGCTTTCGGCTTCTTTCAGACGCTGGTATACGCTGTGGCCATTGGCAAAGTGGTGCAGGATTTGAACAACATCCCTAACCTGATGAGTTATTGTCTTGGCTTCTCCGCCGGCACCCTATTGGGGATGTGGTTAGAAGAGCGGATCGCCATCGGCTTTGCTACTATCCGGGTGATCTCTCCTAGCCAGAGTCAGCAGGTCGCTGAAGCGATCCGCAATGCGGGCTATGGTGTGACCGAGGGCATGGCACACGGTAAGGAAGGGATCGTTGGTACGATCAAGACGGTCGTGCGCCGACGCGATGTAGAGGGCGTGTGTGAGATCATCTATCAGTGCGCACCTGAAGCTTTTGTCACTATTGAGGACACTCAGAAAGTGGAGCGTGGCTACCTGCGTGCCGCCCGTCATGAGAGATAAATACGCGCAATGTGAGCCAGTGGATAGGATTCTTATGGGGTTTATCGGGCTTTACCAGATACAGTTTCAGATCCTGGCCTACGTCGGCCTGGCGACGCTGCTGGGCGCCGCCATCGGGCTTGAACGGGAGATCGAAGGCAAGCCAGCCGGGCTGCGCACCCATATGCTTGTAGCTGGCGCAGCAGCGTTGCTCGTGGCGTTGGGCGATGTCATGATCAAGCATTTCGACGTGGCCCTGGGCAGCGAGCTGGTGCGATCGGATCCCACCCGCATCATCCAGGCGGTGATCACCGGCGTGAGCTTTTTGGGAGCAGGGACCATCCTCCGTTTCAGTTCCACACGCCAAGTGGAGGGACTCACCACCGCTGCCTCGATCCTGTTCGCTGCCGCCGTGGGGGTGTGTGTGGCGTTGTCGCAATTGGTGTTGGCGACAGGTGTGACTGTCCTGGTGTTGGTCACCCTGCGCGGTGTGGGCCATTTCGAACGGTGGCTGGAACAGCGCCGGCGCTAGGACACTTTGCATTTCAAATGGAGGACGAATCCTCCCGCAGGTTCTGCCAGCATAGCCGTTTTCCGCCCAGAACGCTCGAGAGCCAGAAAGGTGGGAATTACAGCCGACAACCTGCGGGAGGATCAGATTGCCCTAGAGCTGAAATGCACCTGGGAAACTTTGGCGAGCGTGACATATAGCGGATTCTGTTGTACAATTAGGATTACCTCCCATCGTGGTGGAATATTGACCGTATTGACATGAGAGCAGCAGCACTGATGCAACACAATGCAGTCTTGCCAATTTGCCCAAGCATCAGTTAGGTAGGACCATGGAAGAACTGACAACGTCTCCCCATCTTAATTTGCTTAGAAACCGTATTGACATCACCCGCGTGCCCTTCAGCGATCGGGGCTCGCGCCTGCTCGTGTTCAAACACCCCGACCAGGATCATCTCTACGTCAAGCTAGCCGAACGCCTGACGGCCGTCCAGCCCGGCCTGGAAACCTATCTCTTTCGCCCACCTTACATCCAGGACCTGTGCTTCATTGACGAAGAAGGGATGCCGCTCACCTACCACCTGACGAGCTATCCCCACGCCCTCTTCTTCCAGACCCGTTTGGGTTTGTTTACCCTGGCCTTCCACAAAGACGACACATTGGCTATCGGTCTGCCACCAGGCATGCCGGCCGGGATCCGCTTCCGCGTCAGCACCCAGATGTGGCAACAGAGCGACGACGGTGGCAGTTTGAAAGCGGTGCGTAACCTGGCCTACCGCACCAACGGCACTGTGCTCAAGAACGAGTTAGGGTTAGAACGAGAGGCTTACGTGGTCGAGTTTGTCGTGGAAGGCGACGACGTGGCCGTCCACCTCAACATCCGTGGCGACCTGCAACTGGACGGCGAGCCAGCCCCTTTCTCCGAGACACTGACCGCTGCTGAGAGACGCTGGCGGGATTGGTTCGCCCGCGTGCCGCCCGTGGCCGAGCGTTATCGAGACCAATACCATTACGCATGGTGGGTGATGGGCAACAATCTGGTAGAGCCTTCGGGCCATCTAACCCACGAGGCCATGATGCCGTCCAAGGTCCAGTACGTCGGCATCTGGAACTGGGATGCCTGCTTTCACGCTCTAGCCTTCCGCCACGTGGACCCCGTGCTGGCCCGGAACCAGTTGCGGACCATGCTTGCATGCCAGTTGCCTGACGGCATGATCCCCGACGCCGTCTATGACGAAGCTGTTGTCGCCGACATTGAACATCCTCTCCGGGCCGAGGTCACCAAGCCGCCCATCATGGCCTGGGCGGCGCTCAAGCTACACGAGACAGATCCCGACCTGGACTTTTTGCAGGAGATCTATGTGCCCTTGGTGCGCTGGAACGCCTGGTGGTTCAGTATGAACGACGACGATGCCGACGGTCTGGCGCAATACAACCACCCTTACTCGTCGGGCCTGGACGATAGCCCGCTGTGGGATTACGGGATGCCGGTCGAATCGCCCGACTTGAATACTTACCTTTGTGTACAAATGGGTTCGCTGGCCATGATGGCCGAAATGCTGGGGATGGACGCTGAGGGGGCCATGTGGCGCCGTCGCGCGGCAGCCATCGTGCGCCGCATGATCGAAGACTATTGGGACAAAGAAGCGGGTTTGTTTCGCGCGCTGCACAACAATCACCCTATCCCTGTAGCCACACCGTTTAACCTATATCCCTTGTGGACTGGCCAACTGCCTGAAGCCATCCGCGCCCGACTCATCGCCCACCTCATGGATCCCAACGAATTTTGGGGAGAGTACGTCATCCCCTCGGTGGCACGCAACGACCCCCACTACGACCCGGAGACGATGTGGCGCGGTCCGATATGGGCTAACATCAACTACATCTTCATCGAGGCCCTGCGTCAGGTCGGCGAGCACGCCCTGGCGCGTACTCTGCTGGAAAAGACGCTGGACCTGGTGATGAGCCAACCCGGCATCTACGAGTACTACAATGCAGAAACCGGTGAGCCACCATCTACGGCCATCGGCGCCTTCGGGTGGACCGCGGCCGTCTTCATTGACCTGGCCATCCAGGCCGACCGTGACGAGGGAAACGAATGAGAGATTTGGCTGTAGACGATACAAGCCAGCGCTGCGAAGCGTTACAGACCGATTTCTTCGCCAACCGGGCACTGATCATCGCTGCCAATCGCGGACCGGTGACTTTTGAGACAGCCGAAGACGGAAGTCTGCAGTTCCAACGTGGAGAAGGCGGATTGGTCACGGCGCTAACTGGCCTATGCCGGCACACCTACGTCACCTGGATCGCCTGCGCGCAGACCGAAGCCGATGCCGCCTGGCGCGAGGGAAACGTGACCCTCTTGGGCGAGGGCGAGGCCATTCGGATGCAGCTCCTCTCACCTGAAGCGTCGGCTTACGAGGGCTACTACAACGTCATCGCCAACCCGCTGTTGTGGTTCTTGCAGCATTCCATGTGGGATGTGCCACGGGCGCCGGTGATTGACCAGGCCACCTGGCAAGCCTGGGAAGAGGGCTACGTGGCCGTCAATCGCCTCTTTGCCGAGGCAATTGCTGACCAGGTTCGCGCCACGTCCCGCCCCACGTTAGTCATGCTGCAAGACTATCACCTGTACCTGGTGGCACGATTTCTGCGCGAGAGGTTGCGGCCGCGGGAGCGGCCAACGACATTGCACTTTGTACACATTCCCTGGCCTGGCCCAGAATATTGGCGTATCCTGCCGCCTGTCATGCGACAAGCTATCTTGGACGGGCTATGCGCGGTGGACCTCTTGGGCTTTCAGACGCATGGGGATGGATTGAACTTTATCCGCACCTGCGAGTCATACCTGCCCCGTGCTCACGTTAACTTCAAGCGTGGCCGGGTGTGGTATCGAAATCATGCCACACACGTGCGCGACTTTCCGATTTCTATCGACGTAGAGACACTGAGGCAACTGGCAGCGTCACCAGAGGTCGCCAAGTATCGCTCTACAATCCAGGAGGTCGTAGGCGACCGACAAATGATCCTGCGCATTGACCGCACAGAGCCGAGCAAGAACATCGTGCGCGGCTTCCTGGCCTTTGAGGAGATGTTGGAACTGTACCCCGAACACCACGGCCAAGCGCAGTTTCTGGCGCTGTTGGTGCCTTCGCGGATGGATGTGGAGGAGTACCAGGACTATCTGGACGAATTGATGGCTGCCGCCGGGCGAATCAACGCCGGGTATGGCACCAGTGAGTGGGAACCGGTGCGTGTGCTGGTGGGGGATAGCTACCCCCGGGCTGTGGCGGCCCTGCAACTGTATGACGTGCTGCTGGTCAATTCGATCGCCGATGGTATGAACCTGGTGGCCAAAGAAGGGCCGCTTGTGAATCAACGCGACGGGGTGCTTG
>Ga0180437_10011844_pt1 | contig 10398 bp, 8 predicted proteins | sample SS_ome_4_FD_132410 | JGI IMG/M metagenome (GOLD analysis project Ga0180437, IMG submission 132410) | Hypersaline lake sediment archaeal communities from the Salton Sea, California, USA - SS_3_D_1 metaG | ecosystem: Environmental > Aquatic > Non-marine Saline and Alkaline > Hypersaline > Sediment... | reverse complement strand
TCATAACATTTATTGATATCGATTATCAATTTATACCGGATATTATATCTATTCCGGGGATATTCTTTGGGTTAGGAGCCTCTTTCCTTATACCGCTAATGTCATGGCTTGAATCTTTTTTTGGAATTTTGATTGGAGGTGGTTTTTTGTTTATAGTGGCAATAGGATATAAATGGTTAACCGGCAGGGATGGCATGGGAGGTGGTGATATTAAACTCCTTGCAATGACAGGCGCATGGCTCGGATGGAAAGCGATACCTTTTATACTCCTTTCAAGTAGTTTGATTGGTGCCCTGATTGGTGGTGGCAGTTTGTTAATAAACAAAAAAGGGCTGAAATATAAAATACCCTTTGGACCTTTCTTGTCTCTTGCTTCTATTATCTATATTTTTTTTGGCCCGGAATTAATAAATTGGTATATTACCTATAGTGTCGGTTGACACTATCCTTTTGTGTGTTGCAACAAAAAACTAACATCTAAGTTTCATATAAATCTTTAATGATAAAACACAACGGACCACTAACAACGGACTGTTAACAATACTCATGAAACTATCCGCATATAGTTTAAAAACAGGAATCTTTGCAATCCTGGTGATCATCCTTTTTTTAGCAATGATATTAGTTGATATTGTTGTAACCGGCCTTTACGATATTCCTTTCAGTCATCCTTATCAAAAGATTGTTTTCTTCTATATCCTATTAAATACCCTATTTCTGGCATTATTAGGCTTTTATTTTATTTACAGGAGTATAATAAGACCAATCAACCGCCTTGTGAAAAGGGCCGAAGAATTCAAAGAGGGAGAAGCTTTTTCCCTTGCCTCCGATACAGAACAAAATGAATTTACGAAACTTTCACGGTCTATCAATGTGATGTTGAGACGTCTTGAAGATAATAAGGCAGAATTAAAGACGGGCATACTTTCTCTGGAAAAAGCAAATCTTGAGTTACAACAAGCCCAGGAAGAAATAATAAGATCCGAGAAATTGGCCTCAGTTGGGAGATTAGCCTCAGGTGTCGCTCATGAAATTGGAAATCCGATAGGGATCGTCCTTGGCTATTTAGGTCTTCTTAAAGGAAGTGACCTAAACGATGAAGAAAGGCGAGATTTTATTAATCGCATCGAGAAGGAAATAGGCAGAATAAATAGGACTATTGAAATCTTCTTGACTTCTCCAGGCCATCAAAAGGAGAGATGAAAGTAGTGTCTGTCCATAAAATTATTGGTGACATGGTAGATATACTCAAACCCCAGCCTATGGTGTCTGATAGTGAGATCTTTTTAGATAAAGGTGCAAAAAAGGATAACGTTCTTGCTGATCCAGACAAACTAAAGCAGGTGTTTTTAAATCTGTCAATGAATGCTATGGATGCTATGGGAGCAAATCAAACAAAGAATGAATCACAAAAGAATACGTTATCAATAAGAACCAGCCTTTCTCCAAAGACTAAAGCAGACAAAAGGGTGAATAAAAGTAAAATACACATAGAGTTCATTGATAATGGGTCAGGAATTCCCGTCGAAGACCTTACCAGGATCTTTGATCCATTTTATTCTACAAAAGAACCGGGAAAGGGTACAGGATTGGGGCTTTCAGTCAGTTTGAGAATTATTGAAGATATAGGTGGAGATATAAAGGTAAAAAGTGAACCGGGAAAGGGTACAAAAATTATTATCATCCTTCCTATTCATGAAATGTGAAACCAATAACGAGTAACGAGAATTTCTATGACAAAAAAAAGAATCCTTATCGTCGAAGATGAAGCCAATATGAGGCACATGCTTGAGGTACTCTTAGGGAAATCTGGCTATCAAGTCAAAACAGCAGCAGATGGCAAGGAAGGTATGGATGCAATAGAAAGAGAGCGATTTCATTTTATCCTCTGCGATATAAAGATGCCCAGAATGGATGGGATGACCTTTCTAAAATCGGCAAAGGAAAAGCTCATTGATACTACAGTTATCATGATGTCTGCCTATGGAACAGTAGATACAGCAATTGAGGCTATAAAATTAGGAGCATATGACTATATTAGTAAACCGTTTAAAACAGATGAGGTTCTTTTAACATTAAAAAAGGCAGAGGAGAGGGAGGGATTAAAAAGTGAGAATGTGAAATTAAAGGATCAAATTCAAAGAATCGAAAAAAGTTACAATTTCAGCAATATAATAGCTAAAAGCAAAGCAATGCAATCAATTTTTGATCTGATAAAAAAGGTGGCAGATTACAAGACCACTGTTCTTATTACCGGTGAAAGTGGTACAGGAAAAGAGTTGATCGCAAGGGCAATACACTTTAATGGATCAAGACATAACAATGCCCTTGTATCTATCAACTGTGGTGGAATTCCGGAAACATTGCTTGAAAGTGAACTATTTGGCTACAAAAAGGGTGCTTTTACCGATGCCAAGCAGGATAAGATAGGTCGTTTTGAAGAGGCACATAATGGCACGATATTCTTAGATGAGATTGGTGAACTTCCACTCTCCTTGCAGATTAAACTCCTGAGAGCTTTACAGGAAGAAGAAATAACCCCTCTTGGTTCCACTGGGATCAAAAAGGTAGATGTCAGGGTTATTGCAGCTACAGCCAAAGATTTGAGCGAGGAAATAAAAAAAGGGAACTTCAGAGAAGATCTTTACTATAGAATAAACGTTGTCAATATATACCTGCCACCCTTAAGAGAAAGGGTAGAGGATATACCACTGCTTACAGAACATTTTGTCGGCATTTACAACGAGAAGCTAAAAAAGACTATTACAGGGATTTCTTCCGAGCTAATGGAACAGATTATGACATATCCATGGCCTGGCAATGTACGTGAGTTAGAAAATGTCATAGAAAGGGCTATTCTCCTTGCCTCAAGTAACACCTTAGAAATATCTGATCTTCCTTCAACACTTACAGTCAATCAAAATACATCCTCTCAGCTTGCACCTGAAGGTATCTCATCTATTAAGGAAGCCTCCCGGATTCTTGAAAAAGGGCTCATTAAGCAGGCATTAGAGAAAACCAATGGAAACAGGACAAAGGCTGCCAAATTACTTGAGATCAGCCATAAAGCACTTCTATATAAAATCAAAGAGTATGGCCTGGACCAAGTGACGAGTGACAACAAAGCATTTGAAAAAAGTTCATAACTATGAAATGTTTTCATAGTTGATCTTTTCCTGCTACGTTTTTCTTGTTTTGCTCTCTCAATGCTATTTTTATAATAATAACAGATAGATAAATTCCACCTCCCTTGATAAATAAACAATTACAATATTTGGCATTAGTTTTGCTGCATATACAATACAAAGAATCAACCTTAAAGGTTTGTCAGAGTCCGTTGATAGCTGTTCGTTGTTTGTTATCTAAAAGATAAAATTACAATAACTCATTTATATAGCAGAAAATAATGCATGAATATGGCATCTCGCCTAATTGGCTAAAAATATTGTTCAACGGACGACTGACATTAACAAAGGTTTAAATTATGAAAAAAAATGGTTTTACCCTTATTGAGCTTCTGATTGCTTTTATAATATTAGGAATATTAACAGCTATTGCTATCCCCGGATTTGCGAGGTGGTTGCCAAGCTATAGACTCAAAAGCGCATCGAGAGAGCTATATGCAAACCTACAATTGGCAAGGCTTGAGGCTATTAAACGGAATGGGAACTGCAGCATAACCTATAGTGCTGGCCCAGATCAGTATACATTTTCTTGTATTTCCAAAACAGTCACTCTCAGCGATTATGGAAGCGGGGTCCGTTTTCAGGGGCCTGGTGGTGAAACTTTTGCTACAGCCATTATAACCTTTAATTCACGTGGTTTGAGCAATCAAGGCTATGCCTATCTATCAAACCAAAATAATAGTGCCTTTTATAGAATAGGCCCTTTAAGCTCTGGGGTTATTAGATTCCATCAATGGACAGGCACTGCATGGGAATGAGAAAAAGGAATTATATATGAATACAAAAAAACAAAAAAGACTCACTAATCAAGGTTTTACATTAGTAGAGCTTCTCGTTGCAATGTTTATAACACTGGTAGTAATGGGCGCTATCTTTTTGACCTTCAAATCACAGCAGGATTCTTACATTATTCAGGATCAAATCACAGCCACACAACAGAATTTAAGATCAGCCATGTATATATTGACCAGGGATATCCAGATGGCAGGCTATTACACTAATTTTGATGCAGACCAATTTGCTATGAATTGGGATGACCTGGATGGAGACAATGAGATCATTCGGCCCTTGATATATGCCCGGAACAATGTGGCCGACGGTGGGGGGGACAACATCAAAGATAATACAGACGTTGTTGTTATAGTAAAGGCAAGCGATGTCATACATACTCTCGCCCCGGGAGAGGATGCCACAGCCGGCACAATAACTTTAGCAAGCCGTGACTTTGATGCGGATGGAAACGATGACCTCAATACCACAACAAGGAAGTATGGCATCCTGGTAAAAGAGGATTTAAGTGCAGCAGAATTTTTTGAGGTTGACAGTGCGTCTGGCGTGATTAATCCACCTGGTGGTTTGACACAAAATTATACTGCAGGTGATTTGATATGCAGGGCTGATATAATACTTTACAAGATTGATGAAGATGCTACCAATCCAAGTCTATGTCGGAAAAACTTAGGCAATGATAGCGGTTATCGGGTTGTTGCAGAAAATATCGACAATCTTCAGTTTCGATATCTGCTGAGTGATGGCACATGGACTAATGACCCTGCAGCTGGAGGCCAGGAACCCAATGTGCGGGCAGTTGAGATCTCCTTGCTGGCCAGAACAGCAAATACGAACAGGGGTTACACAGATACCAATGCGTATAATATAGGTGACAATCCAAATCCAAATCCTAATGACGCATACAGGCGAAAGCTTCTCTGCTCAATAGTAAAAACAAGGAATATCGGGCTATAAAATGAAAAATATCCAGAAACTATCTTCAAAGAAAAAAGTATGTGGCAATCAATCGGGCTTTACCCTGCTCGAGGTTCTCATTGCTATCTCTATCTTGACTGTCGGTCTCCTTGGAGTAGCCCAGATGCAGATAATGGGCATAACAGGGAATTATTTCAGTGGCAATACTACAGCTGCCCTGACCCTTGCTGAAGAAAAGATGGAGGATCTTCTGGGGAAAAGTTATACCGATGCTGAACTTACAAGTGGTAATCATCCTGACGCGAATAACCCAATAGATGAAACCGGTCAGGCAGGTGGCATCTACACCCGTATGTGGATTGTAACAGATAACACCCCTATTACTGATACAAAAACAGTTACGGTAACCGTAAGTTGGGATAACCTGTCACACCAGGTATCCTTATCGTGCATTAAGCCACAGTAATTATTGAGAGGAATCTAATGCGTAACAGTATTGTAAAAAACCAAAGTGAACAAGGAAGCATTACTGTAATTGCCCTGATGATCCTGGTTGTGCTTACCCTCTTAGGGATTACAATCACCAGGACATCGACCATTGATGTACAGATTGCCGGCAATGAAATCCCATTCAAACAAAACTTTTATGTAGCAGAGGGCGGGATACACCGAGAAGCAGCAGAGGTAGGAGCGGGGAATTATCCGGTAATGAATATAAATACTGCCGCACAACTGGCCGATCAGACTGGTCAAGCTAATGGTAATCCTCTTCCTCCTCCTGATCCTCATCTGGTGAATGGAAGGGCATATGATTTTACATTAGATTATTTAGGTTTCTTTCTCCCTCCACAGGGCTATTCTGTTGTCCATTTTAGCCGGTATGATTATGATGTAGATTCTTTTGGAGATCCTGCGGGAAGCAGAATTCGTGTAGGGAGCAGGTATTTTAAAATAGGACCAAAGGCTGAATAGATGTTATTATAATTTTGGAGGAAACTCCCATGAAAACAAAGCCACTATGTAAAATCCTTTTGATACATACACTTTTGGCTATAATGATAATCTTTCTTGGCATTGGAATTACCAGTGCTGATGACACCGATGTCTACCGGGCATCAGTAAAAAACAATGCCATGCTGGTGATTGATGTATCTGGCTCCATGGATTGGCCAGTCTATGATCCCAATATAGATTATGCGGCATTCTTTGAGTGGGCTATAACCAACGGCTATGGCCATGACGACAAAGGTCTTAATGATTGGGAAGCAGCGAAGACTGCAGGAACATTGTGGGAAAAGGATAAGATATACCTGGTAAGCGCATACACTGGCTATGCAGAGATTACCGGTGAGGACGGTGTGACCAAATATGCCGCCACTGGAGACCCGGTCTATACCGGTTCATATAGGAGACAGAGATGGGTCACGGGTGGAATCATAGATACCGGCTGGCAGATTACCGACTGGGATAACCCTGAAGAAAACAATACTATAGAGACCGTTACTGTGAGCGATAAGGTCTATGTTGTGTACCCAACCGAGGCAAATCTTACTGTAATAAACTCTACCACCCAAACTGCAAGCTATGCCAGTAGCGCTATTGCCGGTCAGCAGCTCAAAAACCACCAGGGTATTCTGCTCACCGATGAAAGGGCAGATCCTAGAACCGGGGTAGCAAAGGACTATGGTTTTCTTGGTTATTTAAGGGCACCAGGTATCTATTTCTCCGGACTTTTTGAAACTGGTACCTGGTACACCCTGACAGATAATCCAAACGATGCAGTAGATTATTATGGTGATGAAAGAATCTACGCATTTGTAACTGGTAATTACCTGAGTTTTATCAAGCTCATAGAAGACCTTTATGGAGACGGAACTTGTGGAAGTGAGGGGTGGCGGGATATTTGCTACCAGCCTGGCGCTCGCGTGTGGTATACCGTTGACATAGGCACTATCAGAAATGCTCAGTATTATACCAGCACTGACTACTCAGCCGACAGGAATGAGAATTGCGGTGTCATAGACCTTACCCAGTTTTCCGGACGGAAGTATCTGAAGATATACTTCAAGAATTACTATTCCCGCCCAGGCCTTGATATTGAAAACAGGTCAGTAGGCGCCTGTGATTGTTGGAACTCCAACTCTGAAAACGATGGCGTCTATTTTGTTGACCAGGATGGTAACGTCTTACGCCAGCTTACATCAGGTGTTAACGAGACACCTGAGGGAAAGATCTACGGATGTGATCAAAGCTATGTGTGGACCGGTGAATATGATGTGACAAATGTAACAAAGATTTATGTCAAGTTCTATGTTGCCCCTAATGGTGCACATAATTGTTCTGGGAATGATCAAGGGTTCAGGATTACTAAAATCAAGTGGACCTCTCAGGAGTCAGCCAGTGGGCCTTCAGCATCAGGGACATTTGCGTGCTGCAACGGGGACGATGGTGTTGGGTACAAGATACGATCCCGCCTTGAGGTAGCCCAGGATGCCATGAAGATTGTGGTGGATGAGACTCGGGAGAAGATCAACTGGGGTCTGGTGAAATGGTCTGGCAGCAACATTTCTCTAGTGACAGGGCTTACTGAAGGGGCAGATGCGGTTATAGCTGACATTGACACCCTGAGTGCCGGTGGCGGCACCCCTATGGGCAATGCCATGCAAAAAACCTATAACTGGATGTACGATTACCTTTCAACCCATACCAGCACATCCGAGTGCAGTGAAAACTACCAGGTTGTCTTGACCGACGGTTTTCCATCCGGAGATACGACATGGAACTCAATATATAAGAACAGCGACCCTGATCCTGTGTTTACCAATAGTGATTATAAGGATGCCGATACCTGGACAGGCGATCCTATTCAGACTTCAGATCCCAACTACTCGGATGACGTTGCCAGGTGGATGGCCCGGGGGAAATGTGCCGAGAGCCAGGATACCACAGGCAATGATCCTGATTACAATGTTGTGACTCATGCCATCGGGTTTGGCCTGGAAAGCCCCTTGCTAAATGATACGGCCGAAGATGGCTGCGGCATAGGCATAACCGCCCATGATCAGACAGAGCTGGTAAATGCATTTTACAGCTTAGGCCTTGCCATGGTCACTGCGGTCTCCTTTACTGCACCTGTTGTCTCGGTAGATGAGGCCAACAGAACGCAGAGTGGTGATAACCTCTACATGGCCTTCTTTAAACCCAAAGAGGGGCAACACTGGCAGGGCAACCTGAAAAAATATGGCCTGAGCTATGAAACACGGACTGATTGCGGCAGGTCCGAGCCTGAATGGACGGTTGTTGATAAAAATGATACTATTGCGGGTAACTGTGACGGCTCATTTAAATCTGCCTCTACATCCTTTTGGTCAAGTTCTGCCGATGGAGGCGAGGTAAACAGCGGAGGGGCTGGAGGTAAGCTCAAAGAGGCCTTAGATGCCGTATCTCTAAGTACCGGGCCTTATTATAGCTTCAGAAAAATCTACACCTACAAAGATGGGTCTATGGTTAATTTCACTCCTTCTAATATTACTAATGCAGACCTGGACGTTACCCAGGACAGCGATAGATACAAAATCATCAATTATATTTACGGGTATACATACAACGCAGATTCGACTGGCTATCCTGTAGCCAAACGATCCTGGATTCTGGGAGATATTATCCATTCAGAGCCAAGGGTGATCGATTATCTCGACTCTGACGGCTCACTCTTGTACCGTTTCATTGCTGTTGCCTCTAATGACGGAATGCTCCATGTATTTACTGATTTTGAGTGCACCCTTTCTGCAGAGACATATCCTGCTGGAGCTGAAGTTTTTGCCTTTGTGCCCGAAGACCTTCTTCCACGGCTTCAGGAATTTGCCAGCACTGATCATGTTTACATGGTTGATGGTGCATGTAATTATTTCCGTGCCCAGACACAAACCGGCGGATACTATGACAAAACCCTGGTCTTTGGTGAAAGGCGTGGTGGCAGAAGCTACTGGGCCCTTGATGTGACAAACCCTGATCCGATCAACTGGACAGTGAAATGGCATATTGAGGGAGGAACAGGAGAATTTACGGAGCTGGGTTATACATGGAACAAGCCATACTTTGCTAAAATACAGACCGCGGCTTCGACCTATAAGGATGTGGTTATTTTCGCCGGCGGCTATGACACACTCGAGGACGGATTCCCTGAAGAATTTGATGACGATGACCAAAACCCAAATGGAATCAGAGATGCAGGTGAAAGCTATGTTGAGACAGCAAATATAGGAACGTATGACAAATACAATCCAGGCATAGATGATATTGGACGAGGTATTTTTGTGGTAGATATTGCTGACGGAAGTATTCTGTTCAGGGCGACCTACAGTGCCTCTGATGACACGTTAGGAATATACCAATCATACGCTAATATGACGTATTGTTTCCCTGCTGACATGACAGTAATCCCTCTTTCAACGACGAACCTCGTAATGTATGCTGCTGACGTCTATGGCCAAATATGGAAAATTACCTATGATTATTTTGCAGATACGCTGGACTATCTTGATGCTAATTCCGTTAAATGGCAGGTCAAGCGTGTCTTTCAATCAAACCCCGGTTCTGATCTGGCGACCGGGAGCACCGATATAGCAGGTGCCTCCTTGAATAGTGCTGACACCGGTAGAAAGACATTCTATTCCCCTGATGTATCTTACTTTGGAAACTGCTGGACAAGCAAGCCGGTGCTTTACTTTGGTACTGGTGACCGCGCACATCCACGATATGCAATGATTTCCAACCGTTTTTATACAGTAGCTGATCACAACACCCTGACTGATGAAACTGATCTCCTGAATCTTACCTGTGACGAACTTGATGTAAATGCAGATTCTGATGGTGATGGAGATGTAGATAGTGATGATGGAACCAGAAAACAGGAGTTGATAAGTAAGCTTAGTGATGAATCTGTATCCAGAGGATTTTTTAGAGTCATAGATAAGCAGGGAGACTGTACACAATGCTCCATAAGCCATGTTGGGGAAAAGATATTATCTCGACCCACACTCTTCTTTAAAAATGTCTATTTCACTGCCTATCAACCGGTATTCGACGACCCTTGTAATCCAAACGGAAATGCCTTTATCTACGCACTTGACTATTGCTGGGGCAAGTCTGTCTTTAATTACAGCGAAGAAACTGGACAGGAAGAACGAAATATAGAAGATACCTATCAGATCATTCAAAACAGCTCCATCCCTTCGGGTGTTAGGGTTATTACCAGGGGTGGTCATGCAGCAGGTCTAATAAGTGCTGGTGGAGCGGTGAGTGGGGTAGGAGAAGATCTCACAACAAACATCCCAGGACCTCCAGGTGGGGTATCTCAGATGTTGTGGGAAACTGATTAAAAGTGAACAATACAAAGGAGAGGTTAATTATGAATAGTAGAATAAAAAGACTGATTTTATTTAGCCTTATCCTGGCCTTTATTTCCATAGTGATATCAACTGGTGTGACTGCCCAGGCAAGGAGC
>Ga0180437_10011843_pt1 | contig 10399 bp, 11 predicted proteins | sample SS_ome_4_FD_132410 | JGI IMG/M metagenome (GOLD analysis project Ga0180437, IMG submission 132410) | Hypersaline lake sediment archaeal communities from the Salton Sea, California, USA - SS_3_D_1 metaG | ecosystem: Environmental > Aquatic > Non-marine Saline and Alkaline > Hypersaline >... | reverse complement strand
GCACTTCCAGAGAGCTTCTGGAAGCAGGAGCGACCTACACGGAGCTTTACCCGCAAACATCGGGGTTACAACCACTTACTCCCTTAGCTTGATGCGTATGGGGCAGAGCCCCTCGAAAAAAGCGCGGCTCCTTCCGCTTGCGAAGGACAGTTGTGCGAAAAGTTTTGGTTGTTTAAGCTGAGCAGCTTCTTGTAACAGGGAGAGATTATAATGTCAGCGTTGAATGTCAATAATGAGCAAATGTGTCCTAATATTGTTAATGCATCAGTTATTGCGGAGCATATTCACGGGTTGTTCAAATCTAGATCTTTTAATCTGATTTTTCCAGAAGAAGTGAGTTATTGGTGGGAGCTAGTGGGAAGGAGTTTGGGCTTTGAACGTCTTGAGCAAGGGTGTGAGCGTTTCGAAATTTCCTGTAATGGGTTTAGGCAAGGCTGGGCTCCTATGAGGAAGAACGTTGCTTCGTTATTTCTGACAGCAATGGGGGATGTACATGTCTCTGATGTGCAAAGACTACTTGATGACATCAATGCTCAAGAGATGGAACAACTCCTCCCGGAATTACAATCATTCAAAGGAATTGTTTCCTCCAGGGAACTTTCTGGTATGCAACTTGACAGGGTTATCAAATTTCTGAAAGTTCGTAATCCTTTTTATAAAACGCCTCGTGTTGAAGAAATTCTTGGTAAACCTACTCCTTTACATGCTAAGTTTTTCTACGATCCTCAGCGGGAGATTGAGGAAAGGCAGACTTTAATGGATCAACTCCCTAGATTAGATAAAGATTATGCTTTCGACGAACTTATGACTAAGGCCGTCGTCAATCGTTTGATGCGTCCAGGGCTTTATATCCTTTATTCGGCAGGTTTGTATTATCAAGTATCTGAAAGAATCATTACTGAGGGCGGGATGGTGGCTTATCTTCTCATGCCTGCTACTGATGAGATGAATGCCTTTTTGGATCCTACCATTGTCTTCCAAGGATCTCTGAATTTTCCCTCCGGGTTAGGAGCTGCTTCGACCTTCTATACTGACATGGAAGTGGAGCTTGGAAAATCCGCATATTTGTCAGGTCGAGAACAGTTGGAGGCTTCATTGCCCCCAGAACGTAAAGTGAGAGTCATCGGACAAAGCCTTGGAGGAACATTGGCACAGTGGTTCACCGTTGAGCATCCTTCATCTGTCAAAGAACTTGTCACTTTCAACGCACCAGGACTACCTAAAGACGTAGTCGCAGGATTTAATGAAGCTAAAGGTTGGGAGCATTTGCGCATGAACATTTTCCGAACTAAAGATGATTTCATTGATAAAGCTGGTGATCGGCATTTGGGATATGGCTTGCAAGGAGTTCCTGGAATTGAGGTGTCATTGTACGAATTTATACCAGAAGATGGAGTTGCCTATCATCCTCATCAAGGCAGGTTTTTGGATGGTAGTATTAATGCTTATGAAATGAAACAGTGGGCGCCTTCGGAAGTTGATTCTCAATTAGATAATAACGTTCGCTCTTGGCTTGAATTCGTGCGTAAAACTGCTTGTGGATATGTTGTCGCTCCGATCGCGAGTATTGTATGTTCTGTGTCACGGAGGATCTTCGGATCAAGGACAATGTCAAAAGTGTAAGTCTCTGTCGCCTTCATTTGTTCTTTGGAGCAGGACTTCAAAGTCTTCTCTGCGCTTGAGGCTGGTGATGGAAGCTTTTTCTTCCTGGATCAGTTGCATACCCATTTGATGTGTTTCTTCATCGGCATAGTCATGGAGGTATTCACAAAGGGTGAGAAGAGCATTAGGATGGCAGCAGTCTTGAATTTTGCCTTGCTTTGCCATTTTCATGAAAGCTTCCCCCGTCCTACCTAAGCGATAACACGCTGTGCACCAGCTTGGAATAAATCCTAATTCAATCAGCTCTTTGATGACAACGTGTGTGGGGCGTGTATCACTGAGAGAAAATTGCTCTTCATCGGTGCAGTCTTTTTTGTTATGGTAGCCTCCTGGAGAAGTTGCTGAACCAGCAGAAATCTGACTGACTCCAATGTGATAAAGGTCTCTACGTATCTGTGGACTTTCCCGCGTTGTGAGGATGATTCCCGTATAAGGTACAGCACAACGTATCACTGCAACAAGCTTCTTGAAGTCCGCATCGCTGACAGAGGCAGGAGGAGCTTGAGTTAAAGGAGTATTATGAGCAGGTTGAAGCCTAGGTACAGAGATGGTATGAGGACCTATCCCATAGGTGTTATCTAGATGCTGTGCATGACTCAGCAAACCCAATACTTCAAAGCGATAGTCATACAAACCGAACAAAGCGCCAATGCCAACATCATCGAGGCCTCCTTCAATAGCACGATCCATCGTACGATAGCGCCAATCATAGTCAGACTTCGGACCCCAAGGATGCATCTTCTTATACGTCTCGCGGTGATATGTCTCCTGGAAAAGCGCATAGGTGCCAACCTGTTTAGTAGCCTTGAGGTCCTTAAATTGTTCGGTGGTCAGTGTAAAGATTTCAACGTTGATGCGACGGATCTCTCCATTAGGCTCCGTCTTCACTGAAGAAATAACGTCAATGGAGTGGAGAACATCCTCAAAAGTGTATTTTGGATGCTCACCAGCTAACACCAATAAGCGCTTGTGACCTTGACGTTGGAGTTCTTCAACTTCCTTGATGACCTCTTCGTCACTTAGGATCGTGCGACGAATATCCTTGTTGGTCCCCCTGAAGCCACAGTACTGACAGCTACATTGACACCAGTTAGAAATGTATAAAGGAGCAAATAAGACAATTCTATTGCCATAGATAGCTTTCTTAATTGCTAAAGCAGTGTCGAAGAGCTCATCCATCAATGTTGAATTTGATACGTCAATATTCAGTAGCGTTGCAGCTTCTTCGAGGTCGAGACCTTGGAGGTATTCCGCTTCTGGAGAGAGATCTTTGAGGAGTGCTCTTTCTCGAGCTTTTGTCAGAATGTCCCGGATTCTGATAGGATCCTCGGCGGCTTTGCGCGTGTCTTCAAGGTGGCGATGAATGATACTTTCCATTGTTACTTCTCAATAGCTTCTTTGAAATAAATAATAGCCTCCTTGCCCCCTGGTATCAATGATAGCTGTAGGGCATCATTAAGTGCTATCCATTGAAATTCTTGATGTTCGTCGGATAAAGTAATCTGAGGACATGTTGAGAATACTGATCTAAAAATGTGAAAAACAAAGTCAAGGTGAGGATAGCGAATGTACAGAGAACCAATGTTTTCGAGGGGATCACTATCTAACTCCACTCCCGTTTCTTCAAAGATCTCGCGGACAACAGCTTGTAGAGACGTTTCATTGCTCTCGACCTTGCCGGCCGGCAGGCTCCAAGAGGATTCCCAAAGTCTTCCCGAAGCCTTCTTTAAAAAAAGATATTGCCCCTCGTATTCACAGCAACACGCAGCAACTTCCATCGTAGAGTCGAAGTTATCGGGCTTCCGTTGGTAGACGAGAACTTCAAGGGACTTCCGCTTCGAAGGGCAACTGTAACTCTGGATAACGATACACATCGTCAGTAATATCAATATCACAACGGCTTTGATAATAATGCCCATTGTACTTTAAACTTCCTATTTCTAATGCGAATTGGCCAAAATGTTAGATGAAAGAAGTTCTTTTGTCAATAGATGCAATTTTAGTATTTTATTGGTAAAATTAGCGCTTTCACGATGTGTAAAGAATCATGAAGGGAGGATAAATGATGCGAGATGATAGGATTGACAAGTGGGCAGAAGTGCTTGTACACTATTCACTCAGGGCTGAAGAGGGACAGAGCGCGTGTATTTTCAGCGATGTCGAAGCATTGCCTTTGGTGGAAGCATGCTATGAGAAGTTGTTGCAAGCGGGTGTTCACGTTGAGTACAGCTTGGGAACTTCATATTTTCAGGAAATCTTTTATGAATTTGCTAAAGAAGAACAACTCAAACGCCTTGAAGAATTGAGGTTTTTTGCAGCACAACATTTTGATTTGTTGTTATTCATTCATGCTCCTGGAAATACAAGTTCTCTCACTAACGTTGATCCTCGAAAAATCGCTCTGAAGTCGACCAGTAGTGCTCCTTTTCTAGATACTGTGTTCAAACGCTCTGCTAGCAAAGCAATGCGTTGGTGTAGAACAGACTTTCCAACAACGGCAGCGGCACAGAGCTGTGGAATAGGCAATAGGGAGTATGAAAGCTTTGTCTTTGATGCAGGACATTTGAATCATTCCGATCCTATTGCATTCTGGAAAGAATTGAAGAAACAACAACAAAAAGCCATTGATTACTTAGAAGATAAGAAAGAACTTCATTTTAAAACAGAAGAGGGTACAGATCTTAGAGTCAATATCGAAGGAATGCATTGGGAAAATTGTGCTGGGGAGATTAATTTTCCTGATGGAGAGGTCTTCTCTGGTCCGAACCTCGCAGCTGCCGATGGAGGTGTGAACGGCTTTGTGCGATATACTTTTCCTACGGTCTTCAAGGATGTGGAAGTCGATGGCATAGAGTTGACCTTCGAGAAAGGCGCAGTCGTCGATGCCAAAGCCTCAAAGAACGAGGATTTCTTGCGCACCATGATCGCACAGGATGACGGTGCAAAGTTTGTCGGAGAAATTGCTATTGGAACAAATTTCCACGTGGATAAAGGAACAAAGAGTATTCTCTTCGACGAAAAGATCGGAGGCTCCTTTCATACTGCTGTAGGACAAGGTTATCCACAGACAGGAAATACCAATCAATCAGGATTGCATTGGGACATGATTTGTGATCTTCGTTGTGGTGGAAAGATCTTTGCTGATGGAGAACTGATCTTTGCTGATGGAAGGTTTGTGATAGATGGATGGCCTGGCTGATGAGATTCCTTTGTGATCAGATGCTGGTGAGGCTTGGTCGGTGGTTGCGTGCTGCAGGCTATGACACAGAAATTGTCGAAACGTCGTGTTCCGATAAGGAAATCTTCCAGAAGGCTCAATGTGAAGGGCGTCTACTCATCACGCGGGATCGACATTTTCTAGAGTTTAATGATGCTGCAGAGGTGGTAGTGTGGCTGAAGGCTAATCGCCTTAAAGAGTGCATCCAGGAGCTCAATGCGCAGTTGAAAATCAACTGGACAAAAGCTCCTTTCTCAAGATGTTTAGTCTGTAATGAAAAGCTCTCTGATGCAAAACCCGATGATGTTAAGCAAGCTCCACTTTCAGTGCAACAACGATGTCAAAGGTTTTGGGTGTGTCCTCAATGTAAGAAAGTTTATTGGGAAGGAAGCCATACTAAGCGCATGCTTAAGACATTACAGTCCTGGCACTGTTAGCTAATGCTGAGACGAGGGGTTGCCGTTTCTTCTCTAGAAAACAAATACAATCCAAAAAAGACTAAGAATAATGAAGAGAAAAAAGGAACCCCTGGCTTCTCGTGAAGAAACATCCAACCAAAGATAGCTGCGAATAAAGGATTGGAGATCCCCGCAAAGGTCATGAAAGTCACGCTGAATCTTCCCAGACTATAGGCATATAAATTATAGCAGATGACATTGTGAATGATAGCAATATATAAAACGCCAGCGAGAAAGGGATAGAACTTTGTCATAGGAAATGGTGTCCAAGACTCTGTGAATGCTGATACGGAAAGCGACGTTAAGCCCCCAATGACAAAGCTAACAGCATTGGCCATGATGATAGGATAATGGTGCTGTCTCGTGAGCTTTTTCATGAAAATCCAGCCAATAACAGCCGTGCAAGCAGAAATAGCAACAGCAACCTCCGGCAAAGTAACACGTGTTAAAAGCCCCCCTGGAGGAGCTCTATCATTTCCCGTCATACAGATTGGTAAGAAGCCTAAAAGACCAATCATTAAGCCAATCCATTTCTTCAAAGACATCGTTTCTGAAAGAATGACATACGATAAGAAAATCGAAACAAAAGGGGACAGACTGTAGATTAAACAAGTCTTAGCAGACTCCATATATTGTAATCCCCAGAATTCAAAGGCATTAGTAATGAAAACATTAAACAGTCCAATCAAAAAGAGCAAAGGCCAGTGCTCCCGTCGAACAGTACACTGGTCACGATGCTTCGTCCATTGAAACAATAGGAGAATAAAGCCGGCAATAAGCATGCGAACCCCTGTTAAGAAAAACGGGGAACAATACATCAAAGTCATTTTGCCAATGCTAAATACACTGGCAAAGAGAGCATACATAACAAAGATAATCCACACGGTAAACCCTTTAAGGCGTTCTCTGTCAATAACCTACATTTTATCAGAAGGGGGAAAATTAATTCGAGAAAATTGCTACCTATAATCTGACGTATGACCAGCTGAGAGGCTGATCGTGGTCATAAGGCATATATCCATGGAAGACACGTGGATCATCATCGAAGATAAGAGGTAAAAAATAGCGATCTCCTTTCCACATGGGAAGCTGTTCCATGTTTACTATCGGAACCCATTCTAAGGTTCCTTCATTATTATGTGTATGTGGAGAGCCCTCAAATTTATCGATGCGGAAGATAAACCCTAACCAATCTTCCCCTGAAGGCCCAAAGCCCGTCCAATTGATCGTCCCACGTAACGTCATGGAAATACATTCAATGCCGGCTTCCTCTGCAATTTCCCGCTTCATACAGGTTGCAATATCTTCATCAGGGTGCATTTTCCCTCCGAGACCGTTGTACTTTCCATAATGATCATCGTGGCTGCGACTGTTTCTGTGAATGAGAAGAACCTTTTTGCCATCAGGAGAAATCACATAACCCAAAGTTCCAATGATGGGCGTATAGGGCATCAATAAATCCTCTTCCCTGATGGACAAAGTCCTTGGTTCATGGCATGATTAGTAAGAAGCATCATTATAGGGATGATGAAGAAAAATGCACGATCTTCATGTCGGCACTTCAGGATGGAGCTATCAACACTGGGCCGGCCGGTTCTATCCCAAAGAAGTTAAATCCAGAGAATATCTGGAATATTATGTGACACACTTTGATTGCGTGGAGCTTAATGCTTGCTTTTATCGTTTGCCAAAAGAAGCAGTGGTCAAAGGATGGATGAAGCGCACTCCTGACGAGTTTCTGTTTTGTTTAAAGATGAGTCGCTGGATCACCCACATTAAACGCCTTCATGAGGCCGGTGACTCTCTGAAGATGTTTTTCGATCGCTTCCGGCCTCTCAAGAAAAAGCTGGGTCCCCTGTTAGTTCAGTTGCCCCCGAGCTTAATCTTCAATGAAGACAAAGTAAGACCTTTCTTTAAACTACTTCATGGACGTTATAGAAATTATCGATTCGCTTTAGAGGCTCGACACCCCTCTTGGGTCGATGATAAAGTTTTCACAACTCTTTCTCAATACGGCATTGCTTGGGTTATTGCTGATTCAGGAGGGTTTTATCCTTCCGAAGTAGTGGTGACGACAGATTTCGTATATTTACGTTTTCATGGACCTGGAGGGTTGTATGCATCGAATTATCCTGAGGAATTATTGCAACCTTATGCTGAGAGTAGTAAAACATGGTTGCAGCAAGGTAAATCAGTATGGGCATTTTTTAATAACGATGCTAATGCTCATGCTGTGGAAAATGCACGAGCTTTTCGTGCAATGATAATGGATAAGGCTATTTGATGAGAGAAGTTGATTTTGGTTTAAAAAATATCATTTCTATGGCGTGTTGTTATCCTTTCATTGTAGAGGAACCGGTAGCGCTGAAGGCTGTAGAAGCTGTAGGAAGTCAAGCTCATGTGGATGTCCTGAAAGCATTGTTCCGTTGTGTTGGACTTGCAGATTCTGAGATACAAAAGATGGCAGTGAATACCGCTACAGGAAAATTTGTGCTGTCGTTGAAACGGCCGTTTATGGGAAGAGCATTGGCAATCACGGATGAAGCACCAGCAGGAGTGATCCTTCAACTCGGATATGATCCTCGCTTTAAAGAAGTCGTAGAGGTGCAAGGCACTATCAGTAAAGAGAGCATTATCTTTCATCAAGGACTTTCAATGTTCGTCATGACGTTTTCGAGCAGATTAAGCCTAGCCAATAAGGCGTTTCTTAGACTAGTGATGGCTTTGCCGGGAATGCTTAGAAATCCGATCCTCAGAGCAACAGGAGCCTTCTATGATAGAGAAACGGATTCTGTAGAAACACATGTAAAAATCGATCGTATCACATTTGAACAAGACAATGTTCTCCAGTCCTTCAGCCTCTTTGGTAGTATGGGTGGACGTCCTGCTCCCAAGAGATACCCGCTTAGAGATGTCGTTGAAGCATGGAGTCAAGGACAACCTGTTGCCCATGATGACAATTACAAGGATGTCTTGCGACAACAACATATCAATGAAGCATAATCATCGCTTGCGAATGAGCACTCGCAAGCGACGAAAAAGGTGGGTAAATTATAGAGTTTTCAAAGCACCAAAAAGGCAAAGAGCTCCAATAGTACCGATTGCAACAGCGAGAGGATTGCATGGTGGTGCCGTGGTGTAAATACGAGGGGGACAGTACGTAGAATAAGGGGGAGCATAATATACAGGTCGGCGGTAGCAAGGAGGTCCATAGTTGGTATAACAAGTAGTGACTGTAGGACAACGTGTCGCAGGAGTCACCCTTGGACCACACCACGTAGGACCACGCCTCATAGGCCCTCTGTAAGCTGGCCGGCAGACCGGTGGAGGTGGACAAAATCTAGGTGCACATCGTCTAAACATAATCATTTTCTCCTATATTGAGGTTCACAAAAATGTCCGTAAGGCTAACGCTTTAATGTTAAGATTGTATAAAAGCAAGGTGAAAAACCGTTTTTTTATAAATTGTTTGTTGTTAATGACATACATCCTCAAAAAGGCGTGCATTGTTCTTCAAACCAGCACTTCCAATCGTCGCATATTTCGTATGTTGTACAACTGAGCCAGCTTGTAGAATATGACGCTGCATAGATCATAGTTCCTACCAACAAAGCAATGGCACCAAGAGCAACAATACTAACGAGAGCATCAGTTGCTGTGGGTGGTGACGTTGATGACAATGCCGTATGTACATATGGCGTAGGGCGATAGGTCGTGCCTATCCCTGTAAAAGTCCAAGGAGCAAACGGCATAACCCTTCGACAAGTCGTTGTAGGGCCGCAACGATTCGGAATAATGCGATGAGAAACGGGCCTGATACTCCTAATAGGACTGCGAGGTTGATGACATCTACTAAACATAAAAATCCTCCCCAATAAAGTTCTAAAAAGTTGCCACCAAATTGACCGAACTATGTAAAGAGAAGATAAAGAATTCAAAAAGATTGGATTAAGGAATCTTTTCCTGTTCGCCTGGGGTAAGATATTTCTTTAAAATAATTTTCATACCTCTTATAATGAGCTAGGGCGATTGGACCCTTAACGGTAGTTTAGAGCATTGAGGATGCATTTTTTTGAGACTTTTATAGCCTGGATTCTTAATTCTGAAGTTCATAAAAACTGTGTTTTGACGCAGTTTCAACGGGACTGGGTGTGTAAATACGTGCAAGAAGCGGTGAAATTTTGGAATATAGATGATCCTTATTGGCAGCTTCCCATGCAATTTCAACGCGCTGGTCGGTCATTGACGAAGGAGGAACGTGAGCAATTACTACTTCGCAGCGCATATATTTTTGGATGTCAAGTTCAAGAGTATTGGTCGTTGGCGCGTACTCGTTTTTTAAGCGATCTTTTGGCTCATTACCGGTGTTCATCACGCTGGATAGATGAAAAATATGTCTATCCTTGGAAGGACTTAGAAGTTAAATTGCGTAGCAATGGGTGTGAGACATTAAAGCTTTTTGGGTTTGGTAGTTTGATTAATGCTCAATCGGCGAGCACCAATATTACTAGCGCAAGAGGACCAGCCATTGCGTTTGGGCTAAAGAGAATCTTTAATTATCGGGATCATTCCCTATGCACGTGTAATATCGGATGCCCTGCCAAAGGGTATGATTGCGAACAGGCGAAGCTCAATGCTGCTTTGACCAAAGACCCCTGCCATATGATCAATGGCGTTCTATACGATATTTCTGCTGACGATCTCGTCAATTTACGGCTTCGCGAACAAGGATATGATCTAGAAAAATTGGCCGTTGTAGATTTTAAGGATGCTTTGGATGAAAAAATTTGCCAACCACAAATCATCGAGGCTTACTACTTGCGAGCCACAAATCCTTCCCAAATCTCTAATGATTATGAGCCGGATATCAACTATGTCAATGTATGCACGGAAGGCGCACGCTTCTATGGTCCAGCCTTTACAAAACTTTTCTTCGATACTACCTACCTCTGTGATGGCTTTGTTTCTCTTAATCAATGGCTTATGAATAAAGTCAGAGACCTCGCTCTGAAAATTTCCCCTCCTCCAACGATGCTTCCCATGGAAGCCTATCTGTCATTGG
>Ga0180437_10011842_pt1 | contig 10399 bp, 8 predicted proteins | sample SS_ome_4_FD_132410 | JGI IMG/M metagenome (GOLD analysis project Ga0180437, IMG submission 132410) | Hypersaline lake sediment archaeal communities from the Salton Sea, California, USA - SS_3_D_1 metaG | ecosystem: Environmental > Aquatic > Non-marine Saline and Alkaline > Hypersaline > Sediment... | reverse complement strand
CACCTGAGTTTTCTGTTCTCCCGCCGCGCCCGGAGGAAGATCCGGACGATGGATGTGCTGCACGTGCACCATCCGTTCATCGTCGGGCGCCAGGCCGTCCGCTTGGGCAGGCGGTACGGGATCCCCGTCGTCTACACCAACCACACCCGCTATCATCTGCAGGCATATTACTACGCCCCATTCATCCCCGAGGGGCTCTCCTGGACCTTCCTGGAGGCGTACCTGCCCAATTTCACCGATCAATGTGACCGGGTCGTCGTCCCCTCTGTGGGCGTCAAGCAGGTGCTCCGGGAGCTAGGGGTGACCTGTCCCGTCGACGTGATCCCCAATGGTATCGACGTGGCGTGGTTTCAGCGGCCGGCAGCGCCGCTTTCCAAGCCGGACCTGGGCTTGCCCGGCGACGCCACGGTCGCGGTCACGGTCGGGCGGCTGGGGCTGGATAAGAACTTGCCCTTTCTGTTGCGCGCGTTCGCCCGCATCGCTCCTGAAGCGCCGGACTTGCACTGGGTCGTTATCGGCGGCGGGCCGGAGGAGCAGCATCTGCTGGAGATGGCCCACTTGCGGGGCGTGGCCTCGCGGGTGCACATGGTCGGCTGGGTGCCCTACGCCGAGCTCCCCAACTGGTTGGCCATGGCCGATTTCTTCGCCTTCGCCTCGGTCAGCGAGTCCCACCCGCTGGCTGTGTTGGAGGCGCTGGCCGCCGGCCTGCCGGTGTTGGCCATCCCTTGCCCGGGGGTCGAGGACACCGTCGTGGATGGCCACAACGGCTTGCTCAGCCCAGAGGAGGTGGACGTCTTTGCGGCAAGGATGGCCCGCCTGGCCACGGATCCGGACCTGCGCACCCGCCTGGCCGCCGGCGCGCGGGAGACGTGCGGTCAGTACGACATCCGCCGCACCTCGGCCGCACTGCTGGGCCACTACGAGCGGCTGGTGGAGCGGCGCGCCCGCGCGGCCGGAGGAGTACTGTGAGCGACGCGCGGGTCAGGCTGGGGCGGCGCGGGGAGGATCTGGCCGTCGCGGAACTGGACCGGTGTGGCTACGACATCGTGGACCGCAACTGGCGCTGCCGGGTGGGCGAGGTCGACGTCGTGGCGCGGCGCGGCGCGGCGATCCACTTCTTCGAGGTCCGCACCCGGCGCGGGCGGGAGTACGGCACGCCCGAGGAGTCGCTGACGCCGGCCAAGCACCGGCGCATGATCAAGGTCGCGCGCACCTACCTCGCCGACCACGACCTGTACGACGTCGACTGGCGGCTGGGATTCGTCGCCGTAGAGATGGACCGCACCGGGCGGTTGTTGCGATTGGAGGTCTATGACAGCATCGTATAGCGGTCGAAGCGACGGCGGGGTGGGGGAGCCCCCGCTGCTCGTCATCCTGGGACCGACGGCGGTCGGTAAAACAGCCCTCTCGCTCCACCTGGCGGAGACCTTTAGGGGCGAGATCGTGTCCGCCGACTCGCGTCTGTTCTATCGCGGCATGGACGTCGGCACGGCCAAGCCGGCGCCCGAGGAGCGCGCCCGCGTCCCCCATCACCTGATTGACGTCGCCGAACCCGACGAGACGGTGGGGCTGGCCGAGTTTCAGGAACAAGCCTATGCTGCCATTGACGACATCCACGCCCGTGGGGCCTTGCCGCTCATGGTGGGGGGCACCGGCCAGTACGTGCGGGCCGTCGTCGAGGGGTGGCGCATCCCCCGCGTCCCGCCGGACCCTGCGCTGCGTGCCGAACTGGAGACCCAGGCAGAGCGCGATGGGGCCGCGACCCTGCACGCCCGCCTGGCCCATTTGGATCCTGTCGCGGCCCAGCGCCTGGACCCGCGCAACGTCCGCCGCGTCGTCCGCGCGCTTGAGGTCTGCCTGATCACCGGCCAACCGATCTCCGAGCTACAGCGGAAACAGCCACCGCCCTACCGGTTCCTCCAGCTTGGCCTGACGATGGAGCGGGCCGCCCTCTACGCCCGCGCGGACCGGCGGGTGGAGGCCATGATCGCCGCCGGCCTGGAGGACGAGGTCCGCCGTCTGGTGGAGGCCGGGTTCGGCTGGGACCTCCCGGCCATGTCGGGACTGGGCTACGCCCAGTTCAGGCCCTATTTCGATGGCCAGGCGACGCTGCCGGAGGTCGTCGAGGAAATCGAGCGGGCGACGCGCCGCTTCATCCGCCACCAGTACAATTGGTTTCGCCTCAATGACCCCGCCATTCACTGGTTCGATGTCACCAAGACCACCGTGGAGGAGATCCGGCGGTTCGTCGCGGAGTGGCTGGGGACGTAGCAAGAACGGCCCGTTTGCCTCAACTTTAGCCTGGTGGTACAATGGCCCTTGGAGACCAACGCGCAGTCTATTGACCAATCATCGTCGGAGTGCTCAGTGACCCAGCAGATGCGGATACGGCCGGCGTGGCCGAGAGACCTGGAAGTGTGTGAAGCGATCGACCATTCATACACGACCGACCGCGTCTGGCAGATGGATGCCCGTGAGACGAACGACAATGTAGCGGTCACCTTCCGCGTGGCCCGTCTGCCCCGGGAGATACAGGTCAACTATCCCCGCCAGGGTCAGGATCTGGTGGCGGGATGGCAACGGCGCGATGGGTTCCTTGTGGCGCAAGATGCCGGGCGCGTTCGCGGGTACGTGGCGTTGAACGCTCTCGTGGAGCACGGCATCGCCTGGATTGGTGACCTGGTCGTCGACCGGCCATGGCGTCGGCAAAGCATCGGGACGGCGCTTCTGCGTGCCGCCGCCCAGTGGGGGCGCGACCACGACCTCGCCCGGTTGGTGGTCGAGGTGCAGACCAAGGACTATCCGGCCATACGGTTCTGCCAGTCGCGGGGGCTGGCGCTTTGTGGTTACAACGATCATTACTGGCCCAGCCAGGATATTGCCCTGTTCTTTGGACAATCGTTACGCTAGTACGGTCATATTCAGTTTGATGGGATTCCTGTCGGCGTTCGAATCACAACGGGTTCTGGAACTGATCAACCTGGTGCTCGCTTCGGGCATCGTCATCTTTTCCAGTGCCCTCTTCCTGTATCTCGTCTTCTACAACCTTCGCAACGATGTGGCTCGCTCGTTTGCCATCTTGCTGGCCTGCGTGCTGGTCACCTATTTCGTGGATCTGGCGTTGTTCGATGTCGAGGATCTGGGCGCGGCGACCCCCTGGCTCAAGTTCCAGTGGGTCGGTATCGCCTTTGCGCCGGCTGCCTATCTCGACTTCTCGAATGCACTGTTGATCACCACCGCCGCCCGGAGCCGCCTGCGGGACGCCGCCGTCCGTGTCAGCTACCTCCTCAGCGCGCTTCTGCTGCTCGGTGTGACCTTCACCGACTTCGTCGTGCGCGGGAGTGCGCTTGCGCCCCGCGCCCCCCACCTGTTGCCCGGGCCGTTGTTCCCGCTCTTCGTCGTCTATTTCTTCGCCGCCTTGATCTGGGGCGCGCTCAACGTCCTCTGGGCGCGCCGCCGGTGCCTCACCTCGACCTCCCGGCGCCGCATGGCCTACCTGATGGCCACCTTCGCGGCGCCCGCTGCCGGGGTCTTCCCGTACCTGCTCCTCACCGGCTGGCCGCCCTCCGCGCCCGGTGAGGCGCTCTGGCTGCTGCTTGTGCTGGGCAACGTTGGGGTCGGATTGATGCTCGTGCTCCTGGCCTACAGTGTGGCCTTCTTCGGCGCGCTCACGCCGGACCGGGTAGTGAAGCACCGCTTGATCCGTTTCCTGTTGCGCGGGCCCTTTGTCGCTACGTTGCTCGTGGTCGTCATCATCGCCGCGTCGCAGGCCGAGGGATGGCTTGGCCTGCCGGGACGGCGCTTCATACTGTTTGGGGTCGTCGCCGTCGTTCTGCTGATGCAGTTCGTGGTCGAGCTGGCCAAGCCGTTGATTGACCGGGCGCTCTATCGCCAGGATCAGCCCGAGATTGAGTGGATTCAAGACCTGAGCAGCCGGCTGCTGACGACGACCGACCTGCGCCAGTTCCTGGAGAACGTGCTCACGGCGCTGTGCGACTTGCTGCGGGTCAAGACGGCCTTCGTCGCTGTCGTGGACGGCGGGTTGCCCCATCTAGAAGTTGTATGTGGAACGTTGGAGCCGGGTATCGTGGATGAACTGCCGCCGGAAGCCTGGCAGGCGCCCGATGAGGGTGCGCCCTTGCAACCGCCACGGATCGGCCGGTACGGGGATATGTTCGTGTGGAATGGCTTTTGGCTGGCGCCCCTGCGTATCGACGGCCAGGATGGCGTGATCGGCGTGGTTGGGATGGCCGCGCGTGCACCGGAGCCGGATCTGAGCCCGGCGGAGCAGGCCGGGGTAGATACCTTGCTCCGGCAGGCAGCGGCGGCACTGGAGGATCGCCAGCTTCAGCAGGGCATCTTCAGCGCGTTGGAGCGGATTATCCCGGAGATTGAGGACATTCAGCGCCGCCGTGGGGTGGTGCATTACGTGGGTGAGGAGGCGCTCTCAGGATTCAGCGTCGTCGAGGATGATGAGTTCCGCCAGTGGGTCAGGGACGCGCTCGCTCATTATTGGGGTGGCCCCAAGTTCATCACCAGTCCACTGCTGTCCCTGCAAGTGGTCGAACGCGCGACGCGGGAGCACGGTGGCAACGCGCTGAAGGGGCTGCGGACGGTGCTCACGCAGGCGATCGAGCGCTTGCGTCCTGAAGGTCAACGGCACATGACGACGCCCGAGTGGTTGCTGTACAACATCCTCGAACTCAAGTTCGTCCAGGGCCGGAAGGTGCGCGAAGTCGCCCGCAGGTTGGCCATGAGCGAGTCGGATCTATACCGCAAGCAGCGTGTGGCCATTGAAGCGGTGGCCCAGATGTTGGCAGAGATGGAACGGGAGGAGGTGGACGATCAAGGGGCCGCCCGTAAGGCTGCTTGACAGTTGATGGTTTGACAAGGTTTTCGCACCACCATATAATCACGTTGCGCTCGGGTCGCTGACCCGTGCAGGCGTGAAACGGGGTACATCGTGCGTTGTTCGTAGAGGGGAGGCAAGAGACCGATGGATCACGTGGGGGAGTGGGTTCCGGCCAGTGCGCCGCCGGATGAAGGGTATTGGCAGGCACTGCTGCACCAGGGAGAGCAAGGGAAAGCGGCTCCGATCTCCGCCCAGGCTGATGTGTGGGCGGGAGTGATCATGGACGTCCCCAGACAACCGCCGGCCGATGAGCCGGTCGGCGTCGAGGACGTGTGGCAGGAGGCGCGCAGGGCGATGGAGCAGGGGGAGGTGCTCGAATTGCCAGTGGTCGGCTGTAACCGTGGCGGGGTCCTGGTGGCGTGGAATGGTCTGCGGGGCTTCGTGCCCGCTTCTCACCTGGTGAATCTTTTGCCCTCCACGGATGAAGCAGAACGGCACAGCGAGTTGCGATGTCTCATTGGGTCACGGCTGGATCTCAAAATCATCGAATTGAGTGAGGAAGATGGCCGGTTTGTCCTTTCCGAGCGGGCATCTCGCCTTGACGAGAGTCGACGCCAGGATCTGCTGGACAATCTCTGCGCCGGCGATATTTGCCGCGGCCAGGTGACCAACCTGTGTTCCTTCGGTGCGTTTGTGGACCTGGGTGGGCTGGAGGGGCTGGTGCACGTCTCAGAGCTTTCGTGGGGACGGGTCGATCATCCCAGTAGCGTCCTCGATCCAGGCCAGTCTGTGGAGGTGTACGTCCTCAACGTGGACCGTGAGCGCAGGCGTGTGGGCCTCAGCATCAAGCGGCTTCAACCGGATCCCTGGCTATCGGCCGATGAGCGCTACGACGTGGGCCAGATCGTTGAGGGCGTCATCACCCACGTGGTGAACTTCGGGGCCTTTGCCCGCGTGGAGGATGGGTTGGAGGGGCTGATCCACGTCTCGGAGTTGGCGGAGGGGAACTTCATCCACCCCCGCAACGTGGTGCAGGAGGGCGACATCGTGCGCGCTCGAATCCTCAACGTCGACGGCGAACGGCGACGGATGGGATTGAGTATGCGCGAGGTCGACGATTCTGGCGGCTGGGCCGCCTGATTGTTGTCTGGTTATGACCAAACGGAGAGCCAAACAGCCACAGCGCCAGTTGCAGATCGACTGGCACGCTGTGCTGACCGATCCGCTGCTGTGCCAGATTCTGGCGTTGTTGATCGTCGCGCTGGGTGTAGTCACGCTGCTGGCCCTCTTCCGGGTGACCAGCGGTCGCTGGATCGATGCCTGGGTGGACCGCTTGCGCTACTGGCTGGGGTGGGGCGCCTATCCAGCAGCCGTCGCCATCCTCATGGCCGGCCTGCTCTGGCTCCAGCATCACCTGGACCGGCCGCTGAAGTGGCGCTGGCGCCCGTTTGTTGGCGTAGAACTGGTCCTGTTCAGCCTGCTGGCGCTGACGCACACGCTCGCTGGCCGGCGTAACCCATGGGCCCTGGTGGAGGCCCGCTGGGGTGGAGGTGTGGTCGGCTGGGCGGTGTCCGTTGTGCTCTCCACCTACCTGGGCTGGCCGGCGGCCGTGGTGATCCTGGTGGCGTTGGTGGCGCTTGGCCTCTGCCTGGCCTTTGACGTGACCGTCGATGACCTCAAGCGAGCGTGGAGCCGCCTGAGGAGTGCGTCGGACAGCCACGCGGAACGCCGCGCCGCGGACCGGGCGAAGAGCCGCGCGTCGACCCGCCGTGCCCCACGGCGCAAGGCGCCGCGGCAGGCGGAGCCGGCCCAGGCCCGCACCACCCCGCGCGAGCCGGCCCCTGCTCCCCGGACCAAACCGGCCCGGCAACCCCGTCGGGCGGAGCCAGCCGCGCCTACGCCCGAACCGCGCGTGGCCCCTGCCCCCGAGCCGCGCGCGACACCTGCGCGCGCCGTTCCGGCGCCCCCCCGGGAGTACACGCTGCCCTCGCTCGACCTGCTGAACGAGCCCGAGGGACCGGCGCTCACCGACGATGAGGTCCGCCGAAATTCGGCCATCATCGAGGAGACGCTGGGCCAATTTGGCCTGCCGGTCGAGGTCGCCGAGGTCCGCATCGGCCCCACCGTCACTCAGTTCGGCGTCAAGCCCGGCTTCCAGGAGCGCTCGGGCAGAGGGGGCCGGAAGGTGCGGGTGAGCCAGATCAGCGCGCTGGCCGATGACCTGGCGTTGGCGCTCGCAGCGCCCCGCATCCGCGTCGAGGCCCCCGTGCCGGGCCGCTCCATCGTCGGCATCGAGGTGCCCAACAGCCAGATCCAACTGGTGGGTGTCCGCGAGGTGATGGAGTCCGAGGATTTTCAGGACCTGGGCGCGCCGCTGGCCTTCGCCCTCGGGCACGACGTGGCCGGTGAGCCGGTCGTGGCCGACCTAGCCAGGATGCCGCACCTGTTGATCGCCGGCACGACCGGGTCGGGTAAGTCGGTCTGCATCAAGGCCCTCACCACCTGTCTGATCCACCACAACACGCCCGACGAGCTGAGGTTGGTGATGATCGACCCCAAGATGGTGGAGTTGGTGCGCTTCAATGGCCTGCCCCATCTTTACGGCCGCGTGGAGGTGGACCTGGAGCGGGTGGTCAAGGTGCTGCGTTGGGTAGCGTGGGAGATGGACGATCGCTACAAGCGCTTCGCCGCCGTCACCGCCCGTAACATCGACGACTACAACCGCGCCATGAAGGAGGACGGCGAGCCGCCGCTTCCGCGGATGGTCGTGCTGGTGGACGAGTTGGCCGACCTGATGATGCTGGCCCCGGACGAGGTCGAGCGCACCATCTGCCGCATCGCCCAGATGGCCCGCGCCACCGGTATCCACCTCGTTGTGGCCACTCAGCGCCCGAGCACCGACGTCGTCACCGGGCTGATCAAGGCCAATTTCCCGGCCCGCATCTCCTTCGCCACCGTCAGCCAGATCGACTCGCGCGTGATCCTCGATATGCCCGGTGCGGAGACGCTGATGGGGCGGGGCGATATGCTCTACCTGGCCGCCGACGCGGGCTACCCGGTCCGCGTCCAGGGGTGCTTTGTCTCCGAGGAGGAGGTCGAGCGGGTGGTCGGATTCTGGCGCAGTCAGGTTGGCCCGCTCGAAGAGGAGGCTCCCTGGGAGCGCCTGATGCAGTCAGGGGGAGGAGCATCGGATGAGGACGACAGCTTGGTCGATCCCGACATGCTCCAGAAAGCGATTGCGCTGGTGCGCAGCACCGGCAGTGCCTCCGCCTCGCTCCTCCAGCGACGGCTCCACGTCGGCCACCCCCGTGCCGCCCGCCTGATGAGGGAGATGGAGGAGATGGGCGTCATCGGCCCACCCGAGGCGGCTGGCCGGACGCGGCGGGTGATCATTGGGGGTGGGGAGTAGGACACCCCGTGCGCGGCGCATCCAGGCTTTCCGCCCGCATCTGGTCGTCTGGAACGGTCTTGCTCGTCGCGCTGGCCGTGCTGGTGGGCCTGAGCGCCGGTTTGGGAGCGGTGGTGTTCGGCTGGCTGATCCACGTCGTCCACGTCTTCTCGTTCCAGGTGCTGGGGGAGTGGCTCGCCTTCCTGGGGCCCTATTACGTCATCGCTGTGCCGGCGCTGGGCGGGTTGCTCGTGGGCCCCTTGATCTACTTCCTGGCTCGCGAGGCCAGGGGGCTTGGCGTGCCCGAAGTGATGGAGGCGGTGGCCTGGCGGGACGGGCGCATTCGCCCGGTGGTCGCGTGGGTCAAGTCGTTGGCCGCCTCAATCACCATCGGTACCGGCGGCTCGGCCGGCCGCGTGGGACCCGTCGTCCAGATCGGTTCCGCGTTGGGCTCGACGGTGGGGCAGGTGCTTGGGCTGCCGGATGGGCACGTGCGGAACCTGGTTGCCTGCGGCGCGGCAGCCGGCATCGCCGCCACGTTCAACACCCCCATCGCCGGTGTCTTCTTCGCGCTGGAGGTGATTCTCCGCGATTTCAGCGCCGGGAGCTTCTCCGCAGTCGTTATTGCCTCCGTGATGTCCAGCGTGGTTGGACGCGTCTTCTTCGGCGACGTCACCGCCTTTTCGATACCGTCCTATTCCCTCGTCACACCGCTCGAGTTGCCCCTATACCTGGTGCTGGGGGCAATCGCGGCCTTGGCCGGCGTTGGGTTCACCCGCCTGCTGTACCTCGCCCAGGACCTGTTCGACGCATGGCGCTTCCCCGCGGTCCTGAAGCCCATGGCCGGGGGCCTGCTGGTCGGGCTGGCCGGCCTCTGGTCCCCGCAGATCTTCGGCGTGGGATTTGCCGCGATTGAGGATGTGCTGCAGAACCGGCTGGTGCTCCAGGGCGCGCTTCTGCTGGCGGGATTGAAGATCCTGGCGACCTCGCTCACGATCGGCTCTGGTGGTTCGGGCGGCGTGTTTGCCCCCTCTCTCTTCATCGGCTCCATGGTGGGGGCGGCCTTCGGCATGCTGGTGCACCGCTGGCTGCCGGCCCACACCGCCGCCTCGGGTGGATACGCGCTGGTCGGTATGGCGGCCGTCTTTGCCGCCGCGTCCCGCGCTCCCATCACCGCGATCCTCATCATCTTTGAGATGACGCAGGAGTACCGCATCATCCTGCCGCTGATGTTCGCCACCGTAGTCAGCACGCTCGTCGCCAGCCGCCTGGACGCCGAGAGCATCTACACCCTCAAACTGAAACGACGTGGCGTCGACGTCACCGTCCGGCGCGACGTCGACCTGATGCGGGCGATCCGCGTGGAGGATGCGATGACCCCCATGGCCCGGCTGGTCACGGTGACGCCCGATACCCCCCTCACGGATCTGGCTCAGATTTTCCGGGAGACCTTTCTCCACGGCGTGGCCGTCCTCGATGGGGCTGGCGAACTGTACGGCATTGTGACGTTGGCGGACCTGGAGCAGGCGTCCGACACGCGCCTGTCGGGCACTGTGGGGGACATCTGTACGACCCGCGTCAGAACCGCCTTCCCCGACGAGACGTTGGAGGATGCTCTGCACCACGTCGGCGCGCTGGACGTCGGGCGCATCCCGGTGGTGGACCGCGCCCGTCCGCGGCGCCTGCTGGGCATGCTGGAGCGGAGCGACATCATCCGGGCCTACTCTCAGCTAAGTCTGGACAATCAAGAGCGCCTGGCGCACATCGAGCGGCTGCAGCTTGAACGGGCCACAGAGGCGCGCACCGTCGAGGTCGTGCTGGACGGCCGGTCTCGCGCCGTCGGCAAGACCTTGAAAGAACTGTCCCTCCCACCCGAGTGCGTGGTCGCCTCCATCCACCGCGGGACGCGCACCCTGATCCCTCGCGGAGACACACAACTCCGCGCCGGCGACCGCGTCGTCGCCGTGACCACCGGAGCGGGCGAAACCGCGCTGAGACAATCCCTATCCCGAGTCCCGGTGCCAGGCACTTCCGCATAGCCTGGCGAGAGCCCTTGGTGCCAGGCACTTCCGCGTAGCCATTCTGAACTCGGACCGTTCGTTTGCACCGCCACCGGCCAGGCGGGAGGGGCTGTGTAAGTGCCTGGCACCTTGAACACT
>Ga0180437_10011841_pt1 | contig 10400 bp, 8 predicted proteins | sample SS_ome_4_FD_132410 | JGI IMG/M metagenome (GOLD analysis project Ga0180437, IMG submission 132410) | Hypersaline lake sediment archaeal communities from the Salton Sea, California, USA - SS_3_D_1 metaG | ecosystem: Environmental > Aquatic > Non-marine Saline and Alkaline > Hypersaline > Sediment... | reverse complement strand
GGATTTGCCGGTTATTGCATTTCCGGGAGGGTCATCCGACGCAGCAGTTCCTCGAAGCGGGGGTCGTCGCGCAGGCCGTCAAAAATCGGATCCACACTGATATAGGGCATGTTGGCGTCATGCGCATCATATGCCTTTCCCAGCCATTCCAGGGCTTCGTCGTCCTTCCCGGCACGGGTATAAAGTGTGGCGATCTGCCAAGGCGTGACATAGGTTGTGCGTGAGCGCTCTATCAGCGCCTCCGCCACACGTCTTAACGCCCCGGAGTAGCCTCCCGCCGCATAGCCGAGCGTCAAGGCTTCCTCGGCTTCATGATCGTTCTTGGTGGCAAACCACGTCTTCCATATTTCCAGGGCTTCCTCATGCATTCCGTTCAGGTGGTAGGCGGATTTCAGGGCCGACAATGTCATTTGATCGGTCGGTGCCGTTTTGAGTGTTTCGCGGAGATGTTCGACGGCCTCGTCATAGCGGCGCGCGTACATCAAGTCCCAGGCATAAATGGACCGAAACACGGCGTTGAACGGGTCCAGTTCCAGCGCGCGCTCGATCTGGGCCATCGCTTCGTCCGGCCGTTTCATCATAAACAGGAACTGCGAGTAATAGGCACGCGGATCCGGATAGTTGGGGTTGAGCTCGATGGCCCGCCGGAACTCCTTCTCTGCGCTTTCCCAATCCCAATCCCCCCATGTTTTCTGCGTCGCCAACGCATAATGAACTTCCGGCAGCGTTTCGTCCAACTCCTGGGCTTTCCGGCGGGCTGCCTTCGATTTGGGCCCCGCCTCACTAGCCGGCACCAATCCCTGCTGCTGGCGTCCGCCCCAGACCTGGCCGATGCCGACATAGGCCAGGGCATAGTACGGATCTTTCTCCAGGGCTGACTCGAAATACTGATACGCGAGATCGAGGTCCTGGGGAGTAAGTTTATAAACGTGAAACATGCCCTTGGTATAGGCCTCGTAGGCCTCGGGATTGACCTGGCGGGCGCTGGCCAGGATGGCCTCTTCCTGGGGGGTCAGCTTGACTCGGGTCTTATCGGCGATGGCGCGCGCCATTTCTTTGTACATCACCAACACATCGGTCATGGCCCGGTCATACATCTGCGCCCAAAGGTTTCGCTCTTCGGAGAGGGCCTCGATCAACTGCACCCGGATGCGCACGCTCTCTCCGACCTGATGCACGCTCCCTTCCACCACCGCATCCACGTTCAACTCCCGCGCGATTTCTGTTATGGATTTGTTTACTCCCTTGTATTGAATAACCGACCTGCGGGAAATCACCCGCAATGCTCCGATCTGGGCCAACTGCCCGATCAGTTCATCGGTAGCCGCGTCGACGAAATACTCCTGCTCCGGGTCACCCGTGAGGTTCGCGAGCGGCAGCACGGCGATCGAATCGATGGTCTCGACACGATTCGTGAATAGACCGAACCCTATCACAGCCAGTGCGATGAATAAACCTGCCGTGCCTGCATAAAGAATAGCCCTCTTCCTCTTGAACAGCTTTGCTTTTCTTAATCTGATTTTAATCTCTTCGGGTACTATTCCCGCTGAAATAGATTTCAAATCATCCAGCAGTTCCTCCAACTGCTGATAGCGCTCATCCCGATCCTTCTCAAGGGCCCTGGCCACAACTTGCCCTAGTGACTTCGGAATCTCCGAGCGCACATCTGAGATGGGTTCCGGTTTATCATTCAAGATCGAATACACAACAGCCTGGTCCCGCTCTCCCTTGAAAGGCAACCGTCCGCAGAACATTTCATAGAGCACCACACCCAAGGACCAGATATCGGTCCGGTGATCGACCTCTTCCCCGTAGGCCTGCTCGGGAGACATGTAGGCGATCGTCCCCAGGGTCATCCCTTCCTTGGTTACCAGAGTCGTTCCCGATATCCGGGCTAAGCCGAAATCCATGATCTTCGCCTGCCCCTTCTCCGTCACCATGATGTTGCCGCTCTTGATGTCCCTGTGCACCACTCCTTTTTTGTGCGCTTCCTGCAAACCCTCTGCAATTTGTGTGGCAAGCCTGAGCGCATCCTTCAGCTCGAGCGGGCCCGATTCAATCCTCTTCTTTAAGCTCTGACCTTCGATATAGGCCATGGAAATGAAGGCCTTCTCCTCCGCCTCGTCAAACTCATAGACCGTGCATATGTTGGGATGATCGAGGGAGGCGGCGGCCTGTGCTTCCCGTATGAACCGCTCTTTGACTTCAGAAATGTGGGTGAGCTCCGGAGGGAGGAATTTCAGCGCAACCGTGCGTTTGAGCTTGCTGTCCTCGGCCCGGTAGACGACTCCCATACCACCTCTTCCCAGCTCCGCGACAAGCCGGTATCTCCCGGCGAAAGTCGATCCTTTCAGCAGATCCTTGGTGGGAGTCTGGAGTGTTTTGGTGTGGGGAAAAGAAATTCCTTCCAGAGAAGAAAGTGGTGTGGCGCACTCCCCACAAAACTTCTGGGTGTCCGGATTGCTCGATTGACAATTAGGGCATTTAACTGCCATTTTCACCGTTTGTTGCGTGAATGACAGATAGATACTTGCCAGATGCTTGTTTGATCCTTGTCTATGATGGTTTATTTCATATCATAGTAACGATTATGATGTCAATCGAACTCAGATGTGGCATAACCTAGCTGACATACATTTCGTCTTCTGTTGTCCTTGATGAGACAGGGCAAAGAGCGGCTTTGACCAGAAAAATTGGGGTATAGGGAGGGATATATTCATCCCAACCGAGGAGCTGAAAAATCGTATAAATGATGGAAAGAGAAGAACGAGATGTTATGGAAGCAAAGCCATGCGCGGCCTAAAAGCAATAAGTATTTAACAGCGCTTGTCCTCACTTTCTTCCTTGTCGGCCCGAGCATTCTAGGAGAAAAGACCGGTGAGGCCAAGAAAAACTGGAAACGATTTAAAACCCCTGAGGAAGCGGGTTTCTCCTCCACAAGACTCCTGGACGCTAAGGCCGTTTGGGAAGGCCTGCGTCCCGCTGCTGCCGCCGTGATGTTAATCTACAAGGGCAAAGTCCTGGCCGAATGGGGCGATACCAAAAGTCCATACATGTGTCATTCCGTCCGGAAAAGCTTCATGAGCGCTCTCTACGGAATCCATGTCAAGGAAGGCCACATCGACCTGCAGAAGACCATGTCGGAGCTGGGCATCGACGATGTCCCGCCCCTGACCGAACAGGAAAAACAAGCCAGGGTGATCCATCTGCTCAAGTCCCGTTCCGGTATCTATCACGAAGCCGCCTACGAATCAGCGGGGATGAAAGAATTGCGTCCCGAAAGGGGCAGCCACCCTCCCGACACCTTCTGGTACTACAACAACTGGGATTTTAACACTTTAGGCACAATTTTCGAACAAGAGACCGGGACCAGGATCTTCGAGGAATTCAAGGCGCGAATCGCAGATCCCCTCGGCATGCAGGATTTCAGGCTCGATCTCTGCTATTACCACTATGAATTGGACCTTTCCATCCATCCTGCCTATCCCTTCCAGATGTCCGCCCGGGACAGGGCGCGCTTCGGTCAGCTTTACCTCCAAGAGGGATGCTGGGATGACACACGAATCATTAAGAAGAATTGGATCAAAAAGAGCACGAAGTCATACTCGGATGCGTCTGTTTTGGACGAAGACATGAAGGGCTTCGGTTATGGCTTTATGTGGTGGACTCTTGCGGACGATGTGCCAATATTCCACCAGACAAATTACCTTAAAGACATGGGGGCCGGTTATTACGCCTCAGGTTATGGTGGGCATGTCATCATTATCCTCCCGGAGCAGGAAATGGTGTTCGTTCAGGTCGTCGATACCTTTCAAGGACTGGAGGTGCCCATGGGCGAGAGTCTTCTGCTTTTGGAAGAAATTCTGGCTTCCCGAGAGCAGCTGATCTTTGACTTATCTGCCAAGAAAACCTGGTTCAATCCCCGAGCGCTAAGTAGCGGCGAAACTATTTCGTTGGCGACCCGAGTACAAAACCTGAGCCGAAATACCTCCAGACCGACCGGCGTGGATTTTTATCTTTCCACAGACCAAAAATTAAACGCTGAAGACACCCACATCGGATACGCAGAGCTGGCTGCTATAAAGTATAAGAAAAAAAAGGTCGCCAGACTCAACACCGTCATCCTGGGCATCATGAAACCAGGCGAGTACTATGTGATCGCCAAGGTCGACATGGACGATATCAATTTAGATCCCCACCGTCAAAACAACGTCTCTGTCTCCAATGTGAAACTCATGCTGAAATAGAGAAAAACCAATCGAGACAAATAATCCAAAATAGTTTATGGGTTCGTATTATTGCGAGGGCGGTATCTCCAGGTAATGAGGATCAATTCGGAATGCTGGGAAGAATGATCTTATATTTGGCCAGGGTCTGAGCCCCCTCCTTTGACTCGAGAATAACATATGCGTGATCATTCTGGATAACGAGATTGGAGGGGCTCGCAAACGTCACGTCCTCACCGAATGATAAGATTCCTTGGTAAAGATATCGGCCTTGGTCGGAAAAAATGTCGAAGGTCTGTAGCGTCTGAGTTTGTTTAATATTGTTGACAGCATAAACATAGAACAGTTCCCCCGCAGAGGATATTTGGCTAAAATAAGTCATTTTATTCGGCAGTTGTTTGATGATAGAGTCGATCCTGTCTTGAGGGATGCGCGAACCCTGAAAATGACTCTTTTTATCCTCCGGGGTCACCTCTTTGGTTTGTCTGGTCAGACTGAAGGAAAAATCCGTATTTCCTTGGAGGTCGGCAACGTAAAGAGTGTAGTCATCGCTTCTGCCGAAGCATAATTTATCCTCATGAACCGTTAACCTTATCTGAGGCGTCAGCGCGAAAATCATGATCATGGGCGCCGGTGCCGCGGACTCTGTGAGAGTTGCGCCTTCAGCAAAATCCAAAATTTTCTTGTCCTCGCCGGAATGTAAGTTGAACCGCATCAGTTTTTTCTGGTTTACCGGCGACTGCGGCAGGGTGGGGGCGTAGATGAATTCACGTTCATTTAAAAAAACGAGCGGAAATCTCATAAAAAGATTGTTTTCAAATGATGACAGGAATACTCCATCCTCTGAATAAAAACATAGATTTTCCGGGGTTCCCAGGACTATCTTATTTTCAGCGAGAAATCGATTCAAATAGCGGGAAAGTTCTCCGGTTTCGCTTCCTTGCCTGGCGAAGGAACCGATAAAATGACCGTCTCCATCAAAAATGTAACTTATGTTGTGCTCAAAATCACGGACATAGATTTTGCCCTGACCGGATACTAGCAATTCGGCGACACGCCCGAATTCAGTTTCCCCGGCCTTGTCAACCTCCCAGATTTTCTCTGGTTTAAAATCCCACTGTCCCAGCTGGGGATTGTCATCATTTCGTATCTGGGCATTTAACGCTAATGAAGAGAGTAACATCATGATGCAAAGTGTGGTCTTTTTCATTGATCGTTCTCCTTCACATGAATGCTTGTTTTTGAAAAAACAAAGTCAATCTTTTCTCCCGAGTAGCTATAGGCATTTAGGAAAAAGCCGGGGGAGCCTGAAAAAAAGCATAAAAAGAAGAACATAGGGAGATAAAAATACGTGGCACGCACTCAACCCGCGCATGCTCTTCAATACGAGTTTCTAACCTATATTATCATAGTACAATTCCGGTTAGAATCAATTATCCAGTTGACTCCAAAAGCGAGAAGCAAATCAAATCAACCAGGAACAAATACCTTCAAGCAATTATCGGATGTTGCAGATTGTGCCCGGGAAGAAGTGTATAATAGAGGTTTGAAAGGACCTTGAGTGTGTACAGAAAAAAAAGCCTGATCGCATTGTTATGCGGGGTGTTTTTTTTGCTGATGTGTTCCGGTGCCGTTTTGGCGGAGACGCCGGGAAGGCTCACTATTTCCCTGGAAGGGGGATGCCTTTATCTGACCAATCCCGGCTGATTGCGGTATATTAGAATTTTCAGAATATTCCAGGAGGACCAGCGTGTCAAAAAAAATCACCCGTAGAGGTTTTTTGGGAAACTGTTCCCAACTTACGGCGGGAACTCTATTGGGAGCTAAGCCATTAATGCTCACAGGCGCTCAACCTATGAGTTGTCAACCCAAGGAACAAAGCTTGGAAATCGATCCTACGCCGCAATTCAGACTCTCTCCCTATCTGTATATGCAGTTCATGGAGCCCTTGGGCACCACGGATGCTTCCGTCGATGCGGCCTGGGATTTCAATCACGAGCGTTGGCGTCCGGATGTCATCGACATAGCCAGGGAGCTGTCCCCAACCATGTTGCGTTGGGGAGGCTGCTTCATATCTTATTATCGTTGGAAAGAGGGTGTCGGGCCAATGAGACATAGGAAACCCATGGTCAATCAACTGTGGGGCGGAATCTATAATAACCAGGTCGGCACCCACGAGCTGGTCGATTTTTGCCGTAATATTGGGATGGAGCCATTGATTTGTATCAATTTTGAATCGGACGGCAGGAAAAATTGGGCCGTCTCTCCCCAAGGCAAGGTTCGTTCCGCCGATGATCGAGAGGCTGCGGAATGGGTGGATTACTGCAACAATCCGTCCAATCCATCCCGGATCAAGCACGGCCATAAAGATACCTATGAGGTAAAATTCTGGCAGATCGGCAATGAAACCTCCTACGGCGAGGATGCGATGGACGGGGAGACGGCGGCAAAAAAGACGCTCACTTTCGCCCGGCAGATGCGGAAGGCGGATCCCTCCCTTCAACTGATCGGCTGGGGAGAGGGCGATTGGGCGGAAACGATGGCCGGGATTGCCGGTGAGGAGCTGCAGTATCTCGCCTTTCACAACGGCTTTGGTCCCGGGGGGGAGGATTCTCCCTTAAGAGGGATCGAGTATCGCAAGGACTGGGCGAAAACCTGGGATTATTTCATGCATGCTTATGAAGAGCAGCAGGACAAAATACAGGACATGCGGGAACGGGTCGCCGGGCTCAATATCCCGCTGGCCATCACCGAATCTCACTTCTTTCTTCCCGGGCGTAATCGTTGTGAGGCCCTCTCGACCTGGGCGGCGGGAGTCTCGAATGCCAGGATTCTGAATGTCCATGAACGAAACGGAGATTTGATCAAGATCGCCACGCTGGCCGATTTTTGTGGAACCCGCTGGCAGAATAATGCGATCATCATTCCCACGCCGCAAGGTTCCGGAAAAGCGTTTATGATGCCCGTGGCCATGGTCATGGCGCTTTATCGCAAGCACACCGGGCAGGATGCCGTTCGCGTGTTATCTTTCCCTTCTGACCTTGATGTGACCGCAAGTATCACCGGGAACAGGATCTTTCTGCATGTCGTAAATACGAATCGAACACAAGCGATTTCAACGCAGCTAAAAATACGGGGCAGAAATATTGATTCCGGTCGTTCATTTTGTATCGCACTGGAACCGGATTATGAAGTCTTTGAATACCGACCAGAAATAACCGGCCCCAAAGAATCGTCTATTCCACGCGCGAGTCAATGGACATTTCCCAAGGCTTCCGTGAGTGCCGTTGAGCTCGACCTAACTCCATAGGGGGAACTCAATGTATAAAAATGTATGGGTTATTTTATTCCTGCCTTTTCTTCTCTATACAGCCTGTGAAAAACCGTCAGACGCGGGGAATGTGGCGGACGCCGAAAAACTGCGGGCATTCCTTATAAAAAAGTCTGAATTGAATTTGAAATTCAGCCGTTCCCCGGCCCATAGGCGCCTTTCTTTTCAAAATGTGAATATGCCTCTGGAACAGTGGAGAAACAAGGCCAAAGCGAAGCTGACAGAAATTCTGAAAATATCCGAGGTTGAACCGGGCGAAGTCAAGGAGCTGAGGAAAATAGAATTTCGAGGAATTACAATCCATGCCCTTGTGATGACTATCGACGATAACCTCTCCATCCCTGCGTATTTGTTGACGCCTGATCCCTCCGATCCCCGTAAAAGCGCTGTCATGGCCATCCATGGACATGGTTCGGTCGAACCTTCCATCGGCCTGGTCGATGATTACCACCACTTTTATGCTGTGGAACTTGCCCAGGACGGACATTTGGTTCTCGCTCCCGAGCTACGCGGCTTCAGCACGCTAAACGATCTTACCGAACATATCGAAATCAATCGGCTGAATTACTGGATTGGAGGCTACAGTCAATTCACTCTCGTAACCGATGCTTTTCTCTATGGGAATTCTGTGATGGGCGAAACGGTGGAAGACCTGCTTCGTTGGGAAGAATGGCTGGAGAGAACTCATGAGGTTGAAGAACTCGATGCGGCCGGCATTTCTTATGGCGGGGATTTAGCCCTCATCTACCCCGTTTTTAGCAGCCGCGTCCGGAGAATTTTTGCCAGTGGAACCCTAGGATCGTTTTCCGTCATATTTCAACGCTGCTACAACGCTCCCGCCCATTGTATCCCGGGAATTCTGGAGTGGTTGGACCGGAGCGATATAGCAGGCCTCAATGCCCCGCGCCCTATCGCCTTGCATTACGGGGAGCTTGATACTCCGAGCCCGACCAACGCTTCCGCATCCTATAACGAAACCGTCCCTCAATCATTGGCAGAGCTTAAAGCCATCTACCGAGCTTTCGGTGCGGATGACGCGGTCCGGCTTATCGTGACACCAGGCAAGCGTCATGAAATGGACGTCCCGCAATTGTTGGAATTTTTAGAAAAATCATGACACAACAGGTCAGCGGATGAATAGCCCGACGAGATGAGACCAAACGAACACTTTAGATCAGACCGGACAGCCAATGGACGACGTTCAACAGCAACTGGGCGTTGTCTTTGGCCAAGGGGTGATTCATGCCGACGCGCAGTTTCCTTTGGTCGAATATCTGTGCCGTAAACATGGCCGTTTCCGAGAAGAATGCGACCCTGCCTGAATCACATTCGGCCGCCGCACCCTGAAACCAATCCCTGACATTTATATACGGTGTGTTTTGGTTTATTTCGTAGAGTTTATCCGGCATCCACAATTTTTTGTCCGACTGGATAATCATCAGGGGTCGGAAAGTCGGGCCTGCCTTGAAAGCGGAGCCCGTGAATGTCGCGACGGATTGGATTCTTTCCTCCGGACTGCGGCCCTCGGTGACGGGATGACGCACCAGACTCCCGTCTCTTTCGGCTGCGGATTAGCAGCGCATCTATTTCGATGATTCCCCCGCTTACGGCTCCTTCTGCTCTTTTATGATCTTGTGGTCGTGATCTCCTTCTGTAGTCCGTATCAGGAATCCTTCCTTTGGGGACAGCCACACTTCCGAAAGTAAATATTCCGTGATATATTCCGTATAGGACGGCTCGAAGTTGCCCACCATATCGAATACCAGGTGGGGTTCTTCGACCGGGGTCTCCGGCTGGCTCAACTTTTCGACGAAGGGCAGCAGGATCTCCTCACCCCCCGGCTCCTTATGGAGAGTGATCATTCCTTCCTTTTCCTGTGAAACCCGATAGTCGCCCGCTGGGTAAGATTTATCGCCGGCTTCGAATTTGAAAGGAATTTTAAAAGAGCTCTGGGCGTAAGTTATGGCGCCGCCCATAAGGAGCATGAAGGCAAACATCCCCAAATAACAGATGATTTGACGTTTCATTTGGATCCTCCTTCTTGCAAAAAACGTCTTTACCGCAGCCAGGGCTCCGGCCCAGGCGGAGTTTCCTATTCTCAGGAAATTCGGGCTCGGCGTTGCTTCAGCGGCTCAGCCTTTGTGGAAGCCCGTCGCCCTGTCGATCCCAGCCGGAAATCACAGAGCAAAGGTCGATTGAGCCGTCATGCCCGATCGCTGCGTAGCGCCGGGCCTCCCAAATCCTAAACCAAGACCAGCCCGTCTTCTGCGCCGCTCCAAGCCCGGGCCTGGGTTGTCGGGACCCCATTCTTGACTGCGTCTTCCATGCCCAGCACGAAGGTGTCGATCGCTTCGAGTGTTGTGTACACGTTGGGCGATACCCGGATCGCCTGATAATCGAAGCGGGCATTGGGTGGGGCTCCCCCGACGAGCGGAACCACGATGACTCGGTACTTGTCCATCAGAAACGCCGCGAGGTCCCTCACGTCGATGCCATCGATATAGACCGCTGCGACTCCCCAGGTCTCCGGCGGTTCTCCGAGGTTCGAGAGGACCTTCACGCGTGGATATTTCTTGAGTGCGTTGGCCCACCGCAGCGTCAGGTAGCGCATCCGCGCCGCCTTGCGCTCGGCCCCGATGGCTTGATGGAAGGCCAGCGCTTCTCCCAGTGCCGCCCGGATGGCCCAAGGGTGCGTGCCGATGGCCTCGAACTTGCGGATGTCGTCGACCTGCCGGGCCGGAGCCGCCTGCAGCGGCCAGAATTTCGGGATGGAGTCCCGTCGCACGTACAGGCAGCCGTTGCCGATCGGCGCCAGCAGCCATTTGTGCAGGCTGACACCATAG
>Ga0180437_10011836_pt1 | contig 10404 bp, 7 predicted proteins | sample SS_ome_4_FD_132410 | JGI IMG/M metagenome (GOLD analysis project Ga0180437, IMG submission 132410) | Hypersaline lake sediment archaeal communities from the Salton Sea, California, USA - SS_3_D_1 metaG | ecosystem: Environmental > Aquatic > Non-marine Saline and Alkaline > Hypersaline > Sediment... | reverse complement strand
GAGATGATGGCCAGGCGACCGGAGCCAGCACGTGGGCTGGTTGTCACTGCGCTGTGGGTATAAGAGCCAGCGCGCATTGTGATTGTTGGTTCCGAGAGTTGCTCCACCTGATGGTGAAGAGTATAGGAGGTAGCTCGTGTTCCAAAATCAGGGACAGGAGAAACAGGATCAGGAAATCCCAAAACTGCCAGACAGACCCAATTTCACCGGTTGTACTCTGGGGGGGACTTTGATCTGGGTTCTGATTGCCATTGCCATTATCTTCTTGTTTTGGAACCCGTTCAGGGCGGGCCTGAGCACCCCTACCCAGATCGACTATAGCGCATTCCGACAACAATTAAGCGCGGGCAATATCGAACGGATCATTGTGCGGGGAGAACAGATCGAGGGGGAATTAGCAGAACCAGCCGAGAAAGAAATCGATGCGACTGAGGTATCGACGTATACGAAATTCATTACCTATCTGCCCTCCTTTGGGGACGAAGAGCTGTTGAAGCAACTTGAGAACCACGCAGTGGAAATCGAAACACAACCCGAGAGAGACCTATCACAGTGGTCGATCTTGCTTAGTTTATTACCTTTTCTTCTACTGATTGGCCTTGGTTATCTGCTCATGAGACGCGTGCAGACCCAAGGGCAGGGCATCTTCTCTATGGGTCGCAGCCGAGCCAAGCTATATGACCGTCAGCAGGAGGGAACCACCTTTGAAGATGTGGCCGGCGCTGAAGGAGCCAAGACTGAACTGCGGGAGATTATCGAGTTCTTAAAAGACCCGGAACGCTTCCAGAGTCTGGGTGGGGAGATACCCAAGGGAGTATTGCTGGTCGGGCCACCGGGGACGGGAAAGACGCTGCTGGCCCGGGCGGTGGCTGGTGAAGCGGGGGTACCCTTCTTCAGCATCACGGGCTCCGATTTTATGGAGATGTTTGTAGGCGTGGGCGCTTCGCGGGTGCGCGATATGTTCGAGGGCGCTAAGAAGGCGGCACCCAGCATCATCTTCATTGACGAGTTGGACTCGATCGGTCGCTGTCGAGGTGCGGGTCTTGGAGGGGGCCATGACGAACGAGAGCAGACCCTCAATCAGCTCTTGTCGGAGCTGGATGGTTTCGAGCCAAACGAGAACGTCATCGTTACGGCAGCCACTAACCGGCCTGACATCCTGGACCCGGCCCTGCTGCGACCGGGCCGCTTCGATCGACGCATCGTAGTCGATCTGCCGACTATGCAGGCCCGGCTGGAGATCCTCAAGATACACGCCCGCAACAAGCCACTGGCCCAAGATGTCGATCTTGAAAGCCTGGCGCGTGGCACGCCAGGTTTCAGCGGCGCCGATTTGGAGAATATGCTCAACGAGGCGGCGCTGCTGGCTGCCCGAGAGGCGAAGAAAGACATCGAGCCGGAAGACATCGAGGAAGCCAGAGACAAAATCATACTAGGTCTCGAGCGAGAAGGGTTGGCATTGACTGACGAAGAGTGCAAACTCCTCGCTTATCATGAGGCTGGTCACGCGGTCGTTGCCGCTGTGTTACCCAACGCTGACGCGGTCCACAAGGTGACCATTGTGCCGCGAGGCCGGGCTATGGGTGTCACCCAACAACTCCCCAAGGGTGACAAGTATATCTATCAACGCGAGTATATGTTGGATCGCCTGGCGGTAATGATGGGCGGTCGGGCAGCCGAGGATCTGGTCTTCAAGACTTCCACCAGCGGCGCTGAAAATGACCTCAAACACGCCACCCAGTTGGCGCGTAAGATGGTGCTAGATTGGGGTATGGGCGAACGGTTTCGGCACGTGGCCTTGGGCGGTCGACGTGAGAACGTATTCCTGGGTGAGGAAATTGCCCAGCGCCGGGAATATAGCGAGACGACTGCCCGCGAGGTAGACGAGGAAATCCAACAAATCCTCGAGGAAACATACCAGCGGGCGGTTAATACCTTACAAGCGCACCGTGATGCGCTGGACCGCCTGGCTGAAGCTCTGTTGGAACACGAGCAACTCCTGGGCAGCGAAGTGCTTGAGATAATCGGGGTTGACGAGCAGAAGGGATGATGCATGGACTAGTGGTGAAGACAGTTGAACTGAGCCGGGCCAGCTATCGCAAGATGAAAGAGAACCTGGGCCTCCGGCTACAACGTGGTGGCCCTGCCGCTGGCTGCTGGTGTCCTGGCGCCTTTTGGCATCTTGCTGTCGCCGGCAGTGGGCGCGTTGATCATGTCTGTCAGCACGGTGATTGTGGCCCTCAATGCCCAGTTGCTGCGCCGGGTTGACGTGGAGGCGTAGAGAGTATATCCGGAAGTGACCTGAATGGCTTGTTGAAATAACGGAAAACCTTGGAGTAACGCTATAGAGGTTCAGCAAAGGAGGGAAGACAAATGGACGGTATCAAAGAGCTAGATAAAGAAGCACTATATCAGTGCTCCGATCCCGAACAGTTCACCTTCGAGACGACGGCTGATCTCGAGGATCTGACGGGCGTCATCGGACAGGCGCGGGCAATGGAAGCCGTTCAGTTCGGTATTGGCATCGGGCAAGAAGGTTATAACATCTTCGCGCTGGGGCCTGTGGGAACAGGCAAGCGTTCTATCGTGCGCCAGTCCTTTGAGCGACAGGCTGCCAGCGAGCCCGTTCCATCTGATTGGTGCTATATTCATAACTTCGAGCAATCCCACAAACCGCAGGCCCTGCGCCTGCCGGCCGGAAAGGGTGGGGAACTGCGTCGAGACATGGAGGAATTCGTACAAGAACTGCGCACAGCGCTCTCGGCGGCTTTCGAAAGCGACGAGTATCAGACACGCCGGCAGGTCATCCAGGACGAGATCCAGGAACAGCAACAGGAGTACTTTGAAGCGCTTCAGCAGAAGGCCCAGGAGCGAGGTTTGGCACTCCTGCGTACCCCGGCCGGACTGGCTTTTGCCCCGGTGCGCGATGGAGAGGTTCTGTCACCCGAAGAAATAGAGAACTTGCCCGAAGAAGAGCGTAAGCGTCTGGAGTCAAGCTCAGAAGAACTTCAAGAAGAACTGCAAAAGATCCTGCGTCACATTCCGCGCTGGCAACGAGAAGCTCGCGAGAAGTTGAGAGAACTCAATCGAGAGATGACGAATTTCGCCGTTGGCGGGCTAATCGATGAACTGCGAGAGAAATATACTGACTTCGCCAAAGTGGTCGATTACCTAAATGCTCTCCAGGAGGACGTGATTGAGAATGCGAGAGATCTTCTCGTTTCGGGGGAGGAGCAGAGTGGAGTGGGACAAGATGGCTCTCACCAACAGAATGCCGTGCTCTTGGCACAGGCGGCAGCACGTTCACTACGTCGCTATCGGGTGAACGTGTTGGTGGACCATAGTCGATCAGAAGGAGCGCCGGTTATTTACGAGGACAATCCTACTTATCAGAACGTGATCGGCCGGGTGGAACACCGCGCCCAGATGGGGGCGTTGTTGACTGATTTTAATCTGATCAAACCGGGTGTCTTGCACCGGGCCAACGGAGGCTACTTGATACTCGATGCACGCAAGGTGCTGCTACAGCCCTACGCCTGGGAAGGTCTCAAACGAGCGTTGCGTGCGGGCCAGGTGCACATCGAGTCAATCGGCCAGATGCTCAGCCTGCTTAGCACCGTTACTTTGGAACCGGAGCCCATCCCGCTGGACGTGAAGGTGGCCCTGCTGGGTGATCGCTTGCTGTATTACTTGCTTGCCCAGTATGATCCCGAATTTGGTGACCTCTTCAAAGTGGCAGCCGACTTCGACGAGCAGATGGACCGAAGCGAACAGAACCAGGAGCCTTACGCCCAACTGTTGGGAACGTTGGCCCGCAAAGAGGAATTACGTCCTCTGGATCGGGGTGCGACGGCTCGGGTCATTGAGCACAGCGCGCGGATGGTGGGAGATGCCGAGAAGCTCACGGCTCGGACGAGGCAGGTGGCGGATCTTCTTCGAGAGGCAGACTATTGGGCAGCCCAAAACGGGAATGGCGTGATGACCAAAGCCGATGTTGAACAGGCCATCGATGCTCAGATCTACCGCTCCGACCGGCTGCGCGAAAGGATGCAAGAGGGAATTCAAAGGGGCACCATTCTGATTGATACAGAAGGAGCCAAAATCGGCCAGGTGAACGGGCTATCGGTGATTCAACTTGGGGGGTTTGCTTTCGGGCGTCCCAGCCGGATAACAGCCAGGGTGCGATTGGGCAAGGGCGAAGTGGTGGACATTGAGCGTGAGGTGGAGCTGAGCGGACCAATTCACTCAAAGGGCGTGCTCATCTTGTCCGGCTTTCTCGGATCTCACTATGTCCAGGACAAACCGCTCTCGCTCTCGGCCAGTCTGGTCTTCGAGCAGTCCTACAGCGGAGTCGAAGGAGACAGCGCTTCCTCGGCTGAACTGTACGCTTTGCTTTCGGCCATTGCCGAGGCGCCGCTCAAGCAGAGCCTGGCGGTGACCGGATCGGTAAACCAGCATGGTCAGGTGCAGGCCATCGGTGGTGTCAACGAGAAGATCGAGGGTTTCTTTGATGTTTGCAAAGCCCGAGAGCTGACGGGCGAACAGGGAGTGCTCATCCCGGCTTCCAATGTAAAGCACCTGATGCTGCGCAAGGATGTGATCGACGCCGTCGAAGGTGGACGATTCCACATCTATCCTATCGAAACAATTGATCAAGGTATGGAGGTATTGACCGGGATGTCGGCTGGGGAGCGGGATGACGCTGGGAATTATCCCGAGGGAAGCATCAACCACCGGGTAGAGTCCCGCTTGGCGGAGTTGGCAGAGAAGCGAATGGCACTGAGGGAGGAGGACAGGGGATGAGTGAAGAGGGACGGAAACCAGGAATTCGACGCATTCTGGTGGCTTTGGACGCCTCGCCCCACAGTCAGGCAGCGTTGGAGGCAGCAGCCGAGCTGGCCGGCGGCCTCAAGGCTGAGTTGTTGGGCCTCTTCGTCGAAGATATCAATCTGTTAAAGCTAGCTGGATCGTCTTTTGCCTGGGAGATGGGCTTTTTCTCGGCATCTCGCCGTCAGCTAAACACGCTGGAGATTGAGCGGCAACTCCGGGCTCAGGCCAGCCGGGTACGCCGGACCCTGGCCATGACCGCCGGCCGGGCTCAGGTGCCCTGGTCATTTCGTGTGGCGCGTGGGGCCATTGCGGCTGAGTTGTTGGCAGCCACATCGGAAGCGGACCTGGTCATTCTGGGCAAGATGGGATGGTCGGTGTCTGGACACAGGCGATTGGGGTCAACCGCTCGGACCGTCCTGGCCCAGGCCACGTGCCTCACCTTGGTTCTCCAGCAAGGTGCTCGCCTGAGGCTGCCAGTTGTGGTTGTTTATGACGGCTCGCCTGAGGCTCACCGGGCTTTAGACGCATCTACTCATCTGGTGCGAGGTAAAAACGGCTACCTGACCGTCCTCATTCTGGCCGATGAACCCGGCATGGCCAAGTCTTTGCAGACAGATGTCGCTGAACGGCTACGAGAGCGAGGGATGGAGGCACGCTACCGTTGGTTGGTTGGAGTGGACGTAACACGTTTGACTGAGTTGGTAGAGCGGGAGGGGTGTGGCGTATTGGTGATACCCAGTCAGGGTTCACGGTTGCACAACGAGATGTTCCTGACATTATTGGACGAAGTGGAGTGCCCGGTGCTATTGGTACGCTAGCTGGAGCCCTGTGCGTCACTAAAACTGTGACCTCAAAGCCAGGCAAAGGCGCTGGCGACGTTAAAAACGGAGGCTGTGATGATCGAGGAAGTGTTGCCCCTCCTTAAGCCGTGAGCGGGTCCGTGCCTCGCGATTCAGGCGTGCCGGGGCTGCCGGATAAAGGATCCGGCCTGAGCAATGTACTCTAGCAACTTCTGAGGCACAATATGCTAGTCTCAGTTTGAAGGGAGAAGAAAATGGCACACTATAGATATTTGATTGTCGGTGGTGGAATGACAGCAGATGCTGCGGTGCACGGTATCAGAGAGATCGATTCGCAAAGCTCTGTAGGACTCATCAGTGCCGAGTCGAATCCGCCTTATGATCGTCCACCCCTTACAAAAGGTTTGTGGCAGGGCCAGTCTCTTGAGGATATCTGGCGCGGTATAGAGGAATTCGAGGTTGAGCTACACCTGGGCCGGGAAGTTACCGTTCTTGATCCAGAGCGCAAACGCGTTGTCGATCATAAGGAGACGATGTACACGTTCGATAGATTGCTCTTAGCCACAGGGGGCAGGCCGCAACGGCTTCCTTTTGGAGACGACCGGATTATCTACTTCCGCACCCTGGAAGACTACCGTCGCCTGCGAGATTTGACCGAACGGGGAAGTCGATTCGGGGTCGTCGGGGGTGGCTTCATCGGCTCAGAAATTGCCGCAGCCCTGGCGATGAATGACAAGGATGTCGTGATGGTCTTCCCCGAAGCAGGGATTGGAGGGCTGATTCTTCCGCGCGACCTGGCTCTCTCACTGAATGACTACTATCGTCAAAAAGGTGTAGAGGTACTGGCTGGGGAACTGATCACCGAGCTGGAAAGCGACAAAAGCCAACTAATCCTCAAAACCAAGGGTGGACATGAGATCGGAGTAGATGGTGTGGTGGCGGGAATCGGGATCCAGCCCAATATCGAAGTGGCTAAAGCGGCTGGGCTGGAAGTAGGCGATGGCATTCTCGTAGATGAGTTTCTACGCACCAATTACCCGGATATCTACGCCGCGGGCGACGTAGCCGCTTTCTGCAACCCGGCTCTGGGCAAACGCATACGGGTCGAGCACGAAGACAATGCCAATATGATGGGCCGGACGGCTGGTCGCAACCTGGCTGGCGACTCGACCCCTTACAATCACCTACCCTTCTTTTACTCGGATATGTTCGATCTGGGTTACGAAGCGGTGGGCGAGATGGATCCTGAACTGGAGACAGTGGCGGACTGGAAGGAGCCGTATCGCGAGGGCGTGGTTTACTACCTGGAGGAGGGCCGGGTGCGAGGCCTACTTTTGTGGAATGTGTGGGGGCAGGTGAACGCCGCCCGAAAGCTGATCGCCCAGCCGGGTCCGTTCCAGGCTAAGGATCTAAAGGGCCGGCTGCCTGCTGGATAAGACACTCTTTCTTTAGCAATCAACGAGCAACAATTGAGGGAACAGGTAAGATGGGGAAACTACAAGAACTTTCCAGGTTAGGTCAGTCCATATGGCTTGATTATATACGCCGTTCGTTTATCGAGTCGGGTGAGCTACAGGCCTTGATCGACAAGGGCCTGCGCGGCGTCACGTCCAATCCATCCATCTTCGAAAAAGCCATCGCGGGCAGCAACGACTACGACGGGCAGCTTGGTCGTTTGGTGGACGAGGGCAACTCGTTGGAAGAGATCTACGAAGCCTTAGTTATTGATGACATACAGCGGGCTGCCGATTTGCTGCGCCCGGTCTACGAGCAGACCGCTGGAGTTGATGGCTACGTCAGCCTGGAGGCCAATCCCAAGCTGGCCCACGATACCCACAGCACCATCAACCAAGTGCGGCACCTGTTCGCTACGGTTGACCGGCCCAACGTGATGATCAAAGTGCCGGCCACGCCGGAGGGTATCCCGGCTATTGAGGCGCTAATTGGGGAGGGAATCAACGTCAATATCACGTTGATTTTCTCTGTGGACCAGTACCGATCTGTCGCCCAGGCTTACATCGCGGGGTTGGAGAAGCTGGCGGAGATCGGCGCAGATATCGGCCTGGTTGCCTCGGTGGCTTCATTCTTCGTCAGCCGCATAGACACGGCGCTGGATCAGAAGTTGGAGGATGCGGGTGAAACAGGGCGTTCCCTGCAAGGCAAGATTGCCATTGCCAGCGCCAAAATGGCCTATGCTCACTTTTCCGAGATCACGAGCAGTCAACGATGGCAAGGCCTGGCCCGGCAAGGTGCGCGCCTCCAGCGCCTTCTGTGGGGGAGCACCAGCACCAGGAACCCCGAGTATCCCGACACGCTGTACGTAGATAGCCTGATCGGGCCGGACACGGTGAACACGGTGCCGCCGCGCACCCTGCACGCCTTCTTGGACCACGGCCAGGTGGCCCTCACCCTGGAGCGTGACGTGGAAGAAGCGCGCGCCAACCTGGCGCGGCTGTCCCAACTGGGCGTGGACCTGGATGCGATTACCGGCAAGCTGCTGGACGACGGCGTGCACGCCTTTGCCGACTCCTTCGAAGATTTGATGGCCAGCATCGCCGAAAAACGCGAGTGTTTGCTTACCGGCTGGGAGCAGATTTCGGCCAGCCTGGGTTCATACACAACGGGCGTAGACGATGCTGTTTCCGGACTGTCGGAGCGCAAGGTCGTGTCCCGCATTTGGAGCCACGACCACACCCTGTGGAAACCACAACCGGAGGAGATCGCCAACCGGCTGGGCTGGTTGCATAGCCCCGAGATGATGCAGGACCAGGTGGCCCGGATACAAAGGCTCCTGGAGTGGGTGCGAGCCGATGGCTACACCCAGGCCTTGCTGTTGGGAATGGGAGGCTCCAGCCTGGCCCCCGAGCTTTTCCAGCGTGCCTTCGGTGCCGATACGGACGAGGGCTACCTCAATCTGAACGTGCTCGACAGCACCGATCCCGGGGTTGTCTTGGACTACGCTGAACAGCTTGACCTGGACCGCACCCTGTTTATTGTCTCCAGCAAATCGGGCACCACCGTGGAGACGCTGTCCTTCTTCAAGTTCTTCTACAACCGGGTGGCGCGGAGGCCGTGGGCGCCGCTGCGGCTGGGAAGCACTTCGTCGCCATCACCGACCCGGGTACGCACCTGGCCGACCTGGCCGACCGCTATGATTTCCGGGCCACCTTCATCAACGATCCGACCATTGGCGGGCGTTACTCGGTACTGTCTTATTTTGGTTTGGTGCCAGCAATTTTGTTAGGCGTGGACGTGCCTCGCCTGCTGGATCGGGCCTTGAGAATGGCCTGCGCCTGCGAGCCAAGCGTGGCGGCCGGAGCGAACCCTGGCGCCCAACTGGGAGCTATGCTGGCCACCCTGGCCCAAGCCGGACGGGATAAAGCCACCTTCATAACCACGTCGCTGCTCGGCACTTTTGGCGATTGGGTGGAGCAACTTATCGCCGAGAGCAGCGGCAAAGAAGGGCAGGGTATCCTCCCCGTGATCCGCGAGCCCCTGGGCTTGGCCGAAGTCCATGGCGACGACCGTTTCTTCGTCTACCTTCGGCTGGATGAACAACCGGAGGAGGATCAGGACGAGTTTGTGCAAAGCTTCGAAGATGCCGGGTTCCCGGTGATACGCCTTCCCCTGCACGACCTTTATGACCTGGGCGGACAATTCTTCCTGTGGGAGATAGCGACCGCCGTGGCCGGCCATCTTTTGGGTATCAACCCCTTCAATCAGCCCAACGTGGAAGCGGCCAAGGCCAGGACCCGGGAGACGGTTGAGGCTTGCATCCAGACGGGATCACTGCCTAAAGAGATTCCAGCCCTGGTCGATGGGGGTATCATCGTTTATAGTGGCCCTCCGGGAGGCACCGGCAGCAGCGTTTCTGGCGATAGTGCAGAGGAGGCGCTAACTACTTTTATCGATCAAGCCCGGCCGGGCGCTTATATATCCTTACAGGCCTACCTCCAGCCGACAGTCGAGGTCGAGGGGGCCTTACGCTCCCTGTCTGCCCGCCTGCGTGACGCGACTCGGCTGGCGACGACGATGGGCTACGGGCCGCGCTATCTGCACTCCACCGGCCAGTTGCACAAGGGTGATGCCGGTCGTGGGCTGTTCATCCAAATCACGGCCGACGACCCGAGAGACGTCCTCATCCCGGATGAAGCCGGGTCACCCGACTCGTCTATCACGTTTGGAACACTCAAGATAGCCCAGGCGCTGGGAGATCGGCAGGCGCTGCTGGACAGCGGACGGCAGGTTATTCGCTTCCATTTGGGGGCGGACGTGGTCGACGGTTTAAATCGATTAAGCGAAGCGCTACAGTCCCCAAACTAGAAGCGTCTATGAATTGGAAACAACAATTTTCTTACAAGTGAAGACTGCCCTTTCCGAAATGTACCCTAAATTGTACCTCTTCTCTATATCCAGATATATGTTCAATGTGACTTACTATGTGATAGTATAAATAGTAGCAACAACGTGACTACTTCGACAATGTCATGTTTCACGGTTAGCCTATTGTTTGCTCGTCAGGGATCGACAGATCCCGGCATTTTGCGGCGGTATTACGCTTGCAACGGGGATGTGTCAATCCCCTTCGAGCGAACATGACATTGTCAAGCTACTCAGCCTGATGGTTGCAGAGTATCTGCAACCCATAATCGGCGGATGTATATCCGCAAATACCCGTTACGGTTGAATAACCGTAACGATCAGCGAAGTTGCTGAAGAGACATTCTACGAACACGATGGCCGGCTTGAGGATTGGGCTTAGGGGGGAAACATG
>Ga0180437_10011834_pt1 | contig 10406 bp, 10 predicted proteins | sample SS_ome_4_FD_132410 | JGI IMG/M metagenome (GOLD analysis project Ga0180437, IMG submission 132410) | Hypersaline lake sediment archaeal communities from the Salton Sea, California, USA - SS_3_D_1 metaG | ecosystem: Environmental > Aquatic > Non-marine Saline and Alkaline > Hypersaline >... | reverse complement strand
TGTCTGAACCTTTTTTCCGTATACAGAACTTTTAAGACGCAGAAGATCTTTTGCATGGACAAAGTCGGTGATATAGTCAATGCTTTTTTTAAAAACAGGGTATCGTGAGAACTTTTTTGTCTCGATAATTTCCATAAGGGTTTCTTCACTGATGTCCAATGGTACTGCTACTATTCTGTCTCGTGTTATCATTATATCGGATATAGATATATCATCCAGATGAAATGCCCTGTGAATAAGATCGCGCTCTCCAGGTTCAATTGTTCCCTCTCTGCTGCCAATATCTACCATTGTTTTGAAGATACCCTCATCAATAGTTATTGAATCGAGGGGCTGTTTTGTCGGGTCTTTCACAAAGAGGCGTATAAATATCTTTGCAGCGGAATTGAGCACATATCGAACTGGAACTATTGCACGCGAAAAGGCGAATAAGGGGTATGAATTAAAGCGGGCTATTGTTTCCGGATATTTGACAGCTATGGTTTTCGGTAGTATCTCCCCAAAGAGAAGAAGCACTGGAACGGTCACTGCCATGGAAAAAAATGGAAGGAACCGGTTGCTGATTATATCCTTTGTAAGAGAGTAGACAAGTGCAGCGGCAACGACAGAGATGCATATATTCACAATCTCATTTCCAATAAGCACTGTGGTGAGAAATGTGTTCGGAGTCTTTAGGAGATTGATTATATATTTAAAACTCGAACCTTTTCGGATTTTTCTTCGGCGCAGCCTGACCTTACTGAGAGAAAAAAAGGCGGTCTCAGATGAAGAAAAGAAACCTGAAAGAAGCAATAAGATAATAATGGATACAAGCTTTATATAAACGTACATTTCCTCTTTAGGAAGGCAAATAGGGTGGTTGTAATGTGTTTGCTGTGCTGAGGCGTTGAGAAGCTTATTTTTTGAAAAAATTCTTCCATCAAATGATTTATTTTACACACAATACTTCTACAATCTACATTATATCCATAACAGGAGTTATTTCACAAGTCAATCTAAATAGAGCTTTTCCGAAATAGGGTTTCTTTTTTAAAGGAAGCTGCTTATTCCGCTATTTACCATCCAACCTTCACCAGCGGAATATGTTTTAAGTTTGAATTCCCCGCTGCTTGCAGCGTGGGATGGATTCAAGGGAAAGTTATACTCCGCTTTATCAGCTAAGCAAAGCGGAGCTGACGTGATACCCTGCAGCTTGCTGCAGGGAGAGTTCATTAAATGTCCAATGTCGAAAGCTACCCCCTTTGTAGACATCAGGCTCGATTGTTCCTGATAAGGGTTTTTACATGGCTCTGTTAATCAGACCCGTAAGCCCATTAAGTCAAACTTCTCCATCATGAAGCGATGAAATGCATTGTCATCAAGGCTGGAGCGTTTTTCGAGGAAATCATTACTTAAAGGCCCGGCAGAATAAACCGCCTTTGGGGCATCTGAGAGAACGGCCTGTAAAATACAATCGGCAATGAGATCGGGACCGGGAATAGACAAACCGGCGAATATCTTACCCGTTGCTACTCCTGCGGTTTGATAGATCGGTTTATAATCCGGGTCAGTTCTTGCCATGAGATCACCTGTCAATTTATTGCCAACTTCATTAAATTCAGTCGCAATGGGACCCGGGCGAATGGCTACTACCCGTATTCCAAATGGAGCTAATTCCATACGTAATGCATCTGTGATGCCTTCCACTGCATACTTTGTTGCTGCATAGACCCCGCTCCCGGGAAAGGCGAATTTTCCGACGATGGAGCTGAGGTTCACAATGGTACCTTTTCTCAAATTACGCATTCCAGGTAAGCAGGCTTGTGTGATGCGGATAAGTGCGAACAGGTTAACCTCGAATATGCGTTTGATGGCCTTCATAGAGACATCCTCCAGTGCACCCCGTATGCTGTAGCCGGCATTGTTGATAAGAACGGAAACAGGTATTGGTAAGGTTGAAATATAGTCGCAGAATACCTCTGTGTCCTCAGACCGTGAAAGGTCTACCTGCATGGGAGTGATATTCTGAAATTGCTCTGCCAGTTCATTGAGACGATCTATCCGTCTCGCTGAAGCTATCACCTGAAAATCCTTTTCTGCCAATCTAATGGCCGTCTCCCTTCCCATTCCACTACTTGCCCCTGTTACTAATGCTGTCTGTTTTTGCTCTCCCATTGTTGCCTCCTTACAAAGGTATTATATTGTAGAAATGTCAAACGTCAAACTGATCCCCTTTGTTAGAATTATTATACTGATTATACTGCTGCCCTAAAGCCATGCGAAGCCCACCATGCACAACAAGATGGATTATTAGTGCCAGTTATCAAAGCTCCTTTCCCTTTTATCCTGTATCTGTCATTGTTTCTCTTTATTTAGTCTGAATGAAAGATACTATTTTTTGCTCGACATTCCAGTCGCTATTTTCTGACGCGCCATATCATCTGCAACTTCATTGGTGGGTTGGTTTTTTTTCTTCGCTGTTTCAAAAATCCGTAATGTTGCGTCGTACAGGCGCGTCACGCGTTCCATCACCTGACTGATATCATACTGACCAAAAATATCGCCCGATGCATTGAGCATACCACCCGCATTAATCACATAATCTGGCGCGTAGAGAACCCCTTTATTATAGAGCAGTCTGCCATGGCGCGGTTCGGCCAACTGGTTGTTTGCCACGCCCGCTACAATGCTGGCTTTGAGTTGTGGTATGGTGTCATCATTCAGGATCCCTCCCATTGCGCATGGGGAGAAAATGTCAACATCCTGGGAGTAAATTTTGTCGGGGGTTACAGCTGTGGCTCCAAATTTTTCAACAGCGTAGGCCGCTGCCTCAGCATTCACATCAGCAACGATAAGTTTCATGCCAGCTTCATACAGATTTTTACATACATATCGGCCAACATTGCCCACACCTTGCACGGCCACCGCGAGCCCTTCGAGACTATCACGACCACGTTTGTGCTTTACGGCAGCCCTGATGCCTTCAAAGCAACCACGGGCCGTAAAAGGTGAGGGATCACCTGTTGCAGCCAAACCGAAGACATAATCACTGGTCCTTGCTAATACCTCCACATCATCGATACCTATGCCTACATCCTCAGCTGTGTAATACTGACCGCCTAAACGTTGAACAAATTGCGCGAAGGAAGTCAGGAGTTTCTCATTTTTATCTTTATTCGAATCCCCAATAATGACCGACTTACCTCCACCAAGGGGTAAATCAGCCAAGGCGTTTTTATAGCTCATAGCCTGGGAGAGACGAAGAACATCGGTCACAGCGTCGTCAACAGAGGCATAAGGCCACATTCGACAGCCCCCAGCAGCTGGCCCTAATGTCGTATCGTGGATGGCAATGATAGCAAAGAGACCGGCATCTGTGTTGCGACAGAAGAAAACCATTTCATGGTTATCATATTCGCTGTTATCAAATACGGACATGGTGCTACCTCCCTCAATTGCTACTATTGTCCGCTTTTTTTATTCATCTATTGTCATAAGTCTCGCGCTAAAGTTCACCAGTAGCTTTTGCAGCATTGCGGAAATGCAGAACGGTGAAGTTCCTTTCTATCAGATATGCTAATTCCAGCTCTGGATCTCGATAATGTTGCCTTCAGGGTCGGTAATATAGCGGACCGTAAGTATGCCAACCCCTGGCACCTCCCGGACCGTGAGTTCGCCCACTGCCGCCCCACCGTTATCGAATACGTTTTGCGCTGTGGTTGGTACGTCGTCCACGACAAACGCGATATGTGAGAATCCAGGTGTATTCGGGTGTATTGGCATTCGCTCAGGCATTGAACTATATTGAAAGATCTCTAACGTCGGGCCGCCTTGTTCGTATCCGGGAAGCTGAAGATGAATTCCTCGTATATGTGATCCGGGTATTCCCGTTACCTTATCGAGCCAGTCGCCCGATAGGTCACGTTCCGGTGGGATAGGTACGCATCCAAAAACCGTCTCGTAAAACGACGCAAGCCGTTTCCAGTTATGAGCGATTACATTGGTGTGTGCATATTTTGTGGGCATGAGATGTCCTTTCAGCAGCTAACATGTGCCTTAGGTGGCAGGCGATATGGCTGATAAATGATTCATAACGTTACCTTCAATCATGAATCAAGCCAGCCATAGCCGCACAAAATAGTCTGTCCAGCTTCAAGGCATTGTTCGCTTTTATTTTTGACTCCTCACAGCGCGGGTCAAGGGTAGCGAGATCTTTGTGCCCTTGTATCCGCTTTTGGTTTATTTCCCGATCCAATCAGGTTTTGCATTGCTTTCACTGCTTTTTCCGGCTCAAATGCTTTAATTCCTACAATTCTCACATGGATTTTGTTTTTTTTTAAGCTCCTTGCGCAATGCTTCAATAAATACACCCTGTCCCTCGATTTCCTGATTATTCTTTGACGTAGTGTCCACGCCGCAACTGGGGGAGCGGTTTACCCCCACAATGCCTCGTATATCAAAGCCATAATTACGATATTCTGAAATTTGAAAAATAAGGTGCTGAACCAATTGCTTGATTTTACTGGTTGCAGATCTTCGGCTCATCATCATGCGAATTCTCGTATTTTCTTTGAGAATGGGACAGTCACTTCCATCACTATTTCCCCGATCTAAGCCCAGGCACAATAATTCCGGACACGGCATCTGCACTATTCCTACATCAGATATGCATAACAAATTCATGATTTCCTTTATTGGACCAGGGTATGTTGCTGTTCCGTCTGATATCGAATTCTGATTCAGTATGCAGTGTGCAACAAATATTATGGTTTTACTCCTTTCATCGGTAAACATTGCCTGTTCCTCTTTGTAACTTTATTTTCTTTTGCGTGGCCTCGCTTTTATAACCTGCTCCAACAAGTGGTTAGCTGAACTATATCCAAACATTTTCTTCTGTTGTCAATTCGCCGCCTGCGTCACCAGTGTTAATAGTGCCCGCAGGTTCCACAAGCATGATCTTGCATTCCTCTTTGGCGAATGGTTTGTGTTCCACTCCCCTCGGGACGACAAACATTTCTCCTGCCCGCAGGGCAACTTTACCGTCACGGAATTCGATGCTCATTTCTCCATCAAGAGCGATGAAGACCTCGTCGGTATCAGTATGACTGTGCCAAACAAATTCGCCTTGGAATTTAACCAATTTGAAATGGTAATTATTCATCTGAGCGATGATCTTCGGCGACCAATGTTCTGAAAACTTGTCAAACTTTTCTTTTAAGTTAATCGGTGAATACTTCATATAGCGCTCCTGATATTTCAGCAATTACTATACAGAAAATATTATGAATATCATGCATAATGCTATGAAAAAATAGAGGTAACTCCGCCTATCATCTCCAAACCTCCAGGCTTATGACATCACTATCTTAGCGATAGAGACTCCAGATTCTGGTAATGGTTGTTCTTCATATAGCAACGTATCAGGTAGGTTTGGGCCTGATCTTTTTTCAATCCTATTCTTTCAATGAGTCAACTGCAGATTTTATTCATACTTCTTGCACTACATGCAAGAAGTCAGTCACGCTAAAGTTCTTTTCATTTCGTCTGTAGTAGTCTATTTCTACATCTGCATATCGAGCATATAATCGTTCACGGGCAGACAAGAGTTGTGGGTAGCAACGTGCGAGTGCCTCCTGGTTGGTTTCGCCTGGCTTTTTGCTAAATGAATCCCTCCACAGCATAGGGTGCGGCCTGGATATGTATGCGTTCAGCAATTGCTCCTGAACCTCAGATGGTGTCAGGAGGTAAATGACCGTTGTGTATCGGCCAAGCTTGTGTAAGATTTCATCTCCTGTGTAAATAACACTCCCGGTCGTATCAACAACTATGTTCTCCCCACGTGTATTGTTATGACTCTCAAGATATTCAAGAATGTCAATAAGTACCTCGATTTCATATGTGAGGTATGTGGATTCACGTTCCTTGTAATGACGCTCATAAGGGAATCCCATCCATGCACCCAATTTAATTTTAGTTCCATCTGGCCCTGTAAGATCAGAGGCAAGCTTTGCTGCAATGAGATCATCACAGCAGAAACGCCTGAAACCATGTTGAGCGAGCTTTTTAGACCAATAAGATTTCCCTGATCCCGCCATACCAATTAATGAAATACGCATAACTTACAATGATTTGCCTTTGAATTTTTTTTGTTGGAAGCCCACTGTTTGCGTGACCTGAATTATTTCAACAATATATAAAGAATCATGATGTTGTCTTTCAATTTTTTTCCCGGCTTGGTAAGAAGTAAAACCCATATCACGATAAAACCTAAGGCTTGACCCCGAACGTTTTTCTTAATGATATTCTTTTTTTTTGTCAAGAGTAGATCTGACACCTTTTTTATATTCACCCGCAGCAGTTAAGGAGCTTTGATTATTCGCTGAATCCCAATCCTCTGAAGAGCTCAAGATGAGCTCGTGTGACGAGCCAGTCTTTATTCTTTTTCAGCAATTCGAGTGTAAGCCGGTACAGATCCACATTCTCTCCCGCCTCCTTAAGCCAGCCCTGGGGATCTTTGTAAAGTTCTGTAAGCTTAGGGAAGGATACATCCTTTTTCACAATCATGAAATAGATTGTGGCAGAAGCGGTAAGGCCGTTTGACTCAAGCTCGACACTCGGGTGGGGATACATGACCTTAAATTCTTGATAGTGCCGAAAGGCCATCCACAGTATTCTCCTGACGCTGCGGTGATCGTGCTGACCCGGCATGGCGAGAAAATCTTCTGAAGTCAGCTTCATAAGCCCCCTGATATCGTGATTCTCAGCACATAGAGCACCTTGTTTGATGAGTTGCCGGATCACATCTGTATCGTCTTTATGTGCGCATGACGTCAGAAGGAAACATAAGACCAGCAACAATACTCCCAGCCTTACAAACAAATTGTACCAATCACGATTTCTTTTCATGGGTGCGCTTCTTAACAAGTTATACTTTACCGGAACATACAGAACGGCGGCAGTACTACTAAGGCTATTTCATCTGTGAGATCCTTATAATACAGTGATATCCCCATTTGCTCGTCTTTTACTCCCTGCATTTTGTAGCTCAACTCCACTCCCTTCGACACTTTTTGTGACATCAATGAAGGATACTATCACATTGCCTCCATGGTTGAGATGAGCGTTTTGAATACTACAGTTCAACTATACTCAATTATTGTGTGACCGGAATTGATCCCTGTCCGACCCCGTGTGTGGTTAAGGAATTTCTTTCACTATATAGGCCACCACCCTGTTAGCAAAAAATGTGGGAATGAGCAAAAGCTTTCTATTTTTAATATATTCAAGATCAGCGGAATTGATTTTCAAGGCCGTTGTGTCAATAAGCACGGTTATTTGACCGGAAGCAGTTACCAGGGATGTTTTGCCTCTCCAATCCGATATGAAATAATTCCCTTTTCCATCTGATCGCAGTCCATCTATGCCTGAACCCACCCTTGCTATTGTGGTTATCTTTTTATCAACCAGATTGATGGCCTTTAACGACCCGTCGCCTGAGTTACCCACTAAAACCCTTTTTCTTTCTATGTCAAGACCGTTGGGTCTGCTAATTTCCCCTCCCTTCATCCAGACGGCCATAGTGCCGTGTCTCAATATGTAGATCACGCTGTTTTCGGTGGACATATCAGTTACATAAACATTCCCGGAAGCATCAGTTGCTACATCATTCAAAAACTTTGCTCCGGTTGCCGGATATTTTGCCAGTATCTTCCCGGTGTTTATATCTATCTCGATCAGGTGGTCAATATCAGAGACATAGAGCTTGTTCTTATAGATGGCTGATCCTTTCGGGGCGTGTAATCCTGTTGCCCACTTCAAGACATCTATGTTTCCATCGAGAGAGACTTTTGAGATAAATCCCTGGCCATTCTTCTCCGTGGGTTTTCCGTTGATATTAGAAACATAAAGGACGTTTCTGGATTCATCATAAAGGACCGATTCAGGGACTCGAAGCTCTTTTTTTGTTTGCCATTGTTTATCTACCTTGTATGTGCCTCCGCCAACATCACGCGCATTTACATTGTGTAGCCCTAAAAACACAAGGATAGAAACACAGGAAACTACAATTAATCCTATTAAAAAGATCTTTTTCATGATAGCCTCCTCTTTAAGAGCATATTATTTTCTTTTTTCCTTCCTGCAATAATGACCATATTTATCTTAAGGCTGCCAGCGTGGATACGCTGCGAAAGCCGCGGTTCTCTTAGCTGGTGAAGGCTTCGTCAGCGTTGCATTCTTGTCAGCCTGCCTTATGCTCATTCAGTTGTGTTTCCAGCAGGTCTCGAAGTTTACTGAAGAAGAGACCTCTGCGTTGCTGAATGTGCAGTGCTTCCGCGTGCTCGAGGATAGCTTCATCTTTCCTCTTGTACCTTGTGGGCTCGAGCTGTAGCGTATAAGAATTGACGTAACGTTTCCAGAACCACTCTGCGGAGCCAAACTGGACATAATCTGGATCAATCGCAGGGATTTGCGCCAAGGAGTTGCAGAAGGCCTTCCCGGCTGGGCTATTGTCTATACAGAACGCAATGTAGGCGAGTCTGTATCGTATACAACCGGTATTTTTGGTGGGAACTGGGTCAAGGTTGTAGGTATCTTGTTCAGGGGCCCAGAGGAAATGCCCGTAGCAGCTCTGTACGGTGAAGCAGTGAGGCAGTGCAGCAAAGCCGTCAATGATGTCCACAATCGGCTCGTCAATCGTACGCAGATCCAGTGCTGCCAGAGTGTCGTGACGGTCTTTGAAGTATCGTGGGTTCTCCACAAACTGCCTCGGTTCTGTGAATGTCTCCAATGGATCTCGACTCCTGTGTGGGGCTCACAATGAGTAATCAGAATTATTTCCAGCGTATTTACTCATTATATAATAGTTTCCAAGATATATAAATGATCATGATGGTATATTTCTATTTTTTGCCATTCTTATTACTAAGTAAAACCCATATCAACTCTGAACCTGGCGTTTAACCCTGACCATTTTTCTCAACGATATTGTTTACATGAGTCAGAAGGAGATCTGACTACTTTTCAGATCAACTTCCAATATTACGCTGTTTTCTAACCAACGAAGCTCTTTATTGAGAAATGTAAGGGCGGCTTCCTTTACACTTTATAGTCTGTAGCTCACAAAGAACTATGTAATAATGCATGCATTCCGTACAATGTTGCGAGAGCCCCATACAACAATGTAAATACATGCAAGAAGTGAAGAGGCCAATGCCTGGTATAGCCAAATAACGAATAAGCTATTGCTGTGACACCTAATACCACGAATACCCAGAAAGGATAACTCAACCATTCTGCATGGACGAAGACAGAGAAGTGTCGCGCGACAATCGGGTACATAGCACAGAAAAACACGATGCCGTGACTACTCTTCAAGATCCTTTTTACCGCAGGTTGATGCCGGCCGACTACGAAATAGATGGCTGATATTACAAGAAGGATAAATCCCACGCTAAGGGGCCCGACATAGAGAATTTGTAATACAGTTGTCACCACTACGCTGATCCTTGAACCTGTTTCACAGAACTCAACCTTGGCCTACCAATCTTCCGCCCAATAGATTATTTCTCTCCTTTTTTTACTTATGCTGACCCCTGAACTATCACCATGGTTCCAATCCGTTGGGTTGGGCTTATAGGGATGCGATGAAAGAAGCAGAATTTCGAAATCTTGTGGCAAAAGTGGTGGCACACCTGACGTTTCGTTTCGATCTTCAGGAAATGTGAAAAAATGCCATTTGGGTAATATGTTGGGATTGTGTGCGTCACTCGGGAGTTTTTCTGCCCCATTAAAAATGGACTTAGCCTGCGCCCTATAAGTTTCGTAAATATCCTCGACACATTCTGCAGGCATGTGCAGTCGTAACTCGATTGATGCGCCACCTTGCAAGAAGCCGGCACGGTAATAAAATTTTAGATCTCGCGCCCTTGAAGGAACTGTTTCCGGAAAATGTTCTATCAGATCTTTTCTATGCCAGCGTAGGCTTTTTACGTTTTCATACTGAGAGACAGCAGAAACAGGGGTCAGCTGCCACATCATAAGTGCGATATCAAGTAAGATGAACAGAATGACTGTTGCAATGAGAAGACTAAAAATTTGTGCAACCTTTTTCATTGGCCCGTCCGATTCTAACATATATATCGATGGATTGTAGATAGAGCAATTATTCTGGATCCTGCCCACTGCAATAGCTGCTATAAAACGGCCAAATCATATACGATACATACTCCCCTATCTGATTAGATTTCCAGCCGATTTTACAAAACACTATTGAGAATCGTTTAATGTGAAACTAATTTAAAATAAACCAGTGCCTCCCACAACAGAAGCACTGCAAAGCCGAATAGGATTACCCCAAGGGCTCGCATCAGATACAGATATATCTTTCCCTCTAAAAATGTCTTGAATCTACCAACAATTAGTGCAGT
>Ga0180437_10011833_pt1 | contig 10406 bp, 9 predicted proteins | sample SS_ome_4_FD_132410 | JGI IMG/M metagenome (GOLD analysis project Ga0180437, IMG submission 132410) | Hypersaline lake sediment archaeal communities from the Salton Sea, California, USA - SS_3_D_1 metaG | ecosystem: Environmental > Aquatic > Non-marine Saline and Alkaline > Hypersaline > Sediment... | reverse complement strand
TTCCTCAGCAAGATGAAGTGCTTCCCCTTCCCGGCCGTGAAGGACGGCAAGGGCGATCCGAGCACCGTGGTCGGAGGCACCAACGGCGCCTTCGCCGTCTCGAGCACGTGCGCCGATCCGGAGAAGGCGATCGCGCTGCTTCGCTTTCTTACGGACGCCGAGATGGCGCGGACGTGGTGCGAGATCGGCCGTATTCCCGCCGTGAAGGTGAAACCGGAAGTCCTCGAGACGCTCCCCGAACCGACGCGCGCCGCCCTTGACATCCTGCGCAACGCCGAGCACATCCAGCAATACTACGATCAATATCTGACGCCGCGGCTGAAGGAGGAGCACCTGAAGACGACGCAGGCGCTTTTCCAGGGGATGATCGAGCCCGGCCCCGCCGCCGACCGTATGGAGAACGCGGCCGAGGAAATGGGGAAAAGGTGAAGGCGGACCTCCATGGCCGCTGGAAACACGGCACGCGGCTGCGCCATGGCTTCGCCGGCTCGGCCGCTGGGGGAGTATTGCGGATTGCGGATTGCGGATTGCGGATTCTGCAAGGTACACGCGCGCTGATTGAACCATACCTCTCGCAAAGTACACACTATCTTTTCTGCCCAGACGTAACCTTTGCCTGTAAGGCTACGCAACACTCTGACACCGGCCCGTATCCGGCCGTTATTACGTCTTCATGTCGCCGCCAAAGCGCTATGTTCGACCGGACTAGAACATGCCGCCGAACTTGACGCTGCGAACGCCTCGCGTTCACCACGCACGGTTCACCCCGCTCGCCTTCCTGTTGCCGGCGTTGCTGCTCTACGGGCTGTTCGTGGCGCTGCCTATCGGTGAGTCGTTCCGGCTGAGCTTTCTCCGCTGGCCGTCCGAGTTCGGCCGGCCCGTTTACGTCGGGCTCGATAACTTCCGGGACCTGCTCTACGCTCGTCCCGTGTTCTCGCGCGTGTTCTGGTCGGCGCTGTGGCATAACGCCCTGCTGGTCGTGCTTTCATTGGCGGTCCAGCTTCCGCTCGCCATGTTCCTCGCCGTGCTGCTGAGCTATCCCACGCGCGGGCGCGGAGTCTTCCGCACCTTTTTCTTTGCGCCCATGGTCATGCCGACCGTGGCGATCGCGATCCTCTGGGGCTATGTATATCTGCCCGAGCGAGGCCTGCTGGACCAGGCGATCCGATGGTTCGACGCCTCATTCGGCGGCGCGTGGCTCTCCAACCCGAACACCGTCTTCCTGTGCGTGTTCGTCACCATCTGCTGGCGGTACACCGGATTTCACATGGTGATCTACATGGCGGGCATCGCCACGATCCCGGAGGAGCTGTACGAGGCGGGCCGCATCGACGGGGCCGGCGAGTGGGGCCTGTTCCGGCACGTGACCCTGCCCCTCCTGAAGCCGGCCACGGTCGTCTCGGCCACGCTATCGGTGATCGGTTCGCTGAAGTATTTCGATCTTATGTACATGATGGCCGAAGGAGCGCCCGAAACGTCGCGCGAGTTGATCGCGACGTACATCTTCCGCCTGGGCATCGGATCGGGCGCCAATCGCTTCGGCTACGGTTCGGCGGCCGCGGTCATGCTCTTCGTCCTGGCCCTGGTCGCGGCCACGGCCATCACGCGGCGCCGAAGGGGGACCGCATGAAGGCGAAAACTTTAGTCCGAGCCGTCCTGCGCCATGGCGTTCTTCTCGTCTTCCTGGTCGTTGGCGGCTATCCCCTGGTCTGGATGGGTTTTTCGGCGGTTCGGCGCGAGGGCGAAGTTCGATCGGCGCCGTTTGCTCTGCCGACGCAGACGAACCTGGAAAACTTTTCGGCCGTGCTCGCGTCCGGGGGATTCGGACGGGCCTATCTGAACAGCCTGATCGTCTGCGCGGCGTCGGTGCTGCTGGCCGGCATGGCCTCGGCGATGGCGGGTTACGCTTTCGCGCGCATGCGGTTCCGAATGAAGGAGACACTGTTTTATCTCTTGCTCGCCGGCATGATGATTCCCATTCACGTCACGCTGATTCCGCTCAACCGGTTGTTGGGATCCTCCGGAATCGGTTTGAAGAACACGTACTGGGCGCTGATCGGCCCCTACGTTGGGTTCGCTCTGCCGATCAGTATCCTGATCCTGCGGGGCGCGTTCGAAAATGTTCCGATCGAGTTGGAAGACGCCGCGCGCATCGACGGCTGCAATGCGTGGGGCGTGTTCTGGCGCGTGGCGCTGCCGCTGGTTCGGCCGGCATTGGCCACGGTGGTGATCTTCAACTTTCTCACCATGTGGAACGAGTTCGCCTTCGCGCTGACGCTGATCAGCAACGAGTCCATGTACACGCTGCCGCTGGCCCTGTGGCGTTTCAAGGGGGAACACGGTATAAACTTGACCCAGACCTGCGCGGCCTTGTGCGTGGCCGTTCTGCCGGTGTTCGTGGTCTACTGCTTCGCCCAGCGCCATATCATTCGCGGACTGACGGCGGGAGCTTTGAGGCAATAGAGGCTGACTGTGAGGAACGCGCGTCGGCTTGCCGATCCTAAATCCGAAATCCGAAACTCGAAATTCGAAACAAATCCGAAATTCAAAATGGAAATGATCCAAACCCGCCACGGTTTCCGCGAACGCGAACGGATGAGCGTGCCGGGTTTCGAACATTTGAGCCTTCGGATTTTGAATTTGTTTCGGATTTCGGATTTCGAGTTTCGAGTTTCTAATCCATGCGTATCGGAAAAAGGAACCACACCATGGCATTACTGAGGATTCATGGATAAACCCGACTCACCTTCGCCCAGCGATCCAGCGCAATCATCGAGTCCAGTTGGCCACCCCTGGCCGTTCCACCGCGTCGCGGTCGTGGCGGCGGCGCTCGTGGCTCTCTCCCTTCTCTGTCTGTTCACCATCGACGTCCCAGTTTCGTCCCGGTGTATCGACAAGGCGTATCCGCTGACAAAGACCAACTGGGGACGGGCGTTGCGGGAGTTCGGCAAGCCCTGGGTGTGGATATGGCTCTGCTTCGTCTGGGCGTGGGCGGCGCGCAAACGCCGGGCCGCGCTGGTTGTCATGACGGCCATGCTGCTGACGTCGCCCACGGTGGCCCTGTTCAAGATCGCAACCGGGCGGCCCCGGCCCCGCGTGGCTCGAGAGATCGCTGCCGGCAAGGACGTGGACGTATCCGTGAGCGACCTGGCCTACCCCTCCGGCGATACGGCGCTGGCGTTCGCCGCGGCGGCTTCCTCAGCCGCTTTCCTGGCGGGCGGATGGCGGATCGCGCCTTTTCTTATTGCGATCGGCGTGGGCGCGCTTCGGGTGATGTCGATCCGCCATTACCCGGCCGACGCTTTTGCCGGGGCCGCGACGGGCGTTCTGTGCGCCTGGCTTGCCCTCCGGCTCGCCCGGTTTTGGATCGGCCGGTCTCCGCCGGAATGGTGGAGGCGGAATACCGTCGAATTTGGGATCGTCCTGCTGCTCCCTCTGGGAGAGACGCTTTCCGGCGGAGATCACTTCATCCGGTGGTTCAGAGGATTCGGGCCCTTCGTCGCCTGTCTCTTGCTGGCCTTCAAGGGTTCTGCCTGGCTGCGCTGGACGCGGAGCCGCGGACTCGGCGGCGGCCTGCAAGGCCTGGACGGGCGGGCGGCCGCGAGCCGAGGCGGGAAGGCGATGCTTCTGATCGTCGTCTTGACCGGGCTCGCCGTGATTCCGAATCTCGGCTGGCTTTCCTTATACGACCGCGACGAGGGCTACTACGCCGAATGCGCGCGCGAGATGTTGGCGCGTCGCGACCCGTTCGTGCCGCACTTCAACGGCGAATGGTGGATGGAGAAACCGCCGCTGACGTTCTGGTTGATGTCGGGCGCCATGGCCTGCTTCGGACAGAACGAGTTCGCCGCGCGGCTTCCCTCGGCTTTGGCGTCTCTGGCGGCGCTGTACCTCGTGTATGCGTTGGCCAGGCGCATGTATTCGGTCCACGCGGGTATTCTTTCCGCGCTGGTCCTCGGTTCGATGCTGATGTTCGGTCTCATCGCGCGGTTCGCCCTGGTGGACATGCCTCTGCTTTGCTTCGTGCTGATGTCGGCGATCGGGCTGTGGAAGATCGCTGAAGGCGAGCGAACCGGCGGCCTGCTTCTCTTCTATGCGGGCTGCGGACTCGGCGCGTTGACCAAGGGGCCGATCGGGATCGCTTTGCCCGCGCTGGCGCTCATCGGTTATGTTCTGTTCACCCGGCGCGGGTCCTTCGTTTGGCGAATGAAGCCATTCGGCGGCGCTTTATTGGTGTGCGCGATCGTCGGCGTTTGGGCGCTCCCGACCGCCGTCATAACGCAGGGCCGGTACTTCTACGAGCTGGTTTGGGTTCGGACCATCGAGCCTCTTTTCACGCCGCTGCAAGGACACGGCGGCTCCGACCTGTTCGAGTACCTTCTGACGATTCCCGTGTACGTCCCCGTCCTGCTGATCGCGATGTCGCCGTGGCTTATCTTTCTGCTCCCGGCCGTCCGAAGGGTCAATGCGGAGGGCGTCCGCGCCGACCGTCCCGCCCTGCTCTGGGGTTGGATCCTCGCCCAGCTTGCGGCCTTCAGCCTGGTTCGGACCAAGCTGCCCCATCACATCCTGCCTCTTCTGCCGCCTCTCGCCATCGCGATCGGGGCTTTCCTCGCGGGGATCTGCGAACGGCGCGGCGCGCTGGCGGAGAAATGGTCCGCCGCTTCACGTTCTTTCTTCCTGGCGGGAAGCCTGCTGACGGCGGTCGCGGTGACCGCCCTGCCGATTGCGCTCGGCTTTACCCGAGACTGGCCATGGTTTGTTCCAGCGGCCGTCACGCTGATCTGGACAGCATGGGCCGCCGCGCGAGCGACGGCCTGCAGAAGAGGCCCGCAAGCCGTCATCGCGATCTATGCCGGGTGGCTTTGCTGTCTTGCTTTGTTGTGGCAAGTCGCGTTCCCGAGGTTCGAGCAAGCCAAGGCCGCGCCGCGTGTGGCAATGTTCCTGAACGAGAGGTTTCCTGACGTTCGGACGGCGTGGTGTCGCGGCGGAGGATTTCAGGAGGTCTCCCTGGTCTTCTACATGAAACGGGCCCTGCCCGAGCTGGACGACTACGCGGAGTTGCGCGGCTTCCTTGAAGAACCCGGGCCCGGCGCCGTCGTCATGGCTGAGGAGAAGCTCCGTTCGCTGCTGGCGGGTAAGCCGGCGTTAGGGGCGCACACGATCTGGCGGGATCGCGTCTGGGTGCCGGAAAGAATGCGCTGGATCGAGTTGCTGATCTTGGCGAATCTCGAGCGCCGCGAGCGTTGAACGGAGGCCGCCAGACCGCCTTATTCGACCACGGTGCGTCCGCGGGAATAGACGCGATAGTGGCGCCCGCCGCCGGCCCAATGCATCAGGTCCACGACGACCGCGACCACCAGGAGCGCGAGCCAGAGCCCCCGGATACCGCCGCGCAGACGGCCGCCCATGTACACGAGAGTGGTGTAGGGCATGAAGAAGAACCCCAGCAACGGGAAGAGGAGCGTCTCGTAGGCGCGCTGGAACCAGTCGGTCAGGAGCAGAATAAAAACCATTGTGATCCGCGGCGCCAGCATGGCGAGCACAAAGACGACACATCCCATGGGGTCACTCCTTGTCCCGGTATAGGTTGACGAGCAAACTGACGCTCACGATACGCGATAAGGACAACCATAACCATCGGGCAAAGACTGAGCGGGCTGGACTTAAATCCTGAGTCGTTACCCGCAACCAGCCCGGTCGGCGGAGAGTTGGCGCGGCATCTTCGTCGCAATCCTCGTCCTAATCCTCGTCGGCCGTACGGGGGTTCGACGACGATTGCGGCGAAGATCCAAGACGATCTCGGCATCCTCTTTCGCCGCAATAGAAGCGGGCTGGAAAGGGCGCTCTCTTGGCGAACCAGGTGCCATAGGCAGTGTAGAGCGCTTGTTGGAAATTCCAACACCCCACAACTCATTAAGGGGCAAATGGAGGCAATGAGCCGCTCCCGGGGCCGGAACAGGACTGTTCCGGCCGGTTGTCGGCGGCATATCATTTGCTGACACGACAGGGGCTACCGGTTCGCACGGGTGGAAAATCACCTTGCCGCCTCGTCTGGAACGTGGTAGTATGGAAGTAGTAGGTTGTGGAAGCTGATAAGGCCGTCCGGATGAAACCTCGTTTCGCGACAAAATGGCTGCCTTTCCGGCGGGTTCTAAGCCAGCGAGGCCAGGCGACGGTCGAATACGCCATCGTTTTCCTATGGGGTGTCGCCGTCGTTTTCGCCACGTTCGAGGCCCTGCAGATGGCTATCAGCAACTTCTACTATGACGTGGTATCGCTGCTTTGCTTGCCCATACCGTGAGCCGCGAAAACGGGACGTTCTATCGTCAGGAGTTTTTTGGAAAGGAAACTGGGATGCGGGTATTCAATCGTAGGCGCAAAAGCCTTGGCCAGACAACGGTGGAATACGCGATTATCGTCGCTCTGATAGCGATTGCGGCCATCGGTGTCTACATGCTGTTTGGCGAGTCCATGGTCAACCTGGTGGAAGTCGAGACGAGACAGCTCGAGGGCGACGACTCGGCAACTCGGACCGACGTCGACACCAGCGGCGTGAGGAAACCGACGCTGGACTTTTAGCCCGTCACCGCGACCCACGCTCATCGCCAGGAGCATGCCATGGTTGAAGCGCTCGAGCTTTTTCGCCACGGCGCGCTTCTGGCGATGCTTATTATATGCGTGTACACGGATCTGGCGAAAGGCAAGATTTATAATGGCGTGACGCTGCCCGGCCTTTTGGCGGGCCTGGCGGTTGCGTTCATGCTCCAGGGCGCGGCCGCTTACCGCCCTGAATTCCGAGGCGAGTTTGCCGCCAGCCTTACCGCCGCGGCGCTGGGAGGCGGAACGCTTTTTGTGATCTACTTGTTCGGAGGTTTCGGCGCGGGCGACGTCAAGCTGATGGCCGCCATTGGCGCGCTTTGCGCGGATTGGCGGCTGACGCTGTTGGCGCTGCTTTACTCGGCCGTGATCGGCGCGGCGCTGGCCGTCGGGGTGCTGGTCTGGAAGGGTCGGCTACTCGAGGGTCTTCGCCGAAGCGCGAGGCTGCTTTTCACGTTCCGTCGCGTCGCGCGGAAGATCGAGGCCCGCGAGGAGATTTTTCTGCCGTACGGCTTCGCCATTTCCGCGGGGACGCTATGGGCGTGGCTGCAGTGGTTGCCGAAGATGTAGACACGGACAGACACGGACCACGGCAGCCGGCGGGAACGTGTTTAAGGAAAGTTCGAATGAGACTTCGCGGTGAACGGGGACAGGTGGTGGTCGAGTACGCGATCGTCTTTCCGATCCAGCTCCTCGTGACGCTGGCGATTATCCAGATTGCCCACATCTTCGTGGCCAAGAGCCTGGTGAGCTACGCCGCGTTCTGCGGCGCCCGAGCGGCCTTGGTGGACGAAGACGCCGAGGATGCCGCCGCGATCGCCATGTCGGGCGTGGCGGGAACCGCGGGCGCCGAACTCGAAGAAAACATTACGGTTCCCGGGTGGGGCGAGCTGCCCCGTTCCGGCGGCGCCAGGCTGAAGAACGAGGTCGAGGTCATCGAAAAGACCGATGAAGACGGCATCCCCATCGTGACCTGCAACGTCGCGCATCTGTACCAGCTCACCATCCCCATCGGGAACTACCTTACGTACCAGATCGGGCGCGCGTTCCTGCCCTTGCCGGATATCGACGAAACCTATGGCGAACCTCACTTTCGCGTGACGGGTACAAGCACCCTCGTGCGGCCCTGGGAAACAGCCAACGTGGTCGGGGAAGAAGAGTTTTAGCGCGACCTCACGGGAGGCCCGTAACATGACGATATGGCGAAGACTCCACACCGGCGTCCGCAGACTCCATCGCGACGAAGGCGGTCAGGGGGTCATGTTCGCCGCGGCCAGTATGGTCGTGCTGGTGGCGTTCGTGTCTCTGGCCTTCAACGTCGGCGCCGCCGTGGGGCAGCGCACGCGCATGCAGATGGCCGCCGACGCCATGGCGTACAGCGGCGCGGTCGTCGAGGCCAATGCCTTGAGCACCATCGCCTGGATCAACAGCGGCATGGCCCAGATCTATTACAAGATCATGCGCTATTCCGCCGACCTGACGGCGACGGCGGTCGCGGCGGAACTCGAGCGGCAGTCGCTGATGGAATCCGTTTCGGGCATCCCCGAGGACGAGGTGGATTGGGCCAGCCTGACGTGGCAATGGCAGTCCACCCAGGCCTATCAGGACTACTTGCTGGCCAAGACGATGTTCCAGCCCGAACCCTCCGTCGAGCCGACGACGCTCACCGAGGCTACCGGCAACCCCTATTTCACCGCGCGGCTGCTGATGCGCGACCTCTCGCTCATCCAGAACGCCCTCGCTGTCGTGGCCCCAAATCTGATCTGGGACAAGATGTATGAGGTGGGCGAGGCCAACGGCGCCGAGCGCATCGCGATCTTCCCCTATCAGCGCATGTTTCCGCACGACGCGGGGGAGTCGCACTGGTTGATCGAGCGCATCGAGGATGGATGGCGACTCACGAATCTGGACGCGGACAATGGCGAGACGATTACGCTGCAGCTTCTGTCGGGACCGGTCTGGGTGATCCAATGGTCCCGTGGCGACTTGAGCACGTACGAGTGGCGCATTCAGCCCGAATCGTCCTTCGGGGATTCGGAGCAGTGGCTGATCACTTACGAAGGCACGAGTTATCATATCACCAAGGTAGATGACGAGGGGACGTGGATTATCACCGACCCGAGTCACACGTTGCAGATCGAGACGGTGGAAAAGGGCGGCAAGACGGGCAAGAAGATCACCTACGACGGCGTCAGCCAGATCATCCGTTCCGAGGACGGGCACATGTACGTGTGGGAAGAGGGGGACATCGGCCTGGGCGACGATGGGGAATGGGTCGATTGGACGGAGGAATACGTGAATGTCGGCGATTACCAGATCCCCGTCCATTCCAACAACACGGTGCAGTTCGGGCCGATGAGCTTGTACATGAGCGAAACCCCGACGGTGAACATCGGCGTGGCGACGGTCACGCTCAGCGATCCGCCCGTGTTCCGCATCAGCACCGACCAGCTTCAGATCACGATCAAAGGATTCGACTCGGAAGATTTGCAGATTCACGTGGGCGGAGAACTGCTCGAGACCGGCAACGCCGACGGCCAATGGCATTTTTCCTTCAGCAACGAAAGCAAGCTCTGGTCGCGCCATCGGCTGACCGAGACCAAAGAGGATGAGGAGTGGATTTTCGATCGCGAGACCCTCGGTCCCGTGCTGCGTTACGAGGGGAATTTTCAGCGTTTCGCGGTCGATCACGCAATCCGCGACCGAACGGAATTCCGCGACGAAAGCGTGCCGCTCCCGGCGTGGACCGAGTGGCTCGATCCGACTACAGGATACCCGTCGGACACGCTGACGCGAAGCCGCGGATCGATCGTCGTCGTTCCCGACGACGTGCTGCGGGACGGGTACAATCCGGATAATCCGACCCAGCACATCGACAGTCCGGACCTGAGCTTTCAGGATCAGGACGTGCGCCAGGAGCTGAAGATCCCGTATTTCTACGCGGCGCCCATCACGGTATTCGCCGAACGGTCCGACGAGCAGAAAGAGATCCGTTCGCCGCTGGTCCTGACCGAAGAGATCTTTCGTTGGGGAGTCAACGCGGGCGCCTGGCGGGAGCCGGAGGCGGAGCCGATGATGTTCGACAACGAGCCGGACTGGGGCTATGTCGCCCTGGCCAGCGCGCGCATCGGCTTTCCGGACGTGGACACGACGACCGGCGAGGTCCGCCACCGTTACTTCTTCACCGACACGGAGCTCGAAACGCAGGACGGAGAGGGCCGAAACACCCGAGAGACCTGGGTGGATGACCGGACCGAGAACCTTTACCGGGCCGACATCCAGGTGAAGCTGGTGAGCTCGCGGCGCCAGGTCGCCGAGTACGACATGGGCGCCGAATATGTTTCGGACGTGGAGCTCGACTCGGAGCCGCAGAACGGCACGAGCTTCCTGTGGAGTATACTGATCCATGGGCGTTACGCCGGTTTGGACGAGGCCAGCCTCTGGTTCGAAGAGCCCAACGGCCACAGTGATTTCGAAATGTCGGAGCGCCTGCGAAGCATGCGCAATCGCGACGGCGATCGTTTCGATTACGGAAGCGGCGACATGGAGAACGTGGTTCGACACTGATTTGTATCGAAAGCGTTTGCGGCGGAGCGGCAGACGCGGGGACCCGTCTTCGCTCTACGAGCTACGCCGCGGCAAGCGCGGAGACGCGGAGATGGGGGGAGGCGGGCGTGGAACGGTGAGGTCCTTGAAGGCGGAGATGGATGCGATGAGAACTCATAAGAAACAGAGGTTCACGATGTCCGAGCGCGGAACCGCCGCGATCGAGACGGCGATCCTCATCCCACTCTACATGATCATCC
>Ga0180437_10011831_pt1 | contig 10407 bp, 9 predicted proteins | sample SS_ome_4_FD_132410 | JGI IMG/M metagenome (GOLD analysis project Ga0180437, IMG submission 132410) | Hypersaline lake sediment archaeal communities from the Salton Sea, California, USA - SS_3_D_1 metaG | ecosystem: Environmental > Aquatic > Non-marine Saline and Alkaline > Hypersaline > Sediment... | reverse complement strand
CCCCCAATCACTGGAACTTTAATACTCTCAGCCACTCTGGGTACCAAAACCATCGTACCGATATCCATTTCTCCAGTCGCTCCTCCGTTCTCGTAACCAACCGCGGTAATAATGTGGGCGCCTAAGCCTTGCACTTTAAGGGCATACTTGATGCCGACACACTTGTGAATCCATATCAAGCCTGCTTCTTTAAAACGGGCACACAAGTGCTCAGGCGCAGAGTGACCTGATGTCTCAACGATCTTCACACCCTTTTCGATTAAAACGTCCACATACTCTTTGTTGTCAATGGGGCGAATCATAGGAAACAGGTTGATATTTACAGCAAAGGGGTGATCAGTGAGGTTTTGAACCTGGTCGATGGCGTCAGTGAATGACTCACGGCTTTGATACATGGCCGAAGCCAGAATTCCTAATCCTCCTGCGTTGGAAATGTCAGCGGTAAATTTCGGTGTCGTGATCCGCATCATCGTCCCGCCTATGATTGGGTACGTTATATTCAACATCTTTGTAATTCTGTTCTTAAACATGCATAGTCTCTTTTTCAGATTTTTCAGTATAATTTTTTATGATAGTAAGAAACCTCATATTTCTGCACGGGATATATAGAGTCGGTTTTTCATGAACACAAGTCTCTTATTATAAATCTTAAGAGTAGCGCAGAGATCATTCCTTTTTCCCGATGATAGCCACACTGGCCACATTCCGATGCGGCAGACCTCCTAAGTTATGCGTCAGGCCTAAACGAGGATTCCTTAACTGTCGTTTGTCAGCACGGCCTAATAACTGGAGGTACACTTCGTAAAGCATTCTGATACCAGAAGCTCCGATCGGATGTCCGAAACATTTCAGGCCCCCGTCAATTTGACAGGGGATCTTGCCGTTCGCATCAAAAAATCCATCCATAATATCTTTTATTGCTCCACCTTCAGGGGAAATATGGAGATCCTCCATTGTCACAAGCTCCGTTATGGAAAAGCAGTCATGGACCTCCATCATATTAATCTCTTCCCGTGGATTCCTAATCCCGGCCTCTTCGTAAGCACTTTTACTAGCTGCACGTGTTGTAATAACATAAGAGCCATCCCAAGAGTTATGCCCCATTTCAATACCGCTACTGAGGGCCAATTGCAATGCTTTAACGGTAATTAAAGGCATTTTACCCAGGCTTTTTGCAATTTCAGGTGTACTAACAATGGCTGCGGCGGCCCCATCACTTACACCGCAACAGTCAAAAAGGCCCAGTGGCTTAGCAACCATAGGCGCATTGATAACTTCTTCTTCGGTAACCTTTTTACGTAAGTGCGCTTTTGGATTAAAAAATCCATTATCGTGGCTCTTTACTGATACGTGTGCAATTGCTCGTTTCAAATCTTTTGGATCCACATTGAACTTTGCCTGATATGCGCTGGCAAGCTGTGCAAAATAGCCGGGGGCGGAACCGTTGGGCCACCATTGGAAGGCCAATGGGTCACCAAATTCAGGCAGCCCTCCAAAACCAGTGTCCTTTAATTTCTCAACCCCGAGAGCGAGGCTAATATCACATGCGCCTGAAGCAACTGCATACACAGCACCCCGAAAAGCATCGGTGCCACTGGCGCAGTAATTCTCAACCCTCGTAATAGGAATATCAGCAAGACGCAGGGTTAAAGATAGGGGAAGGGCCGCTTTACCCACATTAATCTCTTCTAAACAGGTGCTAAGCCACGCGGCTTCTATCCGATCTCGTTCAATTCCTGCGTCAGCAAGACACTCCTCAAATGCCTCAACCATAAGTTCTTCTGCACCTACATCCCAACGCTCACCGAATTTTGTACACCCCATTCCGATGATTGCAACCTTATCTTTAATTCCAATAGCCATGTCTTAACCTCCTCATTGCTATATCAATGGGGTTGCCTTCCAAAAATACCTTATAAAAGATCGTTGCTTGTCAACGAGTTTAATACGAAAGACCATCTTTACCGGCATCCCTGTACGAACTTCGTCTTGATCTAAGTCGGTAAGATCAGCCATAATCCTCCCCCCATTGTCGAATTGAATCATGCCGTAGAGAGCAGGAGGATCAGCAGCATAGGTAAGTGAATCGGAAGTCCATGATAAAACTTTTGCTGGTTGATAGGCAAATTCATAGTCCACTTGAGTATGCGCTGCTTTGCATTCAGGGTTCACACAGATATCCATCTTTGGGAATTGTGGCGTACCACATTCATTGCATTTCCCTCCAACCAAGCCAAGGATCATCTTCTTCTTCCTATACATGACGCTTAAGGCAGTTGAGGTTTTATGCATTGTTTCTTCGCGAATGCCTTTGTCCAGTGTTACCAAATCATTGAAGGCAAGAAACTTCATATAGTTGTTTTCTTCTTTCCGCCTAGATAGATTTGCTCTAAAATTCTCCCCTGCTTTAACATCTTTTATCGAGCCCGTTGTCTCGAGTAAAATTACATCGCAGCCTTGACCATAGCCAATTAGAAGGATTTTTTCACCAGGTTTTGCCTTCTCCAATATCGAAGCAAGCATCATCAAAGAATGTGCCGTTCCGGTTTCTCCACTGACCAAATGCATATTATCGCAAACCTTCTCTTGGTCAATACCAAATTTCTTGGCGAGACCAGAAGAAATCTTGTTAAATACACAGGGCATTACAAACCTGTCAATATCGCCTCCCGTTATGCCAACCTTCTCAAATAAGCCATTAATTGTTTGTGTAACTACCTTATTATATCCTTCATCCCTTATCCAACGCTCTTCCCAGCGGTAATCAAATCGGCTGTTCTGACCTCGATAGTGATCGACAAAATCGTCCGAAATGGAGTATGAGCCTTTGTATTCTGCAATAACATTATTACTTCCCAGTAGTAAAGCAGCAGCGCCATCGCCAAATAGCATCTCCTGGCTAGATCCTATTCTGGTAATGCGATGATCCGATGCAGCAATCAGAATGTCACTCAGATCTCCTCCCTTTATGGCATGAAGCCCGGTAATAAATGCGGATGTTCCAGCCCGTTGTGATGATGTAAGATCCGCTGTCGCAATATTAGCTTTTAGATTGAGGGCGGTTGCTAATATCCCAGCATTCTGCCTATCCTGAAAAGGCAAACTGGTAGATGCAAGATATACAGCATCAATCTCCTTTTTGTCCAAGCCAAACGTGCAATTTCTCGATGCCTCAACAGCCATTGTTAAAGCATCTTCATCCCAGTTGCACATGGTCCTTTCCCCTTTGCTAAGGTTATGAACTCCGGGCGACATCCAGCTGTTTGCTGTGAAGATACTTTTCCTATTTAGACGAAGCCGAGGTAAATAAACCCCATACGAAACAATACCCACCATTATAATCTCTCCTTTTGGAGTGTTCTAATTGTTAAACCGTGCCTAGGATATATCGAACCGGTTTCAATTTCTAACTAATTACGTCAATGTATCCCCTTAAAACAAGCATCACAAAGCAAACAGTCTATCAGCACCAGAATACCGTGTTAGTATTAAGAGGCATTTGGATAGACCATCCTATTTTTCAGATCTAATCATCGATCTAATTCTTTATGTCATCTAAAGTAGTTAAAGTTCGAACCTAACTATGTCGAATATTGAGACGCTAAATCTTCCAAAGAAAACAATCAATTGCCTTCGAGATGTGTATTCGCAAATCTATGAACCGTGTCTGATAGATGATCTCGTGAGGTTCACTTCGATACCAATCTTTCCCGCTTAACATGTGTCTACAATGTCCTAACATTGGTCAGACCATAAACGCCCCCCCGTCGCAATTGATAGTCTGACCGGTAATATAGGATGCCTCGTAGGAGGCAAGAAACACACAGAGATGTGCCACCTCCTTTGGATCTCCAAATCTCCCTAATGGAACTCCAACCTTCACTTTTTCGCGAATTTCTTCTGGAATAGTTTTCATCATGTCGGTCCAAATGCTTCCAGGAGAAATGCAATTGCAAGTTATCCCCTTTCGAGCCAGTTCTTTAGCGGCCGTTCGAGTCATTGCCACTACACCCCCTTTTGAAGCAGAATAATTTATTTGACCTGGATTGCCAAAACGCGAATCAGAGGATATATTTATAATGGTACCCTTCCCCTGGCTCCTCATGAAAACTGCAGCTGCTTGAAGGCAATTAAAGGTACCTTTAAGATTAACATCTATCACTCGGTCCCACTGTTCTTCGGTCATTTTGTGTATTATCGCATCCTGTGTAATAGCGGCATTATTAACCATCACATCAAGAGTTCCAAATTTTTCCACGGCATTGCTAACCATGGTTTGGACAAAATTTCTATTGGTAATATCGCCCAAAGCAACCAAAAATTCTCCATTAATCTCCTTGACGTTTGATGCAACCTTCTTTAAGGCAGGCTCGTCTATATCACAGAGAATTACCTTCGCCCCCTCCTCGCTGAAGCGATAGACAACGGCCTCACCGATGCCGCGTGCTGCTCCTGTCACAATAGCTATCTTATCTTTTAGTCTCATATTATGCCTCCATGGTTCTTTTGGAACAAGCTCTCCAAACTATCTCGAATGGCTCGCCTTTCCATTGTAGCCTTTGAACGCCATGTCACAAAGGATTTAGAACCGATGTCTGTTTTTCCTTTTCCCACCACAGTCGAGCTTACAGTTGGAGCGATATCAAACTAACATATTTAGAGAAATTTTTTCCCTGGCTCCCAAACTGCAGTGTGAATACGCGCTGGCTCCTGTCGGTATCAGAGAACAGAAGCTTATGCTTTCCCCAGATCACATTCAGGTTTATAAGTTTAAGGATAAATTACGTTAAATACGATATGTAATCTGTTAAAAAACAGACAAACAGTATCGATGTACTATTATTTGAAACCCAACGCCAGAACAATTCCGAGAAAAGTTTTTGTAACATCCACGCTGAACAGTGGGGGCTTGAATACACAAATTAAAAAGACTTGATTATCTTTCTTCAAGTGGCATCAAAGGATTTCCTTATCTCTGAAGAGTGAAAAAATTAAATGCCCACGGGAAGTTTGAAGACTATTTCTAATAAAACTTTTCTTCCACTCTTAACTTCTAACAGTTTCCTGCAATTATCGCCGTAAAAATATCCCTATTCAGCTGAACTTCATGGAAAAAGTCTCTATTCAAGTTCACCCCACTTTTTAATATAATCTTGTTTGATCTCTGGATTAAGCAAGCCTTTTGGCCACTCTCCTTTTTTGAAAAGCCTAATGATTTCCTGTCCAGGACGGTACACCAGTTCCTGATACGCTGGAGGAGAATAATGTGCAGAATGGGCAGTAACAATAAAATTGTCGAGTTTTAATAGTGGATCATCAAGAGATATGGGTTCTGGTTCCGTTACATCCACAGCGGCGATGGATATGTAGCCTTCTTTCAAAGCAACATACAGCGCCTTTCCGTCAATTAACGGACCCCTTGCGGTATTGATAATACAGGCATTGGATCTCATCATCTTAAACTGTGGCATCCCGATCATATGCCTGTTTTCCGGGGTCAAGTTTACGTTGATCGCAACTATATCAGACTTAGTCAATATCTGATTAAGTTCACTCACTCTTTCAACACCATATTCACTAAATATTTCAGAAGATATGTAAGGATCATAGGCAAGCATCTTCAATCCAAATGCCCTTGCCTTCCCTGAAAGAGCTCGTGAAATAGCACCAAACCCAATAAGACCTAATGTCTGCTCTTTTAACTTTGACATGCCAGGCCAAATCTTCGTTTGAATATGAGATACAGGTTCTGACCTCCATCCCCCCTTCTTAACCTCAGTATTTAATTGGACGACTCTTCTGGAACAGGATAGAATAAGGGCCATAATATGGTCTGAGACTTCTTCCCAACAATAATCTGGCACATTGGCCACTAGGATACAATTTACCGTGGCTGCACTTACATCTATTTGATCATAGCCTATACCAACACTCATAATGAATCGGCATTTGGGAAGATTGTCCATTACCTTTTTTGAGAATGGCTGATGGGTACCGATTCCTATTATCGCATCAGCATCTCGTGCATTCGCTATGATCTCTTCTTCCGTGAAAGATGGTTTTTTGAGAAATTCTACATCCAATTCCGCCTGTCTTAACATCTCTCCATAGTCAGGCATTCCCGCGATCTCATAAAGTTGAGCCACTTTTAGTCTCATTTTTCCACCTTTCTATGCCACAAATCTTGGTGTTTTTAAATGAAAACATAATAATTGGCCTTCCTAGTTTTTTGTGGATTCTAATGTCTCCACAAAGGCATCTATCATGGCCCTCGTCCCCAATTCAGAATAGGAACTCATATCTACAATATCACTTTCTAGGATCAAGGAAGGAAGTTCCTTCGGTCTAAGTCTTCTTGACTTATCATCTCTCCCCAATATCAATGTGGGAATTGGTTTGTAGATCTTTTTTAGCTGATTCAACTGCCAAATTAAAGAAAGATGTACGGCTCGGCAGGAAAATGCCAGATGCATAACTATGCCATCTATCTTATAATCTTCGATGTATTGTATTAAACGCTCAACATCTGGCTCAGATCCTGGACGTTTTCTGGCCTTTTCATACCAATATGTATAAAACCTGAAGTTTCTCCATGCAATTCGCTCAAGAGGATCATTCGTATCTGGAATTTTCAGTCTATACATCGGCTCAACTACACGGTAGGTAATCTCTACTGGAAAGACGGCCCCTTTACTATGAAAGTAATTGAAATCACTCAAGGCGAACCATGGAGGCAAGCCCCCACCCCAAATCAGCCGATATTTCTCATCTGGGCAGACACCCTCATTACGAGCTACTTTATCCTTAAGCTCTTGATAAAGTTCTGCAAAAAAATCATACCCCTCTTGTGTTCCGAGGGCAAAAACCATCGGTACCATAGTATTCATGGCATCTCCAGTATCCATAGGCGTAGGTATAGCTCTGCGGAGCTCATAGGTTTCCCAAATCAATGTCCAGGTCCTCTCAGACAAGTCAACTATCTCCATCAGTCTATCCCAATCCATCTTTCTACCTGTTTGCTTCTCCAAAAATGCAACCAGACCTCTAAGCTCATTAGTATTATATTTAATATAGTAATCTTCAACATCCCTTACCTCAATATCATCTTCATAATATGGCCACATAAAACCGGCATTATAGATCGGGATATCAGGCATGAACTGCTGTGCTGCTTGGTACCACTTTCTTCTAGGATCACAAACATTTTGGCTGCTGGACAGCATAAAATCCGGCCTTGCCTGCCCACCCCAAGGAGGATCAGGAGGCATTTCACCTAGCTCTTCACGCCATTGGTCGAAACCAAGGCCGCAAAGGGCATAGGTGCAAAGCGAACGAGAAAAATTCAAAGATTCCGCTTTGGCCAAAAACCTTTCTGCATCTCGCTTTGCCCCACATATGCCAGCATAGTTCTCAGTCCATACCGGCACTATATCCATGGCCCTTATGATTTCATCATAGCTCGATACAATAAAGGCATAGGCTAAAACCTTTCCCTCTTTTTTTGCTAATACAGTTTTCCCAATGGCAGCTTTAACCATAGATGAAACTTTGCTGGCAGCCTTAGTGGCTGTGAATCTTTTCTTATATTTTCGTTTTTTATCATCTGACATCGTGGTCTCCCAAACACAGATATCTAAGCCATACCTAAACATCTAATATTTGCTTAATCATTCATTGAGAAATAGATATTAAGAGATTTAAGATAGACTTACCTTGCCAGAATCTCAAACCCAAAGGCTTCATCATATCTATGGGTATATCCATTCACCGTAAAACCTTTGGCTAATTTGCCAATATTCACAGACCTTGCATACAAACCGTCCTGCAATGTAGCTTCAACTTCATCTCTATAAGGCTTGGGCGCAATTGATATCATCCAAATAACACATGGCAAAGTTACTTATATTATCACTCTGAAACGGCTGCTTCGCCAATTTTCTCTCACACCATGAATTTTACTTTTTTCTAATCTTTCAAAAAATTGTTAAACACAGTTTTTTCATCTAATCTAGGTTATTTTTGCGCCCCTAGTTACCCTCTTTTGAGGTCGACTTAAGAAGATTCTTCTTCAACAAATTTATAGACATCTATTGCAAAATCGGGACACATCCATGCACACACACAACAAGCTATACACTTATCAGGGTTTTCAAAGGCTGCCACTGGAGTACCAAATGAGCTTTTTTCATCTTTAGAAAAACCAAGGCATCCTCTTTTGCAATTTATTATACAAAGGCCGCATCCCTTGCACAGCGCATTGTTTATTACTATTCCACCCTTTGCCATAGTTTATCTCATAATTGAGTTAGCTACTTTTACTCCCTCCATCAATGCTTTTTTATTCAGTTCTAATATTGTTTTTTTTCTTTGGCTTAGCATCCTTTCTTCCATTAGATCCTCTATAATCTTCAGTGGAACCACATTTGATGCCTCTAGATAGGCTCCAAGAAAAACAAAGTTTGTAACTTGATTATTACCAATCTTAATGGCAATCTCATTTGCCGGTATAGAATAGACACTAATATCTTTCCTATCAATTTTTGCGGAGATTAAACTATCAATTATAATAATTCCGCCAGACTTTACCCTTGGAATAAATTCTTTAATTGCATTTGCGCCAGATCTCACCCCCATTAATATAACTGCCATAGGATTCAGAATCGTCGCTGCACAAAGTTCCTTATCAGAAAATATTACGGTACTCTCGCATTCTCCACCTCTCATATTAGGTCCATAATTTGGGAAGAAACTTGAGTGCTTAAACACGCTGCTTCCAGCCTCAGCAAGCAGCCTGCCAATTGTCAGACTTCCCTGTCCCCCTAAGCCTGCTATAATCAGGTCATAATAGGAATTCCCCATATTTCCTCTTAAAGTCTGAGTTCATCTAATAAAAGCAGATTTCTTCACGACAAATCTATGGTCCTATGCCAGTTGTGCAAACATCCTTGTGCGTCTTTCCACACAAGATGACTTCAGTGTATTGTCTATATCTCCTTAGTTTTGTTTAATTGATCTATGACTAAGAAATTCAAATCCTTTTCACAATTTGCTGTCGCTATCCTTTATTTTTCATATGAAGACTTTCTTGTGAATCTGATCGGTTAGCGATGCAAATCTTATAAACGTTATTCTATGTAATCAACATTTTTGAATTCACCTAAAGGATATTCCTTCATAACATGCTCCGTTAGGAAATCTACACACTCTATAGGAGATTTCCCCCAGCCAGGAGGGCAGGCAGACAGGAACTCTACAAAACCATATCCAATACCGTTTATCTGCTTTATGAAAGCCGTTTTTAATGCCTTTTTGGCCTTCTTGAAATTTGAAGGGGTATGGACGCTCACACGTGCGGAGTATGCCACACCTTTCATATTTGCAATCAATTCAGCAACATGTACCGGATAGCCTTCTATATTGACGTTTCTACCTTCAGGAGATGTCGTTGTCTCCATGCCTAATAGGGTCGTTGGAGACAATTGACCCCCGGTCATACCATAGTTTAAGTTATTTAACATTATAGTGGTAATTTTCTCTCCCCTTGAAACGGCATTCATAAAACAGCCAAATCCAATAGCCGCTAAGTCTCCATCCCCTTGCACAGTCAAAACAAATGTATCAGGGTAAATCCTCTTGATTGCCGTCCCCATAGCAGGGCTCCTTCCGTGGGGAGCTAAAGAACCATCAAAATTAAATAGATAAACCCATGCTCCAGAACAACTGACACTGCTTAATCCTATCATACTCCCTTCAATTCCCAAATCATCTATTACTTCGCAAATCACCCTAACTATATTTCCGTAATGACATCCCGGGCAATGCATGATCGGGGTGCTTGTCATTGATTTTGGCCTTCCATATATCTTTTCTTTTTTCATAGAGCTCTTTTAATCTCTTTTAAGATTGTTTCTGGATATAAAATCCCTGAGCCTCCTCCATAGCTTCCAATAGGATTATGACGTTCAGTGATACCGATGAAATGAATAGGAACTTTTCCCATTAAGGAATATTTAACGTCTTCAACAAGTTCTCCTGGGCTGTCTTCAACTACGAGTACTTTACCAATTTTCCACGATTTCTCTGCCAAAGCTTGTTCGGGAAAAGGCCAGACTGAAATAGGGCGAAACATTCCAACTTTGAGACCATCTTGTCTCGCTAGGTTGATTGCATGCTTAGCCATTCTGGCTGATGATCCATAAGCAATAACAAGCAAATCAGCATCCTCATCTAAGTAAGTCTCATAACGGATTTCGGATTTCATTATTCTATCATATTTTTTGCCTACAACTTTATAATAATTATGTGGCCCACCATATTTGAATGCTCCCCCCATATTGGTCGTAACCTTCCCCTCTTTTTTGTCCTTTCCCTTTAGAGCCCAATCTTTCTTCGGCGGAGGTCCATATG
>Ga0180437_10011830_pt1 | contig 10407 bp, 8 predicted proteins | sample SS_ome_4_FD_132410 | JGI IMG/M metagenome (GOLD analysis project Ga0180437, IMG submission 132410) | Hypersaline lake sediment archaeal communities from the Salton Sea, California, USA - SS_3_D_1 metaG | ecosystem: Environmental > Aquatic > Non-marine Saline and Alkaline > Hypersaline > Sediment... | reverse complement strand
CGGGCTCGTTCCCAAAAAGGAGATTCCTTTCATGCCATATAACGGGGATACCTAAAAACCTAGCTGCGGCCGAAGACAGAATATTGTTTCTTGGCGCATAGGAGTGAATGAGGCCAATACCTTGCCGGTGACAATATCTGACAATGGACATAAGCGTTTCCGCGATTGTGACCAAGTTCCGCAGCCGGAGTCTTGGAACAGGGCAAAGAGCAACTCCGACCCCGATCCTCTGGGCCTCCTTCCGTAATGGTCCACTCTTAGGTATCATAAGGTAGGGTACATAAGTCTCCCTGTCCATGCTCTTCCAAAGATTCAGCAGGCTCCGCTCGCCGCCGCTTATTCCTACGTTACTGTGGATATAAAGAACCCTCACGTTGAAAGCACTGGGCAAGGGTTTAGTCCTGGTTTCTGTCAACATGTTGCCTTTCCCACACCTTCGCGTACGTAAGGAAGTATTCCACCGCGGAGAACAAAGAGAGCAAAAGGCCTCTCACCCCACCATTTAGGCTCCTATGAACGGTAGCCTTCTTAATGAAGTACCATGAAGGAATCACCAATAACCGAAAGGGCACACCAAGCCCCCTTAATCTCACACCATGTTCATACATATCCTGGGCCATTAGCGAGGAGTACATGTCCAATGCCCGAACTGCAGTTTCTATGGCCAAATAGTTCTTCGGCCGGTGGGTGAGAGGTTCCTTTAACCTTCCGGTCCTCCCACGAAGTTGAACTGTTTCGTGAACCCTTGAGTTTGTGAAGGTCCCTTTTTGTCTTTTAAACAAACGGAGATTCTTTGCCTTATAGTCATCCATCCAACGCCCCAATATATAGTTCCTTCGTCTTAAAAGAAAACCGTCATATTCATCAAGGTCTATCTTGCGCCGCATTTCGGTCTTGAGCGCCTCACTCACCTCTTCATCTGCATCAATTGATAAGATCCAGTCGCCGGACGCCTTGCTGAGGCCGTAATTTTTCTGAGGGCCGAACCCTTCTGACATGCTTCTGGTAAAAGTCTTGGCCTTCTGGTAATCCTTACAGGCCTCCAAGGTCCGGTCTGTGCTATAATCGTTGACGACTATAATCTCGTCAACCCATCTTACGCTTTCAAGGCAAGCCTTGATGAGCTCTTGCTCATTCTTGACGATGATTACAGCTGAAATGGTTACCACTTCCACACCTCTCAAAAATGGGTAATGAAAATGGGTGCCATGGGAACAAAATGGCCGCCAACGCTCGCCCTGGCCTTATAGATCTCGTTCGATGTCCTGTTGAGAATGTAACACTGCCGCTATAGCAAAACTACTTTCTCAAGTCTTTCTTCAGTGGCCTCTGCCGATGGGAGAAGGGATATCTCATAGGCGATGGTACGCCCTCAAGTCGGTCTTGCCTGATAAGGATGCATGGTCTTAAGGATTTGCTTTATGCGATGGGCATAGGTGTGGTTCTGCAACACGTATCGACAAGCTTCCTCTGCTATCTTCAGGCGTTCTTCTGGATGCTGTAAGTAATAGCTGATCTTCGCCTTTAGATCCTCCACATTTTTATAGCTGACCAGATGCTTGCCTTCATCGAACAACCTAAAAACATCTTCTTGGTTATCAACAACGACAAATGCCTTGCACGCCATTGCTTCGAAAAGTTTCGGGCTCATTTGATAGCAGGGCGTTTTCCCATCGTGATAGTGTATGACAACAACTACTTTCGCCGCGCTGTATATTTTGACCCATTCCGTGTAATTCACCTTAGCTTCCTGAACATACTGCCGTTGAGCCTCGTTCGGGAAAACGTTGGCTCTTAGTGGACCCCAGATGCCGAGGTTGAACTGGTCCAACTGTCTTAAAATGTTCCAACGGTTTGGGTAGAGAGCACCAACAAAGACGACATCTCTTGCATACCTTCGGGTCTCTTCCTCACTCAATTCAACAGGTCGGTGATAATCGGGATCACAGCCGAAGGGAAGCCAGCTCACGTCCTTTACCCCGATGTTTTTTAGAATCTGAATTGCTTCGGTTCCAGCGCAGAAAACATGGTCATAGCTGGAAGCCGATTCCTCTATCAATGAAAAGCCCGCGTATCCTGGGGCATCAGTTACCCAAAGGGCAACGCCGCATGCTGTTTCCCTTATCCTGCCCACCGTCTTGGCCGTTGGAAGTGGCAGGCGTGAGCCCATGACAAGACACAACTCAGGCCTGTAACTATGGGCAACACGCACGAGCCTGCTGTTCAGTCGCCGGAAATCCCAATCGCGTAACAAGTGGACCCTGTTTCTGATTCTTCCCGGCAGGATGAAGTTTCGATCATCAAAGAACAAAACCTCATGGCCCAGTTGTCTGATAGCTTTTTCCCTGTACACGTTCGTGTGGGTATATTGAGGCACATGATGCCCCACAAAAAGGACTTTCATGCCCGGTTTATTCATCCTCTGGGTGATACTTCTTAAAGGTCTTGGCCCGCGTAGACAGAGAAATCCTTGGCAGCTCAATAACACACCATGCCAAGATGTTGACTATTTCAAAGATATTAACCGCCAACGCTTTTTTGAACCAATAAACGGCCTCCTTCCACGTCCCATTCAGACAATGCATCTTGCCCATTCTTTTGAGATGGGTGACCAAGATGTCAGGATACTTTCTGAATTCACCCATGTGCTTCTCAATCATTCTGGCCCGTCCGGGAATCATGGCTGAAAAGTCCTCGGATATTTGATCTCCGTGGAAATGCACTCTAACGAGTATCTCCGGCAAAAAATCAAATTCAAAACGTGTCGACATTCTCAGCAACATGTCCCAGTCCTGACAACTCGTCAAGGTCTCGTCAAACAATCCTACCATCTGGAAGCATTTCTTCTTTATCAGCGGTGAGGGTAAGCTGATCATGCTTCTCTCTAGAAGAACTGTATACAGATTTCCCCTTTGTTGGGGGAGCGTTTTTTGAAGGACCTTGCCGTTTGCATCTAGGACTTCCAGCCCGGCATAGACGATGGCCACCTCGGGTGTCACCTCTTGAAACTTCGCGATCTGTCTTTCCAATTTGTTCGGGAGGTATTCATCGTCATCATCAAGAAGACATATGTACTCGCCTTTGGCGATTTTAATTCCCGTATTTCTTGCTGCCGACCCGCCCCTGTTGGTATCGTGACGGACGTACCTAACGCGGCAATCATCAAAGCTGTTTGCGACTTGCCGGGTGTTATCTGGTGAGCAGTCGTCCACCACAATGAGTTCAAGGCTCTGGTAGGTTTGCGAGAGTACACTCTTAATCGCCCTTCCGAGTAGACCGGCCCTCATATAGGTCGGAATAATCACACTTATGTCAGGACAGCTGCCACTCATTTGAACAACTTCCGCTCAATATCCTCTTGAATTCTTTCTGTAAAAACCCTCACCCCTTCGACGGACAAATGATCCGAGTTCAAAAAAAGCTGAGGCTTGTCCAGATAAAACTGACGATAGTCCAGAATGAACAAGAACTGATTCCTTCTTTCTTCGTAAATTCTGGAGACCTTGTCGAGATCATATCCTGCTGCCGCCCTAATATAGTCCTCAGTGATGGGATACATCACACCGATAGTCGCCAGCCCGTGGGTTCGGCAATAGTTGAGAAGTCTGTCAAAGATGCAAACCATCTCGGGAACTACTATTGATGGATCAAAATGAGATGCAACCCTTCGCTTAGCACGGCTGTACCTTTGGCGCTCGCTGAGTGTGCTCCAAATTGGAAGGTCAACGACCAGGTTTGAGGCTCTGTTACCGGCGCCCATCTTCCGCGGGTGATGAAACAGCGTGCGCTCCAACATTCCAATAACGACTAGCCCATACTTTTCCCAGTTATTGCCGGACGTGAGTGGCAGGTGATGTGCCATCCTCTGCTTAAAATATTCCAGTACGCTCACATCATAGAGCTCCATGATCAGTGACATATTATCTGTATAATACAAATCATCGGCAAACCACTTGTTAATATAGCGCGGGGTTGCGAATATGTGATAGTCAAGCGGAATTACGACAAATCTTATTGAGGGCTTTTTGCGGACAGCGAAATCGATTCTGAGAAGAATCTGCCTCAAGTTTGTTCCTCCTTCAGCAAGACTGAAAAAAGTGCCGTTGAGTGCGACTGGGTCAATGTCCATTCCCGGATGGGAATCGCCGACAAACAGAACCAGAGGATTGCTATCCACAAATGCTTTGAAGGGCTTCCTGTAAATCAGACGATTTTTTGTCGTAATCGCAGCAAAATGGAAAGAAAACGCAGCAAATATGGCGGCAAATACCCCAATAAATAGAGAGAACCTCAGACAAATCGCGCGAGCGTCACTTGTCCCTACGTGTGTGCTAGAATTGAAAATAGATAAATTCTTGAACCCCATATTTGCCAAAAACGAGTGTGCCAAAAATTAGTACATAATATAGCGGCCATCGTGCCCAAATTGGTGCTCGGGAAAGATGTTGTCGTATTGAGCCACCCCTTTGGAAAAGATGTATTGCCTCCATTACCATGATTAGAGTGAAAGCCAAAATCAATTCAGCCCTTGCCAATCCTAAATCGCCGCCTATGAGCCCTGTACCGGTGCCCAGTTCTGTGACATGAACCGTAAAATAGCCCAGATCGATGAACAGATGCTTCACAATGTAGAGGGCGTCAGATAACGAGTTCGCTCTGAAGAAGATCCACGCAAAGGTCACCAGATGAAAGGTGAGCAAGACCGATAAGCATTCTCTTAGACGGTGGTGTTTGCCAAGATAAAGGACTTTGGCAACGGAGCCCCGAATGTCTCTAAACCAGGCAGAGCATAGCAAATAGAATCCGTGCAAGGTGGCCCAAGCCAGGAATGTCCAATTTGCACCGTGCCAGAGTCCGCTGATTACGAAGACAGCCATGATGTTAAAATGCCACCTCAGTTTGGAGACGCGATTGCCGCCCAAGGGAATGTAGAGATAATCTTTGAACCATGTGGACAGGGATATATGCCACCTCTTCCAAAAATCACCAACTGATCTAGAGAAATAGGGTTGGTTGAAATTTTTCATGAGATCATATCCCATGACCTGGGCTGCCCCAATGGCGATATCTGAATAGCCAGAGAAATCGCAGTAGATTTGAAAAGCGAAGAAATACGTTGCAATAATGAGGGTAATCCCTGTGTAATCCGTGGGGCTGTTGTAGACCTGATTCACCAGAATCGCTAGTCGGTCTGCAATAACGACCTTTTTGAAAAAGCCCCAAAGCATGAGCTGTAGGCCAAAAGTAACCCTTTTGTAATCGAACGCGTTCTCTCGGTAGAATTGCGGGAGCAACCTTGTTGACCTTTCAATTGGCCCTGCCACGAGTTGCGGAAAGAAAGAAACATAAAGGGCAAATATACCGAGATGTCTCTCCGCTTCTTTTCTCCCACGGTATACATCGATGGAATAGCTGAGTGTTTGAAAGGTATAGAAGGAGATGCCTATGGGAAGTAACACCTTGATACTAGGAACGTTGTAAAGAATATTGAAATGGCCCAAGGCTGCTCGCAGTGAATCATTGAAAAAGTTGAAATACTTGAATATGAAGAGCAATCCAAGATTTCCCACAAGACACAGTGTCAAGTAGATCTTCTTTTTGGCGATGCCATCAGCGGTGGCCATCAGCAGTCCTGTCGAGTAACTGATCGCCGTTGTGGCCATAATCAGAAGAGCATACGCTGGCTCCCAGCACATATAGAAGTAATAACTGGCCCCCAGTAGAAGTGTCCACCTAAACCGCTGTGGCATTGAAAAGTAAGCTACGACCACTATTAGGAAAAACAGTAGAAAGTGTGTGGAGTTAAATGACATGCTGCATCATTCTCTTTTTCTGTCTTCTGCCTGAATCACGCATGAAGACTCCTGTGACCCTCTCCAAAATGGCCACACTAGTCTGGAATCCCAGCGGCTATCATCCAAGTAGTTCTTGATATATATGAACGAGCCTCTTATTGAGCCTTCCAACATGAAATCTTGCCTCTACGGCCTTTCTACCCACTCGGCCCATATCAACCCAGACTTCAGGATGCTTTATCAAATGATCCAGCCTCTCTGCCATCGCCTCGAAGTCTCCCCGTGGAACAAGGAAGCCACTCTTTCCATCTGCCAAGATTTCGTTAACGGCGCCTACAGAAGTTGCGACAATGGGAAGTCCGGTCGCCGAAGCCTCCATTAACACCACCGGCAAGACTTCAGAATCGCTGGGAAGAAGGAACAGGTGGGCTCGTCCCAGAGCCGCTATGACCTCATAACGGTTGCGGGGTCCAAGGAGCCCGACGACGTTTCGGAGTTTCAATTCATCGACCAGCTTCTCCAGTTCCTCCTTTAGAGGCCCACCTCCAATCACTTGGTATTCTATAGCGACATCAGGATTATTTCGCATCAGGATGTTGACGGCCCGAATGCCGTAAGACATTCCTTTCTCCTTCCTTAAGCGGGCTACGGTCAATATCGTGATCGGTGAGGGTGCATCCTTGACAGGCAGAGTCCAACGAAATGGGAAGCTGTTTACGTCAATACCGACCGGGTGACATGTGATTCTGCTGGGATCGGCGCCAAGGGCCACCAAGCGTCTTTGGGTGTAATCGGAAATGGCAAGGAAGCAGTCGCCGCCGCTCATCAGTCTGGCATACATGGCACCGCCTTTGTCACCGGCCCGCCGGAGGTCATACCCATGAAACATGGTCACTACTTTTCCGTGGATGCCTATTTCTTTCAAGAGCGCCCCAAGGTTTCCATTTTGACCGAAATGGCATTGTATGATATCGAACCTGCCCTGTCGCAGAAAAAGAGTCACTTTGTAGAACAGAGACAGGGACCAGGCGTCACCGCCATACCTGAAAACATTCAGTGAGCGCAAAAGCACCATTGGGTATTTGGGAAATAGAGTGATAAACAACAAGAAGCCTTTAATGGCCCGTCGCAGCCTATTCTTGGGAACTTCATTGTGATAATGGGTCCGTTTCACGAGGCCATAGTCGTCTATTTGGCTATGTATGCTGCTTTCGGTTGATCGGGCCCCAGCAAATATCCGCACATCGTGCCCCAAGTCCAGAAGGCCTGTTATCTGGTTCAAGATAAAGGTTTCGGCCAAGCTTGGAAACATATCTACAATAAATGCTATTCTCATGTCCTGTTAAGCACCTGTGGGCAATCCTTTACCCAAATGGCGATGGAAAGCACTCTCCAAAGCAATGCCGGGTCTCTTTCCAAGAGTTGGTCATATGTGCCGAACTGCTCAGTGGGGAAGTTGATTGCCTTAAGATTTGCCAGCGACGGTTCAAAGGTAGATCTGTTTGCTGCGAAATACCGATAGTATGGAAATGTAAAGCCCATCTTTTTTCTCCGCCACACTATTTTTCTCGGTAGATAGGGTTCCATTGCCTTCCGTAAAAGATACTTCGTCCATCCCCCCTTGAAGAGATAGGTAATGGGCATCTGCATGCAAAGCTCTACCATTCTGTAATCCAAAAGGGGAAAGCGATGTTCAATCGGTATGGACATGGTGAAATGATCGCTGCTTCGCATGTAGTAAGGAACGAGGGCGACTTTAAAGTGGTAGATGGTTTGACCGTGAAATGATAATCGCCTGTATTGCCTTTGGTGGGCCAGGGCACGAGTCGCAGTGATCTGCGGCGGTATTTTGCTTTTGCTTTCAATGCTGTTGCCAAAATATTTCAGCGAATCAACCAAATAATGCCGCAACGTTTTGTAGGCTTCCCGAAGGGTCTTAAACCTGCGGCAGAATTCATACCAATCGGCCTCCCAGAAAAAGCCGGTGCGCTTAAGCTCCGGATAGGCCTTTGGCCAAAAGCTGCCTTCATATCCTGCCAGGATCTCATCGCCGCCTGCTCCTGTCACGACCACAGAAACGCCTTCGGCCTTCATACGCATCAGCATTTTGTAATGGGTGTAGTCGTTAGGGTTGTCGTAGGGCTCTTCCATGACTCTAGAAAAGGATTGATGATCTTCCCGAAAGCCGCCTTCAAGGTTCTGCAACACGCGATAATCAATAGGATAGGACTTCAGAAGAGACCGTGCATAAGGCTCTTCGTCAGCATCCTTCACCTTGGCGGTGTACGTAGTGACATCATTATTGCGAAGCAAGGCGGCAGCGGCCACCACGGAAGAGCTGTCAAGCCCGCCGCTCAGTTCAAAGGCAACCTTAACATCCGCACGGAGGCGCAGCTCCACAGCCGTAAAAAAAGTCTCCCGATATTTGACCATCGCTTCATCAAGAGATAGATCGCTTACATGCAGTCTGTTCTTGGGAAAATCCCAATACCTTTTGCATGAGGCCTCAGAAACGCGGACACGTTGTGCGGGAAACACCACCGTGGTCGATGCTGGCAGGCTTCTTATCTGTTTATAGAACGTGGTATCATCGTGATCCTTTATGCCCGTTTGGGCAAAGCCCAACACCACGTAATCATCGACCTCGATTCCTTGAGGATCGAGGTCCATAAGGCCCTGAATACAGCTGGAGAAATAGAACCCGTTTGGCATCTCACGGTAATAGAGCGGAGCCACCCCTATTCTGTCTCTGGAAAAGACGATAGCATCATTTGTCAAATCATAAATGGCCACAGCCCAGAAGCCATTCATCTTTGGCCATAGGGCCTTTCCCCAGAAGCGATACCCTTCTATGAGAACCTCTGTGTCACTCGACGTCCGGAACTTCACACCAAGGGAGGTCAACTCATCCCGTAGCTCCACATAGTTGTAGATCTCGCCGTTAAAGACACCAACAACGCTTCTATCATGACTTACAAAAGGTTGGTGTCCTGCCTCTGACAGGTCAATGATGGCATAACGGGTATGAAGCAATGAAAAATCATGGGCCTTCACAGATAGGTCATCTTTGAAGTGAGGCAGTCGTCCTGCCAATGAGGGTACGGTGAAGTCAGTCTTACAGGAGACAAAGGATTTGTCTCGTCTCGATACAAGACAGACGCCCTCATCGTCAGGGCCCCTAACCCGCAGGGGATCAAGCAACAGGTCAATACCCCGAGATGACTCGATGGCGCCGTTTTTTAGGAAATAGCCGGCAATCCCGCACATAATGTGAGTTCCTTAATAGAGCCACCATATCTGAATAAGGCGTGCCTCATTTAACTCTCTTTGAGTACCCTGTGGAAGTAATGTTCCAGTTCCATGCAGGCCTTTTCAGGGGCCAGAGATTTCACTGCTGCCTGAGCAGCACGGCCAATTTTTGTCCTTTCCTTTTCGGACATGGCCCAAACCGTTTCCATGGCCTCTGACAAGGCTTCGGCGTTATGAGGTTCAACCAAAATACCGGAAACGCCATGATCGATAAGCTCTTCAAAGCTGGCTCCATTGGTGCCTATGACCACTTTGCCCAGTGCCATGGATTCAAGCATCGTATTTGGAAAGTTGTCGATGAGAGAAGGAAGGACAACCGCCTTGGCCCCTTTTATGACACGGTAGAGTTGAGAATGGGGTAAGACGTCAAGATGAAGAATCCTGTCTTTGAAATCGCCGGTCTGTTGCCTCACATAATCGATCATCGTGAGCCCGCGGGGCCCGCGGTGAACTTTTCCAACAAAAACAAAGTACAAGTCCGAGAATTTGGACAACAGGCGTGGCAGACTATGGGCAAGGACTTCACAGCCCTTTAGGAACCCGACGGTCCCATAAAAAAGGAGGTATTGATGCCCCGAGAGATAGTGTCTAAAAACAGTTTCATCGGAGGTGGTTGTTTCAACAGAAAAAGGCGGACGAAGACAATCCGCCTTGATGTTTTTCTCAATTGTCAATATGGTGGAAAGCAAATGGCTCGGTGCATATACGGCGTCGCTTCGACGAAGGGCAAGCAATTCAAGCCATTCACAAATCCTCTGGTCCAGGTTGAGGGGCCTTTTGTAAATCCTTTCCCATATATATTCGAGGCTGGAAACCCTCGTTACCAGGGGCGCTCTGTTTCTGAATGTGGAAAAAAGCCCGCATGCATAGCAGCTGGTGGCTTGCATAATATCAAAGGGCCGAGAGGTTTGCCTCTCCTGCACGCGTTTTCTAATATTATAGGACCTGGCCAGAAACCTGAGGCTTCGCTTGAATCGGTACCGGGCAAGGCGGTCCAAAAACGTGAAAGGATATGCATTCTCCCGGATCCTGTTGACGGGAAGGCCGTGATAGGAGATCTGTCCGTCACTTTCCGATAGGGTGAATACCTCAACGCTGTGCCCCCTCTGCATCATTGAACGGGCAACACGATGAAGATAGTTTGCCAAGCCACCTGCAAAGTCAGATTCCGTAATGTATTCTGTTGTCAAGAATGCGATTCGCATGTCTGTGTATTATCGATTCCAGAGGATCATTCATCTTCCATAAGGTTTCCGGCAATCGGCAATAAGCGGGGTCATGTCGGATTCAACGTCGATTTTTT
>Ga0180437_10011829_pt1 | contig 10407 bp, 4 predicted proteins | sample SS_ome_4_FD_132410 | JGI IMG/M metagenome (GOLD analysis project Ga0180437, IMG submission 132410) | Hypersaline lake sediment archaeal communities from the Salton Sea, California, USA - SS_3_D_1 metaG | ecosystem: Environmental > Aquatic > Non-marine Saline and Alkaline > Hypersaline > Sediment... | reverse complement strand
TCTCCCTGGGTGGAGAACGAGAAGATGCAGTTTGATAGGGTGTCGTATTGGCCGTTGGCGTAATAGCATCCGCCAAGGGGAGCGTCGTTGCCGTAGAGTGTGCAGTTCTCGAAATTGCCGGTGGCGCCGAACACGCCCACGCCGCCCGCGTACGAGCCTCCAGAATTGTTCTTGATAATGCAGTCCCTGATGAAGTGCTCGCATGTGTTGCATACGATTCCGCCGCCGAAATCCGTGGCGATATTGTCCGTAACCACGCAGTTGATTACGCGGGCGTCACTATCATTGCAGTAGACTCCCGCGGCGTAGTCGGCATACCCACCGGTTATGGTGAATCCCTCCAGGCGGGGCGTGCCGGACGCCTGGTAAGTGAACTCGATGACCCGGTCCAGTGACTGGCCGTCTATGGTGGCGCAGTCGGGCTGCCCCGTCTCGCTCGTGATGGTAACGTTCACGTCGACGATGATGTTTTCGTAATAGGTGCCGCAGGCCACGATTACCGTGTCGCCGGCAGATGCCGAGTCGATGCCCGCCTGGATGGTCGGGGCGTCCGCGGGTACGTTCCAGGTCGTAGCTTGAACTGTAGTGGCTAAGCTGACCAGAGCGAGCAGAACAAAGGCCGGTAATGCAGAATCGGACGAGCGCATTCTCGCACCTCCTGGGTTCGGGGCGGAAGGGGCCGGATCAGCCGGGGTGCCTGGCATAATGCCCCGCACAGGCTGTTCCATAGAACTCGCATGGGTTTGCAGCCCTCCCTTTCTGGTAAGGCGCATCGATTATACAGCAAAAACGGTTGGATTGCAATATTTGCGAAATTCGGCGGTTGCCGGGGCGGCATCCGCCAGGCAGCACATGGCACACCGGCCGGCTTCCGACCGGCCCCGCCTCCAATCGATTCACGCGGCCGGGGCACTTCCGGGCCTCTGGTCTACCCCTCGCGCTTGAGAACGACGGTCATGTCGTTGAGGGCCTGGCGCGAAGCGAAGAAGTCCCTGATTTCGGGGTAGGCCTCGACACCCCACTCGGGCTTCGTTATGGTGGAGAAACGCCTGATGGTCACGCTGCCGTCGCCGGCCACGAATGAGATTCCGCAACTGCCCACCTCACTGGAGAAAGTCGTGTCGGCGGGCACGGCCTCAACGCTCCAGCCCGCCGGGAAGCTCACCGTTACGGTCTGGCTGGTCTCGCGCGCATAGTCCAGCATGATGTCGTACTTGCGCTCGTCAGAGGTGAAGGGGTTGTCCTGGGGGCTCAGGAAATCGGCGGGCCTCATGAGGAGCCTGTTTCCCATCTGCTGCCCCGCGAAGTCGGACTCGACCTTGCAGGCCATCTTGAGCGTAAGCCTGCTGTCCTCCATGCCGTCGACCTCAAACGAATCGGGCTCGAACGCCGGGTACCTTTCCTCCACAGTCTCTTTGAGATACTGCGTCTCTCCCGTGGCATCGGTCTTCCTGAGTCCGAAACGATGCGCCGCGGCGCACTGGCCGGTGCACTCCTCGGTGAGCGTGCCCGAGAGATGCAAGGCCTCGTCCATCGTGAGGTCGATCTCGCCAGAGCTCTCATTCGTCTCGGGCGCCGAATGGGGGATGGTATAGAAGAGCTGGTCGGGGTCGCCGGCGACGAGAGCCTGTGTCCCCTCGTTGTACCAGTCGACCTGGCCGGGCTTGAGGTAGTCGAACCCCGGCTTGTAGAAAACATACCCGCCTTCTTCGTCAGGCACCGCCACCAGCCAGCGCGTGAACTGCCAGTACTTGGCGTCTTCTATGAAGAAGTCGTCATCCCTGTCCACCGTGAAGGCCATCTTGGCGTCGATATTGAGTTCGCGGAGCATATCGTAATACGTGCAGCAGATCTCGGGAGAGTTCCCGTAGCCGTGTTCGATGACATGGCTCACGCAGCCGTTGCCCTTTCGCTCCTCGCCCGACTTGTCGATGTCGAGATTTGTGATGTTGTTGTTGAACCAGGCGCAGGTGTTGCGGATCTTCTGCGAGTCGCGGTCGTAATGCGAGAAGGCCTTGGCCTTCTCGCAGACATAGTAGTTGTAGGATGCATAGTCCTTAATGTTCTGCTCCAGCTCCTGGGTAACCTCTCCCCAGAATACCGCCGCGGGCCCGGGATCGGCGTAATAGTGATGAAGCTGCCACTTGAGCGATATGGCGGGAGGGGAGTAGGGCTCTCGCGCGAAAGCGGGGACGTCAGAGATGGTGAACACGAGTTCGCGCGTGTCCTTCAGGGACGGCCGCCTCTCCACGTTGAGCTCGTCCTCGCAGTGAAGCACGATATAATTCGGCGCCACGTCCTTGCCGAACTGCCTGTACTCGGTTCCCTTGAGGCCCTTGCCGCGGCACACCTTCCAGATGTACTCGCCCTCCAGCATGTAGATGTCCTTCTGGATCATCCAGCGGTGGGGCGGCCCATCGAGCTTGTACTTGAAGTAATATTCCACGATGCAGTCTTCGGAAACCGCCGGAAGCGAAAAGGCCTTCTGCTTGACCTTGAAGTCCTTGGTGACGAGGACTTCCTTCTCCTGCACCTGGTCTTCGTCGAGCTCGTAAGAGGTGCCCTCGCGGAGGAGAGTCCTTCCCCGTATCTCCTCGATCTCCTGGTCCCTCCGCAGGTAATCCGATAGGGCGTCACCCCACTCGCGCCCCTCGCCGCTCAAGATCCGTATGCGCCGGTAGAGCGTGTAGTAGGTGCGTTCTTTCTTTATGAGCTCTTCATCGTCCACGACGATCTTCTCGAAGATGATGACGGCGTCCCGTATCCCCCTGCCGTCGTCCTCCGCTATCGCCCAGTCGGCGGCGGTCACCGGGGCCCACTCGAAATCCGAGCCGGCCCTGAGCGCCGCGGGCGCGAGCAACAGGCACAATAGAGAGCACATTGTCGCAGCTCTTTTGGTCCCGCTCATCATCGATGTCCTCCTTGATTTCGGTCCGCGCGTCCCGGCCGGGTCTATCAATCCGGTGCCCGCTGTCTAAAGATGTCTAAGGGCGCTGTATCATTACGACCTGTCCGTTTATCTGGTTGAGTCTCCTCGTGAACGTCTTTGCCGACTCATAGTCCTCGGGCCAGATGAGAAGCCCGTTCCGCCGGTAGACGTTTGTGACGCGGAGCGAGCTCCCGTTTGCCGTGGTGCGCGAAGATATGCTGGCCGCCTCGCACTCCTCGTCCGCCTCGGGCGCGTCGACCTCGGCCGTCCAGCCAGAGGGGAGAGTCCAGGTGACGTCGGTGACCGTCTCCCGCGCCGAGCCCAACCATACCGGGAAATGGCGTTCTTCTGCTGTGAGCACGGGGAGCCCGGCTTCCTGGAAGATGTCGGGTCTTAAGAACACCAGGTTTCCTGCGTCCTGCACATAATGGCCGCTCTCGATGGTGAATGATGTCCATGCCGAGTCACCGCCGGCCCCCGTGCTGAAATCGCTTATGACGACAGAAGGCACGGTCTCGGAAAGCGTGCCCGTCCAGCCTTCGGTCATGTCCTTTTCGGACCTTACGCTCGCGAAGTACCTGGAATACGCGGCAGCTCCACCGAAGTTGGTGACCCTGACGTCCGCCGATATGGAGCCGTCCGGCTTGAGGCGGGCCCAGGCCGTGAATACGCGGCGGAAGTCCTCCGGTTTGGGGTAAGGGAGCTTCACAAGCACGGAGTCGGCCTCGCCGCCTATGAGTACGCGGTTACCCTGAAGGTTCCACGGAAGGTGCCCGATACCCGTCGCGGGATCGGTGGGATCGAAGAAAAGCCAGCCGTCCACCACCGCGTTCTCTATCCCCGCCGTGACCTGGCTGTCCTCCACCGGGATGCCGACGATGCAGTGGTTGAAGACAAACGGGTTGGGCACTCTCGGGTCGACCGGATAATGCGAGTTGCAGAGTACCGGGACAGCCCGGATGCCTGCCGCTCCAAGCATGGACACCATCAGCACCGACTTGTCCTTGCAGTCGCCGTAGCGATTGAAGAGAGTCGTGGGTGCGGGCCTCGGCTCCCACCTGTTCTTGCCGATCTCGATGGCTACATAACGCACGTCGTTCTGGCAGAATCCGGCCGCGGCCTTTATCTTGCCCTCGAAGTCCGCCGATGCACCCATGATCTTCGCGCTCTCGGAACTTACGTCTTCGGTCGTGACAGACGGCTCGCGATAAACGGCGGCCAGCCAATGCGAAACCGCGTTCCAGTCGGCGAACTGGGCCTCGAAGCTCTTCTCCGACCTCACGTACTCGGGGTCGTGGCAAGTGACCGCGAGTCTTCTCGAGAGGAAGTACCAGGAAGGTGCGAGTGGTTCCTCCGGCTGGTAGGCGAGCCCGCGCGCAGTCCAGACATAGCGGTTCTCATCCTGCTCGAACTCGATGTCCTCGGCGCGCCACGTCCCATAAATGACCTCCCAGCCCCTTGGCACTTCGATCGAGAACTGCGCGAACCTCACGGGCTGCTGCACCTGGAACACGAAGGACTGGTAGAAACTCGTCCAGCCGTCCTCGCGTGTCTTGATCTCGAAGGCCACGACGTCACCCGGCTCGACGTAGGGCGGGCTGGCGTGCATCACCTGGCTGTCGTCGTAGTAGCCGGCGCTTTCGAGGTAGCCGATGCTTATTACGTCGTCCTTCTCGAGTTCGTGAACCTTGCCGCTAGGCTTCACCACCCAGCATTTGAGCTTGTCCACCTTGAGGAAGGGATATACGGGATGCGAGAACCTGGCGTAATCCAGCCCGGCCCTGGTGAGTATCTTGAAAGCCGCCCTGGTGTCGGCCTCGGCCTTGCCGCTCTTGGATATCTTGACGTTCGTGGTATTGAGGAGTACGACGGCGGTAGCCTCGTCGGGCGCTATCATGCCGGCGCCCTGGCCTGCGACCCCCTTGACCCAGTCGGGTTCTGAAAACGCCGCCGGTGCGGTGAAGATAAGGAGAATCAAGCCGGCAACAAGGGCTGGTCTTGTACGCATGAGTGGAGTCCTTTCCTTATGTCGGCCGGACCGTGCCACTTGCCCGGCCGCGTCCCTTGCCGGGCGCCTGCCTAAGTGCTTCAACATCCTGCCGCCGGACTGTGTCCCACCCCGAAGGCGCTGCACTAAAATCCGGTCCCGAATCCAATGCCCGCCGTAACCAGATTCTGCATGAGTTTCTCGGAATCGAAACCGCGCCAGTAGACTATCTCAAGGTTGACCTTTGAAATCTGTGCCGTGAGCCCGAGGGCGGCGAAGGTGCTGCTTACACCGGTCTTGTCGGTGAAGTTGCGATAGCCCGCTCCTCCATAGGCAAGCAGGTTGTTGCCGCCGGACTCCATAATCACATAGCCGAGAATGGGGTAGAGGTAGAAATGGAATCCCTTGTCGTGGTAGTGCGAAAAATCGTCGGCCTCTGCCTCGGCCGTGTCGAGGTCGCGCTCGGTCTCGGCGTATATGCCTCCGCCCCTGAACCCGAAGACGAGCTTCGAGCCCCGGGATCGGCCGTAGAAACCGACGTTGACGAGCCACTTGACGTCGACCCTGCTCTCCGAGCAGACCGTAGAGGTGTCGGTTTCCGTGCACTTGAGCTTGTCCTCGGTCTTCCCCGATACGGCGAGGCCTGCTCCAAGCGTGAAGGATGCTTCGAAGTTCGCGGCCGCCGCTTCTTCTTCGGCCTGGGCGATCTCCGGCGTTACCCTGCCGCCTTTGCGTAGCCCCGCCTTGACGTCCACGACCTGGTCCGCTAGGTGTCTCACCACGCTCGGCATATCCTCCCAGCCCCCGAAGGACTCGGCGCTCCATGTCCCCGAGAGGTCGCCCGAGAAGACGTTATAGGTCTCTATGGTAATGGTCAGGATCTTGCCGAACTCGGAGACGGTGCCGATAATGACGCTGTTGGCACCCAGTTTCTCGCCCGTGGCGATGGCGCAGTCGGAATCTCCGCAGATCTCACCCGCCTCGGCCCCGGTCCCGCGCATGACCTCACCTGTCGCGGCCCTCACCTCGTCTATGTCAAAAACGGAGAGCCCACCCGTCTCCTCAAGATAAATGCCAAGGGATTCGGCGGCTGCGCCGCCGAGCTCGGCGGGTACGTCCTCCACAATGAAGTCGAGAACCGCGACCGACCAGGCATCAGTGCCGGGTTTGCCAGCCTCCGGCTGGGCCGTTGCGGCGACCGGGATCAAGAGGCAGAGGAACAGCAAAGTCACTGGTATATAGGTAAGAGAAAAGCGCAGCAAGCCCTTAACTGCCATGGCGTTAGCAGCCCTCCATCTACGAGTAGGTACGTTCAGTGTATGCCGCCGCAGGGCCCGCGTCAACTTCTTAGTTATCAGTGCATTGCTGCCGCCGCCCCTAATATCGCCGGAGAAATACACAGAGTCTCATTGAAATCTATAACTGATCAAAGCCGCAGAGGTTGGGGAACTCGATCGATAGCGGGCCCGACTCAGTAGCCGATTGCAATTCCGCCCCGGCGCGGGTCGCTCACACCGATTTTGGGGGCACGGCTTGACCTGTCCGCTTCTGTCTGAGTGCTGGAGTCGGGCTGAGCGGCTAGCCCAGCCTCGGGCAATAGCAACTGAACGGCATGAACATCCCCCAGCGCCTCGACCAGGTGAATATCATGTCCCCGTTGCATCAGGTTCTAGAGGACATCCGCCGGGAAGCCCGCTGATTCCACCCTGGTCTCATCCGGGAGCCACTGGTGGTGAAACCTCGGCGCCCCCACGGCCTTCTCCAGCGACATATCGTAGACCAGGACATTTAGTATTACCTGCAGCACCGTGGTGATGATGGTGCTGCCGCCGGGTGAGCCAAGCACGAGCATGGCATCGCCCTCCTCAAGTACGATGGTCGGTGTCATGGAAGAGAGCATGCGCTTCTCGGGCTCAATCGCGTTGGCCTCGCCGCCCACCAGGCCGTAGATATTGGGGACGCCGGGCTTGATGGAGAAGTCGTCCATCTCGTTATTGAGGAGCACCCCCGTTCCCGCAGCGACGACTCCTGAGCCGAATCGGCTGTTGAGCGTCGTAGTGCAGGAGATGGCGTTGCCGTGGCGGTCCACAATGGAGAAGTGGGTGGTCTCGGTGCTCTCCCTGCGCGCCGGGTCCTCCGCGGCTTTGCGGTTCTCAAGGTCCCGGGGCCTTTCCTTAAGCTTGTCCGGAGCTCTGTCTGTGGGTTCTTCGAGCATGCTCCCTTCGATCTCGCCTACACTCCGCGGGCCGTGGGTTATCCCGCTGCTGGGTGTGGCCCGCTCGGGGTCAATACCGGCGGCCCGAACCGCGATATACCCGGGGGAAAGCAGATACGCTGCGGGCACGTGGTAGAAATCCGAGTCGCCCAGGTATTCGGCCCTGTCTGCGTAGGCAAGCTTCTCGACCTCGGTGAGTAGTTGGATGTAGTCGGCTGAGTTGTGGCCGAGTCCTTCGAGGTCGTAGTCCGCCAGCATAGCGAGCATCTGGCAGAGGAGCAGCCCCCCCGAGCTGGGAGGAGGCATGGATACTATAGTGTGGCCTCTGAATTCGCATACAATTGGCTTGCGCTCGACCGGCTTATAGGCTGCCAGATCTTCTTCAGTGATGATGCCGCCGTTGGCCTTCATGTCGGCGGCTATGAGCTCTGCCACGGGGCCCGTGTAGAAACCGTCCCTTCCATTCTCCATTATCCGCAAAATGGTCAAGGCCAGGTCTTCCTGCATGAGAAAGTCGCCTGCCTCGATAGTCTTACCGTCGCGCGTGAATACGGCCGCCGTGGCCGGGAATCGTGCGAGCTTCTCGCGGGCGTCGGCGAGGTCCTGAGCGAGACGGTCGCCTACAATGAATCCATCCCTCGCCAGCTGGTAGGCAGGCTCCAGAAGGTCCTCCCAGGGTAGCGTGCCGTACTTCCTGTGAATATCCCACATTCCAGCTACTGCTCCCGGGACTCCGCTGGCCATATAGCCCAATGTGCTCGCCCCGGGAATAACATCGCCCGCCTCATCGAGATACATGTCGCGCCGGCTCGCGAGCGGCGCCTTCTCCCTGAAGTCGATGGCAGTGTTGATATTGCCGTCTTCCATATGGATCACGATGAAGCCGCCGCCACCGAGGTTTCCCGCCTGCGGGTGCGTGACCGCGAGCACCATGTGCACAGCCACGGCTGCGTCGACGGCATTGCCGCCCTTCTCGAGAACCTCTATGCCGATCCGGGAGGCATGCTCGTCCACCGAGGCGACCATGCCCTGGAGGCCGGGGGCCGAGGTGGCATATGAGACCGCCGTAGTCCCAAGTGTCGAGCCAAAGGCCACTAGCAGGAACAGCAGGCAATACTTGTCTGGGAGTCGGCCAGGCATCATGTCCTCCCTACTCTGAAGTAGGCTGGCATCCGGGTGTACTCAGGGCGGCAATCGCATGCCGACAATCACAGGCACGGTATCACAGGGCGAGACCCGAATCAATCCCCGCGCTAGGGTCAGAAGACTGTTACAATCGTTGCCCATCTTGAGGGCGAATCAATACTACGAGTAGCCGAGAGGCATTCGATCTCTCTACTTCACTACGAGGATCTTGCGTGTAATGATCTCACCATTGGCACAGATCCTAAAGAAGTAAACCCCGGCGGGAACTAAATCCCTCTTGGAATCCATGCTGTGCCATACAATCTGATGTCTACCTCTTTCAACAATCCCGTCGAATACATGTGAGACCAATCTGCCCTTTACGTCATAGACAGACGCCTGTACCCTCTGTCGCTGGGGGAGATGGCACTCGATTCTCACAATGTCGCGCATGGGATTAGGCAAACACTCCGAGATCTTGAATATGGTCGGTGTCGCCGTGGCGACGGAGGCCCCAGCTGAGCATATGGCAATAGCAATGGATGGCTCGCTCTCGTTCTTCGCGAGGTCCATCGCAGTAACCCTGTAGTAGTAGACTATGTCCGGATCTACATCACTAATGGTTATGGTGGTATCTGGACTGGTGTAGACGGTTTCGGCCTCTTCAATCACGAAAGTGCTGTCCAGGCCTCGATAGGTTCTGTATGAAACAACGTCACGCTCGGGATTCGGAGCCCAATAGACTCGCGTTGATGTCCCAAGTCCCTCTCCGGTAACGTCCTGGGGAGTGGATGGAGGACTCGGGTCTACTGCATAACTCCAATCTGTCTGGCTGCTCCAGGTCAGGCTGTCGCCGTCCGAGGCGCGTACCTTCCAGTAGTACTGCCTTCCTCCAACAAAGAGAGACTCTGGGAATGTGCACTGACTCTCAATGAGCCCGGACAATATCACGGGACTTGTGTATCCAGGATCCTGATCTATGTAAGCCGAATATGTGACGACGTCGTGGCAGTCTGGATCGACAGCATCCTCCCAATCCAGCAGCGGGATGGTGTCAAGCACGGACATGTTGTCCGGGCTGAGCAGGTTGAAGGGCAATGGTGACCTGTTGGGATAATCGGGCAGCCAGGGGTAGAACAAAACGTGATTCCCAACACGGCTTCCTGTGCCCGGGCCGGAGCCGGATGGGCCGCTTGGATCTCCCCACCAGTTTTCGATCGCATCGACTACAACGGTAGAGTCGGCATTGAAGACGCCATAGACGTTGGCGCAGGCAAGGCTATTATTCCTTATGGTGGCAGGGGCATTCAAATCACACTGGATGGCCGTGTCAACATGATCGATGTAGTTATCGGAAATGTAAGGAGCTGAGTTAGAGCACCTAATCCCGTAACCGCATTGCCTGTTCATGATCTGATTGGTCTCTATTCGGGTTCCCCCACATGACGAGAGGAATATGGCGTCCGGCCAATCGAGGAACTCGGAAAGAGCGATGTTTATGGTGTCGACTTCAGCAGCACTTATAGCCCAGTCTGAGCCACTTAGGCCACTAAACGAAGCTTCTCTCACATAGAGCCATCCCCCATCAGCATGAACGCCGACCTCGCTATTAATCACATCGTCCTCAAGCAATCGAACGGTCACGTTGCCGTAGTACCAGATCGCAGTGCCGTTCGAAGACCCGGATATTATATTGTGCTCACACCAGCAGTATATTGTCCCGACCCAGCCATCCTTCATTGAAGCGTGTATGCCGTACTCTGTACCGAAGATGCTGTTCCATCGTAGGCGAGCCTGTATTGTGCCCTTGTCATAGTCCTCACCGGTATAAAGACTGATTGCCTTCGCACCGCCCGAGATGTAATTGCTGTCAATGAACGCGTCGATATACCCACGATTAGCCCCGCCCGACCTACATCGGGCCGTCATCTTGAGATAAGACAGGGAGTTTCGAGCAACTTCCGCCCACAGATGAGCATTGTCACCATCGGAATTGAGTTCCAGATCTCCGACCACATCACTGTCGCTGAGGTGGAGGTACAATGTGTCATCGGGGACATCAGCATAGACCTTCACGCTGCCATCCACATGGCAACTGTCTATGCCTATGCCGCCGGGCCCGGAGTCGTTCGTGGCGTAGATGGCATAGTC
>Ga0180437_10011827_pt1 | contig 10408 bp, 8 predicted proteins | sample SS_ome_4_FD_132410 | JGI IMG/M metagenome (GOLD analysis project Ga0180437, IMG submission 132410) | Hypersaline lake sediment archaeal communities from the Salton Sea, California, USA - SS_3_D_1 metaG | ecosystem: Environmental > Aquatic > Non-marine Saline and Alkaline > Hypersaline > Sediment... | reverse complement strand
GTCGGGCGCGTCTAAAGGGGTGTAGTGGCTCCCAGCTTCCAACAGGACGTTGCGTTCCCAGACCATGGACGCGCAGCCTATTGCGGCGGTTCGATGGTGATGGGTGTGTTGATGTCGGTAACATTGGCCTCTGACTCGATGGTCACCTGGCCTGTCTTCATGCGAAACAGCCCTCGGATGACAACCGGTGGCAGATCGCTTTGATTGGCCACCCATACCTCTTTGTGCATGGATTGTGTGGCCATCTCAAGGTCGTAAACGTAATGTTTGCAGCTTACGCCATTCACCGTCTCTTCGCCTGCCAGGACCATGTCTTCTTCCGGCGTCATGACGTCCGCTGTGTTGTCAAGGTGCTCCGCCGCATCCTCTTCGGTGCCCTGCACCCAGGTGCCAGCTACCTTGACCCACACGGTGTCGCCACTCCAAATATACTCCGCCATGGGAGTCTCTCCCATGCCCCACAAGAGGCGTCTGGCAGGGGGCTCACGGACATATTCTATCGTGATACCCGTCGTCATCGCACCGCCGGTAGACATCTTTAGCTCGAGACGGTAGCTATCCAGGTCGTCCAGGCTGGCAACCTCTACCGCTTCGCCAGGCTGGCCGCCTGGTTGCGTGGGCATGCTGGGCATTTCCATCACATTCTCTGGCGGTTTGATGGTGATGGATGCATTGATGTCGTAGAGGTCACGTTCCTCTTCATAAGCCATCGTTTCTTCTTTGCCCGAAGCATACTTGAGGGTCAATTCCTGTGTTGTCTGTGACCGTATGATGACCTGCGGCAAGTCACGCTCGTCGGCGACACAGATCTTGCCCTCGATGTGGCCTTCCATCTCCTTGGGCAGAAGTTGCAGCGCCTCCTCGGGTGCATCCTCAGGGCTGGGGAAAGGCATGGAGAAATCAGTGTCTACGGTGTACCATGTGCAACGCACGTCGTTCACCGTGTCCTGGTCAGCTTTTTTCATGCTGCTTTCCATGTCTTCCAGGATGTCTTCCAGGTTAGCCTGGAGATCCTCCTGGGAAAAGGGTGACTCTTGGTCCATCCCAGATTTGAAATAGAACCAGGTCTCGCCGTCCATGTTGGTCCATGACTCATCGCCGATGCTGATGATTTCCATCAGCACGTCTTCGGAGGAATCGTACATGGTGATGTGGCTGGCTTCCGGCTCCCGGACCCATTCCATCTCTGTCGTCATGTCCTCCCCCAGCATGCCCTCCCCTTCTTGCAGGGTCATCTTTGTGCGCATGCGGTAGCTGTCCAGGGTTTCCTGGGGATCGGCAAAGATCCCGGTCACGCCAGATGGATCGGCCGGGGGCTTGGTCTCTTCACCCGCAGGAGCGGGTTTCGTTGGCGCTTCGCTGACAGGGGTAGCCTCCTCGGACGACGACTTGGTGACCTCAGAGGCAGGCGGCTGCGTTGCTTTTCTTTCGTCTGCCTTGTCGCTTCCACCCGGCGAACCACATGAAGTGACCAGTAAGGAAAAGATGAGCAACATGGTCGGGAGAATGTAGCATCGGGTTCTCGTGCTCAGTGTCATGTAATACCTCCTCGTATTGCGAGCATAGCACTTGTCCAGAAATAACCCTGTACTGACCGTCCAGGACAGTGCACCGCATTTTTGAGTGCGTTTTACGTCTGATTTCATACCCAAAGTGCGAAGCACTTGGTCCTGGACAAAGTACAGGGTTAATAATGGACAAGTACATAGTGAAGGGGTTGGTAGATCTGAGAGTGCTCTCGCTGGATCACGATTCATCGGCCTGTGTCTGAACAGTATGCGTAAAGAGCTCCCGGACATGGTCTATCGAATGGGGTTGGCAAACGATCACTGACTGATGTGAGCTTACACCTGCTCCATCCTAGCATGGAAAAGTCTACAAAAGGTTAGAACTTTGTTAGAAAACTGTTAGAAATGCTTATTCGTTCTATATCCATGGGGATGCGAGCTGTGCCACTCCCAGGCGGTTTCAATGATCGTGCGCAGATCTGGAAACTGTGGCTCCCAGCCCAACTCTCGCTTGATTTTCTCTGAGCCGGCGACGAGCACCGCCGGGTCGCCAGCCCGACGGGGGCCGGCGACGGCCGGAATCGGGTGGCCGGTCACTTTTCGAGCCATCTCGACGACCTCTCTGACCGTGAACCCCTGACCGTTGCCCAGATTGTAAGTACGGCTGCCTTTGTCCAGGGCTTCGAGGGCCAGGATGTGCGCCTGGGCCAAGTCGGTGACGTGGATGTAATCTCGGACGCAGGTGCCGTCCCGGGTGGGATAGTCGTCGCCAAAGATGACCACGTGATCGCGCACGCCCGCTGCTACCTGGAGCACGATAGGGATGAGGTGCGTCTCTGGGTCATGATCCTCGCCCCGCTCACCCGTGGGCGATGCCCCGGCGGCGTTGAAGTAGCGCAGGGCTGCGTAGCGGAAACCATAGATTCGGTCCAGCCAGTGGAGCATCCGTTCCAGGATGTTTTTCGATTCGCCGTAGGGGCTGCCAGGGACGATGCGCTCGGTCTCGTCAATGGGCATTCGCTGTGGATCGTCGAACAGATTGGCCGTGGAGGAGAGGATGAACCTGCGCACGCCATGGGCTACCGCTTCCTGCAACAGATTCAGGCCGTTGCAGATGTTTTCGCCCAGGTACATAAAAGGTTGCTCCATGCTCTCGCCAACGAGTGTGTGCGAGGCAAAGTGCATCACTGCTTCAGGGCTATGGGCGTCGAACAGCGCTTTGACGACTGCTCGGTCGGCCAGGTCGCCCTCGACGAAGGCGGCTTGGGGATGGACCGCCTCCCGGTGTCCGAAGTAGAGGTTGTCAAAGACGACAACTTGCCTTCCTTGTTTGACCAACTCTTCGACGACGATGCTGCCGATGTAGCCGGCTCCGCCTGTTACCAGGATTGTCATGATGTGTCTCCTTGCTTGAGTTGTGCGTTCAGAAGTGAGGACTAGGTTGTGCATTGAAGTAGCAAAACGCCGGCCAGCACTGCACCGCCGCCAGCTAGCTGCGCTGGTGTGAGACTCTGTCCCAAGAAAGCCCAGGCCAAGACGGCGGCGATGACCGGTTCTGACGTGGCGACAATGCTCACCACACTGGCTGGCAGTCGCTTCAGGCTTTTGCCCAGCATCAGGTACGCGCCCAAGGTGGGTCCGAGGGCCAGCGCCAACAGCCAGAGTGCCGGTGCTGGTCGGCTCACAACTGCCCAGAGGCGCGACGGTGACTGCCAGGGCAGTAGAAATAGCCCGCCGAAACCCAGTGCGTAGAACATTGCCGTCCAGGGCGAGTAGCGTTGCACGGCCTGTTTGTTGAGGAGTGTGTACAGTCCGTAGGTCAGCCCCGACGCCAGACCAAAGAGAATACCTGCGATGTCCAGTTTGAGTTGCGATGTGTCATAGGCGCGCGCGACCAGCACACAACCAGCAAATGACAGACCGAGTGCAGCCAGTTTGGTGCGTGTCAGTGGCTCGCCAAACGCCCGCCAGGCAATGAGTGTCACCCAGGCTGGGGCAGTGTAGAGCAAAACCGCTGCCGTGGCCCCACCTGTCAAGCGGATAGCATAGACGTAGACGATGAAAAAGGCGGCCACGCCTAGCAGCCCAAAGGCCACAAAGAGCGGCAAATCTCGGCGGTGCAGGCGCAACAGTGCTGGCCGCTGGGTCGCCAGGGCTATGCCCAGAATGACTGTGCTCAAGGCCGCCCGAAAGAAGGCCACTTCCAGTGGCGCGACGTCGTAGAGACCCACCAGATTGTGATAGAATATGACTAACATGCCCCACAGCGCCGCCGCGCCCGTCACCAGCAGATAGCCACTCGTCCGTTCGCTCATTTTCCCTGGTCGGTTCGACTTCCTCGAGAGTCTCCGTAGAAAGTAGACATAAAGCTTAAGGAATTCGGGCAGGTTGGCTGACTGTCTACCCGTCAACTCAAGTATACACCACACACGCGCATTGTTCAAGTTGTCGCTGAGCGGATTTTAGGCTATAATGACAGGCAGCGGTCAGGCCATCCCCCAACCGGTTAGATTTCTGGAGTTATGGCAGGGCTTTCAAGAAGGATTGCGCGATCATTCATCTCAAACCTGCAGAGGATCTAGGCGTGGTGGCCCCTTCCTGTCCGAAGGGGCTTTATATAGGAACGAGGTGCGGCATGGACAAAGCGAGAATCAGAGTGACAATCTACGCAGGGCTGGTGTTGGTGGCCTTGCTGTTGAACGCGGCGGGCGTCTCGGCGCAAGGAGGAAGGGTGCTGGTGCTGGAAATTGAGGGACCCGTGACGCCGGTCATGTTGAGTTACATCAGTCGGGGTGTGGAGCAAGCAGAGACCATAGGGGCTGAGGCGGTGGTGATTGTGCTGGACACGCCAGGTGGCTCGGTGACGCTGATGGAAAAAGTCGTCAAGACGATTCGGTCGGCCAAAGTGCCATTGGTCGTCTACGTCGCGCCGCCAGGGGCGATGGCTGCCTCGGCAGGAACGGTGATCACGCTGGCGGCCCACGTGGCTGCCATGGCTCCAGAGACCAGCATTGGCGCCGCCAGCCCCGTGGGTGGTCAGGGGGAGGACCTGGGAGAAACGATTGAGAAAAAAGAAAAGGAGATCTTGAAAGCACAAGCCAGGGGATTGGCCAGGCGGCGGGGCGAGGAGGCAGTGGCCTGGGCCGAGCAGGCCATAGATGAGGCCAAAGCTGCCTCAGCCGACGAGGCGTTGGCGTTGGGTGTGATTGACTTTGTGGCCGACAACCTGGAGGATCTGCTGGGTCAGATAGACGGATTTGCCGTGTCGGTGATGGGCGAGGAGGTCACACTGCACACGGCGGAAGCCGCCCGCGAAAAGCTGCCCATGAATCCACTGGAGCGACTGATGCACACCATTGCCGATCCCACCATTGCCGTCATTCTGATGACCATCGGAATCAACGCGCTGATCTATGAGCTCTCGGCACCAGGTGGTTATGTGGGAGGCATCATTGGCGCGATCTGCCTGGGATTGGGTCTCTATGCGCTGGGGGTGCTGTCGGTGGACTATACGGGGCTGATCTTTATCGCGCTGGCCTTTGTGCTGTTTGTGCTGGACATAAAAGCGCCGACGCATGGCGTGTTGACGGCAGGCGGCATCGCCTCGTTCGTCTTTGGTGCCGTGTTGCTGTTTCAGGCCTCAACGTTCGACGTGCCGTGGGGAGCGATTATCGGTATGGCTGCCCTCACCGGTGGGTTCTTTGCCTTCATTGTGACCCAAGCCATACGTGCCCAAAGCTGGCGGGTGACGACTGGTGGCGAAGCTCTCATCGGCGCGGCGGCAGTGGCCCGCACCGATATCGACCCGGAGGGGACGGTGTTCCTCAAGGGTGAGTATTGGACCGCCTTGGCTGACGAGGGAAACGCTATCAAGGCTGGCAGTCGGGTGAAAGTGATGGGCCGTGAAGGATTTCGGCTTCGTGTGCGGGGGGAGCGTGAGGAGTAGCGTCGTGGCAAGTCCGCATGTGATGCCACATGGCGCTTTCATCCGCACTGGTGAGCCGTGAGGAGTCGCCAACTATTCGGTTGTCACTGGCAGGTAGACGTGGAAGGTCGAGCCCTTGCCTACCTGGCTTTCTACCTCGATGCGTCCTCGGTGCTTTTCCACCACCTTTTGACAGACATATAGGCCCAGACCGGTTCCTTGACCGGCAGGTCTGGTGGTGAAGTAAGGTTCAAAGAGGCGAGGCATGTTTTTGGGGGGAATGCCAACCCCTGTGTCTGCGAAGGAGATGCGCGCAGTAGGTGTGTCGCCATCGTTCAGCCAGGCGGTCGTCACAGTGAGCGTGTCCTTGCGCTCCATTGCGTAGGCGGCGTTGATGATGATGTTCAGGAAGACCTGCTCCAGTTGATCCGGGTCCACCAACATGGCCGGCATGTTGGGATCGTAGCAAGTCTTCACCAAAATGCCCCGCTTCTGCAAACGGAACGAAATGAAGGCCAGCACCTCGTCGAGCAGGTGGTGGATGTCGGTCAGGCGCGTTTCCAGCGGATGCGTGCGGGCAAATTCCAGGATGTTCGCCGCCAGTTTGGCGATACGCCTGGCCTGGTGCACGATTCGCTGCATGTCTTGAGCGGTCTCTGGTTCACGCGGGGCCATGCGTCGTTGGACAAACTGGGCGTAGGCAGTGATGGCCGTCAGCGGGTTCCTGATCTCGTGGGCAAACTCGGTCACCAACTGCCCTACCGTGGCCATACGATCGGTGCGGGTGAGTTGCTCAGATAGCTGCTCGACTTGCTTGCGAGCCGTTTCCCGCAGCTGGCGCATCCGCTTCACTTTTGACTCCACAGCCACCAACAACTCTTTCGGTTCAAAGGGCTTGGTCAGGTAATCGTCCACGCCCATCGATTTACCCCGCAGGACATCCTCCTTCTCCCCCTTGGCTGTCAAAAAGATGAACGGCACCGTCAGCCACCGGTCATCCTCCCGGACGTTCGCGTAAAAGTGGTAGCCATCCATTTGTGGCATCATGATATCGGATACGATGAGTTCCGGGGTGATCTTGTCCAGCAGTTCCAGCGCCTCTTTACCATTCGAGGCCACGCTCACCGTATGCCCGGCCAACTCGAGGATCTCGCATATCCCGTCACGCATAGCGATGTCATCTTCGACGACAAGGATTGAAGCTGCCAGATTCTTTTCAGTGGTCATGTTGCACCTTAATCTGTGAGGACTGTGTGTTGCTTGGCTATCCTAATTCCGCCATAGGCAGGAGGGTGGTTAACAGGTTTCCGTCGCTCTCAACTTCTCATCGAACGGCTGGCAACACGAAGGCGAAGGTGCTGCCCACACCCTCCTGGCTGCGTACCCAGATACGGCCCTGGTGCTTGTCGATGATGGACTTGACGATCGACAAGCCGAGCCCGCTGCCGACAATGTCCTCTGTCTCTCTGCTTTGAACGCGATAGAACTTTTCAAAAATGCGCGTTAGGTCGGCAGGTGGAATGCCAATGCCGTTATCTTGTACCGTCACCACGACTTGACCATCTTCATTGGTCGCAGAAACCGAGATTTGACCGCCCTCTGGGGTGTACTTGATGGCATTGTCGATCAGGTTGGATACGGCTTGGCTCAATCGCAGAGGATTGCCCAATACAGGCGGCAAGCCGGGGACGACGTGCTTGTGGAGCGATTGTTTTTTCGAGTTCGCATGGCTGGACAGGCTCGCAGCCGCTATCTCGACGATAGCTCCCATGTCGCACCGTTCCATCTCCAGATTCACGCCCGTTTCAATGCGGCCCAGGTCCAGCAGGTCGGAGATCAACTCGGTGATGGTTTCGACGCCGCGCCTGATTTTGTTCAAAAAGTCCTGCTGCTGCTCATTGAGTGGTCCCACCATCGGCAGCAGGTCGGCAAAGCCCTTGACGGACGTCAGGGGCGAGCGTAGATCGTGCGAAACGGCGGCGACAAAATCACACTTCATGCGGTCTAATTCCTTGAGGTGGGTGATGTCTTGCATGACAGCTACGCGACCTACGCCCGGAATGGGAGTAACGTGCGCATTGAGCGTGCGCCCGTCGTGCGAAGAGATTTCGGCGCGAGCGAACTGTGTCCCGTTCCTCGTCCGGCGGAAGAGATCGGTCAGAGTCTTATTGTCTGTGACCTCCGTCAGGGGGTACCCTGTAACTTTGCCGGCCATGCCAAAGGCCTGGCGGGCAGCCTGGTTGGCCAACATCACCCGTTCCGCATCTCCCTCCTCGATGAGGATGACAGCGTCTTCGGTGTTAGCCAGCACTGCCTCCAGTTTGCAGCGTTCCTCTTCCACCGCGCCAAAGAGACGGGCGTTTTCGATGCCGATGGCGGCATAAGCGGCCAGGGCGGAGAGCATGTTCAGTTCGTGTTGACCAAGCTGCTCGTCCGAGATCGTGTTGTTTACGCCCAACACGCCGATGACTTGATCCTTGACTTTGATCGGCACGTTGATCGATGCCTTGATCAGGTCGTCCGGTTGGATTTTGAGGTTCTGCCCACCGATGATCGCCGGTTTGCCGGTCTGTATCACCTGCTCGACCACGGAATCTTGTACCCTGAGACAAAGGTTACGGGCCGTTTTCTCTTCGACGCCCTGGGCTGCACGGACATAGAGTTCGTCCGTGTCTTTATCCACCAGCAGCAAAAAGCCTTCCTCGGCCCCAGTGACATAGACTGCGGCCTCCACCAGCCGATTTAGCAACTGTCTCAGGTCTAACAAGGCCGTCACCGATTGGCCAATCTTGCACAGCGTGTCGAGTTCCTTGACGCGGCGCTCCAGTTGGTGGTTTGCTCTCATCAATTGCTGGGTGAGGGTGTCCCTTTCCTGCCGCAGACGCACCTCGGCCAGGGCTCGCTCCATGGCGGCCAGCAGTTCGCCTGTTTGAAACGGCTTGATGACATAGTCCTTCACCCCCAGCCGGAAGACCTGCACGGCCAACTCTTCGGAGCAGTGAAACGTCATCAGGATAACGGGTATATCGCGACCTTGGTCGTGGAGCGCCCTCAGGACCTGGATCCCGTCCATGCTGGGCATTTGTAGGTCCAGCAAGATCAAGTCCGGGGATTCCTCCAAGGCGACGTGAAGTCCCTCTTGTCCATCGCTGGCTGTCAGTGCCTGATAGTCATTGGGTTTCAGGACGTAATTGACGACAAATTTGAGGTTCTCTGGCCTGGCGTCCACTACTAACACGCGTTCCCGTGTCACCACAATCTCCTGTGTCAGCTTTCTTTGACAGTCAATTCCTTTCCTCATCAGATTATACCAGAAATCACGCAATGTTGTGTGAATTCTGTGTTAATGTTCCGTAGCAGTTTCGCCACGTGATTGCCAAGTGTCACTGTAAGTGACAATCGTGTGTGCTGGGTTGTCATGGCTTGCCGTTCAACGTTGCGTCTTGATCGAAAGATGCTGGCCATCGGTGATCATCTCAACGTTGCCTCGCTCGTCGGTGCGGATCACTGTGTATGCCACCAACCGTGCCAGTACATCTGGCGCGGGATGTCCCAGGCGATTGTCCCGGCCTACCGAAATGATCACCCATTGCGGATTTGCAGCCTTGAGGAAAGCAGGCGTCGAGGAAGTATTTGACCCGTGATGAGGTGCTTTGAGCACGGTACTGGCCAGCGGTTGCCCAGACCGGACCAACTCGTGCTCGACCTCGGCTTCGATATCGCCCGGCAGCAGCACCGAGACCTGTCCCGAGACCAGCCGGGTGACGATGGAGTTGTTGTTGCTATCGGCTCCGGTGCCCGCCATCAGCTTGGGACCAGGATGGAGGACGGTGAGCGTCACGCGGCCGCCCAGCGCCACCTGCGTGCCGGATCGGCTATCCAGGACGGGGATCTCCTTTTCAGTCAGCAGTTCCTGCCAGCGTGTGTAAGTGGATGTGTGAGAAGGGTGTCCGGTGTCAAAGACTTGCCCCACGCGATAGCGTTCCAGCACCGGCACGAGGCCCGTCAGGTGGTCTGCATCCGGGTGGGTGAGGATCACCAGGTCCAGCGAGCGGTCCCAGAAAGGCATCTGCTCTCCCAGGCGGGCCAGGAGCGTCGCCGGATCGGGACCCCCGTCAATGAGGACCTGCTGGCCGGTGGGGCTCTGGATGAAGATCGCATCCCCCTGGCCCACGTCAAAAAACACGACGTGTAGTTTCCCATCGGGCAGACTGCCGACCGCGATCCAGACCAGGATCAGGATGATGACCAGCCCGCCCACTGTGGCCCTGGTCGGCAGACGGCAGGCCAGTTTGCGCCACCAGGCGCTACGTTCTGACTCGCCTTGTTGCACGATCCCCACCCCCGCGAGAAGCAAACCAACACAAGCTCACACCAGCGCTGCGCTCATCCGTCCCAGTGCGTGCCCTTTAACGTGCAGATGATCTCTGGTCAATTTTACCACACCCTATCTCTTTTGCAACACGCTTGACATCCCCTTCAAACTGATGAAATAGTCTCCTCAGATGAGGCGCATCATCATCTGCAGGGACCTCAGCCACAACCCCTGGCACAATTGGGAGGCTTTGCTTTTGCAGGACTGCGCGAGGACCGTCGGGCAAAATAAAAGCAGAGCATTTCTGCCCTGCTGTTGCTGATCGTCCTCTATGGTTGTCACAAGTCGATCACCCTCGTTGGAGTCGTTCTTACATCTCTCCTTCAGGGCAGATGGCAATACACGTCGAACAGCAGCCGTATGAAGCGCAGGCAAAGGGGTTTTTCCAACCTTTGCCATCAATGGCTCCTATGGGACAGCTTGCCACGCACAGTCCGCACCGGGTACATGTCTCTTGCGCCATGGGTTTTCCAGGAGGTAGAGGGCAGTCCCGTTCTATCCGCCAAGAAAACGGAACGTACCCTTCCACGCCAGCCAGCCCAGGAGCAAGCCATAGTAGAGCCAGATGACGATCCAACTGGGCCGTTGAATATCAATCGC
>Ga0180437_10011826_pt1 | contig 10409 bp, 12 predicted proteins | sample SS_ome_4_FD_132410 | JGI IMG/M metagenome (GOLD analysis project Ga0180437, IMG submission 132410) | Hypersaline lake sediment archaeal communities from the Salton Sea, California, USA - SS_3_D_1 metaG | ecosystem: Environmental > Aquatic > Non-marine Saline and Alkaline > Hypersaline >... | reverse complement strand
GTTTGCGCCGGCGCGAACCAGGCTGACGCACTCTGGATCGATGTCTGTAAGGCGGAAGACCTTCTTGTCGTCGCCTTCGCCTGCTTTGCTGAGTGTCACTCTTCTATTCATCGCCGCCTCCCTGCTCATCGGCCTCTTCCCTGATCGCCGTTCCCCCGATGGAGTAGGCGCCGAGCTCTCCGGCCTTGACCTGTTTCCACAGTTCGTCGTCGACGATGCGAGTTCCGAGCAGCCAGGTCCCTTTGATGATGTCGTAGGAGTTGTCTCCATCTCCAAGTGTAAAGTCGCAAGGCGCCAGGTATGATTCGGCCGGCCTGACCTTCTCCTTGCCGGCCGCCCTCGCCAGAATCTTCTCAGTTATCGTCATACCCATAAAATCTGTCCTCACACTATATTGTCTGCCCTCTATAGCCGGCAGCGCCGCTGAGGGTCATACCCATAGCTTTATTGAACATCCCTCATCAGCTCACAGTTCCGCCTTAACTTCCGGCGGCAGACCCTTGTCCTTCGTCGAGACCATCCGGTTGATAGCATCCACATAAGCCTTCGCACTCGCTTCGATTATGTCGGTGGAGATGCCCCGCCCGATATACGTCCGACCTTCTTCACTTATGCTCACTGTCGCTTCGCCAAGGGCCTCCTTGCCGCCGGTCACAGCCCTGATTGAGTAGCTCTCCAGCTTTGGCGACAGGCCCGTCGCTTCTCTTATGGCTTCATACGCCGCGTCCACAGGCCCATCCCCACACGCCGCGGCTTGCTTTACTTCGTCTTTGACTTTCATTTTCACGCTCGCCGTCGGCAGCGTACCCGTCCCGCACGCCACATGCAGATATTCGAGCTGGTAAACCTTCTCCACAACGATGTGAACCTCGTCGTTTATGATCACCGCTATATCCTCGTCGAAGACCTCCTTCTTCTTGTCGGCGATTTCCAGAAACCTCCGGTACGCCTGTTCGAGCTCGGTCTCGTTAAGCTTAAAGCCGAGCTGCCCGCACCTATCCACGAAGCCGTGCCTGCCGGTGTGCCTGCCCAGAACCATTCGTGAGCCGCCCAGCCCGATGCTCTCCGGCGTCATAATCTCGTAGGTGGTCCGCTCTTTGAGCACGCCGTCAACGTGAACGCCCGCCTCGTGGGCAAAGGCGTTCGCTCCGACAATCGCTTTGTTCGGCTGAATGACAAACCCCGTCAGGCGCGACACCAACTGACTCGTGCGGTGAATTTCCTTTGTCTTGATGTTGGTGGTCAGGGCGGCACCGGCTTGTGAAAAGAAGTCCGTCCGCGTGTGGACTGCCATCACAATCTCCTCGAGAGCCGCATTGCCGGCTCGCTCGCCGAGCCCGTTGACTGTGCACTCGACCTGCCGCGCGCCGTTTCGCACGCCTGTAAGCGAGTTCGCCACCGCCATACCAAGGTCATTGTGACAGTGAGTGCTGATTACGCATTTGTCGATGCCTTTGGTCTCCGACTTGAGCCGGGCGATGATTCGGCCGTATTCGTACGGCAGCACGTAGCCCACCGTGTCCGGGATGTTCAGCGTCGTCGCGCCGGCCTCGATCACCGCCGTTAAAACTTCGATTACAAACGATATGTCACTCCGGCAGGCGTCTTCCGGCGAGAACTCCACGTCATCGGTAAAGCTCTTGGCCTGTTTAACTGCTTCAACTGCCATCCTCAGCACCTCATCGCTGCTCTTCTTTAGCTTATACTGCATGTGAATCGGCGAGGTCGCAATGAACGTGTGGATGCGCTTCTTCTTCGCGCCGGCCAGCGCCTTTCCGGCCGCATCGATATCCTCCGGATGCGCACGCGCCAGGCCTGCAACGACCGGACCGCTCACCAGTTCGGCAACCTGCTGCGTCGCCTCGAACTGCGCAGGCGACGAGACGGGAAAACCCGCCTCGATAATATCGACGCCCAAAACAGCTAATTGCTGCGCTATCTCCAGCTTTTCCGTAATCGAAAGCGAAGCGCCCGGCGACTGCTCGCCGTCTCGCAACGTCGTGTCGAATATGACTACTTTTTCTGCTGACATCGTTCTGTCTCCCAATTTTGTGCCCTGCCGGCGCCGATTGGGGCGCTCGCAGGGTCGGATTTCCGGGATTCTACGAAAAAAATGAAAGTTTAGAAAGGTTTTTGTAAATAAGGGTTTCTGCGCCTTAGCGGCGCAGTAACAGGCTAAGACCCAATAGGCCGGTGAATACTGTGCGAGTTGGACCATTGACCGTCATGCAAATCATTATAGCACCGCCCCAACCTCCCTGCAAGCAAAAAATCGCGGCCCGTGACCCCCACCCCCTAGGGAGGAATCCGGCCAGCCATCAGGTGCCGCTTGCCCAAATCCAGGCAAGATGCAGTCCCCCCAGCTCCACGGTCAACAACCTTTGCTGCAACCCACCCAAAAGGTCGCGCTTTTCCTGCTTAACTGGTAAGAAATACAGGGATTTGATAACATAAACGCCATAAGTTTCCTAAGAGGACTATGGTTCCGGCGGGAAGACAGCCCTGTGGTGTCCCTAAAAACTAAATCTCTGAGCGAGCTACTGATCGTTTACAATAATCTGGATAAAAGCCCAAAGAAAGAGCGAGGCTCGCTTTTTGAGAGAATCGTATTTGAGATGCTTCAGCATAGCGGTTTGAAGTCCGAGCCCTCTCACAAGGCCGTAACTGGCGAGCAAATCGATCGTTCCTTCAGGTTTGCTGATAAACTCTATCCGGTGCAGGCCGAATATGAATCGAGACAATTGTCACTCGATAAGATCGAAAAATTCGATACCACTGTACTCAAGTGGTTCGGCAATCCAAGAGGTTTAGTTGTGTCGGCTTCAGGCCTTCGTCCTGGCGCCATCATGAGACTGGTCCATCAGCCCTCCCCTCGACTAATTCTGTTCACCGGAGGGAACCTCCTGGCAGTTCTTACTGAAAAGGTCAAATTAAGCCGTGTCCTTGAACGCAAAATAAAGGCGACCGAAGAACGAAAGAAACCTCTGCTTGAGGTATCAGATTTTGAGAACTACGAGTATGAAGAAACAGAAAGCATCCGAAAAACTGATAAATACACTGCTTTGTTAGGAGCACGTCAAAAGGCGCCGGCATCGTAGGCCCTCGCCGCGTCGAGTTCGTTGGCAAACTGGCCGACGATTTTGTGTTTGCCGTTAGTGGAGGGGACCGTGGGCCGCTTATGGCGACGCCGACACAGTGGAAAATGATGTGGGACAACCGGTGCGGTGGTCGCCTGCGGTGGATTCACACCGCTGTTGCGGACACGTCGCAGTGCTACCGCTTTGCCTGATAGGCCGACAGCGGCACCTTGCCCCTTAAACGCAGGATAAACTCGATGACATCTCGTATGCTTATGATCCCGACCAGCTTGCCCTTCGAAGTAATGGGGACTCTCCTGAAGACGTTCTTTTTTAAGAAGTCGCAGATATCCAGAAGACTCTCATCTTCATCAAAAAACAGAGCAGGCTGTGTCATAAATTCATTGACCGTTCTTTCCTGCTCGCCTTCCTCCGTGCCCAGCAGACGTATCACGTCTTTTTCGGAAAGTACCCCTATCAAGGTCATATCCTCTTCCACCACAGGCAGGCCGGAGATGTCGTGATTGGCCATCAGCTCCATAGCTTCATAAATCGGGGTATGTCTGCCAACCGTGATTATGTCCTTTGTCATGATGTCGCGAGGGGTGGGGATAAGCATCAAGTTCTCCTTTCCTGAAAAGTCCATAGGCTTTTTTTCATCACAGCCGGAGATTTCGGATGCGACCGCACATTCAGGGGCTTCTCAGCCCGTGATGGTTTTCCAGCTCTGGTTTAGCTCCTCCATGATTGTGATCACCTCTCGAATCATCTGGGCGTCACATTTGATGTTTGCCTCGGACAGGTGATTACTCATAAAGCAATAAAGCTTGCGAAGGTTGGCGGCTATCTCGCCGCCTGCGTCCGTATCAAGAACTGCGTTTAGCTCGTTGATTATATCCTGGGCTCTTGTTATGTATCGGCCCTTTGCTTCGTGGTTGCCCGCCTCCAGCTCCTTCACCGCCAGCCTCATAAACTTTATCGCGCCGTCGTATAGCAACACGATGAGCCGCCCTTTGCCCTGTGTGGCGACCGCGGTTTCCTGGTATGCAGCGATTCCGTTCATAGTATCACTCCCTTATATAAAGAGGCCCGAAAAAGCCTTGCCTCAAGATGCCGGCCCACAGAATCACGTCGGATGAACGGCCGCTAATTCAGGTAACAGGGAGATGACCGCTGTCTTGAACAACAGTCATCTCCCCGGATTGCCGTTCATGGTACGGATGCTGTTGTTGCTACACTATCTCAGCAGGGTGAGCGCCATTTGCGGCATAGCGTTTGCTTGAGCAAGCATTGCCACACCGGCGTTCGCCAGGACCTGCGTCCTGGTCATCTCTGCCATTTCCGTAGCAACATCAACATCGGAAATACGTGACTCGGATGCCATGAGGTTCTCAGCCTGAATGTTAAGAACCTCCACGCTGCTCTGCAGACGGTTCATCTTGTAACCGAATGCGGCACGAGCGGTGTCCTTGCTGCTGATGGCCGTGTCCAGAGTGGCCAAAGCTGCCTGAGCACTGCCGGGGGCATCGATATTCAGCGCACTGATGCCAAGACCGCTCTTGGTCATATCGGTCGTATCAACGCTAATCGTGTCGGTCGCGTCGCCGAACACGATTGACACGCTGCCGGATGCGCTGTTGAGCATATTCATGCCGTTGAACTCGGTCGCGCCGGCAATACGCTCGATTTCATTCGCCATCTCGTCGAATTCCTGGTCCATAATGGCCCGCTGCGCAGATGAATACGTCCCTGTTGCCGCCTGCTCGGCAAGCTGCTTCATACGAACGAGCAGGTTATCGATGGTCTGCATAGCACCTTCCATCGTCTGGAGCATACTGATGCCGTCCTGTGCATTCCGAGCACCCTGCTGCAGCACCGCAATGTCGGCACGCATCAATTCACGCACCGCCAGGCCTGCGGCGTCGTCCTTGGCACTGTTGATGCGCAAGCCCGAAGCCAGCCTCTCGACCGATGTGGCCAGAGCATCATAGCTTGTGCCCAAGTGCCGAGCAGCATTTGCCGCCATAATGTTGTTTTTAATTGCTAACATAACTCTGACTCCTTAAAGAACACTGATCCAAGATTCTCTTTCTTTACTTTCGGCCCTGTCAAACCCGCTAATCTAAGCCTTGACTATGAAAGTGGGTCATGAAAACCGCGCTTTCAAAGGCCATTATCGGTCAGAACAGAAGGAACTTGAGCGATTTCTTCACCGAAAAAAGGCTTTACGCCGGTGGACCTGTAATATTGCCACGTGGGGTGCTGATAGGGGCCTTGAGCACCCGGAAATGGCGAGAAATTATAATAGAATAGCAAAAATCATCGCCGCCCGGGCCGGAGCCAAAGACCGCCGTCGAACCTTAGGGAATCCCCGCCGTTAAACCAACGGGCATGACATAGGCCCACGAGATCACGGCAAATCCTGCCGCCGAACAAGGCGTTGCCTGATTCGGGCAGGGTTCGTATACTGCCGGCAGGAAATGTGCGGCGCCGGCGCCGTGTCGCCTTTTCCGCATTGAGGCACAGCAGGCTCAAGAATATGGAAGAAGGACGATTACACAGCGCAAGACACACGCTTCTCGTGTTCAATTGCCACGAGCCGTGGGTGTATCAGCTCGGGGTGTTGGGTTACGGTCTCGACATCATTATAGGACTTGCTGGCAGGTACACTCAAATGTGGGACGCGCGGATGCGGCCGGCGCCGGAGAACTGCCGATTTCTTACATTAGCTGAGGCCCTCCATAGTAAGACCCATTATTACTGCATAATCACGCATAACATCAAGGATCTGCTCGATGTGAGGGAGCGGGCGGAGCCGCGTCTGCTGGTGGTTCATTCGACGCTCGAAGGGCGTGTGGAGGAGGAAAAGTCCGGCGTTTCTGCTGAAGAAATGAAACAGATGCTCCACAAGTACGTTGAGCTGACAAACTGCCACGTTGTGGCGACGTCTGCGACCAAGGGCGAGTCGTGGGGCTTCACCGAAGACATTGTGACCTTCGGGATTGATGCCCGGCAGTACCTGCCGTATTCGGGCGAAGAGCCATGCGGGATTCGGGTGTGTAACTTTATCAACAGCCGCAGAAGGATTCTTTTGTGGGACTTTTACCAGGAGGCTTTCGCCGGCATTCCGATGCGTCTGGTGGGGCACAATCCCGGGATGGCGGGGGTCGCGGCGGCGGATAGCTGGGACCACCTGAAGCGCATCCTGCGGTCGTACCGATTCTATGTGCACACCGCCGAGCCCAAACTGGAGGCGGGATACAATATGGCCAGCATCGAGGCGATGGCTGCGGGGCTGCCCGTTTTGGGCAACCTGCACCCGACCTCTCCGGTCAAACACGGCGTGAGCGGATTCCTCAGCGATGACCCCTCTGAACTCGGCAGATACGCCCAAATGCTGGTGGACGACAGGAGATTGGCGAGGCTGATGGGGCAAAAGGCCCGCAAGACGGCCATCGAATGCTTCCCAATGAGCAAGTTCAGGGAGAGTTTTCTGCGTTCCATCGAGACCTCTCGGCGAAAATGGCAGAACAGACCAGGATAATTGATTGGTCCGGCGGAGTGGGTAAGGCTGCGCGGCTTGGTCGATTTTGCCCAGTTTGACTGCAAATTGGGTTTGTTTGGGTTTGCTTGGGTTTGTTTTGGGTTTGGGGTGCGATAACGGGGGAAAAATGGGGGTCGGATTGGGTTTGTTTGGGTTTGTTTGGGTTTGCTTTTGCGGGGTAAAATTTGGTGTTTTTGCGGTAACCATTTGTGAGAACTGAGGTTAAGGCATATTCGGGGTTTGTGCAAATTGGGTTTGTTTTGCACGAAAAGTTAAAAAGGTAAACGGAAGATGGTAAGTGGTGAGTGGTAAGAGGCGGGTGGTGAGTCGTAATTGGTAACTGGTAACTCACTTTTTGGTGTCCAGTAGGTTACGATATTCAATTTTGGGGGTATTATACCTGATTTTTGGGCGGAAGTAAAGGAAAAAGCCCAGGCGTGGCTCGTGCCCCGTCGCTCGTGAGTCGTGTATGGTGGAGCGAGGAGGGGCGAGTGTTTGGTTTGGTGTTGAACGGGTGCGGGGGGAGGTTTATACTTGGGGTATGGCAGAACAGATAAACCAAAATCGCGAACCGACAAACCCGCGGCCACAGACCGACGAGATTCGCGCGGCAATCGAATACGGCATTGATGTCTCGATGCTGATTGACAATCTGGGCAGAAGCTGGACCGAACGTATCCTTCGGCATCAGGCCGCCCTCAACACGGCTCAGATGCTCCGGAAAGCGAGGCGACTGTGACCAGCGATTTTATCAGCCTGCTGGAGCGCGTCGTTCGTGGGGGCGTCGATTTCGTAATCGTCGGCGGTTTTGCCGGCGTCGTGCAGGGATGCACATACGTCACGCAGGACGTGGATATATGCTGTGACTTTTCCCCTCCCAATCTGCTGGCACTCCAGCAAGCCCTTGGGGATGTACACCCCGTTCACCGCATGACCCCGGGGCGTAAGAAACTTGAGCTGACAGAGCAAAACTGCGGACAGTTCAAGAACCTGTATCTGGATACGGACATCGGCCAGTTGGATTGCGTGGGCTTTGTCGACGGCGTGGGCGATTACAGCAAGGTCAGGCAGGCAAGTGAGGTGGTCGAGGTGGAGAATATGCAGTTGCGGACGCTGAGGCTTGATGGGTTGATAAAGTCGAAAAAGGCGATGAACCGGCCGCGAGACCGCGACGCCCTCATCCAGCTCGAAGCAATAAAGAGACTCAGGCGGAGGGATTAGTCGTTAGTCGCTGGTATCTCGTATCTGGTATCTGGTATCTGGTATCTCGCCGGTTGACCATTCACCATTCGCCGTTCACCAATTACCAATTACCAGTTCGACTCACGATTTACCAATTTGCTACTTATAGTATCGTAGCTTAGCCGTAGCGGGTAGATTAGTCGTTAGTCGCTGGTATCCCGTATCTCGCGATTGTAGCGGGCAGCCCATTCGGGTGCGCTCAGGGTAAACTTACAGCGTAGAGGGAATGCGCAGATGGGTAGATCCCCGCCTTCGCGGGGACAGGTGGGTGAATGAGGTGAGCGGTATTGGGGAGCGAGGATTTTTGGTGGGGCATTTCAAGATTGCTACTTAGAGGTAGTCGACCACTAAGTAGCAGCCGGTAAGCCCGCCAAGCACAGCGGCGGGTAAAATCCTTTCAGGAGTAAAATTATGAGCGATATTAACAAGGACGTTGGGTTCAACATTCGAAGAATGCGAGAGGAAAAGGGGTTCTCTCAAGAAAAGCTGGCAGCGCTGGCGGATTTACACCGTGCCTACATCGGCCAGATTGAACGGGGAGAGAAAAACATCGGCCTGAAGAACCTGGAGAAAATCGCAAAGGCGCTGGGCACTTCTGCGAAAGTATTGCTTGACCATAAAGCATGTGGAAAGTAAAGTTTTTCCGGCAGCTTGTTCCTTAATTTGGTGCTGCTTGTGGGAGGATCAAACATGAAACAGTACGAAGCAGTAATAAGGGTTATGGAGGAAAACGGAGGGTACGCCACCCTTGGGTATCTCTATCAAAATGTGTTGAAAGTGAAAGGTGTTGAGTGGAAGACAAAGACGCCTTTTGCGAGCATGCGGCGCATTGTGCAGGATGAGAGGTTCTTCTTCAAGATTCGGCCCGGGTTATGGGCATTGAAGAAGTGGCGCGATAGGCTTCCGGATGAGATGCAGCCTGCCAAAAAGCGAGCGCCCGAAGCGCAACTGTTTACGCACTCGTATTATCAAGGGCTTGTGGTTCAGATTGGCAACCTGAAAGGATTGGAGACCTTCGTGCCGCCACAGGACAAAAACAGGGCCTTCTTAGGCAAACAAAAGCTGGGCCAGATTGCGACGCTTTCTCAAATATATCCATTTACCTATCCGGAGACAGTCCGGCGAGCAAATATGATTGACGTCGTCTGGTTTAATGAGCGCAAGATGCCAGCGTCGGTCTTTGAGATTGAGCACTCGACTAATATGCGTGATGCCCTGGTCAAGTTTGTCGAAATGCAGGACTTTCGCACCGAGATGTGCATTGTGGCAGATGCCGCACGGCGCAGGCAGTTCGGGGAGACACTGACATTCGGGGCCTTTACACCAATCAGAAAATATGTCCGCTTTATGAGCTACAGCGAGGTCTCAGATTATCACTCCAACATATCGCGGCTTGCCGCTCTCGAAGACCAGTTCAGAGCCGGTTGATAAAGGGTAATATTTTTTAGGAATGCTACCTATAAGTAGTTGATCAATTTCCAGCGTTCAGTACGATCCCGGCTAAAAGGCGATCTTTTTGATCGGTAATTCGTGGAAGAGTCGGGACCGGTGATAGCGAGTGCGCAACAGGGTGGGCGTGGTTTGCTTCCGCCGGCGTGGAAGCCGGAATGGACGACGGTGTGGTCTTTTCCTGAGCGGGGGGCATGGGCGACGCACAATGCGGGGTATCGGGGGAACTTTGCGCCACAGATAGCGCGGAATATAATCGAGGTGTACAGCGAGAAGGGCGAGTCGGTTCTTGACCCGATGGTGGGTGCGGGGACGACTTTGATTGAGGCGAAGCTATTAGGGCGAAATGCGCTGGGGATAGATATAAATCCCGAGGCGGTTGCGCTTGCTGAGGCGGGGCTACAATTCAGGCATCATCCGCCGAGCAGACAGAAGGTGCAGGTGGGCGATGCGCGGGATTTGTCGTTTTTGAAGGATGAATCGTTCGATTTGGTGCTGACTCATCCGCCTTATATGAATATCATCAGGTACTCGGACGGCAAGATACCGGGGGATCTATCCAATATAGGCAGTAAAGAGAAGTTCTGCGATGAGATTGAGAAGGTTGCCGCCGAACTGCTGCGGGTCCTCAAGCCGGACAGGTACTGCGCCATATTGATTGGGGATACCCGGCGGGGCCGGCACTTTGTGCCGTTAGCGTTTGGGGTGATGCAGCGGTTCCTGAAGGTGGGGTTTGTCCTGAAAGAGGATATTATCAAGGTGCAGCATAACTGCAAATATACCGAGCGGTGGCGGCCGAAGGCCCGGCGCGATAAGTTTTACCTGATTATGCACGAGCATTTGTTCGTGTTCCGCAAGGCGAGAGCGGACGAAGACATGTCACGGCTTCGATACAGCACGGCCAATGCAAATGATAAGTGATTATTGATTATTTGGGTGAGATCCTTCGCTGGGCTGCCGGCACCAAATTAAGGCAGGATTTGGGGCGGGTCGGGGACGGCTGACGGGAAGGGGATGGGCGGCCCCGGCCCACAGGTGGCCGGGCTAATCGATGTGGAGGCGACACAGGGTGTCGCGGTTTTTGTAACAGATTCCTC
>Ga0180437_10011822_pt1 | contig 10411 bp, 5 predicted proteins | sample SS_ome_4_FD_132410 | JGI IMG/M metagenome (GOLD analysis project Ga0180437, IMG submission 132410) | Hypersaline lake sediment archaeal communities from the Salton Sea, California, USA - SS_3_D_1 metaG | ecosystem: Environmental > Aquatic > Non-marine Saline and Alkaline > Hypersaline > Sediment... | reverse complement strand
TCCATCGGGATCGCCTACGCTGTCGAGGGTCGGTGCGCCTGCCGTGGCATCTGCCCTGAAGTAAAACTTATCCGTGTCTTTATCATAGGCAAGGTGCTTGTCGTCATCGGCATCGTCTGGAATTTCATCGGTGGCAATCAAGATATAAACCGTGTCTCCACCGCCGTAATAAGCAAAGGCACCATCATGTAATCCGGCTACCACATTGTCATATACCAATTCTCCGTTAGCATCCGGTGAGGCATCTGCCCCCGTAAAGACTGCCCCGCTTCCAATCGTGGGCGTGGTAAGGCTGGGGGAAGTGCTGAACACGACATTTGTGCTTGCAGTCCCCGTGGTTCCCGAGGCCGAAGCAAGGTAATTGATCTGCGTGGTTGAGAGCGTAGCCCCGTCAAGGATCTCCAGTTCTGCCTCTGAAAGCAGGGCAGCATTGGCAGCAAGCACAATATCCCATCCAGATCCAATGCTAATCGCATTTTCCGTGCCCGCACCGGCACTTGTCAAAGCACCGATCTTTACCGCATTTACGGTGGTGTATGAAGCATCACTCGTTACCCCGTCGATCTCAAAGATATTCAGGGTAAGCGTACCACCGCTGGGATCGCCCAACGTAGGATCGAGAAAGAAGAAGGTTTCCTCAAGCGTACCCGTGGTGTGGTTTGCAAAGGTCCCTGTGATCTTTACCGCATCTGCCCAAGCCGTATCTGCGGCAGGGGCCGTGGGGGTCAGGGCGATATTCTGGTTGGTGCCGTCAAGCGTGAGGTAAGTCGTTGCTGCCCCACCAATATCAACTTGAAGGGTTCCGACAACATCATACGCCCCAGTAGAAGCAAAGAGGATGTTTCCCGTACCAGCTGAACTGTCGCTGTCGTCAAAGGTAAGGGCAGGAGCCGAGGCCGTCATGGTGTCGGCAGCATTGTTGGTCAGAAAAGCATCGTCCACATCTACCGCATCAGTCGTGGCATTCCACGTACAATTAGTGCCACAGTTGAGGGTGTCGATGTCAGCCGCATCTATGGTATCGTCCTTGTAGGTCGTGTCTGTGGAGCTTGAGAGGTCTATGGTTCCCGTGGGTGTCCAGTTACCGCCTGCCCCAAGGTTGCCTATATTGATCTGCGTGTCGTTAATTTTGTAGACCTTGCCCGAGGCTATATCTATGTCCTCATTGAACTGAAATTCACCGGGATCTTGGTCATAGGTTATGGTTCCGTCCGTGGTATTGGCATCGAATTTGAGGATATGGTCAAACGCATCGCCATCCCCTATAATGACCGTACCTTCCGAACCATCCAGCGTGACCTTCCAGGTCGTAGAATTGTCGTTTAACTGAAATGCTATGTCTTTGTCCGCCGTGTCGTCAGCGTCCAGGGTGATGCCTTGTCCTGTCGAGTTAATGGTTATCGCTGCGTCATCAGAGATGGTGCCGCAGTTCTCGATACCGGCACTGGTTAGGTCGATTTTCTTGGCAAACAAAACCTCTTCATTTGCGCCGTCAACTGTCACATAGAGAGTATCTTCCCCAGTGCTGTCATCAACATACATCCTCAAAATGGAATCTTGGGATGCTGTTGCGGCATCCACTTTTATATCGCCGGTTCCCGCAGCCGAGGTGGTTGAATCAGCAAGCAAGAAGGTCGGAGTAGCTTCCGTAATGGTAATATCACCCATCCCGGTTGCCTCTCCCGTTGCGCTAATATCCCAATCAGAAGAGTTTATGGCTACCGTATCCCCACCATCGCCTAATTCCACCTGGCCGTCTGCATCGAGGGTTCCATCAACTTCCCACTCAAGATTGACTACCCAGCCGGTGTTGTCCACATGAGTAATCGTGCCCTCAACCGCATCTTCGTAGACAATGACAGCAGCATTATCGAGTTTGATTGCTGCCGTAGCATCGCCTGGGTCAGAGCCTATCAAAAGAGAGGTTGCTATTGTGGGGCTGTCTGCGAGATAAAGGCCGTTGGTGCTTTCTTTGAAATCGGTGGTGTCATACTTCACCTGTAGAGCATCTTCCGTTGCCACCAAGGTTGCACTTCCCGTACTCGGGCTCAGATCGAAAGCGATGTTCATCTCCGTGTCCGGGCTCTCTGTCAAGCTGAAACCGGTGCCAAAATCAAGCACCACAATATCACTCCCGCCAACCTGGGCATTGCCTTCTTTTGTGCTGGTCACCGTACCGGAACCTGCGGAAGCAAAACTGAGGGTTCCCGAGCCGTCTGTTTTTAAAACTTGCCCCGTAGTTCCATCAGCGGCAGGCATGGTAAGGGTAAAGGCAGGCAGGGTAAACGTGGTATTACCGGACACACTTGGCCCCTGGATCTCGGTGTAGTGGTCGCTCCCATCGTACAGGCGAATATGGGTGCCGCCGTCGCTCGATCCGTCTAGCGCCGCACCGCTGGTCGCATCGCCAACCGCTGTAATATCCCCGCTTCCCGCTGACATATCGTCAAGGGTTTCGAGGGCAGTCTGTAGGTCGGTATCGCCACTGCCAAGATTACCGTCGAAGTTGGTTACATCTGTGGTAATCTGATCTGCGTCCAGATCCCAACCGCTGGGGGCAGCATTGGCATAGGTCGGGCCGAACAGCAGTGCAAGCATGATTAAAAATTTGAACATTGTTTTTGCCTTCATCTCTCTAAGCTCCCTTCTGAGTGTTCAAATAAAAAGGGCGGTCCCCGGATTTCTCCGAGAGCCGCCCTTTTGTAAGGTTTGGCTAAATTATTGAACTATGTTTTGGTTTATGTTATGTTTTAATCCTTATGCCTCAATTTTCGTTTTTTACTGGCAACTTCTCTCGCTTCCTCTGCCAAGCCTTTGAGTTGGTCTATTTTGCCTTTAATCTGCTTATCATAAAGTGCTACATTGCCCCCTATCTTTTTCATGGTGGCCTTTTTGACCGAGAGTGTTCTAATGTCGCTCTTGATTTTCCGTGCCAGATACCCCTTTTGTGGATGGAGCTTTGCAATTTCGCGTGCTGTCTGCTCTACGTAATCTACCGGATACATTTTAACCCCGGCGAGGACATCGGCGGCAGTTACTCCGGGTGGCCGAAGTCTGCCTTTGTAGTCCGGTTTTCCACTCAGCGTTGATATGCCTTTTGCAATATCCATAACAGGGGTAGGGGCAAGCGATTGAACTGCATGTTTGCCTCGAATTTTCCATGCTTTTCTTCCAGCTTCAGTCCAAGGTTCCCATATTTGTTGTGGCGATCTTCCCTTTACTCCTTTAAGCCCAGCAATATCTTTCTCTTTAACAATTTCCTCTTCCCAAAATGGATCATAATTCATAAAGATTGATTGTGGCTCTTTGACAAACGGCTGAGAAAGGGGCATTACACCACCGGGGATAGGGCCAAACCCTCCGCCTTCTCCTATATCTCCCCACGGAAGGATATAGGTAAGATTGAGATAGTATTCCCTGCCGTATTCATCAACAATAGGCACTCGAACAAAGTTGGGCATACCCAGCATTTCGCCTTTCTGCCATTCGGGGCGGAGACTCTTTTTTGCTTCTATCTCTTCCGGTGTATCGCCTATCTTTCTTTGTGCTGCTTGCTCTAAGCCATAGATCATTGACATGGGCAAGGCAAACCGCCAAGGTGTCTTGACCATAGCCTCTGCCATTCTAGGCAGAGACTTGAATGTGAAAGTGCAAAACGGCGCTCCATACCATTTGCTTCGGTATTTCTCCTGAAACTTCGTGACTTTGGCATAGTTAAAAAGCCATTTCTCAGCATCTTTAGCGGCCTCCTGAACGCCCATGCCCTTGCGCTCAATGTTGTGAATCATTTTGGCAAGTTTGAACCATTGCTCTTCCGCTTCATAGAGCGCTGCTGCCTTATGAGCACCGCCTTTTATCATGGCCCAACCTTTGCCAATTTTGCCTAATGCCTCGGGAATTCCCTGCGCCTTAATGCCGCCTAGTTCTCCTTCTACTTGATTGAATAAGGCACGGAGTTCATATTGTGTGAAGGTGTGCCTGAAAATGCCTTCCTCTTTGGCAGCCTTCCAGTATTTTCCCTTATCGAGCATATTCTTTGCAGCTTTAGTCAGGTAAACAGGTTGCTCGTACATAGGCAAGCCGCCAAGGTGCGCGAGGATCGAGTTAGACATACAGTTCCGCGTATGGGTTTTCGGGGAAATAATGACCTTGCCATACTTCCAAGCCCCCAGCGCCTTGCGCCACACCTTCTCCGGCTGGGTCATTACATGGATTGCTTCTTCAAGATCTCTGCGAATCTCAGGATGCACATAAGCCTCAGAAAGAGCACCGAGTTTTTTATTTGAAGGCAGTTGTTTCCACCCTTTCGGGATTGTGGCTTCGCTTGTCTTTGGTAAAGCCCATTCAGGATTTGCGGCTATCCCATTGAACCATCGGGCCATTTCAATATCATGGGTAAGTTGAGTAATGCCCTTAGCTACCGGGTATCCCGGAGTAAGGATTTCTCCCATTTGCTCACGGATTTCCTTGGGAATATCCTTGCGTTTCTTGAACCTGGAAAGGTCAAGGCGGTTCGGTTTGGTAAGGTTGAACTTCGTCAAAAGGCTCTGGTATTCCTTGGAGGTGTAGAGCCGTGGCATATATCGGCCGGCGTTCTTGAAGAAGGTCTGCTCAGAGAGCATACCCAAATCTACGGATTGCTTGCCGAGGTCATAGAGAGAGCGCTTTGCTTCGTTGGCAAGCTCAAGCTCTTTGCCTGTGAGGGTATCGATTTCTCCCCGGATATACTCGCCCATCCGCAGTTGAGCATCCTCGGGTACTGCTTGCAGGCGCTTCCCAAGATCAATAGCATATTCCCTGCCCACGGCCTGATACCGCTTCATATCTTCCATGCTCTTGATGTAGCCGGGAGTATTGGGGAGATTGCCCCGGTAGTCATAAAGAAAGGCACGATTCACGGCTTTTCCGCCCGGAACTTGCTCTAGGAGCTTGGGAATTTTCTTCATTACGAGCTTGTCCCAAACGGGCTCGCCTATGTATTTGGTATATTGCTCGCCTAACTTGTGGATGGGGAGGCCACCGTAGAGGGTGGTCGACTTATCGGCAGCTTTTCTCGCTGCCCTTTTAATCATTACCCTTTTTTTTGCTTCTTCGGCTGATATTGATGTTCTGCGCTGTAATTCCTGGGTAACTTCACCCATTCGACTAGCATCTTCGGGAGATAAGTGTTCTATGCCTGCTTCTGCAAATCGCTGACGGTTGGGATCAAGTTTATCTAATCGATGTTTCTCTGCTTTGATCTTGTTTTCAAAATATTCAGTTTCTTTCTGAAGTTCCTCAACCGTCATATCAGCAGGTTTCTTCCCTCGGGCTTCGGTGGGGGTGGGTTTTTTAAGTCCTGGCAATTCCCTTTCGGCCTCTAATGCTTGTATTAAATTCGGTACTTCGACTTCTTCTCCGGGTGTTACGCTTTCCTTCCCGTAATACCATTTTCCATTTTGTTTATAATATTCGTAGTCCCCTAATTTCTTTATTTTCTTGGGACCAGCCTTCCTCAACTCTGGATGTTCCGCAAGTACCTTGTCGGGGACGGGTTTGTTTTCGGAGAGGGCTTTCGTCACTATTCGTTTATGATGCTCGCTCATAGCCTCTGTATCGTACATACCTTTTGTACGTATTTCTGGAAGGGTTTCTGCTTCATACTTTAAGCGTAATTCTTCTTTCGTCATCTCCCAAGGTTCTTTACTCTTTACTGCCTTTTCTTCGATTCTAGGGGCTGTTTTGGGCTTCTCAGGTAGCTTTTTCTTGTAGACAACCTCTCCCGGCTCCCTGGGCTGGACTGCTTGATAACCTTTCTCACGAGCCTTGATTTCTGCCGCCTTGCGTAGCTTGGTCACGGTGGGTTTGGGCTTCTCAAGCTCACCCTTTAAGAACCGCTCTCCAAATTCCTTTTTGGCAAAGGCAGTCTCCACCGGATGAGGAGCTTTGACGAGTTTCCCTGCCGCCTTGCTCACTCCTTTAGTAATGGTTTTCTCAAGTGCTTTTTCCAATGTCATACCGGAGAGAACGCCAACACCAAGAGATACCGGATAAGCGAGGGCAGGATGTTTCTCGCCTGCCTTTTCTGCAAGAGTACCAACGGGGATGTCGCCAGCGCCAGAAACGAGACCGGCAAGAGCGGCCCTCCCTGCTGCCGGAGCCAATTTCATGCCTGCCTTTGTCAACATCTTAGCTGTAGCACCAGACGCTCCAACACCTACGGTCATAGGGTCTATCCAGGGATCACGCTCAACCCCTCCGACTTCTTGAAGTATTTGCTCCGTTGTCATGCCACTTCGTTTGAGCATCTCAATTTCTTTAGGCAAGACTTCAGGGCCAAAATAACCGCTTGCTCCACCTCTCTTTCGCTCAGAATCCAACATAAACCCTTGCGGTGGGGCAGGAATATCTAATTCAAACCCTTCCGGTGGAATCATTGGATCTAATTGAAAGCCCTCGGGCGGTTTCGGTATTATTTGCGGATTGGCACCCATTTTTTCCCGTCAAAACCTAGCTGTTCACCTGTCTTGGGGTTTGTTGCTGTAGCAAGAAAGTCTTGCTTTTTCGACTCTGCTTCAGCCGCTTGCCTCATGGTCTCTGCTATTTCAATCGTCTTCTGCGCTTTCTCTTCTGCTGTTAGGGTAAGTGCATCAAGATCGCTTGCTACCATTTGGGCGGCTCTCATTAAATAAGCGTCGGTATCAACCCCGATAAGTTGTTTTTGCTCTCTTGTGGCTTTACCTTCGTAGTAGGCATCCCACGCTTCTACTTTTTTCTTGTTAAGCTGTTGGCTCGGACTAACCCCTTTTTCCTCGGAAGACCATTTCGGCCCCTTGCCTATTTCTTTCCACTCATCACCGGTCCATTCCTCAGTGATAATTGCGCTTCCTTTTTGCACTTTCCTGGTATCACCAACTTTATGTTTACCTTTTGCTCCTACCTCCATATTCTTCTGAATCACACCAATAAGCTTGTAGACTCCATTTGCCGCACCTTCCATGCCCCATGTCATCAGCTTTTGGGCATCCTGAGCCAGTTCGGTAACTTGCCGTGCCGGATTACTGAGAAAATCCTTTGCGTCAATGTCGTTCGGGTCTGCTTCCAGCTTGGCCCGATAGTGCTTGAACCGATTGAAATTCGCAGCGATGATCTTGTTGAAAGTCTCCTGGTTGGCCTCCATGTGGAGCATATTACAAAACTCGTTGGTTCCCGGTTTGTAATACCGCACCGATCCGTCTTCATCGACACGCATTTCGGTAAACCCAAGGGAACGGGGAAACAGATCAACAACGGAAGTGTCGGGATCGTCTTTGTTGGGCAAGGCAATCAGGTTCTCAAAGGCGCTTATGTCGCCACCGGCTACGGTATTGATGTTGTAGGGCATGGATTTCTTTTGGAGCTTTGCTTGGGCCTCTTCCATTTCAAGCAGTCTGCGGGGATCTCCGAGTTCCGCTTCCTGCTGCGCCTCCATTAAGTCCATCTGCACTCCCTGCAAGTGCGCTTGCCCTACGTCCTTCATGCCCCCGCGTAAACTCCCCGCGAGACTTTGAAATGCCTGTGATACCTGGCTCATATTATATTCTCCTCACTACCAACCATAACCCCCACCTTCTCCGCCATAACCCCCACCACGACCACCAGCAGCACTTTCACGACCACCACCCATTCCCGTGCCGCCGTAACTACCGGTGGATGGATCTACCCTACCGCTAAAGGCACCTATTTCCATCCGACCAGCTATATCTCCATAACCTCCGGTTCCTCGTGCTATTTCCTTTGAGTATGTTCGTTGGCCTAATTTTCTTAGTTCCAAGTCGGCTTTTGTTGCCGGTGCCAATCCCACCGCCTGCTGGGTTTGTTTGTCAACCTCTTTGCCTAGTGGTTCACCGTATGATAATCCCCTCCCTATCGCAGGAGCCACCAACCCGGCAAGCGCTCCCCAAGGACCAAGAACTGCACCACCCATACTTGCAAGCAATCCGCCTGCTGCCACATCTGAAATGCCGTGTGCAACGCCCAGGCCCCTGCCTTTACCTGTAGGCCCTCCGGTGTCAACTACATCCGGCGATCTGCCGATATTACTGACAGTCCGGTTTCTGACGGGTGAGGGTGTCGGTGCCGGTGTCGGTGAAGGTGTCGGTGCCGTTTCTTGTGTTACCGCCGCCCGTTTGTATTGCGGCTTATAGGATGGTGACATATCAAGCCTTCGTCTAGCCTTTCTCCCACTAACAGCCGTTGCCTGTCGTATTCCCATTAGAATAACCCTCCCAAACCGCCGATGAACGCGCTGATTGCCGTGGCATAGGGATTACCGCCCGAAAATAAAGCGCCTGCGCCTGCGCCTGTGAGCGCTCCGCCGAGGACTTTCTTGCCCGTACTGCCGCCAAAGGGTATATACTCTTCCCCGAGTTTCGGGCCTACCAGCGCACCTGTCAGTCCACCGGCATACGGGGCAAATGATTTCGCCGCGCTCCCCCAACCTGCTTTGCTGGTTATCCCTGCCTTACTGAAGAACCCAGGCCCCGCACTTGTCGCTGTTTGCGTTCCTGTTTTTGCGGCCTTGGCCCCAGCCCCCAGCGCCTTGTTTTGCTGGTAGCCGAAATAACCCGTGATCCCGAGCTGACCGAGCCCTATCGCGCCGGCCCTTTTTGTTTGCTTGCTTTGTTCTTCAAGGCTTTTCAGGGTCAATTCCTCTTCTTTGGCAAGGCGGTCTCTTTCGGCCTCAAGGAGCGATGAGCGGTATTTCTTCTGCTCCCGCAAGGCATACCGTTCGGGCATGTATGCGGCTTCGGCCTCCACGACATCCCGGTAACGGGGCTTTTTCCTCATGCCTGTTACTGCACTTATCTGCCTCATTGTCGCCACCTCCCCGCCAAGGTCCGTAACCGCTTGGCAAGCGCAATATCCGTATCCATGCGCTGCTTGCCCAGGTATCCCGACACGGCCACTTCTCCCATGCCAAGGGCTTCGGCCACCCTGCTTTCCTTCTTGCCGGTCTCAAGCCGCTGTTTTCCTAATGCGTGCCTCTGGCCGACTGCCTGTTTTTGAAGCGCAAGCCGTTCGTCGAGATATTGTTTGTTTGCCCCTATCTCCAAGAGCTTGAGTTTGCTTGCCATCTCCTGAGAGGCAAACGCTTTATCGGCAGTCGCTGTGCTTAGAATTGCTCTTTGATGGGGAGACATCCGGTAAATCTTTTGAATCAAGCGTTGATATTGCGGTGTCTGCCTGAAATCCATTGTCGTTCCCCTTATGGCTTATCATCTCTTTCAACCCGATACTGGATGCCCCAGCCGATCGGTTGAAAGCCCTTTGCTGTATCGCCTGTCGAGGCGCTGAATTTGAACCGGTGCGTCCAGCCTAGTTGATTCATGCTCCACCAATCCCGTATAATCCTGTCCGATCCGGCATCCAAAGGAAATACCCCAAGGGCCGGTGTCGTGGCAGTAGTGCCGCCGTTGATGTAATGATAAACGGATACATCTTCGTCTTCGGTTATCTTCACAGCCGCCAGCTTCAAACCGGTTATCCTGCTCATGTGCCAGATGTCGTCTGATGGGATGAAATCACCGGTTTCCACAATCTGCGTTATTTCGACATCATCCCCGCCCTTCACATACCAATCGTTGCCGTTTTCAAGCCGCATCATATAGCCCGTGTCAATCCCCGCATAGATGTATTCCGTGCCATCGGTATCTCGAACAGCCCAGGCACACTGCGGCATATCGGCGGTATCCGTGCTTTTGGTATACCATTTCTTGTGGATCAGGCTGTAGACGAGCCAGACATTACAGGTGGTTGCGGTTGAACCCGACGGTATTAAAAGGTTGTATTCTTTCCATGTCGGGTCATACCAGCCCCGCGCTTTGTCGATGTATGAATATCTGATACACTCCGATTCTTCCGGGTCAAAATAATTCTCTACCCCTCTGAGCGGGGCAATAATCGCACCATCGAAGATAACCGGTCCCGAATAAGACAACCAAATTGCGATATTACGCACAACTTCATCGGCCATCTCAAAACCGGTTTCCGCCGTATCCAAGGTAAGGGGAGCCGGACAACCGAGATTAAACGACACCGGATAGATTGCAAAGTCTTCGGGTCCGTCACCGATAAGCAAGTAAGTCTCGTTTTTCTTTAAGACGAGTAATGTTGCAAAAATGTTGGCACCGAAGCGGTTGAACAGTTGCGTTGCCGCCATCAATTCCTCCGCACCACCGAAGTAAAGTGACTGCTGGCCGTCCATACTGCTCTCGTCGCCATTCCACACATCGGGGGAATTCGACATGGAGTAGTCCATGCGGTTGCCTTCCTGCCCCTTCATGTATCCGCAGAGCATAAGTCTGTCTTTGTAGAGCGCGGGAAACTTGAAGGGTTTAACATCTATTTGCGCCGGGATGCCGGTCACAAAATCCACGCTCGTCCCGTTGTG
>Ga0180437_10011821_pt1 | contig 10412 bp, 9 predicted proteins | sample SS_ome_4_FD_132410 | JGI IMG/M metagenome (GOLD analysis project Ga0180437, IMG submission 132410) | Hypersaline lake sediment archaeal communities from the Salton Sea, California, USA - SS_3_D_1 metaG | ecosystem: Environmental > Aquatic > Non-marine Saline and Alkaline > Hypersaline > Sediment... | reverse complement strand
TACTGCTCTTGGACTGCTCTCCACTACAACTGGTCTATTATGGACTTCTGTACAAACTCTCCCTGAGCCATTGGCCTCTCATTGCCCCTCTATGCCAAAAACACGAGACCTGGGGGTATAAGAAAGAATACCCCCTTCTATGATAGCATACGTGGGTTAGAAATTGGTTAGAGATTGGCTAGAAAATGGTTAGAAAAAAGAAAGCCCCTTCACAAAGAGGTGAAGGGGCGCGAGGGCTTTTCTATGTAGCGCGTAGAGCTGGCTGACCAATGGGCCAAAGTAAAGCCGCACTGTGATCAGGGCAGCTCTTTCCGCGGATTTCTTTCCATCGGTGGCCCTAAGCCGTCAGGCCAGCCACAGGCAAGCGGGCATCAAGTGCCACCTCCCCCTCGCTCACCCGGCACTTGTAAGCGTAGACTTCCACGCCAGCCCGAGCCGCTTCTCGCAGAGCCCGGCTGAAGGCAGGGTCGGCCTCGTCGTGGGGCGAGAAGCGGCACTATTGCGCCACAGGCGGATGGCATCGCCCCGCTGCACGACAAAGGCCACCGCCGCCCGGTGGCCCTCCCCCCTGGCTCGCATCAGCTCCCCCAGGTGGCGGTGGCCGCGTTGGGTGGGTGCGTCGGGAAAGAGGGCCACGCCGTCCTCCACCAGGGTCACCGACTTGGCTTCGATGAAACATCGCCCGCCGTCCGGCCCGCCCTCCAGGGCCAGGTCCAGGCGGCTTTGCCCATAGCTTACTTCGCGCCGTACCTGGGTGTAGCCAGCGAATTCCTCCAACCGGCCAGCCTGAAGGGCCTCGTGTAGCAGAGGGCCAGGCTTTCGGGCATCAACGGAGACCAAGGTCTCGTCCAGGTCAACCATCAGCAGGTCGTAGCGAGTCCGTCGCCCCGGAGCCTGGGCTGGGGCCAGGAGCACGCGCCGTCCTGGTACCAAGAGTTCTCTCAGACGGCCCGAATTGGGCAAGTGGGCCCAAACCGGATGTCCTTCCACCTGTACCGTGACCCGAAACCGATTGTCCCGTTTCACAAAAGTCGCTGGGACCAGTCTGGCAGCGATTTTCATCAATGTTTATCCGTGTTTGGCCGTGTTCGTCCGTGTCCAAATCTTGATTTATTCTACGGGGTCTCGGGCACGTCGCTTTCCTCATCGGGGGCCGGCTGAGGAGCCGATCCGGCTTTGCGGTGCCGGTAAATAATGAGGGCCAGCGAGATGACGATGGACGCTGCGGCGATGATCTGGGCCGTGGCGATGCTGCCTATCTTCCAGGCGTCTGGGCGCAGGAACTCGAGGAAAAAGCGCCCAAAGGGATACCATATAGCATAGAGGAGGAATATATCGCCATCCAGGAGGCGGGAGGCGAAACGGCGGCCCACGTACATCAACACGATAAAGCCCAGCAGGTTCCATACGGATTCATAGAAAAAGACCGGATGGAAACGCTCGTAGGCTTCGAGGCCGGGCAGGCGGTGGGTAGGAGGGATATAGATGCCCCAGGGCAGGTCGGTGGGGGGGCCGTACAGTTCCTGATTGATATAGTTGCCCCAGCGAGCGATGGCCTGAGTCAAAATGAGGCCGGGGGCACCGATGTCCAGCCAGCGCAGGAAACTGAGCTTGGCGTAACGGGTATAGACAAAGACGGCCAAAATGCCACCGGCCACTGCGCCATAGATGCCCAGCCCCCGGTAGCCCCCATGCCAGAAGGCGATGGCATCTATGGGATGCTGTCGGTACCAATACCAGCCACAAGGGTACAGAGTCTCTGGTGTGCAGCCCTCGGGGATGGAGAAAACGTGATAGAGCCGGGCGCCGATGATGCCCAAGAGCAGACACAGAGCCAGGGCATCCCAGGCGTGATCGGGGTTCTCGCCTCGACGCCTGGCTTCAATGGTAGCGATATAGGCGGCCAGCAAAGCCCCGCCCACGATGAGAATGCCGTACCAGTGCACGGCAAAGGGACCAATTTGAAAAGCAATAGGGTTCATAGCAGTTCTCCATAGTTGGTCAGCGCCTGGTAAGCAGACGTGCAATGGCTTTCAGGCAGCCGTCGCGTCCCGGCGTAGGTTCCGGGGTTGGTGTGGGCTCTGGCGTAGGCTCCGGTGTTGGCGTAGGTGTGGGCTCTGGGGTTGGTTCTGGTGTGGGTTCCGGAGTTGGCTCTGGTGTAGGTTCCGGTGTGGGCTCTGGCGCAGGGGCAAGTTCAACGAAGGCTTTGTAGACGTCGGCCCGCCCTGAGCCCTGGGTGTTGGGCTCCAAGTTCAGGTTCAGGGCTGTCGCAATCAATAGTTCCTTGACCCGGGCTGGCGTCAGGTCGGGCCTGGCTTGCAGGAGCAGGGCCGCCGTCCCTACGGCATGGGGGGTGGCCATGCTGGTGCCGGAGGCCTCGGTGTAGTGGTCATCCATGACGTTGGCCATGCTCGTCCCCTTAGCCCGGCAGGAGATGATGCCCACGCCGGGGAAGACAATGTCGGGCTTGACACGGCCATCACTGGTTGGGCCTCGCGAGGAGAAATCAGCCACGCTATCGTTGTCGGTCGAGGCACCGACGGTGATCACTTGACGTGCACAGCCAGGTGAGCCCACGGTTAGGTCCCCTGGTCCATGGTTGCCAGCCGCTGCGCAAACGACGACACCGGCTTCGACCGCAGCATCGCAGGTCTCGGAAAGAGCGTCAGTGCCATCGCAGGGAGGAGATCCGCTCAGGGAAAGACCAATGACATGCACCCCCTGCTCCACAGCCCACTCGATGCCGGCCATGACATCGCTCATCATGCCAGAGCCATCGGCCAGCAGGACCTTGGCAGCGTACAGCCTGGCTTCTGGAGCGATACCCGTGTAGCGGCCCCCGCTGACAGAGCCGCTCCCGGCGGCAATACCCGCCACGTGAGTGCCATGCCCATTGTCATCAACATAGCTCCCCCCGGTGAAACCCTTGCCCGCCGCGATGCGGCCAGCAAAGTCAGGATGGTCGGGGTCAATGCCGGTGTCCACAACAGCAATTTTGATGCCTTGACCGCGGTGGCCTCCTTCTGACCAGATACGCGGCACCCCGATCAGGGGCAGGGAGACGTCCAGACAGGTATGGACGGGCAGGTCTTGCCACACCTTCTCCACGCCGGGGTCTTCGCTGAGGGCCTGGACGTCCCTGGCTGTGGCCTTCATGGCCACAGCAGGTATCATCCTGTAGCGATGGCTTGGCCTGACCCCGGCGACGACGATGTGTGGAACGACCACGTCCTTGCGGTACTTGACGATGATGCGGATTTCCTGGTCATCGGCACTGGCCCCCATCGTCTGCGCCAGAGCCTGGCTAAATTTGGCAGCACACATTTCCTTCCCTCCTTTGCATGGGGGTATACGGGTTCCCCGAACTTGCATTGTCCTCACGATTTGGTCTTGCTCGATTTTCTCGACCCAGGCTTGATCAGCCAATTGCAAAGCGGCATCGGCTCTGGCTGTGATAGCCAGGGACCTGGTCAATCTGAACTTACGTCGCACTTCTATGCCCAAAGCCTGAAGGCGGGTAAGGTATTGGCCAGGTTCCTCTTTGGTCTTGACGATCAGTCTGAATTCGGCCTCTGGATCGGCTTTTAGCCTTTCCAGCAACTTGGCATCAACTTTCACCATCTCCCTCAGTACAACACCTGCTGGCTGTTGTGGCGGTCTCTTGGGATTATATCACATTCTAGCTTTCTTGTCATGTGGGCTCCCTTGTGATATAATCTCATTTCAAGAAGGTAACCCGCTCAGCCTGTCATTCTGAGCGAAGCGAAGAATCTCGTTTGCGAAGAACGAGACCCTTCGCTTTACTCAGGGTGACACCAAAGAAGGGTGATTGAATTGAGGGGGTACCTTGAGTTGCATCCGGCCAAGGAGATTTTTAGAGATCTTATGAGGAGGAAAAAGCATGAGCGATCTACTAGCTGAGATAGCGACGGCCGTGATCCAGGGCGAGTCCGAAGGCGTCGCCGCGCTGACGGAAAAGGCCCTGAGCGCGGGGTTGAGTGCCAAAGAGATCCTGGACAGGGGTTTGATGCCAGGCATGGACCACGTGGGGGAGGCATTCAAGAGAGCGGAGATGTTTGTGCCCGACGTGCTCCTCTCGGCCCGCGTCATGCAGGCCTCGATGGGCATTCTCAAGCCCAGGCTGGCCGAGAGCGGGGCCGAAATGACCGGTAAGCTGGTCATCGGCACCGTGCAAGGTGACCTGCACGACATCGGCAAGAACCTGGTGGGCATGATGATAGAGGGGGCTGGCTTCGAGGTGTTTGATTTGGGCAACGACGTGTCGCCCGAGGCCTTTGTCCGGGCCGTCAAGGAGCACAAGCCCGACATCGTGGGCATGTCGGCCTTGCTGACCACGACCATGCGGGCCATGGACCGTACCATCGAGGCTCTGAAGGAGGCTGGCCTGCGGGATCAGGTCAAGATCATGATCGGTGGTGCGCCGGTGACGTCCGATTTCGCTCAACAGATCGGGGCCGATGCCTATTGCTCTAATGCCACGACGGCCAAAGAGACAGCCAGGAGGTTCGTCGGCGCTTGAGAGAAGGAGAAAGTTGCCGGAGCGAATGGAACTGGTTCCCGTCGCTCCGGCAACTTGATAGGCGACAACACCACCACTTTTTACACAAAAAGAGCCCAAAGGCTGCGTCCTTTGGGCTCTTTCAATGCGTGCCTGGCGCTACGGCTAGTATCTGAGAATGGCCCCGATGCTGCCCGCTTTCTCCAGAGCCGCACTGCCCTTGACCACCTCCACTTCCATACCCGACTCGATGGCCTTGCGGACGATGGTGTTCACGGCATCCTCGATGGGGGCCATCTCCCCACTGCAGAATGGGCACTCTTGCATTTCGTGGGCTGCGATATGACCGCAGTTCTGGCAGCCGTAGCCTGTGGCGACGTACCCCTCAGCCACCACCAAAATGTGCGCCCGTCCCTCTTGTACGGCAGCCAGGGTGTCATCCAGGCCCAGGGCTCCGTGCCCTCCCCTGGAGGTAGCAGCGGTGATCAGTTGCTCCACCAACTCCTCTTCTCGCTCTCTTTCTACCTCCTGGATGACCTCCAGGGAGCGATCCAGTACCTCCATCTCAGAGGCCGCCATGTCCAGGGGGATGCTACCCACCACCTGCTCCTGCAGATCCTTGGGCAGCATCCCTTGAAATTGGGTCAAGGTCTCATCGGTGCCTCCCAGAATGATGTGGCTGCACCTTCCTCCTCCACAAAACCTGACTGCCAGTTCGGCCGCCTCCTTTAGATTGCGCTGAGCTATCTCCTCTTCGTGTCGGCTCGCGCGAGCGGTCAGCCCGCCTCGGCGGCCTGCTGCCGAGCCGCCGCCGCGCTTGGTGCGCTTGACCTCCTCGCCCAACGTGCCATCCGTTTCTTCCAGCTCGCCCTGGTTGAATAGGAACAACCGCGCCCCCTCGCGGTCCACCAGGATCACGCCGTAGCGCTCGTATTCATCGAGGACATCAGTAAGGGGCTTGATGTAAGGGCTGTCGGCCACAAAGACGTGGTTTTCTATCGGAACAGCCAGCGGATAGGCCCGCCAAAAGTCCTCCTCCAGGCAAGAGAAGATGACCACTCCCTTTCCTTGCCAATCGTATTGAAAATCAAAGTACTTCTCTACCTCGGCCAGGTCTTTCGCCGTGGCCTCATTGGCCACCCCCTTGAGCATGCTCTTCAAAGCCAATCTGTACTCATCTTTAGTGTGCTGCGTCGGGTCTACGCTCAGGTACAGACTGACAACAGAACCTTCCTTCGTGTGGAAATCCACTAGCTCCTGAAGCTCCTTCTCGCTGATCATATTTACCTCCTAAAGAGTGATAGGGTCGCTGCGAGGGGTGTAGTGAGTGCTTTGTTCCTCATGTGCGGTTTTGGGATGTCCCTCACCTTACATTCGCTCTAATTCTCGTCGTAACCGCCCGATCTCGGCCTCGAACTCGGCCTGCATCCTATCCATTTCCTTTTGCAAATATTCCATGCGCTTGCTCATATTCAGGATAACTTCCACACCAGCCAGATTGACGCCCAGGTCATTGACCAGACGATTTATCCTGCGCAGGCGTTCGACGTCGCGGGGCGAATAGAGCCGCCGCCCCGAAGCGCGAATTGGTTTGACCAGGCCGATTTCCTCGTAACGCCGCAGGGTTTGGGGGTGCAAGTCAACCAGTTTGGCTACGACACTGATGACGTAGCAAGGCTCGTCTCGATCCGGGTTTTGGTCCATATCCATCCTCAAAAGTTGGGTCGCTCATCCAGTTCGACGGTGAGGCGCTTTTCATCTCCATCGCGGATGATAGTCAGTTCCAACTCCTGACCGACCATGGTGCTTTCAAGATAGGTGATCAGATCATCCATGCTTCGTATCTCAGTGTCATTGATGGCCATGATGATGTCTCCACCAGCAATGACCGGCTCGATGAAACCCTCGACCTGGACCTCACGCTGGCCTCCGCGCAAGCCAGCTTGGGCCGATGGCCCATTTGTGATGACCTCTGCGATCAGGACCCCTCTGGCCGTCGGCAGATCGAGAGCCTCGGCCAACTCGGCGTTGATGGAGTAACCGCGGATGCCCAGCCAGGGGTGAGCAAAGTGGCCACTTTCGATGAGCTCTGGCACCACCCGCTTGACGGTGTTGACCGGCACAGCGAGTCCCACCCCCGAGGAGAAGCCACTGCTAGTGAAAATGATGGTGTTGACCCCGATGACCTTGCCCCGCGAGTCTAGAAGCGGCCCGCCGGAGTTGCCCGGATTGATGGCCGCATCGGTCTGGATGAGATTGGGCAGAGAGAAACCACTGCCCTGCTGCAACACCCGCCCTACCGCACTGATGATGCCTGTGGTCACCGTGCGCTCAAAGCCAAAGGGGTTGCCGATGGCGATGGCCCGCTGGCCCACGCGCAAGGTATCGGATTCGCCCAACTCCACCGGATGGAGCAGGGCCTCGGGTACATCCACCTTGATGATCGCCAGGTCGGTGTGGGGATCGGTGCCCACCACCTCCGCCTCGGCCTCCGTGTCGTCGGAGAAGCGCACCTGGATACGGCGGGCCCCTTCCACCACGTGGTTGTTGGTCACAATGTGGCCGTCCGTGTCTATGACAAAGCCCGAGCCCAAACCCCGTTGGAAGAACTCTTCGGGGAAAGGACTCTCCGGGAAGCCAGGCACCTCCGGGTGACTGAACTCCTCGATCGCGCCGATCACGTTGATATTGACCACCGAGGGGCTGACGCGGGCATAGAGATTGATGATCAACTGCTCTTCAGCATCGGCTTCGACCACAATCTCTTCTGGCAGGGAGGTAGGCGTGACCACAATGGTCAGCGGGGTGGGGGCCGAAGCAGGGGAGGAGATGCGGGTGGGGATAAGAGTCGGCTTCTCAGCGACCTCGCTGGTTAGAGAGCACAGGCTACACCCCAAGGTAGTGCCAGCCATCAGGCCGGCCAGGAGGGCGATGATCGTTTTCTGTTTCATGGCTATGAGCTTCCTTTACCTCTCATCTGCGCCAGCTCCCTGAAGAGTTCCTTCTCTTTGGCGCTCAGGCCCTTGGGCAGTACGACCTGGACTTTGGCGTAGAGGTCGCCGCGTTTGTTGGAATCGCGCAACAGAGGCATACCCTGCCCCTTCAAGCGAAAGGTGCGGCCCCCCTGGGTTTCGGGCGGGATTTTCAGAGACACGTCTCCCGCCAGAGTAGGCACGCTGGTCTCTCCACCCAGAATGGCTGTGTAGAGGTCAACAGGCACCTCGCAGTAGAGGTCGTCCCCTTTGCGCTCAAAGACCTTGTGAGGCTGGACCGTCACCTTCAGGTATAGATCGCCTGCGGCTCCTTCCCCAAAACCTGGCGCCCCCTCGCCAGCGATCCGCACCTTGGAGCCCGTCTTGACGCCAGTGGGGATTTTGACTTCTAAGCGACGGCCGTCTTTCTCCAGCACCCGCCTGGTTCCGCTAAAGGCCTCTTCCAGAGTGATTTCCACTGATTGCTCATAGTCCTGTCCTCGCCGGGGTTGGGCCTGACGGGTGCCCGTCCATGTTTGAGGTCCCTGGCGACCCACGCCGCCAAAGATGGCCTCGAAGAAATCAGAAAAGCTGCCACCCCCGAACATACCGCTGAAAAGGTCGCCCACATCGCCATATTCGACATGGACACGGCCACCGCCCGGAGCGCCGGCGGCCCACTGGCTCCAGTCGAAACCACCGGGATCGCGGCCTGTGCGCTGCCATTGCTGCCAACTGGCCCCCAATTGGTCGTATTTACGCCGCTTCTCCGGGTCAGTCAACACCTCGTGAGCCTCGTTGATCTCTTTGAAGCGCTCCTCGGCCTCTTTGTCGCCTGGGTTGACGTCAGGGTGATATTTACGAGCCAGACGACGGTAGGCCTTCTTGATCTCCTTCTCGCTGGCGTTTCGATCTACCTCTAAAATCTTGTAATAATCTTTGTATTCCATATCCAATCAAACCTTCGCAAGGGTTCTAAATGACGCCCTTTAGGTTCTGGTGCATTCTAGTATAACACTTTAGCTTATCTTTGTCAAGTATCTTTATCAGGTTTTGCTCAATATCGGATCGCTTTCTGGCATCAGAAAGGCCAGTGCCCTGTTTGCCACAACCAACAGAGGTCACCAGCCGCAAGTGACAGCCTTATTATTTCGGCTCGCTTTGACGGTCAGCGTGTTGGTTGCGCCGAGCAGGGCACTAACAACGAGAGGGATCTGATTTTGTCTTAAGTATATCATGTCAGAATGCCAAAGTCAATGGGACATCGGTCATATCTCATGATAGGATAACAGTACGGGTATGAGCCATTTCCCCTGGGCATGTTAGAGATTGGGGCAAGCTATGGCAAGAACAGAAGGGGATTGCGCTTCGAGTTCTCTTGCCAGATCTCAAAATGGAGGTGTGAGCCGGTGGCATTGCCGGTCCGGCCTATGGTACCGATTTGCTGGCCCTGAGCTACGGATTGCTCGTAATCTACCAGGTATACATCCAGGTGGGCATAAAGGGTATGCCAACCGTTGCCGTGGTCAATGAGCAACATCCGCCCATATCCCGAGTCGTCCCAACCGGCGTAGACTACGAAACCCGAATCAGAAGCCACTACAGGTGTGCCTTTGGGTGCGCCGATATCAACGGCCCTGTGGTGGCTCCAGAACTTTTGGGTGATATAGCCCGAGGCTGGCCAGACAAAGTTACCGCTACCTTTGGCCGCATCCTCAGGGATGGGGCCAGTGTAACGGTGGACGAACTTGGGGATGTAAGGCTTCTCACCGCCCGGTACGACGAGGGCCACCCCTGTGGTCAACTCATACGGCTCTTTCAGCCCGTTGACTTGATATTCGGTGATGGCCGAAACCCCGACTTGATACTTTTGAGCGATGCTTTCCAAGGTATCGCCTTCTTCGACGATGTGGTACACGCCGGAGGTAGGCAAGATCACCAGTTCCTGGCCCAAACTCAAAAGGTCAGGATTGTCCTCCAATCGGCCGTTGGACCACATGATGGTTTGAGGGCTGATACCAAAACGCTCGGCGATGCCAAAAACGCTGTCACCGGTCTGGACGGTGTAGGTGATGACTTCCAGGCGGGGACGCTCGGGGATGGTGGTATGGGGCACAGGAGCCTTGATGAGGGAACCGTTGTCTACCCACTTGGGGGGATCCCCTCTGGACCACGAGATGGTAAGCCAATGATCCGGCCTGGCGGCCGGTAGCTTGGCTTCAGGCATCTCCCACTGACCGACCAGGACAGCTAAACCAATGAGCAGGACGACAGTCATGTGGGAGGCATAGCGCCCCAGAAGCTTTTCGGCTATCAATGGTAACATGGCTATTCCATCAAAAGGCAATATCTTTGCTCAGCAAGGCCAGGAATTCGGCGTTGTTTTTGGTTTTGGCCAATCTCTCCAAAATGGGCCCGATGGCTTCAAGCCCACCGCCCAAAGCATCAATCATGCGTCGCATGGTCCAGAGACGAGCCGTGGTATCCGCGGTCAGCATGAGCTCCTCGCGTCGCGTGCCTGAGCGCTCGATGTCAAAGGCTGGGTAGATGTATCTCTCGGCCAGCTTGCGGTTGAGGTGCAACTCCATGTTGCCTGTGCCTTTAAATTCCTCGTAGATGACCTCGTCCATGCGGCTGCCAGTGTCAATCAGGCACGTGGCGATGATGGTCAGGCTTCCTCCTTCCTCGATGTTACGGGCTGCTCCAAAGAAGCGCTTGGGCGGATAAAGGGCTGCCGGATCAACGCCTCCTGAGAGGGTGCGACCACTGGGAGGGACGGTCAGGTTGTAGGCCCTGGTCAGGCGAGTGATGCCATCCAGAAGGATGACCACGTCTCGACCGCCCTCCACCAGACGCTTGGCCCGTTCCAGGGCCATCTCGGCCACCCGCACTTGACTTTGGACGGGATCATCGAAAGTGGC
>Ga0180437_10011820_pt1 | contig 10412 bp, 8 predicted proteins | sample SS_ome_4_FD_132410 | JGI IMG/M metagenome (GOLD analysis project Ga0180437, IMG submission 132410) | Hypersaline lake sediment archaeal communities from the Salton Sea, California, USA - SS_3_D_1 metaG | ecosystem: Environmental > Aquatic > Non-marine Saline and Alkaline > Hypersaline > Sediment... | reverse complement strand
CCGGCGGACCTCCTCCGGCGTGCCGAAACTGAGCACCTTGTGCGTGTCGCAGCCGCCGCCCCAGAAGGTCAGCTGGTCGCCGAAATCGGCCTTGAGCCCTTTCGCGTCCATTCCGGCGCAACTGATCTGCACCGGATTGATCGCGTCCAGCCCGGCCTCGATCAGGTCGGGCAGCAACTCCCGCACGCCGCCGCAGCAGTGCAGCTTCACCTTCACGTCGGCCAGCTCTTTGGCCCGCTGCCACGTGCGGGCGTGCCGCGGCTTGAAGAACTCGCGGTACATGGCGGGCGACATCTGCGGGCCGGTCTGCATACCCAGGTCGTCGCCGAAGACGATGATATCGATATACGGCCCGACCAGTCCGAGGAACTTCTCCAGGTTGGCCAGGTGCATTTCCACGAGCCGGTCGAGGAACTCGTGTGCCCGCCGCGGATTGCCGGCCAGCAGCATCAGGAACTTGTCGTTGCGGTAGAGGAACTGTCCGATTTCCAGCAGATTGCCGCCGAACAGGGCCAGGATCGCCCGATCGGTCCGCTCGCGGAGCGCCTTGGCCCCGGCGACCATCGCGTCGTCGCCGAACTTGCCGGCCACCAGCGGGCCGGGCGGGGTCCGCATGGCGATCCACATGCACTCGGCCATCGCCTCGGGCAGCCGGCCCAGGTCGTCCTCTTCGTAGAACGGCCAGTAGGTTTGCTCGAAGTAGATGGCCCCATCGGGCATTTGCCCTATCACGCGTCCGCTCGGCGACTTCTGCACCCAGCGGCCCTCTTCCCGCTCGGGCATGGCCCAGACGGGCATCTGGCAGGGCGATCCGTCGGGCAGGGTCCAGTCGGACCAGTGCTCGTCCTCGTGGGCGAACCCGCGGCCCAGCTCGATCGTGTCCACCCCGAACCGATCCAGCACGTCCTCGTCGATGATGGCCAATTGCTGGATCGGGTCGTAGACGCGGATCGGCTTGGGTGGCAGGTCCAGCGCCTCGCGGAGTTCTCGATAGGCGATCGCGGCAATGCCCGACGAGCGATGCCCGCCGAAATCGATCGGCACCCGGTCGGGTTGGCGGTGGTTGACGGCGGCCAGGACGCGTTCTCGGGAATTCACGATTCGGCTCCTTTTCTTGGTATCTGACGGGCCCAGTGGAGGAAGTTGCGAAGATCTTCCACGCACCAGCCCCTTTTTCGCAGCATGTCGAGCAACACGGCGCCGAGGATCGCCAGCCCCAGCACGATCCGCTGCGTGTTGCTCTCGACGTTGGTCAGGTTCATGCCGTTCTTGATCACGGCGATAATGAAGGCCCCGATGAGGGTTCCGAGGATTCTTCCCTCGCCGCCGGAGAGACTGGTTCCGCCAACGACCACCGCGGCGATGACCTGCAGCTCGTACATCAGCCCCGACTTGGGATCGCCGCTGGTGAACTTCGAGGCTTCGATCACGCCACCCAGTCCGGCCGTGGCGCCGGCGACGATGTACACCAGCAGCAGCACGCGGCCGACGCGGATGCCCGACAGGCGGGCCGCCTCGCGGTTGCCGCCGACCGCATAGATATGACGCCCCAGCCGCGTGCGCGACATCACGAACTGGGCCGCCAGGTAGATCAGCACCATCAGGATCACGGCGTTGGGGATCCCCAGCAGATCGGCGTCCAGTCCCAGCCAGTCGAACGAGTCGGGCAGGCCGGAGACCGATTGGCTGCGGGTGATCCTCAGCGCCAATCCCCGGGCGACTTCCATCATGGCCAAGGTGGCGATGAACGGAGGAATCTGAAACACGGTGATCATCAGCCCCGAAAAGCCGCCCACGCCGGCGCAAATCGCAACCGCCGCCAGACAGCAGAGGATCATCGCGGCGACCGAAGCTTCCGGGCCGCCGGCAGCCACGATCAGCTTGGCCGTCAGTACGGACGAAAGCGCCACCAGGCTGCCCACCGACAGATCGATGCCGCCGGTGATGATCACCATCGTCATGCCCACGGCAATCACCGCAATCACCACGACTCCCTTGGTCACCACCAGCAGGTTGTCGATCTTCAGGAAGGTGGGCCACCAGTATTCTTCGGGCACGGCAATCTGCGCATCGGCCAGGGCGGGGATTTGATCGCGGATGTTGCCGACCACCTTCTGCAGGGCCTTGGGAACGGCGATGACCTGAGGCGGCTTGCCCCGCTGAAGCGCACGCTCGATCTCGCGGCGGATCTCGGCCGGCGAGCCGTGGACCTGCGCCACCACGCTGAGACGGCTGCCCTCGAGCCGCTGGGCAAGCGATTTGGCGAATAGCACGTCTTCCTCGTGCGTCCCCGCGGCGATCAACACGCCGGCGTCGGCCGGAGCCGTTTTCTGCAACGTCCGTGCAAGCACGCGGGCCGCATCCTCGCCGACGGGCTTCTGCTCCTCGTACGTAGCCAAGGCGTAGTAGATACAAAGCACGGCCAACACGCCCAACATGCCGTAGTTGGCGGCGAAGCGGGAAACGGCGTGATGGGGGCGAAGCTGGGCCATGGGGAAGCACGCAAACGGAGTCCTGACACGTTGGACTTCCTACTCTTCCTTCAACGTCGGATCCTTGTCCGCATCTTCCTTGCGATACACGGAGCAGGGAATCAGGATCTCCTTCTCCAATTCTTCGGCGTTCATATACCGGGCCACCGCGTCGATCACCGTGGCGCCGATCTTGCGCGGATACTGAACGATCGTGGCGTAGATTTCCCCGTTCTTCACGGCCCGGCGACCCATCGGCTGGGCGTCGAAGGCGATGATCTTGATACGGTCCGCCTTGCCGGCCTCCTTCAGCGCGATCGCCACGCCCACGCCCGTCGGATCGTTGATCGCAAAGAACGCGTCCAGGTCGGGATGCTGCTGCAACACGCCTTCGGCTTCCTTGGCGGCGACGGCCCGGTCGCCCTGCCCGGGCCAGGCCCCCACGATCTCCATGCCCGGGATCTTCTCGACCACCTCGCGGAAGCCCTTGGTGCGGAGGATCACCGATTCGATCTCGGGATAGTCGATGATGGCCACCTTCCCCACACCGCCGAGCAACTCGACCATCGTCTGGCCGGCCAGCTTCCCGCCGCCGTAATTGTCGGTGGCCACGTGACAGACCACCTCCACGTCGTCGGCCAGGCAGGCGATGTCGGCCGTGAAGACCGGGATGCCCGCCTTGTTGGCCGCCGCGATCGACGTGCCGATCGCCTTGGAATCGCAGGGGCAGAGCACGATCGCGTCGACCTGCTTGACGATGAATTCGTTGACCTGCGTCATCTGCGTGGCGACGTTGAGTTCGCCCGTGGTCACTTCCACGCGGTAGTTGTGCTTGGCCCCTTGCTGAACCATGGCGTCGGCCAGGTCGACAAAGAAGGGATTAGTCATCGTCAGTACGGAAACGCCGATCACTGCCTCTGGCTCGTCGGCCGTGGCTGTCGGGCCGGTCGCTTCGCCGGCCGTGGTTCCGGGGCCGTCGGACGCAGGCCGCTCGCCGCAAGCCGTCAGCAGCAGCGGGGCCAACAGGATGGTCAGCAGAAGAATTCGCTTCATGGGAAACTCCTTGGGCCGGGAATGAGCCGTGCCATCATTCGCGCGTAGAATGACAGCAGTCTGTCAGAATACCCGGTTTGCCCCAGGTAAGAAAGGGGTCTGCGAAGCCGCGAGCGGCTTCAAGAGGTGCTTCATCTGACGGAGGAAACGTCGACCACCGCCTTGATGACCCCATCGGCATAGTCGGCCACCAACTCGAACGCGTCGCGAATTCGTTGCAGCGGGAAGCGATGGGTCAACAGCGGCTCCAGGTCGATCAGCCCTTCGCCTACCATCCGGATTGCCGGGGCGACGCAGCCCTTCTGCCGGCGGACGTTCTTGAACGTGTACTCCTGTCGCCGCATGATGTGGACGTCGAAGCTCACCTGCCGGGTCGGGGGGATGCCTACCATCACCAGCGTGCCGCCGGGCGCGAGCAACTGCTGGGCCTGATCGACGCAGGCCGGGTCGCCCGAACACTCGAACACCACCTCCAATCCCAGCGGCTCCTGCCGGGCCATCGCCGCGGTGACGTCCTCGGTTTCGGCGTTGCCCGTCCAATCGGCCCCGCAACGCCGGGCCACCTCCAGCCGCGGATCGAGCAGATCGGTCATATAGACCTTGCAGGGCGCGGTGACCTTGGCGCATAGCAACACGCTCAAGCCAATCGGCCCGGCGCCGAAGATCCCGATCCGCGTTTTCGGCCGGAGCTGGCCGAGCTGTACGGCATACAGCCCCACCGAAAGCGGCTCGATCAACACGGCCTGGTCCAGCGTGATCGCATCATGCAGCGGAAAACAGTTTTCGGCCGGCATCACGGAATACTCGGCCACCGCCCCCGGGGCTTCGTTCGGGCAGCCCATGAATCGCAGGTTGCGGCAGGTGTTCAACCGGCCTGCGCGACACTGGTCGCACTCGCCGCAGACGATCGCCGGATCGACCGCCACGCGGGTCCCCGGCTGGAGACCTTCGACCGCCGTGCCGACTTCCATCACAGTGGCGGAGCATTCGTGCCCCAGCGTGGCCGGGTACTCGATCACCTGGTCGCCGATTCCCCCGCGAACGTAATAGTGCACGTCGGAGCCGCAGACGCCCACCCGATCGATCCGCAGCAGCACGTCGTCGGGCCGCTCGGGCTTCGGCTCGGGCGCCTCGACGATTTCCAACTCTCGCAGGCCCGTGAACTGGGCGACTTTCATGGTGTTTTCCTCTTGAGTTTCGCGATCCACCGCTGCCGTTTTCCTTGGCGGCCGGTGAAATTGTACCATCATCACAGTGGGAGAAAAGCTGCGTCGCTGCCAAAACACGGTGTGCGGCGTGGTTTGCGACAGAATGGCCGGCCTCGGCCGATCGACCGATTGATTTCTCGCCCGTCGCGCAGGATAATGGCATCCTATGCCGGCCACTTGAGGCGTCGAATTCGACAAGGGACCCAATGATGAGACTTTGCATCACACGCGTGCTAACAGCGACGTTGAACCTGTGGATGATGATCGGTGCCGCCTTTGCGGGAGCCGACGCGGCTGCCGGTGTGGATCCCACCTTTCCCGGTGAGCATTGGCAAACGAAGCGACCCGACGAAGTCGGGCTGGACCAGACGCGGCTGGACGCGGCGGCCCGGCTGGCGGGAGGGCGCGGGTGCGTCGTGCGTTACGGCTACCTCGTCTACATATGGGGTGATCATACCAAGGCATCGGACGTGGCTTCCGCCTGCAAGCCGTTCTACAGCCACTTGCTCTTCGAGGCCATCGAGGACGGCAAGCTCGCCGGGCCGGACGAGAAGGTGATCCGATGGCAGCCGGTGCTGGGCGGCTTGAATCGGTCGCTGGGCTACAAGGACCGGCAGATGACGTTTCGTCACCTGGCCTACCAGACGGCCTGCCTCGGTTTCGAGGAAGCCCCCGGCACGGCCTACGACTACAACGACGCCACCATGGGGTTTTTCTGGGATACGCTGGTAAACAAGGTCTACGGCGTCGAGTGGAAGGACGCCTATGCGAAGCTCTTCGGTCCCAAGTTCGTCGAACCGCTGCAAATGGAGGACGGGTTTGGCTTCCCGACCAGCGGCCCGAAGGCGGGCCGGCCCGGCATCTCGCCGCGCGACTTCGCCCGCTTCGGCCTGCTCTATTTGAACGAAGGCAGGTGGCGTGATCGGCAGATCCTGGCGTCCGAGCTGGCCCGCAAGGCCGTCAGCGAGCCGCTGCCGCTGAGCATCCCCCGCACCCGCGCACGGCCGGCCGAAACTTGTCATCCGCGCAGCATCGGCGGCGGCGGAAACCAGTGCGACCACAACGGCGGCTACAGTTGGCTCTGGTGGCTGAACCGCCCGGCGCGCGACGGCAAGCATTGGTTCGTCGACGCCCCGCACGACATGTTCATGGCCTTGGGACACGGCGGCCGCCGCGGCGTGGCCGTGATGCCCGGGCTGCAGCTGATCGTCAGTTGGAACGATGCCAAGGAGTTGCACGTCGATCGGGAGTTGGGCAACCGGGTGCTCGGCGCCTTCAGCCGGGCGGCCGGTCGACGATGAAAGTGACCCTCCCACCCCCCGCGCAAACGCCATAGCGAACACGATATGACCCTGATCCGGCTGGACAACTTCTCCTTCCAACTCGGCGACAAGCCGATCCTGTGCGACGTTTCGTTCGACGTTAGCGAAGGAGAATACGTCGCGATCGTGGGCCCCAACGGGGCGGGCAAAACCACGTTGATCAAGTGCATCGACCGGCTGCTTTTCGGCGGCACCGGGAGCATCGAAATTTGCGGCCGCCCGCTGCACCAGTATCGCCAGAAAGAGCTGGCCCGGCTGATCAGCTACGTGCCGCAGGCCGACGGCCGCGTGTTCCCGTTCACCGTCGAGCAGTTCGTGCTGATGGGCCGCTACCCGTATCTGAGTCCGTTTTCGGCCGTCAGCAAGGAAGACCGCCGGGCGGTCGACGAGGCCCTGCAGCGGACGGGCACGGCCGAGTTTGCCGGGCGGCTGCTGAGCACGTTGAGCGGCGGCGAGCGGCAGAAGGTCTACGTGGCCGCCGCCTTGGCCCAGGGTGGCAAGATCATGCTGTTGGACGAGCCGACCACGTTCCTCGACTATCGCCACCAGGCCGAGATCTCCGCGCTGCTTTCGCGGATCAATCGCAGCTCGGGCGTGACGATCGTGGCGGTGACGCACGACGTCAATCAGGCGGCCTTGCGGAGCGACCGGATCGTGGCGCTGCGCGACGGGCGCGTGGCGTTTTGCGGCCTGGCCCGGCAGATCATGGACCCCGACGTGCTTCAAGAGATCTACGGCACGACGCTGCTGCTGGTCGACCACCCGCAGGCCGACTTGCCGGTGATCGTACCCCATGCGCCGGAAGGATCGTCATGAATCGGGCCACCGTGCTGGGTATCTTGATGGTTCTTGCCGTTGCGGCGCTGGCGATCGCGCCGTTTATGGGCATGATCGACGTTCCGCTGAGTGCCCTTTGGGGCGCAGCGGAGGAACGCGGTCAGGTGGACGTCCTCTGGAAGCTCCGCATTCCGCGGGTCTGTCTGGCGTTTCTGGCCGGCTCCGCGCTGGCCACCGCCGGCATGGCCTTCCAGGCGATGTTTCGCAACCCGTTGGCCACACCGTTTACGCTGGGAGTTTCCAGCGGGGCGTCGTTGGGGGCGGCCATCTGTATCCACATGGGATGGACCTTCTCGCTGTTGCGGTTCTCCGGCGTGTCGCTGTTCGCATTCGTCGGGGCGATGGTCTCGATTTTGCTGGTCTACGGCTTGACCCGGGCCAGGCAGGGCTTTTCTACGGCTACCATGCTTCTCGCCGGCGTGGCCATCAGCTTCTTCTTCTCCAGCCTGATCCTCTTCCTGCAATACATCAGCGACTTTACGCGCACGCACCGCATGCTCCGCTGGGTGATGGGGGGATTGAACCGGGCGGTCGACTTCGACGATGTGCTGGGGGTGTTTCCCTTTGTGGTCACCGGCTGCCTGATCGTCGTCTATCTGACCCACGAGATGAATCTGATCACCACCGGCGAAGAGTTGGCCGCCAGCCGCGGCGTGGAAGTCAACCGCACCAAGCTGGTCCTCTTCTTCGCGGCTTCGTTGATGGTGGGAGCGGTGGTGGCGGTTTGCGGGCCGATCGGGTTCGTGGGGCTGATGGCGCCGCATATCTGCCGGCTGTTGATCGGGCCGGAACACCGCTGGCTCACGCCCGCGGTGGTCCTCTTCGGCGGCGCCTTTCTTGTGCTCTGCGATACGGTGGCCCGGACGGTCATTCGCGGCACCGAATTGCCGGTGGGCATTGTCACGGCGTTGCTGGGCGGCCCGTTCTTCTTGTGGCTGCTGGTGGGGCGCAAGGCGGAATTCTGAGCGTTCGTAAAGAAACTACTGGGGCACGGCACCGATTTTCGCGGAGCGAAAATGGGACAGCCCCCTTCCTCGTAGCTATCCTACCTATCTTACGCACATTGGCTCTCCGCCGGATAGCCAGACCCGGCACCACATGGTACCATTACGCAATTCGGCCATCGTCACCAGGCAAATGGGACGTTTATGCTTCGCTGGCGACTACTGCTGGGGACGTTGATCATTGGCGTATTGGTCGCGCTAGGTTATCTGGACCACCGGCTGGAACCATCGTTGCCCGTGCCGGGGCTGCCGCTGTTGCCGGTGGCTCTCGCCTTCACCCTGCTGGCTACCGGGGAGATGCTGTATCTGACCGGTGCCGGCGGAATGCGCCCGCTGCCGTGGGCCGTCTACGGCGGAAACCTGCTGTTGTTGGCCAGCCATTGGGTCCCGGCAGTCTGCGGCACGGATGGCGGTGCGGCGGCGTCGGTTTCCCCGATGGCCTGGCCGTTTCTGGCCTTGGGGCTCGGCGCGTTGCTGGTGCTGGTGGGCGAGATGCACCGTTTCGAGAGGCCGGGCAGAGTGACGAGCAACGTGGCGGCGGCCGTGCTCTCGTTGGTCTACGTCGGGGGAATGCTCAGCTTTGCCGTGCAACTGCGGATGATCTGGGGCGTCGGCGCGCTGGCGTCGTTGATCATCGTCGTCAAGCTGGGCGATACCGGCGCCTACAGCATCGGCCGGCTATTGGGGCGCCACAAGTTGGCCCCCGTGCTCAGCCCCGGCAAGACGATCGAAGGAGCGATCGGCGCGCTGGCGTTCGCCTGTCTCGGTTCGTGGGCCACGTTTACCTGGCTGATACCGCGTATGGCGCCGGAATCCTCGAAGGCGTTGCCTGCGTGGGGATGGATCGTCTTCGGTTTGCTGGTGGGGATCGCCGGTTTGCTGGGTGACTTGGCCGAATCGCTGATCAAACGGGACGTCGGCTGCAAAGACTCGAGCCGATGGCTGCCCGGCTTCGGAGGCGTGCTCGACATCCTCGACTCGATCCTCCTGGCGGCGCCGGTTGCCTGGTTTTGCTGGATGTGGTTCTCGATGTGAGGTCCGGATTGTTGCGCCGAGCAGCAGTCCAAGGGGTGGTCCCGCTGTGACTCAAAGGGGGTACGGCAAAGCCCGTTTTTCGCGGACGGCCGAGAAAAGGCTATTCATTTTCAGCGCGGGAACACTATGATGAATATCGGTACTCGAGTGCGGACGTGTTGCCGTTGCGGCGGGCCGATGGCAAGAAGGCGGCAACAAGCAGCTCTTTTTTTCGTGCGTTCCGCAGGGCATGAGTGCTATATAATAACAATCGGGGCAACCGCGCAGGATCGAGGTAGGAGGCATCGCAGAACACGTACTCTAGAGGGGTAGGACAATCGGAGAAGTAGTTCGATGTCGATACGGGTGGTTTGTCCGAACGGACACGTATTGAACGTCAAGGACCACCTGGCCGGAAAGACCGGCCTGTGTCCCACGTGTAAGGCACGTGTGAAGGTCCCGGAACTTCCTACTGAGGAGTTGTCCGAAGACTCGATCATGAGTATTCTGGGGCCTCACGTCCCGGACACGGCGTCTGTGGCTTCGGTCGAAGAACCGGCGGAGGTGGTTGAGGTGCCGATGGAGGCCCCCGCCGGTGGCAGCAGGCCGCCCAAAAAGAGCTGTCACAAATGCAATCGACAGATTTCCGCCGAACTCCACATCTGCCCGTTCTGCCATACCTACATCGCCAAGTTGAGCGACTTTTGAGCCTTCATGATTGAAACAGCCATTTCGGTTGTCAGTTCCAAGGCGCTGTTGACGCTGTTCGGCGCCTGCGACCAGCACCTGCGGACAATTCGCAACGCCTTGGGAGTGCAAATTACGGCGCGTGACGGGCGAATTCATATCGAGGGAGAGCAACAGGCGGTGACCACGGCGACCGAGGTCCTCGAGCAACTTCAGGCGTACGCGCACCGCTACGGCGCCCTGGCCGACGACGACGTCAACCGGGTGCTGGCCGCGGTAGGCGAGGGCGGCGCGTCGTCGGAGTCTCCGCCGATCGAGGTCTTCCGGCCCGGGCGGCAGATCCGGCCGCGCACGGCCGGCCAGGCCCGTTACGTGGAGGCCATCCGCAACCACGACGTGGTGTTGTGTTGCGGCCCGGCCGGTACGGGCAAGACCTATCTGGCGGTGGCGATGGCCACCGCGGCGCTGAAGGCGGAGGCGGTTCGCAAAGTGGTGCTGGTTCGTCCGGCGGTCGAGGCGGGAGAAAGCCTAGGGTTTTTGCCGGGTGACTTGCAGGCGAAGATCAATCCGTATCTGCGGCCCTTGATGGACGCCTTACGCGAGATGATGGATCACGACCTGATCAAACGCTACACGGAGGAGGACCTGATCGAGGTGATTCCGTTGGCCTATATGCGCGGCCGCACCCTCAACGAGGCCTTTATCATCCTCGACGAAGCCCAGAACACGACCGTTTCGCAAATGAAGATGTTTCTCACCCGGATGGGCGCCGGCTCGAAAATCGTCGTCTCCGGAGACATCACCCAGATCGATCTG
>Ga0180437_10011818_pt1 | contig 10416 bp, 7 predicted proteins | sample SS_ome_4_FD_132410 | JGI IMG/M metagenome (GOLD analysis project Ga0180437, IMG submission 132410) | Hypersaline lake sediment archaeal communities from the Salton Sea, California, USA - SS_3_D_1 metaG | ecosystem: Environmental > Aquatic > Non-marine Saline and Alkaline > Hypersaline > Sediment... | reverse complement strand
CAGTACTTTGCGGAACATGTCCCCGTTCAGCCTCGCTCCGATTCCTAGAGCGGGATGTTGCCGTGTTTGCGCGGTGGGGTGGACTGGCGCTTGTTCTCGAGCATCCTCAGCGCGCGGATGACCTCGACCCGCGTATCCTGCGGTTCGATGATGTCGTCCAGGTAGCCCATCTCCGCCGCGATGTACGGGTTGGCGAAGCGTTCGTTGTACTCTTCGACCCGCCTCCGACGCGCCTCTGCGGGCTCAGCAGACTCGGCCAGCTCCTTCCGGTAGACGATGTTCACGGCGCCCTCGGCCCCCATGACGGCCAGCTCGGCCGACGGCCAGGCGATGTTGTAGTCGGCGCGGATGTGTTTGCTCGACATCACGTCGTATGCGCCGCCGTAGGCTTTGCGCACGACCACCGTGATCTTGGGCACCGTGGCTTCACAGAAGGCGTAGAGCAGCTTGGCCCCGTGCTTGATGATCCCCCCGTACTCCTGCGCGGTTCCGGGGAGGAATCCGGGGACGTCCTCGAACGTAACGAGCGGGATGTTGAAGGCGTCGCAGAAGCGGACGAACCGGGCGCCCTTGATCGAAGAATTGATGTCCAGGGTCCCGGCCAGGACCTTGGGCTGATTGGCCACGATGCCCACCGGACGCCCGTCGAGGTGCCCGAACCCGACCACGATATTCCGGGCGTAGTGCTCCTGGACTTCGAGAAACCGCCCGTCGTCGACGACGGATTGGATGATGTCCTTGACGTCGTACGGTTTGGTCGAGCTCTCGGGGACCAGGTCGTTCAGTGCGGGATCGCGCCGGGCCGGATCGTCGGTGGGCTCGATCCGCGGGGGGTCCTCCATGTTGTTCTGGGGGATGAAGGAGATCAGCTCCCGGATGAGCCGGATGCAGCCCGGCTCGTCCTCGGCCATGAAGTGCGCGACGCCGCTCGTCTCGTTGTGAGTCCGGGCGCCCCCCAGCTCCTCGAAGGTGACCTCCTCGTTCGTGACCGACTTGATCACGTCCGGGCCGGTGACGAACATGTGGCTCGTACCGTCCACCATGAGGATGAAATCGGTGATGGCCGGAGAATAGACCGCGCCGCCGGCACACGGCCCGAGGACGGCCGAGATCTGGGGGATCACGCCGGAGGCGAGGGTGTTGCGGAGAAAGATCTCGGCATACCCGCCAAGCGACGCCACCCCTTCCTGGATGCGGGCCCCGCCGGAGTCGTTGAGGCCGATCACGGGCGCGCCGTTCTCCATGGCCAAGTCCATGATCCGGCAGATCTTGCCCGCGTTCTGCTCGCTCAGGGTCCCGCCGAAGACGGTGAAGTCCTGGGCGAAGACGAATACGAGACGCCCGTCGATCGTCCCCTGGCCCGCCACCACGCCGTCCCCGACGACCTTGCGGGATGCCATGCCGAAATCGGAACAGCGGTGGGTCACGAAGACCCCGAACTCCTGGAAGCTGTCCGGGTCGAGAAGCAGCTCGACCCTCTCGGCCGCCGTGAGCTTGCCGGCCTTGTGCTGCGCCTCGATCCGGGCCTTGCCGCCACCCAGGCGGGCCTCGGCCTTGCGTTCCTTCAGTTCCCTCAACTTGGGCATGTCGGTCACGAGTCCCTCCCGGCTTGTCGCGCCCGATCCGGCTCTCGTCCTGCTGGCGCTGTGGCTGGGGATCGCGTTCCTCAATCCGCCATCTTAGCGGATCGAGACCGCGCGAGTCAACGTCTTTGGCTTGAGCGGGCCCCGGGCGTCTTCCGGAAGGGCCGGAGACGCAGGGTGAGAACGCTCATCGAGTGCCGGAAGGACTCGGGCGATCACGTCTGTTTCTGGTATGGGAGAGATGACGGGGGGAGTGCGGTTTCCTGCGGCGTCTACCTGTGCACGATGCGCACACCCACAGCACCCCGTAGCAGGAAGATGGTGGTTGTGCGGTGAATCCCGCGTTCGACCCAATGCAATAGACACGCAACCGATTGCGCCGCAATCGCTTATGCCGCAGAAGATCGACTTGACTTTCGGATGGCGATTTGTTAGACTATTGGCACAGAAGGGCTTGATGGATCGGCCCGAGTGGGTGGATAAGAGGAGCGAGTGGTGCGCGCTTTGCCTGAGGGTGAGGTGCGCGGCCCGAGGTCTCGTCGAGGATCGGGGTGTCGGTTCAGGACCCGTGGCTTCTCGATCCTGGCGGGGGAAAACGCGTGGGACGTAAGGAGGCGTACATGTCGAAAGCTACGGCGTTGGGACGGGGGTACGTGCTGGCCGGCGCGATGCTATGGGCGGTTGCCGTCGGGTTTGCCCTTCAGCCGGCGAATGCGGAGATCCTCATGTGGGAAGAGGACTTCGCGGATGTCGGTGACTGGGAGACCTTCCAGACCACGATCGTCAGCGATGGGGACATCGGCACGATCACGGCCGACGCGAACAACTGGGGTTGCGCCAACCCGATCCCCTGGACGACGGCCCAGTTCGGCTGCGGACCGCACACCGATTCGCTGTATGTTGTCTGCACCGCCGTCAGTGGGCGGTTCAAGCTGAACATCATGGAAGAGATTCCGCCCTACACCGAGGTCACGCTCGTCATCGGGGACGCTCCCGGGACGTACGCGGTCGACCTCGGGGATCTCACGGGCTGGATCGGGTTGAAGTCCTTCAAGATCAAGATCTGGGTCGAGTGGGCCGAGCCCGGTTCGGCCAGCTTCGACGAGATCCGGGTGGTCAACGTCGCTGGCTGGGCGGACGATTTTGAACCGATCGCCGCCGGCTGGCGGGACGAGAACACCGACCCCGGGTTCAACGCGACCATCAACGACCAGGCGGGCCCCTACGCGGTCGTGCAGGAGCTGCCGGGCGTGTCCTGGGGGAAGGTGCTCTCTCCGGTGATCACGGTCAACGTGGATGATGCGCCCACGCTAACGGCCGTCGTCCAGTCCGACCCGGAGATGTCGAACTTCCTGTTCGGCATCCAGCAAGAGGAGCCCCCCTACGCGTTTCATCTGCTCGGCCGGGGCTACGACGCCGGGATCTTCGTCTACGACTACAAGGGAATCACGGGCTGGAGCGGGGTCCATGCCTTTTCGATCCAGGTGGGTGTGGAATCAATGGACATCGACGGATGGGTCGTGCTGGACTCGATCAAGCTGGACTGCTCCGAGGCGCCGCCTGTCTCGGTGGAATCCGAAACCTGGGGCAAGGTCAAGGCGCTGTTCAAGTAGTGGCAGGCGAACCGGATGGAACCGGAATCGTGTGGCGCAGTGGGGTGAGAGCCTCCGAGGGGGGCTCTTGCCGCGTTGGGATGAGGCCCTCTTGAAGAAGAGGCCCGCAGCTGGAGGGGGAGTGCCGCGTGTTCAGTGAGAATCGGGCCAGGGTTCCTGGCGGGTGGATGTTCCTGGCCGGCGCAGCCTGCCTTCTGCTGGCGGCCGTGCCGACGGCGGCCGAGGTGAGCTTCGACGACTCGTCGGATCCGATGGTTCTCGCAAACGACCAGTACTACGAGGTGGGGTTGTCGAAGACCCACGGCGCGATCACCTACATCGTCGACAAGACGACGGGGGGCACCGTGATCCTCGGCAACAGCTACGGAGACCTCTGGAGGCTCAAGTTCCGCGCGTCGGGCCTCGTCCGGAGCTCGACCTTCAGTCCCACCTCGGGCACGAGGGGGTTCTCCTACGCCTGGGATCCCGGCGAGAACACGCTGACCCTCGACTACCAGTTGATGGAATCCGGCCAGACGATCGTGACGACCGTGGTGCTGGGCGCGTTCCAGTCCGACCGTCTGGACATCACCGCCACGGTGGAGAACGGCTATAACGACGTACTGGAGACGATCTACCTTCCCTCGGAACTCGCCTTCGACATGAACGAGGTCGAGCAGTTCTACTTCCCGTACTACGAGGGAGTGGCGTTTAAGAGGAGCTTCTTCCAGGAGCTGCGGAGCACCTACCAGAAGTACCAGCACGTCTTCATGGACTTCGGAGCCCTGGAGTCCACGCAGGGCAACCTGGCCATGTACGCCGTGCCCGGCGCCCCCTTCCGGCCTGCGACGCTGGGTCTTGGGTACAGCAGCTGGTCGGGCGGGGTGAGCGTGTACCACCACATGTTCCACACCTTCGCAGGGGACGGAACCCTCTGGACGTCTCCCATCCTGCGGCTGCGAGTGGGCTCCCCGATCCTCCAGACTCTGGGGCATGTCAGGACCGACAGGGGTTGGGACGTGTCGCCGACCCTTGAGGACAAAGCCGGCGCCCTGTTCGACCCGCTGGCGGGGAGTTTCCTTGTCAAGATCGACTGCGCGCACGTCCACGATTGGGGGTGGGCAGGATCGGGCTCGGCCTTCTCGTGGGCCGACAGCGCGGCGTCGCTCCTTCCGGCTTCGGCGTTGCTTCACTTGGTGTCCTTCTGGCCGGAGGGGTTCGACAACTACTATCCCGACTACCTCCCGCCGAACCCGGAGTACGGCACCGAGGCCGAGTTCCGGGCCATCTTCGACAACGCGCACGCCCGCGGGCAGCTGGTGATGCCGTACACGAACCCCACGTGGTGGGACGAAGACTCGCCCACGCTGGATTCGCTCGGTCTGGGGATCGCGGCTTGCGACCTCGGCGGCAACCCGATCTCCGAGTGCTACGGGAGCAACTGCGGATACGTCATCTGCCCGCACGACGAGGCGGTGAGGGATCGACTGGCGCAGACGGTCGACGAGTTCACGATCGACTACCCGGCCGATCTCCTGTTTGAAGACCAGGTGGCGGATCGCCCCTGGTTCTACGACACGAACACAGCGGAGCCGACCTGGGTCTCCTACACCGACGGCCTGATCGCCAACGCTCAGGCCGTCTCCCAGGACATCGGGTTGGCGACCGAGGGGATGCTGGATGTCCTCCTCGATACCGAGCTGGGTTTCTTCGATTCGGTGATCCTCGATAAGAAGGCCGGCTGGATCTCGAGTTGGGGGAACGACAACTGGGTCGTTTTCCCGCTCACCATGCTCCTGGCGCACGACAAGACCGCCTTCTACCAGCACAACCTCGCCGTGGAGGTCATGACCGACAACCGGGAGATGCTGACCTACAACCTCTCGCACGGCTTCGGCCTGGGATTCGATCTCACGGGTCAGGCGGGGATGCTCGAGAGCGAATGGTTGCCGATCAACGAGGCGTTCCAGCGCACGGTGGCCGCCCGGTGCTGCGGGAAGCGAATGACGGAGTTTGAGTTCCTCGATGCGGAGAAGACGGTCACCCGGAGCGTTTTCGAGGATGTGGAGGTCGTCGGGAATCATCGCCAGGAGACCTTCGACCACGAGAGCCACAGACTCGCGCCCCAGGGCTTCTACGCGCACACGAGCGACGGGAAGTTGGTCGCCGGCGTTTTTACCCGGTTCAACGGTGTGGATCTCGGGGGGGAGCACTATCTCATCCAGGAGCGCGTGCTGTCGAGGAAGTTCGAGATTCACCAGCCCTCGGGTGGAGACGCGTTGGTGCGCATCACGCGCCCGCCGGATTGGATGCCGGGCCGCCCGGTTCGCGTCACGGCGGTGACCGAAGGCGGGGTGATCGTGGACGTGACCGGTGCAGCGACCACCGAAGTCACCCTGGAGTACATCCAGTTCCTGTGGCAACGCCAGTGCTCGGGCTATTCGGTCGAGAAGTACAGCGTCATCCAGAGCATCGCGGGCGGTCCGGGGATCTCGGAGGTCGAGGCCGAGGACGAACCTGCGTGGCTGGGCTGGGCGTCCGTCGCGTGCTACCCCAACCCCTTTGCCGGGCGCACCGTGGTGGAGCTGTCGCTTCCACCGGAGAGCGTCGGCCACCCCCTGGTCGCCGCCGTGTATTCGCCCGAAGGGCGGCGCGTCAAGCGCCTCTGGAGCGGAGCGGTCCGGTCTCAGGAACACCGTCTGCTCTGGGATGGGACCGATGAGAACGGGACTCGGGTCGCCAGCGGGGTCTACTTCCTGCGAGTCGAGAGCGGCCGGCAGATTCTCGGTCGCAAGATCGTGCTGATGCGCTAGCGCTCGACGGTGGCCCCGGTTGCGGGCCCATCTCGGTGCGCCCCTGGCTTCTGTAGGATGGAAACCCCCCGAGTCCAGGAAACGCCGAGGCTTGTCTTGGTCGAGTAGGCACGTCCCTCACGGGCGTGACCATGCGGGAAGATCCGCAGGGAGGGGACCGTCGGGTCCCCTCCCGGTTCTTTCGGCGCGGGGTTCGCGCGTTCGACCCTTCGACGTTCGATCCCGCCCGGCCTTTGCGGTTGACACTGTGTCTTCCGGTCGCGTACAGTGCCCGCGGTTGGCCTGGAGGGCCGTCGCCGTATGGACGGGCAGGGCGTCCGTGGACGCGGGTCGGGGGTCTGGACAAGGAGGCCGTGGGCCATGGGAATCCGGAAGGTCGGCGTCATCGGGTGCGGCCTGGTGGGGTCAGGCGTCAGCCAGCTGGCCGCGCAGGCGGGCTACGAAACGCTCTTCCTCGAGGTCTCACAGAGGAAACTGGACGAAGGCCTCCGGGCGATCAAGTCCTCGCTTCGTTCCAGGGTGAGCAAGGGCAGGATGGACGAGGCGGAACTGAAGGACACCCTGGCGCGCGTCACCGGCACGACCGAGTGGGAGGACCTGGCGAACTGCGACATACTCCTCGAGGCCGTGGTCGAGGACCTGGGCGAGAAAAGCAGCGTCCTGGAGCATGTCGACCGGTACGCCCCGGCGCATTCCATCGTGGCCACCTCCACGTCCTCCCTGTCCGTGGCGGAGCTGGCCGCGGTCATGAGCCGGCCGGAGAGGGTGGTCGGTCTGCACTTCGCTTGCCCGGTCCAGGTGATGAAACTGGTGGAGCTGGTCCGGACGATCACGACGACCGAGGCGACCGTCGCCGCGGCACGCCAGTTCGCGGAGTCGCTGGGAAAGACGGTCGTCCTCTCGAAGGACTCGCCGGGGTTCGTGGTCAACCGCCTGTTGGTCCCCTACCTGATGGAAGCGGTTCGCGCGCTGGAGGCCGGGGTCGCCTCGAAGGAAGACATCGACGAAGGCATCCGAGCCGGACTGGGGTATCCGCTGGGTCCGTTCCAGGTGCTGGACCTGGTAGGTCTGGATATCGCCTACTCGATGGGCCAGCGGTTTTTCGAGGAGACCAAGGATTCGCGCTACGCTCCGCCTCGTTTGCTGAAGGAAATGGTCGTCTCGGGCTATCTGGGGCGCAAGACGGGCAGAGGATTCTACACTTACCGTGGAACCTAGTCGCATGTGGCGCGCGTCCGCACGGACGTCGGCGGAGACGCGTGCGAAAGGCGGGAGGGGGAGATGAACTACGAGAACCTGATCGTCGAGGAGGCGGAAGGCCTGGCGATCGTCACCATCAACCGGCCGAAGGTGCTGAACGCTCTCAACACCCGGACGATCGAGGAACTGGAGGCGGCGTTCACCGAGGTCGGACAGAACGAGGCCATCCGGGCCGTCGTCCTGACCGGTGCGGGTGAGAAGTCCTTCGTGGCGGGGGCCGACATCTCGGAGCTCCAGCGTCTGGGCCCCCTCTCTGCGCAGGCGGCGGCGCGCAAGGGACAGCACCTGACGAGGCTGATCGAATCGCTGGGGAAACCGGTGATCGCGGCCGTCAACGGCTTCGCCCTCGGGGGCGGATGTGAGCTGGCCATGGCATGCACGCTCAGGATCGCCTCGGAGAAGGCCAAGTTCGGGCAGCCGGAGGTGAAACTGGGCCTGATCCCGGGCTACGGTGGCACGCAGCGCCTGGCGAGGCTGGTCGGTTCGGGTCGGGCTCTGGAGCTGATCCTCGCCGGGGAACCGATCCCCGCGGAGGAGGCGTTGAGGATCGGGTTGGTGAACCGGGTGGTCCCGGGAGAGCGGTTGATGGAGGAGGCCCGGAGCCTGGGGAAGAAGATCGCGGCGCTGGCGCCCGTGGCCGTCCGATTGGGGATGGAGGCGGTGTACGGCGGTTCCGGGCTGACGTTGGACGAGGCGCTCGAGTGGGAGGCCGCTCTTTTCGGACTGGTCTACGCCACCGAGGATGCCGGGGAGGGCATGAAGGCCTTCCTGGAAAAGCGTCCCGCGGAGTTCAGGGGACGGTAGGATCGGGGCGGCGCCCCCATTTCCCTTGACCGCGCTCGGATTCGCTGTTATATTAGCCGCGTACCGTATGGGAGAGTTCTCTCCCGAGGGTTCGCGCGACGGGATCGGAGACCGGCGCCTGGCCGCATGGCTGGGCGCTCCGTTTGGGTGGCGGGGCGCGTGATCCATAGAGACGTGTAGCCTGCGAGAGTGGCGGAACTGGCAGACGCGCTGGATTTAGGATCCAGTGGGGAAACTCGTGGGGGTTCGAATCCCCCCTCTCGCACCCCTCGAGGACTCGGCCGAGGTGTAGGGCTTGGTTAAAGTAGAGTTCAGAGAGTCGAGCGCGACGAAGAAGGAGATCCGGGTCGAAGTCGCCGCCGCGGAGGTGGATGAGAAGCTCAAGACCGAGCTGGTGAACCTCCAGCAAACGCTGAAGATGCCGGGTTTCCGCAAGGGCAAGGTCCCGGCCGAGATCGTCCGCAGGAAGTTCGCCCGGTCGGTGCGTCGAGAGGTCGCCGAACGGATCGTGCGCGAGACCTGCCTGGATGCCATCCGCCGGCATGACCTAAGGCCGATCGCGCCGCCCGAGATTCGGGATCTCGAGTTCGAGGACGGCCAGCCGTTGACGTATCAGGCGACGGTGGAGGTTTGGCCGCAGGTTCAGCTGAAACCCTGGCGGGGCCTGAAGGTCACGAGAGAGCGGGCCCCGGTGCCCGAGGACCGGGTCGAGACCCGGCTCCAGGTGCTCCGGGAGCTGCATCGGGAGCTGCTGCCCGTGGAACGGCCGGCCCAGACGGGTGATTTCCTCATCGTGGACTACGACGTGTACGACGAGGGAGAGAAACCCCTGGAAGGTAGAGGGGTTCGGAACTACCTGGTCGAGCTGGGTGCGGAAGGGCTGTTGAAGGAGTTCGAGGAGGGCCTGGCCGGTGTCCGGGCCGGCGAGTCGAGGACGATCCACGCTGTCTTTCCGGAGGAAGGCCCGCATCCGGAGGTGGCCGGGCGGAGGATCAAATTCTGGGTCAAGGTGAATGCCATCAAGCAGAAACGGCTCCCCGAGCTCGACGACAATTTCGCGAAGGAGCTCGGGAACTTCGACCGACTCGAAGACGTGAAAAAGGAGATCAGGGCAGGTCTCGAGCGGGAGGCCGACCTCGACGCCGACCGGCGGGCGCGCGAGGCGTTGGTCGACCTGCTGATCCGGGAGAACACCTTCGAGGTTCCCGAGTCCATGGTCGGCAACCTCTTGGAGGCCTTCCTGTCCGACGCGGAGAAGCAGTGGCGTGGCGACCAACCCTTCGACCGGGAGAAGGCGTCCTCGGCGCTGAAACCGGTGGCCGTGCGTCAGGCGAAGCGCTTCGTGGTGCTCCGGGAGATCGCCAGAACCGAGTCCTTGGAGGTGAAGGCGGAGGAGGTGGATCGGAGGATCCACGACCTCGCCCTCCGGGGTCAGAGGGATCCGGCCGAGGTCAGGAAGGCGCTCGAAGCCGAGGGATCGATCCAGGATCTCCGCAGCGAGATTCTGGAGGAAAAAGCCCTCAGCCTGCTGCTGGACGCGGCCGAGGTCACGACGGTCGAGCGCGAGGGGGAGGGCGCCACGGAGGGTGGGCGGTCGGCGTAGAGCCTCGACGGCCTTGGGCTCCTTCCGGCACGGAACAGGGATCGGAGGCACGTGGTCTTGCGCCAGGGGGTTCAGATGACGCTCGTTCCAATCGTCGTAGAACAGTCGGCTCGCGGTGAGCGCGCGTACGACATCTTCTCCAGATTGCTGAAGGATCGGATCGTGTTCCTGGGGTCCGCAATCGATGACAACATCGCGAACCTCGCCATTGCGCAGATGCTGTTCCTGGAGGCGGAGGATCCCGAGAGGGACATCTACCTCTACCTGAATTCGCCGGGCGGCATCGTCTCTGCGGGGCTGGCGATCTACGACACGATGCAGTACATCAAACCCGACGTGGTGACGATCTGCATGGGACAGGCCGCCAGCATGGGCGCCGTACTGCTGGCCGCCGGCGCGAAGGGCAAGCGCTCGGCGCTGCCGCACTCGAGGGTCATGATCCATCAGCCCGCGGGCGGTAGCCAGGGACAGGCGTCGGACATCGAGATCTACGCCAAGGAGATCCTGGTCCTCAAGGACAAGCTGATCGACATCCTGGCGTCACACACGGGCCAGTCGAGGGACAAGATCGTCAGGGATTCGGACAGGAACTACTTCATGTCTGCCGAAGAGGCGGTGGAGTACGGAGTCGTCGACGAGGTCATCCATCACAGGAAGTGATGGACGCCGGCGCCCGGGAGGACGGGAAGGAGACGAGGGTGAAACGGAGGCAGACCTCCCCACATCCAATCCGCTGTTCATTCTGCGGAAGGGGGCAGGAT
>Ga0180437_10011817_pt1 | contig 10416 bp, 7 predicted proteins | sample SS_ome_4_FD_132410 | JGI IMG/M metagenome (GOLD analysis project Ga0180437, IMG submission 132410) | Hypersaline lake sediment archaeal communities from the Salton Sea, California, USA - SS_3_D_1 metaG | ecosystem: Environmental > Aquatic > Non-marine Saline and Alkaline > Hypersaline > Sediment... | reverse complement strand
GGAAGGCCACCTTGAGCAGGATGCACCGCTCCTGCCAGTCGATGGTGGTGTCGAAATCCAGCCGCGGGCTGTTGTAGGCCAGCGAGATGCGCTGCACATAGTCGCTGTGCAGGACACGCCGCCGGACCTCCAACGTGGCCCGCAGGGGCACCGCCTCCACCACCTGCACCGACGCGGCCGGATCGGCTGTCCGAGTTCTGTCGTCGAAAAAGATGTCTATGTCCCAGGCGTCGAAACTCAGGGGCCGATCTTCGAATGCCTGGAACTGATTGGCGATGGCCCCCTCAGGCAAAACCTCGCGCTGGTTGGCTTTGTCGTAGATGCGGGTGATATCGCCAGCATCGTTCAGTTCCACCCGCAGGTAGTTGTTTTCCAGCAAGGTGGGTGAGGCCGTCAAGCCTGTGTCGGGCGTTGGCGCTTTGCCTTTGACCACGAACAGCGACGTGATGCTGAAGGGAGCCAGTTCACCGGCTGCAATCCAGGTGCCGGCATCGGTGGATTGGGTGGGCACTGGCGTGCCGTCCTCGCGTTGCAGGCGCTGACCACCAGCCAATTGATCAGGCCAAAAGGCCAGGTCGTCTCGGGCAAAGGCCGTGGGGTTGACGACCAACAGATCGCCATTCAGCCTATTCGCGATGACTGAGAGAGCAGCGTCGCGCACAGCGGCGGCCTTCTCTTGGACTTGGGCATGCTGTTCCAGCGCCTCGACGTAGACCGGCCCGATGCTGCTGCCGGGGATGATGTCGTGGAACTGGTTGAGACAGACCAACTCCCAGCCCTTGCGCAGGGTGTCTGCGGGATACTGGTAGTCGGCATCCAGCAGACCGGCCCACGCGGCCAGGAATTCGGCATCATGGAGCAGAAACTCGCTCTTGCGGTTGGCTCGCTTCAAGCTGCTCTGAGTGGTGTAGGTGCCCCGATGATACTCCAGGTACAGCTCGCCGTTCCAGGTGGGCAGGCGGTCTCCCGATTTGGCCTCCAGGTTGCGGAAGAACTCGCCCGCGGAGGCGTGGCGCACGCGCGGCGTGGCGGGGAAGGCCGCCATCTCTCGGATGTTCTCCAACATCTCCCGAGTCGGGCCGCCGCCACCGTCGCCGTAGCCGACGGACGTCAGCAACTCCTGCTGCAGTTCCTTCTGTTGGAACGTGGTCCAGGTGCCGATAATCTGTGCCGGCGAGGCATCGCCGTTATAGGTGCTGACCCAGTGAACATCTCCTCCGTGGGGTGTGCAGATGAAGTGAGTCAGCACGCAGGTGCCATCCAGTCCTTGCCACCAGAAGCTATCGTAGGGCAGGCGGTTGTACTGGTTCCAGCCAATCTTGGTGGTCATAAAGTAGTCCAGGCCAGCCTGCTTGATCAGTTGGGGCAGGGCCCAACTGTACCCAAAGACGTCCGGCAACCATAACACAGGTGAATCGGCGTCGGGGCCAAAGTGTTCTCGGAAGAAGGTACGGCCCAGCAGGAACTGGCGGGCCAGGGATTCAGCACCGCTCACGTTGCAGTCCATCTCCACCCACGTCCCGCCGATGGGCTCCCAGCGGCCCTCGGTTACCCGCTGCTTGATGACTTCGAACAGATCAGGATAGTCCTGTCGCACGTAGTCGTAGAGCTGGGCTTGGCTCTGAGTGAAATGGTAGTTGGGGAACTGCTCCATCAGACGCAGGACGTTGTAGAACGTACGCCCACTCTTGCGCCGGGTCTGGCCCAAGGTCCAGAGCCAGGCCACGTCAATGTGGGCATGCCCCGTGGCAACGATGCTCACATCCATAGGAGGACCGGCCTTGGCGATTCCCTCCCGCAGGGCGGCGTGGGCCGGAGCCACGCTGGCGTAGAAATCCTCTCCGAGGGGCTGCCAAGTGTCCAGGACCCTGAACACTCTGCCTAGCATTCGATGTTGGGCAGGTTTCAGCGTTGGGGTAAGCTGCTGAGTGTCCAGAATCTTGAACGCCTTGTCCAGAGTGTTGAGCAGATGACCTTTGGCCGGGTCGTTATCATCCAGGCAGTTGGCAACACCCAAGGCGACCCGGGCCGTGGCGATGAAATCCCGAGTGGGCTGGTCAAGCTGCACCACCTCGCAGGGGTGCATAAAGAGCTTGGTGTGTGGCTCTTCGAAGCGCCAACCGCCCAGGCCAGTCCAGCCATGCAGGGCCAGCAGGTGCGATTCCCCATCCCGCCATTGGGCTGGCAACAGGATCTCCCGATGATGGCGATCGCAGGCGGCATAAGGGGCGCCATCCACGTAGGCCAGGAATTCCGGATGACTGAAATCGCCAGCATCACCCAGGGGCAGGTAGAGCACGACGGGAGTGTCGGGATCCCAGTCGGCGGGTACCTGGAAGTGGCTACGCAGCGCGAAATCGGTCATCCACTGGCCCCAGTAAGTGTTTGGTTCGATCACCGGCCAATCGCTGTCGTCCACGTCGGGGCCAACCGGTGGGTTCGCCATGGGGCTATCGAGGGTGGTGCAGCGAAAGGGTGCTAGGGGATGGCGGTTCCGATAGACCAGTGGCTCGATCAGAGCGATCCGCCTGGCGATCTTCTCAGCCGTCCAACGAACTTTGTGAATCATATTGGCTTCCTCCTATGTTTGATGAGATGTAGAGTTAGATTCTCACTGCTAAACTGCCATCTGCCCGGAACCACTGGGCCGCAGCACAATCTAAAGCATGGATCACCTCTGGCGTCAGTGGCGACCTGGGATGCCGCGAACGAGGCGTAATCGGCAGGCCCCGTTTGGCCAGGAGGTACTTGGTTCCCTGGGGATGCACCATCCGCTGCACCAGCTCCATCGCGCACAGTACGCCGTGCAGCCGCTCTGCGTCCGGGTCGCCCGCCCGCCCCTTATCAATTACCGCCGCCACCAGGTCCGGCAACCAGATGACCGCGATGCTTATCGTCCCCACTCCGCCGGCCTTGATGAACTCCAGCAGGTAGGGTGTATTCGCCTGAAGCAATGAGAGTGGCGTCTCTCTCGTCACGTCGAGCAATGGTTTGATCTTGGTCAGATCGCAACTGGTCTCCTTGAAGGCGAGAAAGCGACCGGTTTGCGCCAGTGTTCGCAGCAGGTCTACGCCCAGGTGGTAGGGACGGGGAACCGGGCACTCGTACAGGCCCAGCGGCGCATCCACCTTCTCGGCGATGGTCAAGTAATAATGTTCCAGGTCGGCCTCGGCGTCGTAGAAGGGAGGCACGACAAGCATCACCACATCGGCGCCAGCATCTGCTATGCGACGGCAGAAACCAATGTGCTCATCAATGGTCTCCCCCAGGTTGCCGGTGGCCGCCACCGGGACACGCCCACCTGCTGTCCTTACTGCCTCAGTGACCAACAACAGCCGCTCGTCACAATCCAAAAGATACATCTCGCTCGACAGGCAGTTGGCATACACTCCACCCACGTCGTGCGCTATGTACCACTCAATAGATACGCGATAAGCCCCCAGGTCAATTCTGAGGTTCTCGTCGTAAGGGGTGAGCATCGTCGGCCACGCGCCGTGGTATTTTCTCAGGGACTCTTTCAGTACTGTCATACAAACCCACTCTGGGGTTGGACCTCCAACGTCTCGGAGCGCGGGCTGCCGGTTGGTGCTCATCCAGCGCCGACACACCCTGGCTGGTCATCTGGCCGCCAAGCCTTTCAGTGGCCTCGCTCAGCACGACGGTAGCGCCCGCTTCAACCACGGCAAGCGCTGCTGCGACGCCGCCCAACCCGCCGCCGATCACGGTGACGTCACATTCTACGTAGAGGTCGTGTTCGCTCACAGATTCTCCAAGCTGGGCTTTTGCACGAGGGAATGTCAGAGACAGGCACGGTAGGTGCGGCGGCACAGCATAGAGGTGAGCACACCTAGTCGTTGCGAAAACGGTAAAGTTCAGGGCGGAAGCCGCGCAGGATGGGCTCCTGAAGGCGTTGATCGCGAATCAACTCCAGGTCGAGCTCGGCCACCACAGCGGCGGGTTGATCCCCCGGTGCCATGGCCAATACGTCGCCTCTCGGATCAGCCACCTGGCTCCGCCCGCAATAGGTGACATCCCCCTCGGTGCCCACGTGATTGACGGCCACGACGAAGAGCTGGTTATCTTGGGCACGAGCGCAGGTGCGCAGGTCCTGCAAGTAGCCGTAGCCGACGGGGACAGCGGACGGATTGAAGACAACCTGGGCGCCCTGCAAGGCCAGGGTGCTAAAGATGGGGGGGAATGCCGCCTCAAAGCAAATAGCCAGGCCGACGCACAGGCCCTCCAGTTCAAAGACGGGCAGTGCGTCACCCGGACGGAAGAAGCGGTGCTCGGTCGGGTAGAGGTGAGATTTGCGATAGCGACCGCAGACGCGACCGGCCGAGTCAATCAGCACGGCGCTGTCGTACACCAGACCCGTGACCAGTGGGTCGCACTCAGCCAGCCCTGCGATGATGGCCATGTCCAACTGTGCAGCCAGTTCGCACAGGTGTGTCACGGTGGGTCCGGCGGGGTCGTGTGGACCGGCTGGCACCAGTTCCGCCAAGTCAAAGACCCGCTCCCCTAGGATATCCAGGTGGTAGCCAATGTGAAAGAGCTCGGGCAGGCAGGCAACATCGGTCCGGTCAGCCACGCCCCTGAGCAGAGCCTCGGCCTGATCCAGATTAGCCGTCGGATCCCCCAGCCGACAGGTCATCTGAATGGCAGCAACACGGACAGAACTCACCATGAGCGGAAAGAGCAGCTATCGACTGTGCTCGTCTGGGCAAGCAGTCGGCACTTAAGAGTTCGAAATCCCTGAAAATCCATCATCGCTCGTAGAGGTAGCAGGCGACCTCGTGATCCTGCCCATCCATGCGGTAGAGCGGCGGGCGCTTGGTTATGCAGCGATCCATCCGGGAGGAGCAGCGGGGGTAGAAACGGCAGCCGCTTTCGACCTGGCCGCGCAGCTCCTCCTCCGGTGGCAAGGTGATGTCGGTATCCCAGCGCTCGGTGGGATCGGGCACGGGAATCGAGCTGATGAGTTGCTGGACGTAGGGGTGTTTAGGATTCTCAATCACGGTGACCGTGTCGCCGATCTCAGCCATACTGCCCTGGTAGAGGATGTAGATCCAGTCCCCGATCTGGTAGGCGGTGCTGAGGTCGTGGGTGATGTAGAGGAAGGAGATGTTGAACTCATCCCGCATGCGCAGCATGATGTCCAGGATCATCGCCCGCAAGGAGGCGTCCACCATGGATACGGGCTCATCGGCCACGATCAACCGGGGCTTGAGCATAAAGGCCCGCGCCACCATCATGCGCTGCCGCTGACCGCCGCTGAGCTGATGGGGGTACTTCTCCAGCACCTCCTCGCCCCGCATGCCGACCACGTTCAGGGCTTCCTCAATCACGTCTCGGGCCTCGCGCCTGCTTCGGGCCAGGTTGAAACGCCTGATGACCAGGTCGAAGACGTGCTTCACCCGGTAGAAGGGATTGTACACCTCGTAGGGGTCCTGAAAGACGGCCTGCACCTCCCGACGGTATTCGAGCCGCTGCTCCCCGTTCATAGCACCGACGTCCTGGCCCTTGTAGAGAATCTGTCCAGAGGTTGGGCCGATGAAGCCCAGAATAAGGTTAGCCAGCGTGGTCTTGCCACTGCCGCTCTCGCCGGCAATAGTAGTGATCATCGCCGGCTCTTCGTGGATCGTCAGGCTGAAATCCTGCAAGGCGACAATCTTGTCACCACTCTGCAGGAAACCGCCCCCAAAGATCTTGGTGACATCGCGGATTTCCATTAGGGGCTGAGACATGCGTTGGTATCCTCCCGCTCTTCTCTCTCTAGGGTTCGCTGTCACCTGACCCCCCTACCACGTAGAGGGCTTACTCGGGATGACAGGCGACGTAATGTCTTGGCGCTACCTCATGCAGGACCGGCACCTCCTCGTGGCAGCGCGCGGTGGCGCGGGGGCTGGCGCAGCGCGGGTGAAAGACACAGCCTGGCGGTGGATTGCGCAGGTCGTGGGTCAACCCCTCGGTCACCTTAAGCGGCTTGCGCTCCTTGATAGACGGGATGGCGTCAATGAGGAGCTGGGTGTAAGGATGAAGCGGTTGCTCAAAGATATCTTGAACCGGCGCGATCTCCATCATGTTGCCGGCGTACATCACGGCGATGCGGTCCACCAACTGGGCCTGCAATCCCATGTCATGGCCAATCAGGATCATGGAGACACCCAATCGGTCCTTCACCTCCAGCATGGTCTGGGCGACGACCCGCTGCACCACCACGTCCAACGCGCTGGTGGGCTCGTCGGCGATGACGAGGGAGGGGTGCAGGGCGATGGCCATGGCGATGCAGACCCGCTGCTTCATGCCGCCGCTCAGCTCGTGGGGGTACATGTTGTAGACCCGGCCAGGCAACCCCACCATGTTCAGGAGTTCCAGGATACGTTCCTTCAGTTCCTCTCGAGGCTGCTGGCCCTCGTGGGTCTGAATGCCATCGGCGATCTGGTCCTTGATGCGCATAACGGGATTGAGGGAGTTCATCGCCCCCTGGGGAATCAAGGCCACCTGGCGCCAGCGCGCCTGGCGTAGCTCCCCCTCGTTGAGGGACATCATATCAACCCCATCTACCAGCACCTGCCCGTGCAGGATGCGCCCCGGCGGCTGGACCAGGCGCAGGATGGCCATCGCCGCCGTCGTCTTGCCGCAGCCGGACTCGCCCACCAAGCCGAGCGTCTCGCCGCGGTAGACTTGGAAATCGACGCCGTTGCAGGCGATGACGTCGCCCGTGGGTGTCGCATAATGCACGCGCAGGTCTTTGACCTGCAGGACCAGGTTCTGTTCGTTGGCTTGGGCTCCCATGTCTCTCATTCTTCCTTCACCTGTAGTTGCCTCAAGCGAGGGTTGGCGATCTCGTCCAGGCCGATGGCCATCAGGAAGAAACTGGTAAAGATGACGACCAGTGCCAGGATGGGAAAACCCCACCACCACCACATGCCCCGCAGGACGGCCGAGGCTCGAATGGAATAGTAGATCGTCATACCCAGGGTGGGCACGCGTGTGGGTCCCAGCCCCAGCAGCTCCAGGCCGGTCGCCGCCAGGATGTTGCCGGAGATATTGCCCGCCAGGCTGGCAGCCAGGTAGGGCAGCAGGTTGGGCATCATCTCGACGAGTATGATCGAGAGGGTAGAGGAGGCCGACAGGCGCGCCATGCGCACATAGCCCCGCTCGCGCATGGAGAGCGCCTGGGCGCGGATCAGCCGCGTCGGGCCGCGCCAGGCAAAGGCCGCCAGCAGCAGCGCCATGACCGTCACTGTCGGGCGGATGTAGGCGGCAAGGGTGACCAGGACGAGCAACTGGGGGATGGTCAGCGCCGCGTCCGTGACCGTGCGGATCACGTTGTCCACCCAGCCCCCCAGAAAGCCGGAGGTGAAGCCCAGGACGACGCCGACGAACATGCCCACGCCGGCGGCGATAAAGCCGACGCGCAGGGAGGACGGCAGGCCGGTGATGATCAGGGCCAGCATGTCGCGCCCCATGTTGTCGGTGCCCAGGGGATGGGCCGGGTCGCCAGCCGGAATGCTGTCCTGCACCCAGAAAGGCGGCAGGTTCAGCGGTGAGGAGGCCGCCTGGGCCAGGGTTATGTCCCACACGAACCGGCCAAGAAAGCCCATCAGGATGATCAGCACCACTATCGTGGCCCCGATGAGGAGTTTCGGGTTCAGCCAGGGATAATCCCACAGGCTGATGCCCGCCGCCCTGCGGGCAGCGGGCCTACCTTCGGCAGTTGTCATAGCCATGAGTTAACTCCTCTGGTACGTGATGCGCGGGTCGAGCAGTGGATAGATCAGGTCGACGAGCAGAACGGCCAGGGCGGTGGCCATGATCAGGATGAAGGACACCCCCTGGATGAGCGTATAATCGCCGTTCATAATGCCCACGTTGAGCAGCGTCCCCATCCCAGGGTAGGCGAACATGTGCTCCACCAGGATCTGGCCGCTGACGATCCAGCCCATGCTCAGGGCGACGGCGGTGAACTGGGGCAGGATGGCGTTGCGCACGCCGTAGCGCCAAAAGACCCGCCCCGGGCGCAGCCCCTTGGCCTGGGCCAGGATCATATAGTCCTCGCCCTCGGTGGTGATCATCATGCCCCGCATCCCCAGGGCCCAGCCGCCCATGCCGGTCACAAAGATGGCCAGCATCGGCAGGACGGCGTGGTGGATCGCGCTCTTGACGTACTCCCAGGTCCACTGCCAATCCGTGCCCAGCCCGCGGCCAATGCCCTGCGACACGGGGAACCAGTCCAGGCCAAAAGCAAACACGTAGATGAGGCCCAGGGCCATCATAAAAGGTGGCACGGAGGAAAAGGTCAGTGCCAGCGGCAGCAGGTTCTGCACCAGCTTGGGCGTGTGCCGCCAGCCCATAAGCGCCCCGATGGCGTTGCCGCCGAGCACCGAGACGAACGTGGCGACGACCAGCAGCCTGATGGTCCAGGGCATGTTCCGCGCGATCAACTCCTCCACTGTGGTAGGAAAGAAGCGCAGGGAATAGCCCAGTTCGAACCTCAGCGAGTTCCATAGGAAGCGCAGATACTGAATGGGCATGGGGTCGTCCAGGCCGAAGCGGGCGCGCCAGGCCGCGATCATCTCCGCGCTGTTCTCCACGCGGCCGGCCTGGCTCTGCAATTGGGTGATCATGGCGGCAACTGGATCGCCGGGCGCCAGGCGGGGGATGATAAAGATGACCGTGGCCCCCAGCCAGACGGTCAGGAAAAACATGCCCACGCGTTGAAGGATATACTTTAGCGTGAAGCTCATAATGCACCTCTCAGGAGATTGCCTTGGATAAAGAAATGCACGATAAATCCGGATCCGGATCATAAGGAACTGGAGGGACCGCTGGCGGCATCAGCCGCCAGCGGTCGCCGACCGTCCGCGGTCGGCATCAGCTCGTCAACTTTCTACTGCGGTGGCACGGGCTCCAGGTTGTGGATGATCTTGTGGGTGTGCTGCCACCAGGTCGGCGGATGGATGTAGTGGTTGTCGTAATAGGTCGGCCAGCCGGTCCAGTAGGTGGTGTCGAAGGGGATGATCTTTTTGGCCTCGGTGATGGGGATAACGGGCAACTCATCCAACCAGATCTCCATGGCCTCGACGAACAAGCCGTCGATCGCGGGATCGCCCAGCGGCAGGACGCCGATCTCGTCCACGATGGCGCTGTAGGCGTCGGCTTTTGGTCCAGACCAGCGCCACGAGTCAAAGGTGGCCCGTTCGCCCACGGGCATCAGCCAGCGGGTGTTGAAGGTGTCCATGGACGCCCAGGGCTCGTTGACCGAGCCGCAGGTCTGCCAGCCCATGCGGGTATCGAAGGTGCCAAAGTTAAAGTTGTCGCCCCAGGTCTGGCCGGCCTCGAGCCGCATGCTGGCGTTGACGCCGATGGCCTGCCACTGCTCGACCAGCACCTGGGCGATGCGCTGCTTCTCGATAAAGGCCTCGTGGAGGCTGATGTCCATCGCCAGCTCCTTGCCGTCCTTCTCATAGTAACCGGCGCTGTTGAGCGTGTAGCCCTCGGCCTCGATCATCTCCTTGGCCAGCTCGGGATCGTACTTATCCAGTGGATACTTGTCGTAGAGCCCGGCGTCTACCAGCAGATCCACCATGCGGTTCAGCGGATCGTAGGCCGGGAAGAAGTGGAGTGATTTGAGCGTCGTGCCCTCGTAGGAGATAGCCACGATCTGGTCCCGGTCGATGGCATAGTTCATCGCCCAGCGGATGTTCCTGTTGTTCCAGGGCTCCACCGCGTGGTTGAACTCGAAGGTGCGGGAGCAGGGGTCGGGCACCCAGGCGTAAGGCATGTCGTCGAACCAGGTGATGACGTTGGGGTTCTTGGCCTGGATGGCCTGCAGCGCGCCGAGCGTGACGTCCATCAGGCTGTCGAGCTGGCCATCGGCCATGAGCGCGGCGCGGGTCTCCTCGGGGCCAGCCCAGACCCAGACCAGCTTCTCAGGCTGCGGCAGACGCTTCCAACCGAGCTGCGCGCCCCACCAGTTGTCGTCCCGCACGTAGACGAACTCGGTCTCGCTGACGCTCTCCAGCAGATACGGCCCGGTGTAGACCGGCCAGCCCTTGGCCGGGTCGTAGAACTTGAAGGTCAGGGGGTCCTGGTCCTTAAAGATGTGCTCGGGCACGATGGAGAGGCTGCCCCAGATGCGCACGGAGAAGTAGTCCAGTTGGAAGCGGGGGTTGGGCCTGGTCAGGTAGAAGCGGACGGTCGTCTTGTTCACCTTCTCCACCCTCTCGACCCAATCGGCCATGTCGGGGGAGTAGCGCAGATCCGGCGCGTTTTCGAGCAGCATGTTGATGGTGAAGACGACGTCGTCGGCGTCAAAGTCCTCGCCGTCGCTCCACTTGACCCCGTCGCGCAGCACGAGGGTCCAGACGTCCATAGTCTCGTTGCCCGTGAAACTCAGGCCCAGCCAGGGCT
>Ga0180437_10011816_pt1 | contig 10416 bp, 4 predicted proteins | sample SS_ome_4_FD_132410 | JGI IMG/M metagenome (GOLD analysis project Ga0180437, IMG submission 132410) | Hypersaline lake sediment archaeal communities from the Salton Sea, California, USA - SS_3_D_1 metaG | ecosystem: Environmental > Aquatic > Non-marine Saline and Alkaline > Hypersaline > Sediment... | reverse complement strand
TGGGATGGTTGTAATGTCTGGGTTTCCGTTGACGGTGGTGGTACCTTTCAGGTGGTTCGACCCATCAGTCCGCAATATAATTGTCAAAGTATGTGGAGTTTCGGAAATCCCGAACAGGGGTGGAATATGGGCACTGGCATCCCCGGCTGGGGCGGTACTAGTGGTGGCTGGACGCCGGTTCTGGTGGATTTATCCCCTTTTAAGTCCGAGCAGGTGGTGCTTCGTTTTGCGTTTGCATCTGATCTTCATTTGTGCACCGAGGAAGATCCCAGCTTAATTGGATTCTTTGTGGATGAAATTATTGTAACCGACGGCAGCGATACGCTTTTTGAAGAGCATGGTGACGGTTTTCATCTGATGAAACGCGTCTCGACGGGGGAAGTGCCGGATATCGATTGGTTAAGTATTTCGAATCGGGCTGGTGTTATTCCGCCTTATGATTCAACGCAGGCTTTTCTGAACGTGAATACCAGTCGGCTTATTCTTGGTGATTACAATGGACTCGTTAAAGTCGTCTCGAATGATGTCACGCAGCCAGAAATTGAAATCCCGTTTTCCCTGCAGCTTCAGGCCCCGGACTATGATTTAGGAGTCGAAGAAGTCTGGTTGCCCGGTGAGAGTATTCCCATTCTTTTTCCGGTGGAACTGGGAGCCCGTGTCCGGAATACCGGTTTACAGGATGCCACTGATTTTGATGTCATCTGCACGGTTACCAAGCCAAAACAACTGTTGTACAGCGACTCGGTACGGGTGCCGTTTATGCAATCCGGTCATTCCGAATTAATTAAATTTAAAGAATTTTTGGCGACCCAAACGGGGACATTAAATTTTAATGTCACGGTCCGGAATTACCCGAATGATTATAATGTAACCAATAATCATTTTCATTCCAACACTAATGTGAGTAATTTAGTTGATGATTTTGAAACCGAAACCGGATTCTGGGATTTCCAGGGCGGTTGGGCCATCACCGATAGATTTTCTGGTCATTCTGATCAATTCGCGGTGAATGTCAACGGAGGCAATACACCTTACCTGCCCAATATGAATGCCCGCCTGACCTTTCGACCCGGCTTTCACATTCATTCGGCTGAACAGGCGATTTTAAAATTCTGGACTATGTATTTTACGGAACCTAATAAAGATATTTGTTATGTGGAAGTGAGTACCGACAGTCTGGTTTGGCAAAAGGTGGATTCACTTTCCGGTAATGGTCTGTTCTGGTCGCAGCGGTCATTTAATTTAAAGACGGTGGTCCCGCCCGATTCGCCTAAGGTGTGGGTCAGTTTTCATTTTGTCTCTGATAACCAAACACAAAGATTATGTTTCCTTATTGACGAAGTGGAAATTTTTACTGCTCAGCAGGGTTTAACTTCGCTGGAGCCGAATCAGACTGGTTTACACCAGCACTGGGCATTAGAACAAAATTACCCTAATCCGTTTAATATGTCTACCACCATCAAATACCAGGTACCTCAAACGGGCAAGGTAACCTTGCGAATTTACAATGTGAACGGGCAACTGGTGCGCACATTACTGGAGTCCAACCACGGCCCGGGCAATTACACCGTGAATTGGGATGGACGGGACGCTTTGGGGCAACTCGTTGGATCGGGTATTTATATATATCAACTTAAAGCCGAAAATAAATTTGCCGAAACGAAGAAATTAATTCTGTTAAAATAAAAATTGAAAAGAATCCCTACTTAAAATATCGTTCCCATCTGTCAAGGGACAGATGGCTGGAGTTTGGACATTTTTTGATACCATCAACCATATCATCGCTTAAAGCGATGATATGGTTTTTGAATTTGAACGGACAGATGGGAACGCGTTTAATAATCCTCTTAATGCTCACAACCGTTACCTCACGTTTTTCTTGCTAGCTTCATCAAATTCAGCTTCGTTTTTTTCCGGTTGTTAATTGTTTCAATCCAGGACATTTAAAAAAAATGGGCTTAAATTTTCCAGTCATAATAACCTTTTGTAAATTTGAAGACTTCAATTAAAAAGAATATTTGTGAATTGTATTAAAACAATACAATCGGCAGTACCGATTTTAAATTCATAATTAATTACTTTATTAGAGTTGCTAAAAGTTAAATATAAACGTATTTTTTTAAATCATACAATAGATTTTTTCACTGGAATAGTTATTGCAAAAATTGAATTGCACTTTACGAAAAAAATAAATCAATAAACGTATTTAATCAGTCAATGATTTTTAAATTCAGAACTGAGAATAACGATTAAACCAGGTTTTTAAAATGAGGCATCGATGATCATAACGAATGGTAATTTTAAAATATATAGCTGGATTTTAGCGTCAATCTGGTCGCGTGAACCCATCATAATTTCCTCACCATCAAATGAAGCACTGGAAGACTTTCTGACCGATCTGTTTCATTTCTTCCCGCAATACCGGCAGACAGTCGCCTGTGGCGAGTTACCCAAAAAGATTTATAATCTCCGCAGTCGTTTGAAGTTAATTGAAGAAATAGACTGTGTTATTTTAAAAGAGACGATTATCACCGCTTTTCAGGAGGAAGAAAATTGTCCTGGCGTACCGCTGCAATTGTTGTGTTTTAATGTGGATTCGAATGTCTTTGCCACGGTCTTAATCCATTTAAACCGGGGCTGGCTGGCAACCACCCGCTTACCACCGCCGGCATTAAAACTGTTTTTCCATGAAATGTCCTTTGAAGTGATTAAATTCAATAGTTGTTCAATTATTTTTTTAAAAGGTCACCATCAGCGGGTCCCCATTGAAGCTAATTTAATCAAAAGTTATTTGATGCGTTCGGAGCTGGCCGCCAGTTATTTAATCCAAAAAAAAATGTCCGATATCCGTTACGCGGCGGAAGTCCTGATAAATGAGATTGAACAGGGGAAAAAGTTTTATCAAGCTGAGATCCAGGAGATTTTCAAATTGACGGCCTGGGATTTTGAGAAATGCCTGGACATCATGCAAGCGGAATTTTATTTAGACTCCCGGCGTTATGTCCGTCACACCCCAAATAAAATTAAACAAATTCACAAAGAACTCATGCGATTAAATGGTGTCCTTTATGTCTGCTCGTTTTATAAAAATAAATTAATTGGCTTAACCCGATCAAAAGAAATTGAAATATTGCCGCTGAAAACATTCAGAGAATTTCCGGAACACCTCGAAAAAATGATGGCGTTAATTCAAATTGGGCCCATCGAAAGAATGACCATCGAATTCTGCCGCAAAACAAAACTGGTGTTTTATGTTTTTCAGAACCATTCCAGGGCCGATAAGCCTGTTATTTTCGGATTTTTTCTCAAACCCAATGTAACGGTTGGAGCATTTCTTAAAGGTCTTGAATTGGTCTTCGAGCGTGAATTAACTTTCAAAATGTGAAGATAACTCAGTTCCTGCTTTTAAGAAGTTTGTAAAGCAATTTTTGTGATTTCTCCTATTGTGAAATTTCGGAAGAGGTGAGTACATTATTTTTTTAAATTAAACAACCTGATCATTCATTAAATAAAAGGATATTCAAATGAACCGGGTGCAGCCTGACTTCACAGGTTTATTTCAAGCATTCAACCAGGTCGTCGGTTTTCAGTTTGGCCTGGCGCTTGATAATAATGGAACGTTTATTCCAACCAGTGAAAGCAAAAACTTTGACCGCAACAAGTTTTCAATTTTTATTAAAGAAGTCTTGAAGTTAACTCAAAAAATAATTCGCGAAGGCCGGACCGGGCTTCATGAAAGTATTTTGATTGAAGGTCCTTCCTGGAAAATCTTTATTATGACTGCACCGGTATTAAAATATAATGTTGCTATTATTGGTAATGAAAATTTAAATACGGAATTAATCAAAAGCATGTTTACCGAATTGGTTGATACGCTGAAATCCGAAAGCCTGTCGTCAAAGCGGAGTCGATAAAGCAGTCAGATTTTATACTATGACCAAAGTGGTTTTGAGATTCAACCTTTAAGTCCTCTCTTTTAAGAGAGGATTTAGGTGAGTTTTTAAAATTAGAGAATCTCAAAACCACTTTCACCTTAGTATAATACTGGTTTATAGCGAAAACAACAATTTTCTCTTGAAATTTTCCCTGATATTTAATATATACAATCCCACCTGTTTTCATTCCACTTGAATTCTAACGAAACGAAAAGAGTATTGTCGTATGAAAAATATTCAATCGCGTCTGGCGAAAAGAGCGCAGGGCAAACAGCCTTCGCCAATTCGAGATTTAATGCGCTATCTGACCATTGACGGTATGATTTCTCTGGGGGGTGGTTATCCGAATCCGGCAACCTTCGGATTTGAAAATTTAACCGTTACTTTTAAAGGCGGGCACTATGTTGCCCTTACCGAATCTGAACTAATTACCGCCACCCAGTACGGGCCTTCCGATGTTCTACAAGATTTAAAAAGGATTTTAATTGGGTGGCACCACCACAAGGACGGGATTGTATTAGAAGATTCACAAATTGTAACCTTAAATGGGGCTCAAGAAGGCTTGTTTATTATGGCCTATCTGTTTCTGGATGAAGATGATTGGGTTGTTTTATCGGAACCATCTTACCCTGGGGCGATTGCCGCGTTTCGATCGTTTACCAAAAATTTTATTGCCGTGCCGCTGGACAAAGATGGAATACAAACCGAGGTGCTCGAAATAATATTAAAGCAGCGTCAGGCCCAGCATTTTAAAATGCCCAAGTTTATTTACACCATTCCGAATGGTCACAATCCCGGCGGCGTCGCCCTGGCGCCACCACGACGTAGACACTTGATTGAATTAGCGGAAGAATATGATTTATTGATTCTGGAAGATGATCCGTACCAGCTTATTAAATTAGAGGATACCGAGCCTTTATTAACCGTCCAGGCATTGGATTCTCACTCACGGGTGGTGCGTCTGGACAGCTTTTCAAAAATATTAGCACCTGGGCTTCGGCTCGGTTACGCATCCGGAGCGCCAGCAATCATTCAGCAATTCATTTATTTTAAGCAGGCCGCCAATATGCACACCAGTAGTTTGGTTCAAATGCTGCTCCTGCACTATTTACGAAAAGTGGGTTACGCCGGCTTTCAACAACGCATCCGCGAGAATTGCCAACTGTACAAACTGAATCGAGATGCGATGCTCCAGGCCGTCCCCAAATATCTACCAACAACGGTGAAGTTTAATATTCCCGCCGAAGGCATGTTTGTGTGGCTGGAGTTACCGCGTCGCTGCAATGCCAAACGAATGATTGACAACAGTGCGGCGGATTTAAAAGTGGTGCTGGTGCCAGGTCCGGCATTTTCCACGCAAAATGGGCTGGCTCATTTTATGCGCGCCAGCTTCAGCCTTGTGCCGCCGGATAAAATTGAAGAGGGCATTCGCCGGTTTGGGGAAATGATTGGGCGGGAATTGGGTTGAATTGAGTGGCTTCATTTGATTTAATACCCTTGCGGAGTATCCGCTCAAAAAATGAGGGTTTGGAGTGCAATCCCTTTATGGATTGCACATTTATGCAACGCATAAAGGCGTTGCACTCCAGCGATTCCCATAAATTATTGAGAAGATACAAAAAAAACAGGCGTGTCATGAAAAATACTTTTGACACGCCTGTTGGTGAGCAAGTGCAATCAGGTAGAAATTACTTCAGGTAGAGCATTTTCCTGGTTTGGGTAATTCCTGGTGCCACAATGGAATAGAAATAAATACCGCTGGTTACCATTTCCCCGAAATCATCCCGACCATCCCACCCAATGTGATGAATACCGGCCGGTTTTTCCACATCAACTAAGGTGCGAATTCTTTGACCTATGGAATTAAAGACTTGAATTCTGGTTTGCCCCCCTTTGGAGAGCGAATAATGAATGGTTGTACTCGCGTTAAAGGGATTGGGGAAATTCGACGTTAATTCACTCTGCTGGGGAATTAAATCGGCAAGCGGCTGCTCTTCAATAAATGGTGGTGCCGGTGGTTGTGCCCCGAATTGTTGATAAAATTTATTGAAGTCGGTGGTAGCCTTCCCGTCCGTTTTCGCCAGCAGCGGACCACCAATTTTCAAGGTGCAGTTCTGGAGCAAAGCAATCCAATAGCCAGCCCCCGCTTTAAGCACACTGGCCGTAGCCGGGTAAACGAGATTATATTGTTTGGCGATGGCGTCCCACCCGTAAACTGTAATCACTGATCCATCAGGAATATCCTGCGGATCCGAAAAATCGGCATCACCATAAACGGACCCGATAATGTGCCAACCGGCAATATAATTGCGAGTGTAACTATTCAGAATTTTCCCGGTAACATCCACGGTGGCAGCGGCGGGCATCAGCAGCCAGTAGCCGATTATCGGATCTAATTCAGTCACTTCGATATACGCATTATTGGCTGAATCGTAGGCATAAGCTTGTGAAGCGGTCGGGAAAAGCGTACTGAGGTTATTGTCATCGGGTTCCACGGGCAATGAGATTAAATACCAACCCGGTGTGGGGAAGGTGTAGGTGTGCGTGGCGGTTTTACTCCAGTCATATTTAATCTTCAGAATGGCATTACCCGTAACCTGAGCCGTTTCTTTGGTCCGCATGTTAACATTCAGCCCGTCACCCTCCAGCGTAAAGCTGCCTTCAGTCGGCAACTGATCGGCGTCCCAGGTGAGTGTCGAAGTAATATTGGTAGCCTTTTCAATGATTAATTTCCATTCAATACTTTCTTGATACGGGGCCACCCATTTTCGGATGTCGGTACTCAAGGTATTAATTACGCCCGAGATTGAGAAATAAGCATAATAGGTTATTCCCGGCGGGGCCGCCACATCCAGACCGGTATCAAAGGCGTCGGTGGCATTGGGATCGCCGCCAAAATACAATTGAAAGGAAACATTATTACTCCCAGAAACCGTAAGCGGCGCTTTCCAACTGGGTCCGATTGGCCAGGCGGTACCCTTCAGTTTTAATTTGTAAGGATTTTCATCGGGATCATTAGAATAAATATCGAGCGAGGCACATTTTTCACCACCACTGGTTGGTTTGAAAACAATCACCAGATGTCGTTTTTGACCAGCAGGAATGGTAAAGGGCGGATTCCCACCACTCTGAATACAAAATTCAGCCGGGTTGCAGTCGCTGAATTGCATCGCGGTGACATGAAGGTCGCTGCATCCGTAATTTTTTATCTCAAAGGATTTTTGAGCACTTTGGCCCACCTCTACCGAGCCGTAATTCCAGGGATTCGGATCCACGGTGATATCCGGGGCGCATTCCATTATGGTAAAGACATCATCACTACAGTCCTGAACATTTGGATTGCACACCGCCACCACACGGAAAAAACATTGATTGGAAATATTTTGGGGAACCACTTTATATTCGTAAGAACCGTCATTGTCGGTGTATTTGCCTTGCGTAACATCCCACCAGGTTCGACCATTCGTGGTGGAAATATCAATCCGCACTTTACCGACTTTCTTATCGGTTTGCCAGGTGATTTTGTATTTGTTACCCACAAACCAGGTTTCGCCACCGTTGGGATAGGTTAACTTAATCCACTCGGGACAGGCTTCTTCTTCGGCATCGATGCGATCAAAATAGGCCGTGTGATTGTCAAACTGATAAATCCAGACGGCACCGAAGGATTTTCGGCCTGCTCGCGGTGGCAGCCATTCGATTTCCACGTCATTTTCAATCACCGGATTATTATGATAATAATCATTCGCAGTTCCCAGATCTGTCCAGTTATTACTGCCATAACTTCGGTGCAAACAATTGACGTAATCGGCCTGGCCTTTTGTCCAACAGAAGAGCAGGGCAAAACCGTCACCTTTGCGGCCGGTTACATCGGGCGTTCGCAGGCTATGTTCATATCCGGCAGGAACTCCGGTATCTTTGTAACACCAATTATCCCCGCCATCTGCCGTTTCATAAGTCCGGATGCCGGGGCCTGAGGAATAAGTAAATTCAAAAGCGACGACCACATGATCATCATAAGCAGAAATCGAAGTTACCTGATCACTGTGAGAACATTTCGGCTGACCGGAAAATTTGAAAATGTCCCAGCCGGACGACTTTTTGCGCGCCACTTCGACTCTTCGATCTGTGCTAATATAAGAAACAAATAGATGTGCGCCCGGATACTTATTGTAGCAAACATCGAGGCCCCGGTCGGCGTCATTCACAAAACAGCCATTGTCTTCCCAATCTTTGAAATCTGTGCCTTTGTAGGCATATAGATAACGGAGCTTATAATTTGCCAGTAACGCAATATAATAAATACTATCCCGATGAATATCCTCGCTGCTGGTAATCGCCAGCTCTTTCACTTCAATGCCGTCGTCAAAAACCACTCTTGAACCAAAACCATAATCAATTCCCCCGGTGCTGGTTTTGAACCGGCTGATTTTCCCAGTGTGTTGCGCTGAGCCGGATATATATCCCACATAAAAATCACCCAGAATAACCACAGCATCGATGTCATTAATATGATAACTCGCTGAAGTCCATCGGTAGGTTTCATACCAGGTTTGACCGCCGTTGGTGGACATATTTACCGACCAGCTATTGTGCCACTTGAGAGCCACGAATAGATTTTCGGTTTCACGGTCAAAGTCCAGACAGATTTCCTCGATTTTTGATTGACTGCTAACTTTTACATCGGTGCCCCAATTGGCGCCTTCAATGACATGCGGTTGTTTCCACTGGATTCCTACCGCCAGATTGAGTTGATTATTTTCCGTCTCAAGTTGTTTGAAACGGTTCAAGGCCACCTCCGGTTGTCCGTTATTCCACAAATTTTCAATAGAATTTACAACCTGCCGAATTGATTGCGGGCAATCGGGGGGGAGTTCAAAATTCAGGTGTGCATTCGCCCGGGCTGCCGGATCCAGATTTTCCAGCGTTTGCCAGACTGAATTCGGTTGTGCCGGTTCGGCGGCTTGACTGAGCCCTGAGCTGCCGACTAGTGCCAACAGCACGAGCCCGATCATAACAGATTTAATGATGGATTTCATAACAAAACCTCCTTTAATTTTTATCCTGAGAAGATAAAAATACCTCTTTACCAGCCACTCCAAAGGTCAAATTGCCTTACCAGGATGCTTCCTCTGGTAGACCTGGCTTATTTGACGAAAATAGTTGATTTCAGCTTTAACAAACATTCCGGATTCAGAGAATCGTATTGCTGTTTTTACGATTTGAATGGATTTAATTTTTTCGCTTTAATTTTTAACGGATAATTTTTCTAACTCCTTAAATAATTGATTTAATAATGCTTTTTCTTGAAAGAACAGAAACAGAAAAGAAGTCTTTATTAAAATATTTTTTAACGTTGTGTTAATTGGTTTCTCAGAATGGTGCTTGTTTCGAATTTGAGCGAATGGAGTTCCGAAATATTCTTTTAGTAAATACAGCCGGTAAATTGAACTGGAAGAATTTTCAGAAACAGGTTGCAGTATTGAATGAGACCGTTAATTGAAAAAGAGGTATTTTAAAGAACTCCTTCGGATTGGACGATAATATGAATTGTATTTCCAATAATTAGTGTCTGTACGAGAGTCACAGACACCGGTTGTCCGAGCGCAGCGAGGATACCGGGTGTTATTATAACTTCTAAAACGATGAACAATTCAAACACCCGGTATCTCTCCGTCAACTGCCGGATCGACAACCGGGGTTTTCTTTCAGGTAATAATTAAATTGACGTGCAATCCCATTATTGGGATTGCACGTCAATTTTAAAAAAATGATTTGGTTAGTGAACGGATTATTTCATCATAATCATTTTTTGGGTTTCAGTAAAGTCCGAAGTAATAATTACATAGAAATAAATGCCGCTGGTAACCATTTCGCCGTCATCATTCGTTCCATCCCAAACCACTTGATGGCCGCCGGCGGTTTTATTGGCATCCACCAGCGTTCGAATGCGTTGGCCAATCGTATTGTAAACATAAATCTGGGTCATTCCGGCTTGCTTGAGACTAAAATTAATGGTCGTACTCGCATTGAAAGGATTCGGGTAATTGTGAGAAATGTCACTCTGCTCCGGAATAACCGCACTCACCTGGCCCTCTTCGAAGAACGGTGGTCGCGGCGGTTGTGAACCAAATTGTTGATAGAATTTGTTCAAACTAACCGGTTCACCGCTGGTCGGTTTGGCCAGACTACTGGTTCCAATAGTCAGATTGCACGCCCGAATCATGGCAACCCAGTAACCCTCACCGGCTTTTAATACCCCGCTTCCGCCCGGGTAAACCTGGGTATATTGCTGGGTAACCGGGTCCCAGCCATTAGCGCCAACCACCGAATTGTCGGGATTATCATTGGGATCGGTAAAGCTGGTGTTACCATCAACCGTACCAATTAAATGCCAGCCTGGAGTATAAGAGCGGGTAAAGGTTTCCACAACCACACCGGTGACATTCACCGTGGTGGCGGACGGCACTAATAGCCAGTA
>Ga0180437_10011815_pt1 | contig 10417 bp, 7 predicted proteins | sample SS_ome_4_FD_132410 | JGI IMG/M metagenome (GOLD analysis project Ga0180437, IMG submission 132410) | Hypersaline lake sediment archaeal communities from the Salton Sea, California, USA - SS_3_D_1 metaG | ecosystem: Environmental > Aquatic > Non-marine Saline and Alkaline > Hypersaline > Sediment... | reverse complement strand
GTCCTCATCCTCGGGGAGGCTGCTCTCCCTCAATTGTCGGGCCCTTTGCGGATCCATTGCCTCCCGGATTTGGCCTTCCCAATCCATCTTCTTCCTGCATTCGGCCATCCTCCTGTCCCACTCGGAGGCGCCCGGAAAGCCTTTGGCCAGGTCGGCTGCGTGGGCGGCGATCCGCGAGGCCATGACCCCTTCCCAAACATCCTCAGGGGTGGGCAGCCTTAAATGTTCCGAAGGCGTGACGTAACAGAGGAAATCCGCACCGGCAGAGGCTGCCAACGCGCCACCAATGGCGCCGGTGATGTGATCATACCCCGGTGCAACGTCCGTTACGATGGGACCGAGAACATAGAACGGCGCACCGTGACAAAGCTTCTTCTCGAGCATCACGTTCGTGACGATCTGATCCAGGGGCACGTGACCCGGCCCCTCGATCATGACCTGAACACCTGCCTCTTGTGCACGTTGTGCAAGTTCGCCGATCACGATCAACTCCTGGATCTGAGCGCGGTCGGTCGCATCGGAAACGCACCCGGGCCGAAAACCATCCCCAAGGCTCAAGGCTGCATCGCAGTCATGAGCGATCTCGAGGAGACGGTCGAACTGATCATACAGCGGGTTCTCCTTGTTCTGAACCACCATCCACTCGATATGGAAAGAGCCCCCTCGGCTCACAACATCCATCAAACGTCCTTCCGCCTCCATTCTGTCCTTCGACAGAAGAGTGACCCCGCAGTGGACGGTCAGGAAATCGACTCCATCGAGGACGTGTCTCTCGATTACCTCGAACAAATCCTCTGCATCCATGTCCACCAAGCGCTTGTTCTTCCCCACCGTCTCAATGGCTGCCTGGTAGAATGGAACCGTGCCTATCGGAATCGGCGTCGACCCCATGATCCGCCTCCGGATCCCATCGATGTCCCCCCCCGTGCTGAGGTCCATCAACGTATCGGCGCCGGCCTTCCAAGCCCGCACGGCCTTCTCCTCCTCACAGGCCGGATCCGCTTGATCCCTCGAGGTTCCGATGTTTGCATTCACCTTGGTACGGACCCCCTCGCCGATGGCGACAGGTTGCACATCTCGGTGCCGCACGTTTCCGAGCAGGATGATCTTGCCCTCTGAGATGCCCCTGCGGAGATCCTCAGCATCCACGCCCTCCCCCTGGGCAACCCTCTTCATTTGATCGGTTAGAATCCCCTTTCGGGCGCTCTCCAACTGCGTCAGCATGCCAAGCCTCCTGAAGCGTTCAGTCCCAGGTTCCCGAGAAGAAATGCCGGAGCACGGTCAAGGAACCTGCGGCACAGAATGATTCTTCTTCTTCGGCTCCGTCTCCGGGTAATCGATTCTCTTGTGCAGGACCCGGAGAAGGGTCTGCGTAAAAGCAGCTTCCATTCGAGCCAGGGTACGGGTCGAAAATCCGCACCGATCGAATTGTCCATCCTCGAACTTCTTGACCACGACCTGGTGAACCGTCTCCCGGACCTCGAGCGGGTTCGTTGTCGTAAGAAGCCGCCCCAAAGCCTCGACGACGTCCGCAATCATCAGGATCCCCGACTCGACCCTGCACGGTTTCGGCCCTCCGTACCGGAAGAAATCCGGGCTGCAATCCATCTCCGGCTGGTCTTTCTGGGCCTTGGAATAGAAGACCTCCAGAACCGTCGTCCCGTGGTGCTCTGCGATCAAGTCAATAACCGCCTGAGGCAAGCGGTATTGCCGGGCGATCTCGATGCCGTCCTTCACGTGGGCCCTGAGAAGCTCACAGCTGGAGGTCGGGTCCAGGCTGTCGTGAGGGTTCTCCCTGTTGTTTTGATTCTCGATGAAGAACTCCGGTTGCACGATCTTCCCGACGTCATGATAGTAGGCACCGGCCCTCACCAAGTGCACATCTGCGTTCACCATTTCAGCAGCCACGCAAGCAAGGTTGGCCACCCCGAGACTGTGGTAGTAAGTCCCCGGCGCCTTCTCCTGCAGCTTCTTCAGCAACGGGTGGTTCAGGTCGGCAAGATCCCGAAGCCGATCGGCCGTTGCCAGACCGAAAAGCTTCTCGCTCAGGGGCGTCAGCAGCACCGCCACGAGCCAGGCCCCCGGGGCGCTCAGGAAAGCCTGGGGTGCCAATGCGATCATCAGGGACTGGTTGGGAAAAGTGTCTCGCAGCAGGATCATGCAGCAAAGGAGGACCACGTTGATCACACCCACCAGAAGCGAGTAGAAGAGCAGGCTGATCCGTTTACTCGTGCGGGCCGCACACAGCACGAGCAACGTGCCGCCGATCAGGTAGTACAGGAAGAGACCCATGTCGAGGGAAGTCAAGAACGAGGTGTAGATCGCCGTCAGCACGACGGCCAACAAGGCTATGGGCAGGTCGAGCAGGAGTGCCACCACAAGCCCGCTGGCGCCCACCGGGATGGCCACACCATCCAGGTTGGTGAAGAGATACAGGGCCTTTGCAAGGATCAGGACCGACATCAGGACAAAGAACAGGAGCAGATAGTGCTGCGCCGGAGGGCGATCCTCCCACCTCAGTCTCCGTGCCATGAACAAGGCGATGAAGGTCAGGAGAAGAAAGGGCAAGAAAGACCCTGCTCCTGACAACAGCAAATCCGGCCGAGACTTGGCCAAGCAGTCCTGAATCCGGTAGGCGTCCAGGGGTGTGACAACGTGCCCGCGGGGGACAAGGAGGTCGCCCCTCTGGAAGACAATCCTTTTCTTCTCTGAGCCTCGAGACCGAATCGCGGCAAGAAGTTCCAGATTCTCTGCCGCAAACTCCAGGTTGGGCTGCAGCAGAGCGTCCACGTTCTCGAGCAGCCCCTTCCGCAGGACCGGGCTCAAGTCGAGTAGATCCAGCCTGGCCTCTAGGGTCTCCCGCGCATCCGAGAGACGGTGTACCTCGGAGGCGGCTTTGGTCACGATCCCGGGAACCACCGTCGACCGGACGCGAAGGGTCGAGGAATCGTCGAGCGTTTCCGTATCCGGCAGGATTCCCGTGTCGAGCAACTCGCTCAAAGAGGCCGTGAGAAGACCCTTCACCTTGTCGAGGTGGGGGTATCGGAGGATCTCCCACAGGGTCCTGTCGTCTGTCTCTTGGCTCAATTGCTCCAACAGACAAGCATAGGCCTTCTTGCGACTCCCGGCAGCGGTCTGGCGACACTGCTCGAGCCCGTTGAAGAACGCCTCCCACTCCGCAAGGATCTGTCTGGATTTCTCCGCATCGTACACATAAATCGGGACGAAGTCGTTCAATTCCTGTTCCACGATCTTCCGGACGGCCTCTTCCTCGTTGAAGACAAAATCATAGGGTGCGCGTATGGCCTGGGGAGAGGGTTCGCCGACCTGAGGGACACGAATCGGGAGGAAGTACTGTTCGAAGAAGGTCATAAAGACCGCCAGGAGGAGGATCAGGAGCCCGGGCATCCAGAGGATGCCATCCTTCCTCGCGCGCGCGCGAATCGGCGGGTCCTCAATTGCGTCTCGTATGCTGGTCTTCTGCGGAGACACGGCTGACCCCGATGGTGTGGATTGGAAGGCTTGAAGGAATTGTGGTAGAGATTGCTCTATCGGCTCGACCGATTGGCAGCGGATGAAGAAAAGGCGCCGGACCCTTCCCCCTAAGCCCTTCGCATCAGATTCTTCATGGGAAATACTAAATTAGTAAGGTAAAACAACCCGTTCCAAATGTCAACGAACATCCTGCCCGGGACGGGCGGAACGGGACGAGCCTCCAGAGCGACGGAGAGACAGGGAAACGCATGGTTCCTGAAAGGAAGAAGAGCGCCAGTGGGAAGAAGGCGGGAGCCGCGAGGGGCCTCTGGAAGAGAGTGACCCAATCGGTCCGCATCCTTCTCGTGCGCCCCCTGTATCCCGGCAACGTGGGCTCCGTGGCCAGGGTCATGAAGAACCTCGGGTTTCGAAGGCTGGGAATCGTCTCCGACTTGGATCCCCGGGAAGAGCCGGAGGCCTTCTGGATGGCCCACGGTGCCCGAGACCTGCTCGAGGCTGCCTCAATCCACAAGGACCTCGATGAGGCCCTCAGCTCCATCGATCTGGCCATCGGCACGACCTCCCGAAAGGGGACACGCTGGAGGGAGGCCCTGGAGCCGGAAGGTCTGGTTGACACGCTGACCGCTGGCTGGGACTGGCGGCCTACGGCCCTGTTGTTCGGTCCGGAGGACCGCGGCCTTTCCGTGAAAGAGCTCTCCCGCTGCCGGTGGGTCGTGCGCATTCCTACCCGTGAGGATTGTCCCTCCATGAACGTGTCTCACGCCGTGGGTTTGATTTGCTACATCCTCGCCCGCGGGAATCATGCGGGCCTGGAATGCAACAGGTCGGGCGCCGCGCCCCCGGAGGAAACGCAACGGCTCATGGAGGAGGCAGAGGCATTCCTGAAGGAAACGAACTTTCTAACCGGCGATGCGGCCCGCAAACAAACGGCCATGCGACATCTCCAGCGTCTCATCGTTCGAGCGTCTCCAAACAAGGCGGAACTGGCATTGCTCTGGGCCGTGCTGCGTCACATGGAGAGGCGGGCGAGGTAGCCGGACTCGCCCGCCGGAGGAGGATCTGATGGATCGAGGGAAAGGGGCCTACATAGGGACCGAAATCGATGAAAAATGGTGGAAGCGATACCGCAAGGACAAATTCTTCGCCCGGGGCAACGGTGAGTACTGGTTGGACGAGAACGGGTTCTGTTTCAGGAGATACCTGACAAAGAGGCCTATCTGCGTTCCCTTCGAGCGAACCGAGCGAATCAAGCTCGGGAAATGGCATGCCGGTCGCTGGTGTGGGGGCCTTCTTGTCGTGAAGATCCTGTGGGAAAAGGCCGGACAGAGCCTGAGCTCCGGGTTTGTCGTATCGAAGAACGAAATCGACACACACAATCTGAAGGCCGAACTGGAGAGGAGAATCGGAAGCCAAGGGGATCGTCAAAGCGACGCGGAAAGACCGAAGGGCTCGTAGGTGAGAGCCGTCTCAAGGACAGCCTGGTCCTTACTCGGGCCGCTTTCGAGTCCGGAGGAGCAAGGGTGGTGCGAGTCCCGGGTGGGGGCGCGGGCGCGACTATTGGATGTCAGGGGAATACCGCGGAAAAGACGCGGAGGCTGTTCGCCCCGAGAATTCCCTGAATCGCTTCCGGAGAAAATCCCCTTCGCAGAAGACAATCCGTGATGCGGACCGTGTCACGAACGTCGCGCATCCCCACAGGCAGCGAGGGAATCCATCCGTCCATGTCGCTCCCGAGGGCGGCGTGCTGCCAGCCAACGGTCTTTGAGATATGTTCCAGATGGTCCACCACTGACTCCACGGGTGCACGGAGACGACCCGTGAGATACTCGGGGCTGTAGATCACGCCTACAACACCATCTGTGTCTGCAACGGCTTTCAGCTGGTCATCATCGATATTCCGCCAATGAGCATGCACCGCTGATACACCCGTGTGAGAGACGATCACCGGCGCCCGACTCCTCCGTGCTGCCTCCAGAAACCCGTCCCGACGAAGATGGGCAAGGTCGATAACCATCCCTAGCGCATTCATCCTATCGATCAGATCCATGCCGTGGGGGGTCAGCCCGCACCCCCTCCTCTGGCCCCAACCCTTGGCAGGGACCCCGGCCGGGTTGGAGGAGAAGTGGGTCAGGGTGAGGTACCGGACCCCCCAGCGATAGTACCGATCCAGGAGACCCAGCTTCCCGTCCAGGGCATGGGCCCCCTCGATGCCGAGGAAGGCTGCGACCTCCCCTGCCTGCCTCGCCCTCAGGAAATCCATCCCCGACCGGACCAGCCGGACCTGTCGGGTCCGTTCCGCCAGCTGCAACAGACTCGAAACCGTGCGGGCAACGACCCGGACCTTGTGCTTCACAGAGGTGAAGAAAGGGAACATGACAATGCCGAAACCAACTCCGTCCACCCAGGCCTGAGCCAGGCGCGGCAGGTCCGCGTGATTGAAGAAAGGCGCGTAAGGAACCCGGGGCCGATGCCTGCGGGCCGGGTCATACCCGAACAGTCTCTGAACGTGCAGCGTATCCACGTGCAGGTCGATCACGAAGGCCTCCCGGTGCAGACGGACGGCCTCTTGGCTCAGGCGGCTGCCCTGCCCTTCCATTCCCAGGCCTCCCTTGTGTGGCCCAAAGAGGAACGAACGCTAGCCCGCATATTGCGAGAAACTTCGTAACGAGAGCGGTGGAAGTGCGGAAGGTTCGGGCCCGCAGGGCGAAGTGGATTCTTGCGGTTTGGGGTCGGATCGTACTGTAGTACATCCGGGTCCGAACCTCAAGAATCGACCCGAAGATTCCGTACTTACGCCGCTCGCAGTAGAAGGCTTCGTGCAATACGCGGGCTACTCACGTCCGGTCTCCTCCGTCGAGGATTCTTCGTGTCAAACCCATGCCTTTTTCCGTACCGATTCCCGTCCCGCAGAAGAAGGCATAATCAGCCAGGGCATTCAAGCCTTTGAGGATGGACTCAGGATGGCGACCCTGCAATCGATACGACGCCGAGCCGACGAAGCCGGGCACCGAGCCCCGCCCCTCTCCAAAGAGGCCTCTCCGAAGGCGAAAGTCGACGAGACCGAGCTCTTCTTCGATGGCCTTCCGCAGGCCCGGGGCAAGGGGAATCCCTGAAAAGGCTTCCCAAACCTCTTCGTATCCGAGGAAGATCCCGCAGGGATCCGGGAGCGGGTAGGTGAGTCCCGATCGTTTCAGGGCGGTGGGCGAGTAGAATTTCATGGTCACGAGTCTGAGGGAATCGGAGGCTTCGTCGTACAATTGGCCATAAGGCACCCACCGGTTCCACCTCTGCGTAAGAATTTTTGAAGCCAGCGCGTCCTCGACGAGCAGCGGACCGCCACGCGTTTCCACCCGAACCGGTTCGACCCTCAGATTTTTCACCCAGTCGAGCAAACCCTTCAAGTCGGCATCGGCCAACCAGCTCAGCCGAAGCCGGAACCGACCGCCTTCACGGACCCGCAAGGCGTGCCACCGCTGGTCTGGATTCGCCCCTCCTGCTGGCCGACCACTGCCCGCACGCATAGGGGAAGAGATCGCGAAAGGAGCCGGCCTCTTCTGCAGGTCCTCTTCCAACATGCCGGCCTGAGAAATCACCTTTTTCAGGAATTCCTCGATCCACTCCCCGGCGAAGGGCGCGGGAAGAAGGTCGCCCAAGGCTCGCAGCGAAAACGTCATGCCCACCGGCATTGTGCACTCCTGTGTTCCGCTCTCTCTTCAACAATATCAAAATCCATCGGATTTCGGTATTCTGAAATATAGTGGCAAGTGGCAGAAGAAAGCTCTCAGCCATCAGGCGTCAGCCCTCAGCAAACAATCCCAGCCCCAGGGCAGAAGGGTTGGGAGCTGAAGGCTGGATCAGGGGTGATGGGGCAATGGGTGAAAGAGTGAAGGCCATTGGGCTCTTCTCGGGTGGACTCGACAGCATGCTGGCGGTCAAGCTTCTCCAGGCGCAAGACATCGAGGTGATCGGCTATGCCTTCGTAACCCCCTTCTTCGGACCGGAACTAGCCCTGAAATCGAGCAAGGTGGTCGGGATTCAACTCGAGTTGTGGGAAATCACCGATCGGTACATGGAAGTAATGAAGAACCCAAAGTACGGATTCGGAAAGAACATGAACCCCTGCATCGATTGTCACGCACTGATGTTCCGACTCGCAGGGCAGAAGATGGCGGCCCATGGGGCCCGTTTCCTCTTTTCGGGTGAAGTGCTGGGCGAACGCCCTTTCAGTCAGAACAAGGGCGCCCTGCGAGCCGTTGCCCGCCTTTCCGGTTACGAAGACGCTATCGTACGACCCCTGAGTGCCAGGCTCCTGGAAGAAACCCCTCCGGAAAAGGCCGGATGGGTGGACCGGGCACGTTTGGAGGACATTCAGGGCCGTACCCGGAAGCGACAAATAGAGCTGGCCGCGCACTTTGGAATCACGGACTATCCCAGACCTGCCGGGGGCTGCCTCCTCACCGAGCCGAACTTCTCGAAACGCCTGAAGGATCTCCTGCGCGACAACCCCGATCCTCGCCACAGGGACCTGGAACTGCTGAAGGTGGGCAGACACATCCGTTGGGGGGAAGGGTGCAAGGTGATCGTAGGAAGAAGGGAGGAGGAGAACAAGAGGTTGGACGACCTCTCGGAGAGGGGGGATCTCCGTTTGTGGGTGAAGGGGTTTCCCGGGCCCGTAGTTCTGATTCCTGCCCCACCCCGTCCCCCTACCGATGCCCTTCGGTTCGCGGCTCAAGTCGCCGTGCGTTACAGTGATACGCCACCGGGTCAGGTGGCCGAGGTTGCCTACACGAACGGAGACACCAACGAGACGTTTCGAACCGCCGCGTGTCCGGATGAAGAAATCCAGGCCAGGATAATCTAGCCTGAACATTTCATGCCTTGCCGCTGCAGTAAACTCGACACGTGAGAAATGTCCAGGCAAGCCCGCGCCTTTCAGGCAAGAGGAACGGCCGACATCAAACCCGCGTTTTTCAATGGCTTCCCCGCTTTTTCCCCTTTTTCGTTGACAGGCAACCCGTTGTATGCTACTTGATAACTGCCAAATTTCATGTTATAAAAAGTAGACTGCTTTCCCGGCAAAGATAAAACGTTTATTTCTTCAAATAGAATTGTTGCCTAATTGTTAAAAAAGCATTAACGCTGTTCTCGCGTCCCGTATGTTTCCTAAGAACGCTCATATCCTCCTGATCGATGCTGATCCGGTATCCCCAGGGACCCTCGCAGACCCGCTGAGCAAGCGAGACTACCGTGTGACCCACACCCGGAGCGCACGGGAGGGCATGGATCAGATCTACCAGTCCTCCCCGGACCTGATCCTGCTGGCCAGGAAGCTCCCGGACATGGATGGCCTCCTGTTCTGCGCTGAGCTCAAGAACGACCTCGTGTTCCGACACATCCCTCTCGTCCTGATCGATTTCGAGCCCTTGCTCGAAGGCGAGCTGGCCGCGAGGGAATCCGGTGCGGACGACTACCTGAACAAGCCCGTAGACATCGGGGAACTCGACGGAAGAATCCAACAGATACTCCGCCAGGGCACAGTGGGGTTCAACTGTCACCCCGTAACCGGACTGCCCGGCTATGATGCGGTGTATCGTAAGGTCCAGGAAACTCTCGAAAAAGGCAAACCTTTTGCCATTTGTTTTCTCGACATCCACAAATTCCGGTACTTCAATCAGCGATACGGGTACGCCAGAGGCGACGAACTCCTGAGAACAACCGCGAGTCGGGTCGTCGAGGTTCTCCAGGCGAGCAACCGTTACCTGGACTTCTTCGGCCACCTGGGAGCAGATGATTTTGTGCTTCTCACGGACCCGAATCGGGCTGAAGGCCTCTGTTCCAGGATCGTCGAGCGATTCGAACAGTCTCTGCCCGACTACTATGACCCTGCCGACCTTGAAAGAGGCTACATCCTCACCAAAGAGAGGGACGGAAGGGAATCGTCCCACGAGCGGATCTTCCTCTCGATAGCCATCATCACCCACGAGACGGGCACGCCCGGACACGTCGCCCGGATTGTAGAGCAGGGTTCCGAATTGCTTTCTATGGCCAAGAAGGAGCGGAAGAGCCTTTGGGTAAGGGAAAGGAGGAGATCCCTGTCCCCGCTGCCCACGATCATCAAGGGCGCGGCAACCAACGGATCCAAAGAAGGTCGTCCGAAACGGACCTCCTTGCGCAAACCCACCCAGGCCCTGTCCGAGCACTTCAAGCGCTTCCGGGAGATCGTCCAGGCCCAGTCCCTTCAGGTGCACTTCCAGCCCATTGTCCACCTGGATACGGGCCATCCCTTCGGCTACGAGGCCCTGATGCGAGGGCCCCTGGAAACCTACTTCGAGAGCCCGGTGATCCTCTTCAGCCTGGCCCGAAAGCTGGACATGGAGTTGGTCCTTGACCTGATCTGTTTGAGAAAGCTCCAGAAGGTCGCGGGCCATATCCCGGGTTCGAAGAAGATCTTCCTGAACGTCAGCCCAAGCAGCTTTTCCAACCCCATGTTCCGGGAATTCTGCGACAGGGCGGCGAGGGATCTCTTGCCCGAGAGGGTAGTCCTGGAGGTCACCCGAAAGAGGAGGATTCGGGAGTATCCTCGCTTCCGCGAATCCGCCGAGTATTTCAAGACAAGGGGTTACAATCTGGCCGTGGATGACGCACGGGCAGGCACCCTCAGCCTGCGCACGATCCTTGAACTCGAGCCGGATTACATCAAGACGGACATCACCGTTACCAGGGACATCCACAACGACGCGGCCAAGCAACGCATCTTCCGTCAGTTCAGCGCCTTCTGCAACAGGCAGGAGATAGAGCTGATCCCGGAGGGCGTGGAGTCGAAACAAGAGAAGGACTACCTGCAAGAGAACGGTGCACGGCTGGCCCAGGGATTTCTCTTCTCCCACCCCAGTCCTTTACCCGTATAGCCTGAACATTTCAT
>Ga0180437_10011811_pt1 | contig 10419 bp, 10 predicted proteins | sample SS_ome_4_FD_132410 | JGI IMG/M metagenome (GOLD analysis project Ga0180437, IMG submission 132410) | Hypersaline lake sediment archaeal communities from the Salton Sea, California, USA - SS_3_D_1 metaG | ecosystem: Environmental > Aquatic > Non-marine Saline and Alkaline > Hypersaline >... | reverse complement strand
GAAGCACGTCGGCTTTGATGACTTTGGGGTAGTCAATCTCACCGTCCGAGATGACTACCTCCGACTTGCTGGCCCCGCCACGAGCCTCGGGGCCGTAGGATTGAGTCTGCGCTGCGTTCTTGTCATCGTAGATGGCCGCCGCCTCGGCCAGGATCAGGCCAGCCAGGATCAGGCCTTGACCGCCCTCTCCCACCAGACGGACTTCGTATCGTTCCTGCATAGTCTCTACTCCTTTTCCATTCACGCCGCCTGGGCGCGTTCGATTACCTGGTCGTACAACTCGGTATACTCTGGAATGTCCCGATCCACCAGCACCCCTCGCACGATCTTGCCTTCCTCCTCTTTCCGCTTGCGCTCGGCAGGGTCCCCCACCTTGACGCTGTTTTCCCTGAGGTAGCGCATCATGTCCACCGGTTTCCCCAACTTGTTGAGGCGGCCGTAGGTAGTATGGCAGTAGCTGACCGCCTCGACCATGGAGAAACCTTTCTTCTCAATGGCCTGTCCGATGAAACGATCCAACTCTACGGCATGGTAGACAGTGCTGCGGGCCACAAAAGCCGCTCCGGCCGCCTGGGCCAGATCGCAGATGGGAAAGGGTTGCTCGATGTTACCGTAGGGCGCTGTGGTAGTCAGCCCTCCCATGGGCGTGGTAGGCGAGTACTGGCCACCGGTCATGCCATAGACAGAGTTGTTGACCACGATGGCTGTCAGGCCGATGTTGCGCCGCGCCGAGTGGATGAAATGGTTGCCGCCGATGGCCAGGGCATCGCCATCACCCATGACGACGATCACCTCCATATCAGGTCTGACCATCTTGAGGCCAGTGGCAAAGGCCAGAGCCCGCCCATGGGTAGTGTGCATCGTGTTGAAATCCACGTAGACGGGCATCCGCCCCGTACAGCCAATGCCAGAGATCATGGCCACTTCGTCCTTGTCTAATCCCAGACGGTCCACGGCGCGGATGATGGCGTGCATAACGATGCCGATGCCACATCCAGCGCACCACATATTGGGGAACTTTTTCTTGTGACGGAGGTAATCGTATACTTTTTGCTCCTCACGCTTCATAAATCACCTCTCCTCAATAGCAGCCAATATCTGCTGAGGGGTGAGCATCTCTCCATCGGCTCGATTGACGCGCCGCACCTTGCTCCGTCCAGCCACCCGCTCCACCTCCAGAGCCAACTGCCCCCGGTTTAGCTCCGGCACGATGATGCGCCGGGCGGTATGGGCCACCCGTTCGATGACCTCCTCGGCGAAAGGCCAGATGGTGAGCAGCTTCACCAGGCCCACTTTGTAGCGCCTATCCCGCGCTATTCTGACCGCGTGGCGAGCCGAGCGCACCGTGCAACCATAGGCTACCACCACCGTCCTGGCCCCCTTGGTCCACTCCTCCTCGGCCATGACAATCTCACCCAGGCCCCGCTCGATTTTACGGAAGACCCGTGTCAGCCAGGGATTGATCTCATCCAAGCGCAGGGTGGGAAAGCCAGCCCGGTCGTGCATCAATCCCGTCATGTGATAGCGGTAGCCCTCGCCGAAAGAGACCATGGGTGGCACGTCCGAGGTCGTTTCGTCGTAAGGGAAGTACCATTCGGGTGGCACGTCGGTGCCGATGCGCTCCGTGACCTCGACCATTTCCGGCGAGGGCAACTCCACTTTTTCCCGCATGTGGGCGATGACCTCATCCATGAGCAGGATGACTGGGGTACGGTACTTCTCCGACAAGTTGAAGGCCTGCACCGTCAGGTAGAAGGTCTCGGCCACCGAAGAAGGGCTCAGCACGATGATGGGATGGTCGCCGTGGGTCCCCCAGCGCGACTGCATCACGTCTCCCTGGGAAGGGGCTGTGGGCAGGCCAGTGCTGGGCCCACCTCGCTGCACGTCCACGATGACGCAGGGTATTTCAGCCATCGCTGCGTAGCCAAGGTTCTCCTGCATCAGCGAAAAGCCTGGCCCCGAAGTGGCGGTCATGGCCTTGGTCCCTCCCACCGAAGCGCCGATGACAGCGGCGATACTAGCGATCTCGTCTTCCATCTGAATGAACCTGCCACCCACCTGCGGCAAACGGCGGGCCAGGACCTCAGCGATGTCCGTAGCCGGGGTAATGGGATAGCCAGCGAAAAAACGACAGCCCGCAGCGATAGCTCCCTCTGCGCAGGCTTCGTTGCCTTGCATCAACCGAACAGCCACTTGTCCTCCTTAATTCCAAACCCAGATAAAAACGCCTCCCAAACGCAGTCTGGGAGGAATCGAGAGATACCCCTACCTCCACGGGGCTTCATCCAGCTTCCGCACCACGATAGCCAGGTCCGGGCAATGGATGTAGCACCAATTGCAGGCGGTGCACAGCTCAGGATGAGCCACCACAGGGTGTCCTTCTCCGTTGGCCTCCAGAACCTCCTGAGGGCAAAAAGCGACGCAGAGGCCACAGCCCTTGCACCAGTTGTCAAAGATATGCACCTCTCCCTTGGGAAGCCTCTTTTCAGGCTTTGCGTCTTTGCTCTCAGCAGCAATTGATTCTTCTTTGGCCTCTGTCTCCGCCATGATTGGCTTCTGACCTCCGTTGGTCATTAGTGTGCCACCCCTATTGTACCATCCCAGCCCACAAAGTCAAAATTCAATACCCTGACCACGGCCTTCAATCCGCCCACAAAATGAGGCCGGGCTCATAGGGGTTACTTAGGTCCTCGTGCCGGGGTAGGATACGCAGGGCATAGCCGTGCAGGCCGCTGGTACGGCAGGGGATGGCACCGACGAACAGGTGGCTCCCATCACTGTCAGACTGCTTACAGCTCATGGCGATCACCTCACCGCCGGGGATCTGCCCTTTGTCATCAAGCAGACCCTGGTAGAGCTCCACGGCCACGTCCTGGGGCTCCAGGGGGCCAAGATGCACCCGCGCCCGGACTTTTAACTCGTCGCCGACTTGTAGCTCATCCGGAGTGTCTGCCTCTACACTCTCCACCCGGATCTCCGGCCAATGTTTCCGCACCTGAGATTTCCATTCAGCCAAAGCCTTGGCCCGCGCCATGCCATTCTCGGCGAGCCGCTGGTAGCGGTCAGCGCAGGGCAGGTAAAAGCGCTCGGCGTACTCATGGACCATGCGGTTGGTGTTAAAGACCGGGCAGATGGAGCGCATGGCTGCTTTCATCAGGCCGATCCAGCCCCGGGGCAGACCATCAGGGCCACGCTGGTAAAACAAAGGGACGACCTCCTTTTCCAGCACGTTATAGATGGCGCTGGATTCGACGTCATCCTGATACTGGAAATCGGTGTACTCCTCTCCCCGACCGATGGCCCAGCCCGTGTTGAAGCGATAGGCCTCGACCCACCAGCCATCGAGGATGCTCATGTTGAGGCCACCGTTGACAGAGGACTTCATCCCACTGGTCCCACTGGCCTCCCGTAGGCGGCGCGGGGTGTTGAGCCAGACGTCCACACCCTGCACCAGGTAGCGGGCCACAGTCATGTCATAGTCCTCGATGAAAACAATCCGGCGGCGGAACTCTTCCCCACGCGCCAGGTGGATGATTTGCCGGATCAGTTCCTTGCCCGAGTTGTCCCGGGGGTGAGCTTTGCCGGCAAAGATGATCTGAACCGGGCGCTCCCTGTCGTTCAGAATCCTGGACAGGCGTTCGGAGTCGCGCAGGAGCAAGGCCGCCCGCTTATACGCGGCGAAGCGGCGGGCGAAGCCGATGGTCAAAGCCTCCGGATCGAGGGCCTCATCGGCCTGGGCGATTTCAGATTGGGGAGCACCCCGCTGCTGGAGCTGAGCCCGCAGCCGCTGTCGGGCAAAAGCCACCAGGCGCTCGCGTCGCCGCTCGTGGGTGCGCCACAACTCTTCACCGGGGATGCGATCCACCCTCATCCAGACGGTCTGGTCAGTGGGATCTTCCAGCCAACGCGGCCCCAGATAGCGATCGTAGAGACCAGCCATGTCATTAGAGACCCAAGAGCGGGGATGGATGCCATTAGAGATGGAGGTGATAGGCACCTCGTGCTCGGGCACCTGCGGCCAGACGCCTTGCCACATCCGGCGTGCCACCTGGCCGTGCAACTGGCTGACCCCGTTGGTATGGGCCGCCAGCCGCAGGGCAAGGACGGCCATGTTGAAAGGCTGCTCCTTGGCATCCCCAGGATTCTGGCGTCCCAGGGCCAGAAAGTCGCCCTGGGAGAGTCCCAGGGAGCGGTAGAAATCGCCAAAGTACTTGTCCATCAATTCTGGAGAAAAGACGTCAATCCCCGCCGGGACCGGGGTGTGGGTGGTGAAAACGTTGCCAGCCTTGGCCACCTCTCGCGCCTCAGCGAAGGAGAGCCCCTGTTCCTGCACGAGGATCCGGATGCGCTCCAGGGCTAGGAAGGCCGAATGGCCCTCGTTCATGTGACACACCGTGGGACGCCTCCCCAGGGCATCCAGGGCGCGGAGGCCGCCGATGCCCAGCATGATCTCCTGGCGGATGCGCATCTCCACGTCACCGCCATATAACTGGTCTGTGATGTCCCGATCCTCGGGACGCTTATTCTGATCCAGGTTGGTGTCGAGGAGGAAGAGGGGCACCCGTCCCACCTGGACCCGCCACACCTGAGCTGTGACCGGCCCTTGGGGATAGGCTACCTCGATGGTTACCGGGCGGCCGTCCTCGCGCCGTTCCAACTGGAGGGGCATGTTGTAGAAATCGTTGGTGAGATAGGTCTCTTGCTGCCAGCCGTCAACGTTCAGGTACTGGCGGAAGTATCCCTGCTGGTAGAGGAGGCCAACGCCTACCAAGGGCAAGCCCAGGTCGCTGGCCGATTTTAGATGGTCACCGGAGAGGACTCCCAGGCCACCAGAATAATTGGGCAGGCACTCAGTGAGCCCAAACTCGGCCGAGAAGTAGGCGATGAGCGGCTCCCCTGATTTGCCATAGGTCTTCTGATACCAGGTCGTCTGCTCCATGTAGCGGTCGAACCTCTGGCAGACCCGTTCCAGTTGGGCCAGGAACCCGTCGTCCTTGGCCGCCCTTTCCAGAAGGTCCTGGGCGATGGCGCCCAGCATCTGCACCGGGTTATGGCCGCTGTCCTCCCACAGGTCGCGGTCCAGCCGCCGGAAGAGGTCAATGGTCTCGTGATCCCAGGACCACAGGATGTTGTAGGCCAGCTCCCGCAGGCGATGTAGCCTGTCCGGCAGAGCCGGGACGACGGTAAAAGTATGGATGGGTTTCATAATCCCTCCCTAGAAAATCCCAATAAGATCACAGTTCCAAGTCTCTCCAGCGCTCCAATCGCGCCAGCGGCAGGTAGCCCACGCGACGGCTGTGGATGGCTTCTTGGTCGCGGATGTATTGCCGCACCCGCTCCACGGCTTCGGGCGGTATCTCGTCAGCGTAGAAACGGCGGCCCCACAGGTTGTTGAGGCCGGTCTGCTGTTTGAGCCCATCAAACTCCAGGAAGATACGGCGCGCCGATTCGCCCTTCAGTTGATGCATCACAGCACTCAGGTCTTCTCCGACACGTACAAAGATCAGCAAATGGGCGTGGTCGAGCCAGGTGTTGTGCCCTAGCAATTGGAAGTCGTGCTGACGGGCGATCTCGTCGAACCAGTAGTACACTCGTTGTCGCACCTCACCGGCGAGCACCGGACGACGGCGCTTGGTGGGGAAAGTGACGTGGTGATAGGCGTTGGGACGATATTTGAAGAGTTGGTGGAAATCCGGTTGTTGGTTCACGTCGCTTCTTCCCTGGTTTGTCTAGCGTAAGGCTCTGGTGAAACCGACGGCGCTTGGTTAGCGAGCACTACACCTTGAAAAGGTGTAGTTTGCGCCAGGTATCCTCGCCAAAAGTAGCGCCCGGACAACTACAGGTTTTCAACCTGTAGACTCACGTGAACCAACCCGCCCCGCCTGCACCATCGCCCCCACCTCTCGTCCTGCTCGCCCCTTCCCCAAGCCATGCCCTTGTGATAGACCAACGTGAGGCTCTGGTCACCCTGCTGCCAACTGGTTAGCGAGCACTACACCTTTCCAAGGTGTAGCCTGCGCCGTGCATCCTCGCCAAGAGTAGCGCTCGGACAACTACAGGTTTCCAACCTGTAGACTCACGTGAACCAACTCGCCCTGCCTGGTCTATCGTCCCCGCCCCTCACTCTGCCCGGTGCACACCTTGGGCCATGCCTTGGTGATAGGTCGCCGCAAGGCTCTGGTCAAACCGCTGGTGACTGGTTAGCGAGCACTACACCTTGAAAAGGTGTAGTTTGCAATGTGCACCCTCGCCAAGAGTAGCGCCTGGCCAACTACAGGTTTCCAACCTGTAGACACACTTAAACCAACACACCTCGTAAGCTCTAAAAAATCTCAATCTCATAATCCACCACTTGCACGTCGGGGCGGTGGCGCTCGATCCATTCGACCACTTTGGTGAGCAGGCCGTGCACGTAACCAGCCCCATTGGAGACGCAAGCCACCCCCAGGGTAGCCGACTGCCAGAGGTCCTGGTTGTCCACCTCGGCGATGGAGACGTTGAACTCGTTGTGCACGCGGGCGATGATGGACTTGATGACCCGGCGCTTGCCTTTCAGCGAGCCGTTGCCAGGGATGTGTAGCTAAATGGTGCAGGTGCCGATGACCATGGGACTTGCCTCTATATCTGTCCTGTCTTCGCTTCAAGTTCCTGTTTCACTACCTCCGCACTTTCTCGCAGTGTCCGCGCTGGGCTTGTCACCGATTCTCCTTCCCGCCCACACTGGCCTCAACTGGCTCTGCTGATCGAGCAGCGTAGCCTAACCCTCCCGCAGGTTCAGAACCTGCGGGAGGGTAACCAACGTCTATATTCTACCACATTCTGCCATTTTGCACTACCCTGCCCCTCCCAAAAAGAAACCCCTCCACAATGATGTGAAGGGGTGATGAATGGTGTGTTATTTACTCGGTTGCCTTTCGCTTGCGCCGCCGCAGCCAACGGATGACGTACCATAGGGCGGCGAAAGGCAGGGCGACGATGATGAGCACCGGCAGCCCAAAGAGCACGATCCAGATGGCAGCGTCCACGAAGAATTGGAGGGCATTGATCAGGGCGCGGATGGCACTGCGGGCGGTGCCGGTAGGGTGCCAGCCGGCCACAGTGATGGGCTGCATCAGCTCGCTGGGCACCAACTCCACGGTGATGGTGGCCATGGCCGACATGTTCTCCAAGTATTGCATCCGCCCCTTGATCTGCTCGATCCGACCGCGGACCTCAGTCAGCCGCTCGTAGACGGCCAGGATATCCTCTGCCCTGCTGGTTCGCTCCCTGGTCTCTGTCAGCAGGGCCAGCAGTTCCTTTTCGTAGGCCTCCTCGTTGCGCAGTCGCGCCTCCAGGTCCACGTATTCCTGGGTCACGTCTTCCCCTGAGATGTTCTCGCTGTCCACATCCAGGGCCAGGGCTCGCAGCTTTTCCAGGGCGGTGTTCAACTGGTCGGCCGGGACACGCAGGGTCAGACTGGCGCTGAGTTGCTCATCGGTGTGCCAGGTGCGGGAACTGGCGATGTACCCATCCAATTCAGCGGCCAAGCTCTGCACCGCCTCCAGGCTGGCCTGGGTATCCTTGACGATGAGGCGGAGGTCTACTGTGTGGATCACCATGCGCTCAGCTATCCTGGCTTTCTCTTCGTCTGCGGCTCCATAGTCCACCGGGACTCCAGCAGCCGGCGCACGCGCGACCACCTCCCTCTCCACCTCCACCACTTGAGGGGCTTCCATCATCGCCGGCTCCGGCGCAGCCCCACAGCCCACCACAGCCAGCAGCAAGACGCCCACAGCGATAAAATCCCATATCCTTTTCATGACAGCTTATGTCCTTTCGCCACTATTGCACCATTATCGCGGTACAGATGGCACAAGCTCTCGGGCTTTACCAACCATATCCCAAACGGACGATAAGGCGCAAGGGTAAGCCCTCCTCCATCATCTTCCGCTGGGTGATTTCAATGGGATAGGGGATGCGACGATATTCCAGGGTGCCTTCGTCGGTATCAAGGATAGCATAGCTGGCACGAGGATCTCCATCCCGAGGTTGCCCCACACTGCCAGGGTTAATAATCATGCGCCCCTCGTCTAAGGGAAGCGGATTACCCTGAGAGAAAGGAAAGGGCAAACTGGTTCCACCAGAATCTAAATACTCGTAACGGAAGATGACAGGTGAATGTGTATGTCCAACGAAACAGATCTGTGTATCAAAGTAGGCAAAATTAGACGTGGCAACCGAAGGGTGAAGAATGTATTCCCAAACAGGTTGCCGGGGGCTGCCGTGCACCAAGGTGAACCCTTCTTCGATGAGGGTCGTAGGCAAATTATCTATATAATCGAAATTCTCTGGTGACAACGCCTCACGAGTCCACCGGCAAGCCCATTGAGCATCAGGATTGAAATCTGAATCAGATAACTTGTCGAGGGCAGCCCAGTCATGATTGCCAGCTACACAGATGTGGGGAAACTCACGCAGCCTCTCAACGCACTCGTTAGGCTGGGGACCATAGCCTACCATATCGCCGAGGCACCAAATCTTGTCGAAATGGTCAATATCGGCCAAAACCGCCTCGAAAGCAGCCAGATTGGCGTGGACGTCTGACAGAACGAGATAGCGCATTAAGAATCCTTTGGGGCGAGAAAACTCTGCACTCCCTTTTTGTCCAAGTATATCATATCACATTTTTCAGATTTAGGCTAACTTTGGCTCAAAGGTCTTCGGACCTATGAAGGGCCCTCTCACGGGAAGAGAACGCTATGGTCAGTGAATTCACTAACCCAGCACCAGTCCTTGTCGAGAGCGGACAATAGTTGTATAATAAGCCCAAGGACAGGGGAATAGGTTCTCTACCACCCTGCCAGCGGAGGATAAAAGGGAAAACGTGGTTCCCATTTTGGATGAACATACTTTAGATTTCATAAGCCACAGCGTGGGTCAGACGCGACGGCTGGGCACTCGCCTGGGAGAGTTGCTGCGCAGCGGCGACGTGATTTGCCTAGAGGGAGAACTGGGTACAGGCAAGACCTGTCTGGCTCAAGGCATCGGGCACGGCCTGGGGGTCACCGAGCCAATTACCAGCCCCACTTTCATCCTGGCCAACGAGTATCACCCTCCTCCTCCCAATCCAGCCCTCTACCATATTGACTTGTACCGTCTGGACGACGCGGTCAAAGAAGTTGGAGCCCTGGGTTTCGAGGATTACCTCTACGGCAAGGGAGTGTGTGTGATCGAGTGGGCCGATCGGGGCCGAGAGGCTCTGCCTGCTGAATGCCTGTGGATATCCCTCCGCTACATCAGCGAGACCAAGCGGGGCATAAACATGACAGCCATAGGCGAACGCTATCAAAGACTACTGCAAGAGTTCAAGAAGGAGGCCTTCGGTACTCAGCAACCCCCTTAGACGACGCCAGGACGGATCTAGGAAATCCCATCAGCCTTTCCTACTGCCTGATCACGTTAATGGCCTGGAGACCTCTGGGATCATCCACGACAGAGAACTCTACTCTGTCACCCTGGTAGAGGTTTCTGAAGCCGTCGTCCATAATGGCCGTATAGTGTACGAACACCTCCTCTACGCTTTCTATCTCTGGTTGGATGAATCCGTATCCCTTGGAGCCATCAAACCATTTGACTGTGCCAGTCATTCTCTCGCTCAAAACGATACCTCCCTATCAGTACACATGAACTGGAGCCAAAAGCTCGCTGTTCTCCGCCAACGCACTGCTACATCAAAAAGCCAACCGAGACTCTGCAAGGACTCGCTCGGTTGGCGTCGGCTAAAGGGTTGCCCTTAGCCGTTGTTGAAAGGGCCCGAATCGGGCAATGAATATAAGATGGCCGATTGGTAAACCTCATTCTTCCCATTTCACCAGTGAGTCTAAAATGTTTGTGAAAACGGGAGCATTATACTCTGAAATGGGGAAGGTGTCAAATTTGCTATGACCCCGTTCTGGCAGCCGATCAGAAGCTGATAGTGCCCTTACCGCACCGTGATCTTGTCTTTCAGATCCTCAAAAGTGGCATCACCGATACCCTTGACTTTCTTGATGTCTTCAATAGACCGGAAGGGGCCATGCGTAGTACGGTAGTCAATAATGCGCTGAGCGATAGAAGGGCCAACGCCAGGCAGAGTGTCCAGTTCCTCGGCAGTGGCCGTGTTAATGTTCACCTTGTCGCCCTTATGGCTCGATGGAGAGGATAATGAGGGGCCGGAGGGGGGACTGACAGGGAGGCTTTCCTCTCCCTTTTGCGGCACGTAAATCTGTTCCTCGTCTTGCACCCGCCGGGCCAGGTTGATACGGTTCAAATCGGCTTCACCGGTTGGTCCGCCAGCGGCTTCAATAGCGTCTTTAACGATGGAATCGTGTGGAAGCTCGTAGACATCAGGGCGCGCCACCGCCCCGCTGACATAGACGCACAGGGGCCGAGAGGTAGGAG
>Ga0180437_10011810_pt1 | contig 10419 bp, 7 predicted proteins | sample SS_ome_4_FD_132410 | JGI IMG/M metagenome (GOLD analysis project Ga0180437, IMG submission 132410) | Hypersaline lake sediment archaeal communities from the Salton Sea, California, USA - SS_3_D_1 metaG | ecosystem: Environmental > Aquatic > Non-marine Saline and Alkaline > Hypersaline > Sediment... | reverse complement strand
TCATTTGGATTGAATAATGTAATTAAAGCATTTATTCTCAAGATGGGAACAAAACTCTCAAAAATTATCTAAATAGTGCTTAAACATTCTTTAAATTTGAAAAACGGCTGAATTTTCAAAGGAGGACGATATTTGAATAAGGTTAAAGTAGGAGTCATTGGCACTGGCTTTATGGGAAAGAATCATGTACGTGTTTTTTCTGAACTATCTAGCGTTGAACTGGTTGCGATCGCCGATATTGATGAACATCGCGTTGATAAACAGAGCCAAGATTATGGAATCGCAGGATATTATAATTATTTGGAAATGCTTGAAAAAGAGGATTTAAATGCTGTCAGCATTGCTGTACCTACATCCCTTCATACAGAAGTGGTTTTACAAACATTAAATTACGTTAACAATATTTTCGTGGAAAAACCCTTAACTTCGAATTTAGAGGATTGCAAAACTATAATTGATGAAGTATCTGAAAAGAATGCTAAACTTATGGTAGGACATATCGAGCGTTTCAATCCAGCAATCTTAAAATTGAAGGAGTTACTTAACAACCATTCCCTTGGAGAGATCATTTCATTATCAACAGAAAGGGTGGGACCTTATTTACCTAGAATTAGAGACGCGGGTGTAATTGTAGATAATGCAATCCACGATATTGACGTGATGAGATTTCTGACAGAACGAAAAGTAAACTTGGTCTATGCACGAACTGGATCAAGAAAAACCGACTTTGATGATTATGCATCCATTTTATTGGAATTTGAGGGAAATATTCTAGGCACAATTGAGGTTAATAGACTAACACCTACAAAAATAAGAAATTTGAGCGTGACATGCTCTGATGGCTTTGTGAAGGTTGACTATATTTCTCAAGATATTTCTGTTTATGGAAAAGTGCTAGATACACATTATAATGATTATGAAGAACTTATTTTTAAATTTGGAAACCCTGAAATAGGGAAACCAAAAGTAGAACGACAAGAACCTTTAAAACTTGAATTACAGCATTTTATTGAATGTATACAAACCGGGAAACAACCTCTTGTTGATGTTTATGAAGGATATGAAAATTTAAAGGTTGCAAATAGAGCACTTGATTCAGCAAAGCACAATTTAGAGTATATATCGATTAAATAGGGGATGCATATGGTAAAAATTCTAGATCTTTCAGAGCAAGAAATAACAAAACTCCTAGGGGAAGGGAAAATCACAATTGCAGTCTATGGAATTGGTAAAATGGGTCTTCCCATTGCTGCTGTATTTGCTAATGAAGGAGCAAAGGTCATAGGTGTTGATATTAATCCAAAATTTGTTAACGGACTTAACAAGGGTGTTTGTTATATTGAAGGAGAACCAGATTTGGAAGACCTTATCAAGAAGAGTTTTAAAGAGAGAAGAATTTCAGCTACATCTGATCAAATCCAGGCATCTAGAGATAGTGATGTAAAGATAATCCTAGTACCAACTTTTCTTGATCAATCAAAGAAACCAGATTTGTCTGCGCTTATTGCTGTTGCTGAAAATATTGGTAAAGGGCTTTCAAAAGGAGATTTAGTGATAATTGAAAGCACAGTTCCTCCTCTAACGACTAGAAATGTGATAAAGCCAATTTTGGAAAGAAACTCTAATCTTAGTGCCTTTGAAGATTTTGGTTTAGTTTTTAGTCCAGAACGAGTTATGTCAGGTAGTGTGATTGCTGATATCAAAGTAAAATATCCAAAACTCATAGGAGGAATTACTGAGAGAAGTACTTCTTGTGCTGCTGCTATATACTCTATCGTTTCGTCCAAAGGAGTAATAAGACTTAAGAATGCTGAAACCGCAGAAGCGGCAAAAGTTTTTGATGGTATCTATCGAGATGTTAACATCGCGTTAGCAAATGAACTTGCTATTTTTTCGGAACATATTGGTGTAGACATTATTGAAACCATTCAGGCGGCAAATACTCAGCCCTACTCACACATTCATACTCCTGGTGCAGGTGTAGGAGGTCACTGTATTCCGTATTATCCATATTTTGTTATTGACGTCGCAAAGGAAAGAGGTATAAAGCTTACACTTACTGAAAATGCTCGAAATAGAAATGAAGCTATGCCTATTCATATGGTCAAACTGGTTAAGAATGCATTTAAACAAATGGAAAAGAGACTTATTGGCTCAAGAATCACTATCCTTGGATTAACATTTCGTGGGAATGTAAAAGAGTACAGAAACACGCCAGCTACTCAAATAATTAAAGAATTGAAGGATCTACAAGTAAATGTAACTGCTTTTGATCCTCTTCTGTCTGAAGAGGAGATAAGAAGCTATTTTAAAATTGATTCCGCTCCAACACTTGAAGATTCAATATTAAACTCTGATTGTTTAGTAGTGGTATCCGCTCATAAGGAATTTAAAGAAATTGAAATTGGAAAATTAGCCAAAAAAATGAATAAACCTGCAGCTTTAATTGACGGAAGACATGTTTTTGATCCAAAAAAAGTCATAGCAAGTGGTCTGATTTACAGAGGTGTTGGTAGGGTTTCTTAGTAGAACCTTTTTTTAAAACAGTTCAATAATTTCACATTATCTTGTTCTATTTACCTTTGTTTGACTTAAGAGAAGCCCTACCGCTGACTTAAATTCTGAGATCGTAAGTCCTTTCAAGAAAAATATGAGAAAAATAAAAATCAAAATGGCACAAAAAGCACCAAAAAGACTAACTGAATTTAAAAATAGAAGCAATAAAACTCCTGGAACAATGGCAATAATTATCTTACCTAGTCTCCTGATCTCAAATTCGATTTTATAAAGATACTGAGAAAGTGCAAATTTGAAAATAAAATGAAGAACTGCTTGAATTATTAGAACAATAGACGCTCCGATTATGCCATAAATAGGTATTATCAAAAACGCAAACAAAATAGTAATTCCTGCAGCTATTGCATATACAATCGTTACTAAGTCCATTCTGTATTTTAAGAAGCCTCCTTGTGTGGTAATCGTAGTTAATGGCGTGAAAAAAAGACTAATTAGAATATACGGAACGACTACAGCGCCAGGCAAATAATTCTCATTCGAGAATAACACAATAAGTATTGGTGCAAGTGATGTTAAGAATAAGATGAATGGAATGGAAAGAACTAAATAGAATCTGAGGACAATATTTGTAAAACTCGTTAAACTGTCTTTTAATCCTTGTTCATATAGTTTTCCAATTATGGGGTTATATGCGGTTGTAATCCCTATGATCAAGATATTGATAAGACTAGAAACACTGTTTCCTAGCGCAAAGTATGCCAATTCTTCACTCGAAGCATAAGAAAAGATCAAAAAAGCGATTAAAAAATTAATTGAAGTCCCGATAGCTTGCGATATCGTTAGAGGGAGTCCAAATTTAAGCAATTCCATTAACCTATGTTTAGAGAAGTGTCCAAAGGCACGTTCTCGAAAAAGCCATATGAAAAACAAAAAGAAACCACAGGCCTCTCCTCCCGAAAGTCCTAACAACATTCCAAAAACTTGAAATTTCAGAAAAAAGACCAGAATAATTTCTAGCACTAGACCAATAAATGCTTTTAATACAAAAAGAATTGCATACCACTTAACTAATTGGCGAGCTCTAACTAGTCCTATTAGTAAATGATTTGATCCCATAAACACTGCCAATAGACCAATGCCAATAAGCAGAGTAAAATAATTAGGAGAATCTATAAGTTCAAGATTAGCATAGAAGGAGCCAAATAAGAATATTAATAATGCAAAATTTATTAAAAAGACTGTGATTAGTGCTGTGTAAAATAAATCATTTGCCACTTTGGTCTTGTTCCTTGAATCAAAACGGATTATATATCTATTAATAGACTGTGGGAAGCCTCCAGAGGATATAAACGAAATCATTATAGCTAAAGAGTAACTTAATTCGTAAAGACCATATTCACTAACAGATAGCAGATTTGTAAAGATTTTTAATGCAATAAATGCTTCAACAAGTACAACAAGTCTTGTGATCACTGCTATAGAACTAAATTGAGCCAACTGACTACCATACTGCGCTAAGCCATTTTTCAAGAATTAGCACCTTTTTCCGTTATGTTAACAAGCACAATATTTCTTGTTATTTCTCGAATTTATCTAAAATCACTTTATTATTATATTGCGGTTTCAGCATTTGATTGACAAAAGACCTAAGTATTCCCTATATAACCTTCTCTGATTTTTTGAGTCAATACAAGAAATATTGAAATAAATGTCAAAATTCAAGCTCTTAGTAATGATTGTAGATTTCAAGTAAAATCATTAATCAAAATAATGAGCGCGTTTTTCGAAGAACTAAGTACTTAAATAATCAGAAATATCTTTTTTTGTTTCATTAATTACATTTCTCCATTTTCCCGCTGGTGTCAATGGAATTTTATCTAGAAATGATACTTTCACATCCATTCCCTTCAATAAATCCTTCACCTCGGCGATTGCTCTTTGAAATTCAAAATCTGAGAAATTTCTGCCCTTTACTACTTTCAGTTCAATTGAATCCAATGATTTTTGGACGATTTGTAAAGAATCGATCCCTACTGCAAAATTCAATAGACGATACCAGATAATATTTGGGAAAATTATTTCAGTTTTTGTGAAAATAAAATCGTACTTCCTTCCATATACCTTAAGCAATGGAAGTTTTCTTCCGCATGGGCACTCATCTAGCCATATCCCAGCGTCACCATTTTCATATCGAATAAAGGGAAGTGCATAGTTCCATAGGTCTGTTGCGATTATCCGACCGTCCACTATTTCAATTATATTTCTCTCTGCGGCATGATGCATTCCACAATGTTCAGAACACTCATGCGCTGTATTTGCTCCATCATTAGATCCCCATTCATCGAACACCTTACACTGAAATACCTCTTCTATAACTTCTCGTTGCCAATCATAAAGAGGTTCACTGGTTGTTATCACACTCTCTACTTGGATTGAGTAGTCATTCTGTTCTAAGAGATATTTAGCTACTATATATGCTGCTTTTGGAAAAACATAGAAGTGTTGGGGTTTGTATGCTTTCAGTTGCTGAATTAAGTTTTCAAGTTTCACCGTATTAACATTTCCACCTGCTATCATTCCTGCAGGAGCTAATGCCACATTCCCTAAACTACCAGAGAGGAAACTAGCCATACGTTTTCCCTTTGTGTAACCCGCCCAATTCCATCCTCGCCAGATTATATTCTCCCATATCTGAATCCATAAATGTGACCAATGATATCGCCAAGGAGTTCCTGAAGTTCCACTCGATTTAAACGTGCCTAATCGATAAACTGGACATGAAAACCAATCGTAATTATTCCTCATCAACTTTTTAGTAGTTATTGGCAGCTTAACTAAGTCATCTTTCGTTTTAATATCATCAGGGCGTAACCCACGTTTTTGAAATAATTTGTGATAAAAAGGAACGTGTTGATAGGCATGTTTTATTAAATGTCTAAGATATTTGTTTTGCAATGCTTCAAGTTCATTTTTTGACCACCATTGGGTCTTTTTCAGGTTTAACTGTCTATACATGTCTCTCATCGGGATATTGAAGTCACGAAGCCAGTTTGTTCCATTATATAGAATTTGTGCAAGTTTAGACTTCTTCTTGTGCGATATGACCTTTTGACGGACACTATCAATAGATTGGCTCATTCCCCGTCGGTTTGACCTTAGGATAGGATCGCTTATCCCTATTAGCAATCGTTTTAGGCGATTCATCAAATAATTTCCTCCTAAATCTTGCAAAAAGTCCATAGTTCATATTATATTTTTACATTCTTAGTTGTTGAGGATTATTATAGTAAAAAGCAAGTCAAATTAAATAATATCTTAAATTTAAGGTCAAAAATCTAAGTATAATCAATGTGTGTATCGAAATCTGTCTCATCAGTTATTTAAGATGAAAATGGGATCTGATATAGTTTCACTATAACTGAAAGAATAATGTCGACAAAAGCTTGCTTAATTTTAACTGATAATAAATAGCTTTGTTAGATCGATTATCTTTATAGAATTGGAAACCAATTTTCTGTTGAAATAACAAATTAATGGTTATTGTTGTCAATTTATGAATATGAGAACTGGATTGGGATAAAATTGTCTTCTAAAAATAATATAAAATATGATTGGGAAAATGGTTGTATTTCTTTTGAGCGAAAAGAAAGAAATCAAAAAGACAGTGAAGTTACTATAATTTTTGTCGGCGATATATCGCCAACGGGTGTGTTTCAAAACCCTATGATAGAAGGGAAAGCTAGTATCTTATACGGAAACCTATTGAAGATTTTGTCATCTGCTGATTATAGAATTTGTAACTTAGAAACAGTGCTAAGTAATAAGGGTTCTCCAATTATTAAAGGCGGACCAAATCTTTCCGCACCACCTGAAACAATTAATGGAATTATCTCAGGCGGATTTAATTTAGCCTGCTTAGCTAATAACCATATTCTTGATTATGGAGCTATGGCTGCACTAGATACTATAGAACTTCTCGAAGAAAACGGAATTGCATATATTGGTGTAGGTAACAATAATGTAGAAGCATCTCGTCCTTTTATTTTCTCTATAAAAGAACATAAATTTGCAGTTTTTAACTGCGCGGAAGCGGAAGAGGCTGCTGTAACGGAATCAAATTTTGGTGCATGTGATTTGGTTTTTAATCATCTCATCATAAAAAACATTCGCAACATAAGAAAAGATATCGATTTTATCATTGTTGTTGTACATGCGGGCATGGAATATACTCCAATTGCCTCTCCAAGAATTCATTCACTATATCAGAGTTTTATTAATGCAGGCGCTGATATCGTCGTAGGACATCATCCTCATGTGCCTCAAGGAATAAAAGTTAATATCAAATCTCCAATAGCTTTTAGTCTTGGAAATTTCATCTTTCCTACACATAAGGGGAGTGCAAAAAACAATACGAGGAAAAAACGTCGTGAATATGTAAGTTTGGGGTATATGCTCAAAGTTACATTTGCCCAGAGATCAATTACGAATATTGAATTGATTCCTTATCGAATTATTTCGGGAAAGGGAGTTGAATTATTATCGGCAAATGAAAAACAACAATTCTTTCAGCAAATTAAAAGAATGTCAGCAATATTGAAAGAAGATCAACTTGTTGTTAAGTATTGGGAGACTTTCTGTCAAGCAGCTCTCGAAGAGAAATATTTTCCTATATTTGCTGGGGCTTTGCTAAATAGCTACTCTCAAGGAAAACTTAGAAGAAAAATAAAGTATTTGCATGTTTTGCTAAGGTGGTTGCTTCTAAGCAACAAAAAACAAACAAAAAATATTGCAATAGCGCAAAATTTTCTAACTATTCCAACACTTTACGAATTAATGATTGATGCTCTTAAGAATTCAAAGAAGAAGATTAGAGATAATGAATTAATTGTTAAATTATTGCAAGAATGGGGTTACAAATATTTTGGATGATAAGTTATTCGAGAAAAGATATTAATTATTTTCAAAAATTGGACTCAAGAATTACTTTCAGAGAATTTAGTGCAAAGAATACGATATTGTAGAAAGTTAATCAATCCATTTAATTGTGTAGACATATTGATTTAGTCATTTAAAGGACTGACTTATACAGCTGGTTTTGTTCACTTAGATAACACTATTACTCTCTTCCCATTCAAAATCGCTGCCTAAATATTTATATAACCTCTGGTTATGAGGTTTGAAGAATTCCATCAGATATTTTCTTGTCGATTTCTTCATTTTTTGATATTGACTAGGATTATACTTTCTAAATTCTTTTAGTTTCCAATTTGACAAATTTAAGAACTTTAATACTCTATGAAAAACACGCGAGGGATTTTTAATGAATTCCTCGCTTTTTATGATCAGAATTTGTTCCTTTGGAAATATACTCATCCAATCTTTTAAATAATTAATGTAAATTCCTCTAGATAAATATAAGAACCGCTGATAGTCTCTACCAAAGTTATTTTTCTTCACAAACGTTGGCTTAAATTCGCCACGTGTTAGTTCAGACTCTCTCTCAATCGCTTCTTCAAAGGATAGCATTTCGATTCCAAACTTCACATTTTGTTGATAATTCGAATACGCTCTATCAATAGGATTTCTCAATAACGCTATAAGTTTAACTAGCGGTACTGTCTCTAATATTCGCTTAGGTGTTTGAGGGTGGAAAATATAACCAGGACTAGCCTCACCCGTAATAAAATTACCTTTTCGTCTTTTTATAGGAAAATTAGCCAGATACCAATCAATTCCGTTCTCAAAATTAATATTGAAATACCTAATTTCTTTGCAGAAAGCTGGCTCAACACAGGGATGTTTTATCAAATAATTATATAGAGAGGTTGTACCACATTTTTGAGCACCAATGATAATGAAGTCAGGTAATACTCGTTTTTGCGCCGTCAGTAATCGAGGAAGAAGTAGACTCTTTGTAGCTATCTTTTTCAGAATAATAGGTATAGAAGTCTTATCAATTAGATCTTTCAGTTACATAACCTCATTAAAATTTGTTATTATATAACAATACTATCAGATCCAATACAATTTATAATGTAATCTCCATTTCAAATATATTTTCTGTTGAATACCGGCATCATTATCGCAAATCCGACAACAACTGCTATTGTAGGGTATTAGACTATAAAAGGATCCTTTTATATATTTTCTTAGATTCTAAGATTCTTCGCTCATCCTTCTTATCTACAACAATCTAAAATTGTTCTCAAATTATTTTTCAAAGATTGTGCAAATAGTCAATAACGTCGATATTAGTTTCATTGATTACAGTTCTTCGTTTCCCAGCAGGTGTCAATGGAATCTCATCTTCAAAAGTGACTTTGATTTCTATATTTTTCAGTATTCTTTTTACTTCGGTAAGTGCTTTTTGAAATTCAGCATCTGAAAAGTTTTTGCCCTTCACGACTTTTATTTCTACTAAATCTAAGGATTTCTGAATAACTTGTCTCGTATCGATACCTATCGCTAAATTTGAAAGAGGAGCAGTTATTACATTAGGTAAAATCACTTCTGTTGGAGTAAGTAAGAACTCACAGATCCTACCATATATCTTCAGCAATGGAAGTCCTCTTCCGCACGGGCATTCATCCAACCACTTTCCAGCATCACCGTTTTCGTATCGAATAAAGGGAAGCGCATAGTTCCATAAATCTGTTGCAATTATTCTTCCATCGACTATCTCAATAATATTTCGTTCTGCCGCATGATGTATTCCAAGATGTTCAGAACACTCTTGTGCTGTATTTGCCCCATCATTAGATCCCCATTCATCGAATACTTTACACTGAAATGCTTCTTCTATCACTTCTCGTTGCCAATCATAAAGTTGAAAAGCTGTTGTTATGATACTCTCTACATTGAGAGAAAAGTCATTTTGTTCTAAAAGATATCTTGCTACAATATATGCCGCTGCTGGATAAACATAGAAGTGTTGAGGTTTGTAAGTTTTTAACTGCTTGACTAAAGTGTCCAATTTAGCATTATTAACGGTTCCGCTAATTATAAGCTCCGCTTTAGCTGTATTTCCTAAACCTGTTCCCGATAAAAAACTAGCCATACGCTTACTTTTTTTATAGCCTGCCCAGTTCCATCCTCTCCAAATTATATCATTCCACATCTGAAACCATAAATAGGACCAATGAAATTTCCATGGTGCTCCTGTAGTACCGCCGGATCTAAACGTGCCTAAGCCGTATATAGGGCAGAAAAATTGGTTATAATATTTTTTTATCAATGGTTTATCAATGATAGGAAGTTTTACCAAATCATCTTTCGTTTTAATATCATCAGGACGTAACTCGCATTTTTGAAATAAATTGTGATAAAAAGGAACGTTTTGATAGGCATGTTTAATTAAATGTCTCAAATACTTGTTTTGTAATGCTTCAAGTTCGGATTTTGACCACCATTGGGTCTTTTTTATATTTAATTTCTTATATTCATTCCTCATCGGGATGTTAAAATCACGAAGCCATTTAGTTCCCTTAGAGAGAATATGTGTGAGTCTGGATTTCTTCTTGTGCGATAAAACCGTTTGTCGGACACTATCAATAGATTGACTCATTCCTGGTCGGTTTGACCTTAGGATAGGATCGCTTATCATTATTAGCAATTTTTTAAGGCGATTCATCTTCCAATTTATCCTCCCTAATCATAGAAACAATCCCACGTATCATATTCTAACAATAATAATGATTGGCGTTTCTTACTGAATAAAAACAATTTATTGAATTGAAATATTAAAATTGTATAACTTTTATCCCTTGTTTTCTTATGCAGTCCACGTGCTTCGGTTAGGAATGAATAAAATAGTCTTCGTCTCCTTTTATATTTTTAAGTTAACTAAATAATCCATGATATCAACATTTGTCTCATTTATCATAAATCTCTGTTTCCCTGCAG